>ENA-UONV01000235-UONV01000235.1-human-gut-metagenome-genome-assembly--contig:-CS4-NODE-235-length-74755-cov-9.047323_pt1 | contig 74755 bp, 96 predicted proteins | sample MGYA00242461_ERZ724008 | MGnify/ENA metagenome assembly ERZ724008 | reverse complement strand
GTCGGTTGGCGGATTTTTTCATTTTGGGGCTTGACTTTTAATAGTTAGTCTCCCGACAGCATCAGTGCCGCCACGCCCACAGCCATGAGCCCAAAGAACAGTGCCGTTACGGCGGCCATGCAGCGGACGGCCTCCGCCAGGCACGAAAACAACGCCTTGCACCGCCGGTTCTCCGCAAGGTCGCACAGGAGGACGCAGCCGTAAAGAAGCGCCAGGTGCACCAGAAGCGTGAGATACAGCGGCAGAAACTCCGCCCCGAGGAGCGCGATCCCGGCAAGGCCCAGCGTGCTTTTCAGCAGCTGCATCCCGGCAAGGACGGCATCTGCGGCACCGCTCAGGGCATCGCCGATCACCGGCACGCTGCCGGTGAGAAAACGCCCCACCTGCAGGGTGGTCTTGTCCAGCTGCAATGTCACGACCCGCTGCAGCCCCAGAAGGATGGCGAACAGCCGCCCGGCGAGGCTGAGCCCCTTTTGCAGCAGCCTGCCCGCCGAGCGGCAGCCGTCGGCAAGGCCTTTCTGGGTGCTGATGCAGCACGCCATGCTGATGGCAAGGTAGCTTTGCAGCAGCGGCCCGACCCAGAGCGCCGTGCACTGCGCCAGCAGGCACAACCCGGAAAGCAGCAGCCCGCAGGCGGCCATTCCGGCCTGCATTTCCCCGCCTGCCGTCAGCACCCCGCCGTACACCGGCAGAAAGCCCAGCAGAAAGCTTTTCCAGCTGGTCATCTTTTCGCAGATCTCCTGGGCAAGCCCGGTGAGCCCACCCCAGGAGAGGACCCCGCAGCCTGCGGCGGAGACCAGCTCCAGCAGATCGGCATTGCGGCTGTCGCCCAGCAGAAAGGAGAGCAGCAGCACCGCCAGCAGAAACAGAAAGACCGCTATGTAGCTGTGCGCGATCTGGGTCAGCAGCTGAACCGGATGGACCGGCAGCAGCGAAAGCAGCGCCCCGAGCGGGTCCTGTGCAAATGCTTCCGCACTCTGCGGGGCGGCTTCCAGATACGGCTGCCACAGCTCCTGCCCGGGCAGACCGGAAAGCAACGTCGTCATGGACCATTTCACCCTCCCAAGCTCCAGATCTTCTGGCAGATCTCCTCCAAAAGCGGCCATGCAGCCCCCAGCACGAGGCAGCGCCCGGCAAACCCGGCACACCAGCCAAGGGAGCTTGCCCCGGCCTCCTCGCAGAAGGTGCGGGCATAATCCGTCACCAGCAGGATGCCTGCGCAGCGCAGAAGGCACACAAAGGCCTGTCCATCCACCTGGCGGCCCAGAACGACCACCCGCTGCAGGAGCGATTGCACCGCGCCGCTCAGCTGCAGCAGAAGGAACACGACCGCCGCAATGGAGACCAGCACCGCATAGACCGGGGCGTCCTTTTGCAGAAAAAGCTGAGCCACCGCCAGCACGATGATGGCCCCTGCGACCATACATGCCGTGCTCATAGTGAAAACAGGGATTTGATCGTGACGAACAGGGCGCTGATCTGCTTTACAAGGATGGACAGTACCACCACCAGCCCGGCCAGCGTTGTCATCATGGCCTGATCTTCCCGCCCGGACCGGATCAAAAGCTGGTTGAGCACCGCCACGATGATGCCGATCGCCGCGATCTTGAACACGAGATCAATTTCCACCTTTTCGTCCTCCCGCTTTCAGAAAAAGAAGATCGCCAGCACCATACCGGCTGCCAGCCCCAGCCGGTGCGGCAGACCGGCCCGGGCATGGGCCTGCTGCTGTGCCTGCTGCAAAAACTCCTGAAACCGCGCGATGTAGTAATCCAGCCGTTCGCACTCCTGCTCGGCGCTCGTCCGCCCGAGGCCGGACATGCACTCCGCAAAGCAGGCCCGTTCCGCTTCAGAGAGTGCTTTGGGTGGGGCAAGTGCCTGCAGCGCCCGGGGCTTTGCGGGCGTTTCCAGCAGGCCTTCCCGCTGGAGCTGTGCGTCCAGCTGCGTCAGGTCCGCCCGGCGGAACGCGATCTCCTGCCGGATGCGCCGCAAAAGCCGGATACTCCATTCCAGTGCGCAGAGCCGCTCCCGCGTTCGCTGCTGAAATGCATCGCCGGTCAGCCAGCCGCACAGCGGCAAAAGCAGCGCGCCGAACACGCGGAGCATCATGGCTTCATCACCCGCACTTCCTGTATCTGCCCTGGAGTATTTCGCCCCCGCAGCAGCACAAGGACCCGCAGCATCCCGTGCTGCTGTAAGTACCGCACCTGCGGCCGCCGGAAGGCATCTTCAACCCCGGCGGCGTGGACGCTTGCCACGAAGTCCACCCCGCCGAAAAAGCCCTGCTCCAGCGCCTGCGTTTCTTCCAGTGAGCCCAGCTCGTCCAGCACGATCACCTGCGGGCCCAGCGTGCGCAGCGCCATCTGCACCGCAGCCGCCTTCGGGACACCTGCCAGCACATCCACGGCGGCCGGGCGCAGCGTGTGCCCCGCCGGGAAAAGCTCTCCCCGCTCGTCCACGACGGCCGCAGCGCAGTGCAGCTGTTCCAGTGCAAAAACGATCTGGCGCAGCAGGGTCGTCTTGCCGCTGTCCGGTTCACCGACCACCAGCATCCCAACAAAATGCCCCTGCAGAAGCTGCCGGAGTTTCTCCGGGAGAACGGCCGAAACCACGCGTGCGATGCGGAAATTCAACGAGGTGATCTGCTGCAGAATAAGCTGCCCGTCCCGCTCCGTGAAGCGCCCCGCCACCCCCACCCGGCACCCGCCGGGCGCGGTCAGAAAACCTCGCGCAAGCTCTGCCTGATGGGTGTGGACCGAGCCGCCGCACAGGGTGTGAAAGATCTCCTCCATTTGAAGGGCCGTCAGCCGCAGCCCGCGCAATGCGGCCGGGCAGTCCGGCAGCGTTTCGGCTGTGCATTGCCGCCCCGCAAGGGTCAGAACGACGCCGCAGCCTGTCCGCAGCCGAAGTTCATGGATGCGTGCGGCCAGCGTCGGCGAGACATGCAGCAGCGGTTCGGCAAGCCAAGTGGGCAGCGCACGCACCGCCTGATAATACTCGTCCATTTTGGTTTCCCCTTTCCGCGAACACTTTGCTACGAGTATATGCGGACACGCCCTGCTTAGAACTGCCAACAAAAAACTCCCCGGCAGACCGTTCGTCCGCCGGGGAGTTTGCTTCGATTCAAATGCTATCAGGTGTTGTCGTCCCGGATCATATCCAGGAATTCCTGTTCGGTCAGCACCGGCACACCCAGTGCCTGTGCCTTGGTCAGTTTGGAACCGGCCGCCGTGCCTGCCACCACATAAGCCGTCTTTTTCGAGACCGAACCGCTGGCCTTGCCGCCGTTCTTCACGATCAGGGCTTCGGCCTCATTGCGGGAAAGGGTCTCCAGCGTGCCGGTGACCACCAGCGTTTTGCCCGCCAGTTTGTCGCCCTTGGGCTCGCCCTTCCACTGCATGTTCAGGCCTGCATCGGCCAGGCGGTGCACAAGGTCCGTCGTGCCTTCTTTTGCAAAGAACTCCACCACGCTCTGGGCCATCACGCCGCCAAAACCGTCGATCTCGCTGATCTGTTCGGCGGTCGCTTCCCGGATGGCCTGCAGCGTGCCGAAATGCTCTGCCAGCAGTGCAGCCGCCTTATCGCCGATGTTGCGGATGCCGAAGCCGAACAGCAGTTTATCCAGATTGTTCTGTTTGGACGCTTCGATGGCGTTCAGCAGATTATCTGCACTCTTTTCCTTGAATTTGTCCAGCGTCAGCAGTTGCTCCCGGGTCAGGGTGTAGATATCCGCTGCCGAGTGCACCATGCCCTTTTCCACCAGCTGCGTTGCCACAGCAGTGCCGAGGCCGTCGATGTCCATCGCGTCGCGGGAAGCAAAATGAATGATGTTGCGCAGGGATTGCGCCGGGCACTCCGGGTTGACACAGCGCAGGGCGGCCTCATCTTCCAGATGGACCACCGGTGCCCCGCAGGAGGGGCAGACCTTCGGCATCTCGTAGGGTTCGGCATCCTCTGCATGATGGGTCACGCCGATGACCTCCGGGATGATGTCCCCGGCCTTCCGCACCTGGATGGTGTCGCCGATGCGCAGCCCGAACTGCCGGATAAAATCTTCGTTGTGCAGCGTTGCGCGGGCGACCGTCGTGCCCGCAAGAAAAACAGGATCGAAACAGGCAGTGGGGGTCAGCACGCCGGTGCGGCCCACCGCCACTTCAATGCCGCGCAGAGTGGTCTCCTTGACTTCCGGCGGGTATTTGAACGCGATGGCCCAGCGCGGAAATTTGTTGGTGGAGCCCATGAGGTCGCGCTGCGCGAAGTCGTTCACCTTGATGACAGCACCGTCCATGTCGAAATCCAGCTTTGCACGGTTCTGGCCGATCTGTTCGATCTCGGCAATGGCGGCTTCGATGTCGTGCACCACATGGTAGCGCGGCGAGACCGGCAGTCCCAGGCTCTTGAGGTAATCCAGGCTTTCCGAATGCTTCGTCAGCGTTTTGCCGCGGATCTGCTGCACGTTGAACACAAAGATGGAGAGCCCACGCTTGCCGGTGATCTTGGCGTCCTTCTGGCGCAGGGAACCAGCCGCAGCGTTGCGCGGGTTCTTGAACGGGGCTGCGCCCTGCAGCTCCTGCTCGGCACACAGCTTTTGGAATGCCTCGTGGGGCATATACACTTCACCGCGCACTTCCAGAAATTCCGGCGCGTCTTTCAGCTTTTTGGGGATGCTGCGGATGGCGCGGACGTTGGCGGTCACGTCCTCGCCCACCACGCCGTCGCCGCGGGTGGATGCCCGGACCAGCTCACCATTTTCGTATTCCAGGCTGCAGGAAAGACCATCAATTTTGATCTCCACCACATACTCCGGTTCTACCCCGGCTTCCCGCACGCGGCGGTCAAAGTCCCGCAGTTCGTCAAACGAAAAGGCGTCCAGAAGGCTTTCCATTTTGACCGCGTGAGTCACCTTGGGCAGTTTGCTGCTGGCCGTGCCGCCGACCTTCTGGGTGGGCGACGAGGCCGTGACCAGCTGCGGGAACTGCGCCTCCAGCGCTTTCAGTTCCCGGGTCAGGGCATCGTACTCAAAATCTTCCAGCTCCGGCGCATCCTGATCGTAATACAGCCGATTGTTCTTTTCAATGACCGCGCGCAGTTCTTCCACGCGCTTTGCTGCCTGTTCCAGTTCCAAATTCTCCACGCTCCCGCTCTCCATTTTCCGCTGCCGCGTTGGCACTGCAAACTGCAAATGCGGCACGAAATCCATTTTAATTAGTATACCACATTGCGGCGCATTCCGCAAAGGAGTACGATTTGTATAAATCAAATTTTCTGCTGGTTTGAAATCGTTTTCATTTGTGTGCTTCAGTTGATTTTAAATCAATCCACAAAGATACTCTTTGTTTATACATCATAATTATTGTCGCACCATCGTTCTTATTTTACCATTCTCTGCTTGTGCTTTTCAGTAATTCCGTTTGACAAAGATACTGTTTCTACGCAAACGGCAGCGTTCTTTCCTTCTGCTGCCGCAGCAGAAAAAGGCACAAAAAATCGCCCTTCCGGTTCCCCGAAAGAGCGATTCAAACATTTTATGAAGTTGTTTTACGTGATCAGATACTGATGGTGTTGCACACACTTCCCTGCCTCAAAAATCCATCGTATCACCGAATCTTTTTCAAAGGAATGCTCGCTCCAGCACTCTTTCTGCCCAATCCAGCCGCGCTCAATCGAGTCTAGTTGCTTTGTGGATTTGAAATCACCTTATAATATCACAAAACTCCCAAAAATAAAAGTCCCTGCAACTTTCGCTCACAGCTCCCACTCAGAGCTATAAACGATTGTTGCAGGGGCTTTCTTCATCTTACCGGTCACTCCATTTTGAATTTCTCAAGACATATCCTGTCTTCGGTGAGTGCCAGATGAAACTTTTTCAGGCGTCGCAAAAGAATCATTCAGCTTGGACTCGTGTGGATCTCATCCCTTCTCCCGCGCCGCCCAAATATCAATTACTTGCTGTTCTTTGCCCGCAGCCGTTCGTACTCCTTGTCGGCCGCGATGGCCTCCTTGGTGAAGGAGTTGTTCTTCCACCACGACACCAGTGCTGCGGCCACGGTCAGAGAGGTTGTCACCAGCTGATTGAGGGTCTCGCTCTCAATGGGCAGCGGGCTCTTGCCAAAGGCGCACAGCACCTGATTCAGCAGAGCCAGCAGCAGACATGCGGTACGGGCGATGGTGCCCGCAGAAATCTTGAAGTTCATATGTTGCTCCTTTCGTGTTCATGTTCGTGTGTTTCGATGTCGGTCATTCTGTGGTTCAGCACCTGAATGTCCCTCTGGATGACCGGGATCTTCTCCGCAAAGCCGTTGTGCTTGCGGACTTCCCGTGTCAGCTCCTCAATTTTGTACTCCATCACGGCATTGGACCGCGAGTTCGCGATCAGCACGCCGATCAGGGTCACAACGCCGCTGAGGATGGCGGCAATGACGGTCTCCATCGGCGCTCACCCCTTCCACCGGCTTTTCTCTTTGCGCACGTCCACATGCACCCAGCCGTTGGCTCTGCCGAGGCCGGGCGGGTAGATGCCGCAGCCGCCGGCATTGCCCAGCAGCTTGTCCGCATAAGCATACACGTTCTCCACGCTGATGCCCTGCACCCGAATGTCCGCTGCCTTGCCGTAACAGTGCTGACTGTAGGTCGCCCCGCCAACGGCCTTGTTGTGGCTCGCCGTGCGGAATGCGCTCGTAATGGTCACAGGCTTCGCGAAGTGCACTCGGACCTTCTCCAGAATATCAACGAGTTCCGTGTCGATGAATACCGGGTCCGACCCGTCCCGACAATAAAACTCCCGGACCTTGAAATGTTCCGAGAGCTTCTGGTTGCCATTTTTCAAAATGGAGTATGCTTCCAGACTCAAAATATCACCCTTTCTTTCAGATTCGGAACGAGCCGTTCACCCGTTTCAGTGTCATGGATGCCGCCAGTGGTTCCAGCCGAAGTGCCGCTGTCTCCGCCTTCGGGAGTGCCGTTGCCGCGATCTGAATATCACCCGTAACCGCATCCATTTTGATTTGCGCCAAAAGCTTGTCCTCGTCCATGGTAACGTAAGTGCTCGTGCAGTCCTCGCCGCCCAGGGTCAGGCTCACTTCCAGCGTCGTGTTTTCCTTGTCCTTCACCGCGAGGATGTTCTGGTAGCTTCCGCCGTCCACGACAGAGTCCACCGGGTTCGTCTCGGTCACGCCCGTACTCAGCAGCCGGTGGATGGCGTGGGTCTCAAAGGCTCCCACTTCTACCGTGCACTCTGCCTTCACCCCGCCGCACTCGGCCGTGATGACTGCGGTACCCTTTTTCAGGCCCTTCACGGTTCCGTATTTCGTGATCTCCACGATTCCTTTCGGCGCGGCGGTCACCGTCACCTTGCGGAAGAAGGTGTTCGTCGGCCCCACGCCCACAAGAAGCTGGAACTCCATTCCCTTTGTCAGCTGGAGCGTCTCCACGTTCATCACCACAGCCCCTACGTTCAGGGTCTTCATGGTGGGGTGCAGGTTGTACTCCAGTGTGATGGTCGAATGCCCCTTGGCGCTCTTGTACTGGTTCACCCAGATAAGGCCTTCGTAGTAGTGGGCCGGGTTGTCTTCCAGCGCCATGCGCACCCGCTGGCCTTTCAGGGTCTCGCAGATGGTGGTGTAAGCGGTCTCCCAGTCCCAGCCCGGAATATCATTCTCGAGGTAGAACTCGATTTTTCCGGTGCGGTTGTCGAAGGTCGGCTTGCCCGAAACGCTCTGGCTGTAGTCCAGCGCACCGTCCCGGCCTGGCACGGTCACGAAATTTGTCCGCTCGATGGGCGGGCTGATGACCGGCCGCGAGGATGGGATGAGAAACCAGTCGTCCCAGGTGTTGATGTAGTCCTCGCCTACATTGATAATAAGAGAATGATACATCCTTAACCTCCGCTGCCCATGTACCGGATCGTGGACTGAATGGCCTTCCACGCCTTGCCTGCCGTGCCAAAGGTCGAAGCCTGCAGGGTGGTCAGATTGGTCGTGTCGCCGAACGTGAATTCTTTTTCCTCCGGCGCATCCAGCGGGATGACCTCTTTCGTGCAGAGGATCCAGTTCTTCAGTCCGTGCACTTCGCTGATGCACCGCACATTCTTGAGGAATCCCAGCCGGTCCACGTCCACGCCGGTATCTGCAAGATCCGCCGCGTTGATGGTGATGCTGCCGGTGAACTGATCCGGGTTATATTTTTTCAGTTCCTCCAGACCCTTTGCCCGCAGGGATTCCGGGCTCGACTTCGTGCCGTCCACCGTCATCATGCGCTGGCACAGGCCGTACAGTTCAATGGATTTGTCGTTCCGCACCTCCACCTTGATGGGGCTCGTGCTCGAGAAGATCCACCAGCCGCTGGTCGCATAGCCCATCACGATGATGGAGTTCACGATGGTGTTCGACTTCAGATAGTACGAAAGGTCCAGCAGGTTCACGCCGAACTGGATCACTTGTTCCGATTCGTCCGTGACTTCCGCCAGATAGTCGAGATACCGCCGGTAGACCTTCTTTCCGTCTTCCATTTTGACGGTTTTCCGCACCCGCAGAAATCCCCCGTAGTTTCCCACAAGGTTCGAGTCCAAAACGCTCCAGCAGTCGCTGATGGCCTTTGTTTCGGTGGTGTCCTTGTCTGCGTCCGGCTTTACCACGGTTACAGAACCCAAATTGAAGGTTTTTCCTTCGATGGCGAAGTTCGTTCCGTACTTTTCGTCCGGCGTTACGGCAAGGCGTACCAGTTCTTCGGTGGCATAGGCCCGGTTCTCGATAATGCAGTCCCGGTCCTGCAAATATCCAAGTTCCCCCTCACAGGTCACTTCGATATCCAGATCAAAGTTCTTGTTCAGCTCGGTCACATACCCCATAAAAATTTCCACGCCGTCTTCCTCCACCGAGATCACGGTGGTCTTCAGGGCCAGCTTGTCGTAATAGGGGTTTATCGCCGGGACGGTGAAGACAAAGGAACCGAAGCTGTTCTTTTCCAGCGTCAGTTCCGGCTCCAGAACGATCGGCAGTGTTTCATCGGAAGCATCGTGCAAAGCGTACCGTTCGGTCCAATAGTAGCCGGTTCTGTCCGCATTGCCTGCGATCTTCCCGATGTACACCGCATAGCCCTGCTTGTAGGTCATGCGGAACAGGTAGTGCTTTTCTGCGGTCGCTGCGCCGTCGGTCACCCGCACGGTCAGCTTGTGGTCCACGCCGTACTCGCCCAGCGGCAGCAGTGCGCTCCCGACCCACACCGTGTTGTTGGTCTCCCCGTCCACGGGCGTGTAGGTCCGCAGTACCGTCTTGCCGTCCAGCAGTTCGGTCACGGTCATCTCGTCGCCGTCCTCGTCGTGTACGCTGTATGCCACCCGGAAGTCGTTGTGCTTCGTGTGCACCTGCTCGGTGCCAAAGTAGTAGCTGCTGATCTCCGGGATGTGGTTTCCCCGCAGGATGCCGTCCTCGCCGACGCCAGCCGTGTCGTACAGTACGATGCAGGGCAGGACATATGCCGCCTCGTGTCCGTGATTTTTGCTGCTGGTATCGTAGAGACGGTTGTTGATGATCCTCGCGATGTAGACCGCGCCGTACTTGTCACCGTCCTGCACATACGTGTTGCTGTCGGGGTCCAGCTTCGTGTCGTAGTCATCGGTCGTTGAGCGCAGCAGCAGGGATACGTTGTTTCCAACGCTGCTCACCAGTGCATTCACGACCGTGGAACTGAGCAGGTCGCCGTCCGAATAGGACCACGACGCCAGATCGCCTCTCGAGAGGATGAAAAAGCGGTGCGACTTTGTCGAAGTCACCGTGCTTCCGTTCGGCGAATACTTGATCCGCACCGGCTTGCAGGCCGCAAGGGTCAGCGCATCGAATACACCCTGGTAGTAGTTTTCCAGCACATCCGGGATCTTCGAGTCCGTGTCGTACTTCGCATATTCCGGCAGCTCGTAACTGCTGCTGTTGGAGTTTTCCCACTTGTAGGAGCCCAGCACCCCCGCCCGGATCAGCATCGTGTGTCCGCCGCCGTTCACATCGCTCTGGTAGTTGTGCTTCGCCACGATGTAGTTCACTTTGCTGCCGCGCTCCAGCATCGGCACGATGGTTCCTTCGGCAAGGTTTCCAAGGCTTGTTTTCATGTCACGTCACCTCACCTTCGCCGCCACACGTCTGCCCATCTCGCTGTCGATGTAGCCGATGGTCTTGCGCCCGTTGATGTTCACACTCATGCCCTTGATGCTCTGGGCCACGCCGTCCATGTGGGCCCCCAGAGCGTTGATGGCGCTCAGCGTCTCGTTGTTGGCGCTGGCTTTCAGTCCATTTTGAATTTCAGCCTGCGCTTCGATCTGGGCCGCCATCTTCCGGCTCACATCGTCGTCCAGTGTCATGGCCTTCGTGGTGGCTTCAAAGGCTCCGGTCGCCTCGTCTGCGCTCTCGATCACGTTCGAAAGGTCCACCACCGGCGTGATCTGGGGCGTGTACTCGTAGTCGTCGCCCATCACACGGTCAATGGTCGAAAGGGCTCCCTTCGCAATGTCCACGGCATTCTCGGTCATGTCAGTCACGGCGTCGTCCACATCGTCAAAGCCGTCTTCCACGCCGTCTGCAAAGTCCTTGTTCAGGTCCTTGCCCACGTCGTAGATGCCACTGCCCTGGCTCTGCTTTTTCTTGTTGGCGTACCATGCAATGCCGCCGATGACCGCCGCAATGGCTCCCACGATGAGGAATACCCACCAGAATTCGGAGAGGAAGCTCATCAGCACACCGCCCACGTTGCTCAGTACGGTGCCAATGCTGCCCAGCGTTTCGACCACGCCGCCGCTTCCCTGCGCCATCTTGCCGATCTCGCCCATGGCCTGTCCGATCACCTCGGTCAGCTGCCCCGAGCCATTTTGAATTCCGGGCAGGATGTCTTCGGCAAACAGCTTTGCCACCCATTCCCGGGCACTCTTTCCTGCATCGCTGAAGGCAAGGTCCATGCCGAATGCAAAGGCAGACGCCACCGCTCCGCCCCAGTCACCCTGCAAGGCACTGGAGATGGCCGAGATGAATTCGGTCTCCATCTGGATGCCTTCGTCGCTGGACATCCAGCCAAATGCGTCACTGAAGGTCTGCTTCATGCCTTCCGACATGCCTGCGGATACCTTCGTCATCACAGTCTGGAACGCCTTGCTCACCTCGCCCCAGTGGTCCTGGATCGAGTTTACAAAGATCAGCATGGCCCGCTTGCCCGTGTCTTCCATGTTCAGCGCATCGGCCAGGTTGGACGCGAACCCGATGAACGAGCTTTTCGAGGAGAGAATCTCCGACTGCTTGCTGTCATAGGGGGCTGTTCCCGGAGTCAGCTTTGCCAGCTCTGCCTGCAGCTTGTTCGTCTGCTGCATCTGGAAGTTCAGGTTCTTCAGGGCGGTCACGGTGGAAAGGATGGCGCTGGTCGTTCCCTGGAAGCGCGCTTTCCGGGCTTCCTCGCTGTCCTTGCCGTACTGCTCCACCGCCTGCTCGTAAGCGCTTTCCCGTTCGCTCAGGCTGCCGTCATCGTAGGCCGTCGAAAGGATGTCCATCCGGGTCTGCATCCGGCTCTGTGCACTCGAGATCGCGTCGATCTGCGCTTCGATCAGCTCCAGTTCCTGGTTCGCAATGTCCGCCTGCAGCTTGGCCGCTTCGGTCTGGGCGTCCAGCAGGTCATTGTAAGCTTCCAGCGTCCGCAGGTCCTGTTCGCCGTACTGCGCCTTGAGGGTGTCGTACTGCTCCTGGGCGTTGGCAAGCTTCTTCTGCTTGACCTCAAGTTCGGCCGTCATGTACTCGGTTTCCCGGTTCAGCTTGTCGGTCTTTGTGGCGGTCTTGTCGTTCTCTGCCGTCCACAGACTGTACTGCTTCTCCAGCGTGCTCAGGTTCGTGTCGTAGCGCTTGGCCACGTCTTCGAACAGGTTCGTGTACTGTTCGGCTTTCAGCTTTGCAAGGCTCGTTTTCTCGCTCAGCAGGTCCGCGTACGCCTGCCGGGTTTCGGTCTTGTCCTTGCCCCATTTTGAATAAAGCTCGTCGTACTTTGCCTGTGCAATGGCCACCCGGTCGGTCTGGTTCGCGATCTCCGCCGCAGCATTCTCGGTCTTCTTCGCCAGCAGCGTGTCGGCGTCAGCCGAATACTGGTTCTCGGTCTGCCACAGCTCGTATTCGCTGTCCATGGCTTCCCGCAGGGCCTTGTTGGCCTCCAGCCGGGTCTTGTACTTCTCGGTGATCTGCTGGGCCACGGTCTTCTTGGTTTTGCTGGTGGTGCTTTTCGGGGTTGTTCCTGTAGGATTTTCATCGGTGTTTCCACTATCGCCATCCGGGTTCACCAAAGAGCCCCAGAATTTGCTCCAGTCAATATCATCCGCTTGCTTGCCCTCTGCCATATAGGCTGCTCTGAGTTCTTCCTGAAGCTGCGCACGGTATTCAGGGCTCAGCACCATGTTTTCGAGTTCTTTTTCGATTTCGGCAGAGGTGCGCTGTGTAGTTGTTCCGGTAGACTGCGCACCGCTTAACCCGAGACCACTTCGGAAAGCATTATGTGCCCTTACACCAAGGTTTTCCATGAAGGAGCAGAGATTATCCGCCTTATTCGCTACACCCTCGCCGATATCGCTTACAAAGAGCTGCCCGTCTTTAATGCCGACACTTGTGCTTGCCTGAAGACCCAATTCATTGTCAAAAGCGTCGTTCATTCCATTAGCGAGAGCCGCCATCGCAGATTTTGCGGCGTCGGTATTATTGCCAAGGCCTTGAATCAACCCGTCAACAATATAACCTGTATCTTCCGCAGCAAGTTTCGAAGGCGAATGAATCCCCCAGAATACTTTAAATGCTGTTTGTGCCGCTTTTGCTAATCCGACGATTCCTGTTGCCGGCAAATCCGCGCCCTCTGCAATGCCTTCAGCGTATCCGGCTGCAACATTTTTGCCGCTTTCCTTTGCGGCATCAACTGCATTATTCACGCCAAAGGGATCTTTGATTTTCTCCCAAAGCCACTTGCCCAGATCCGTAAGCTTCGAACCGATATACGAGAACACATTTCCAAAAACTGTGTCGATCGTTTCAAGAATTCGAGGCGTGCAGGCGATCAAAACATCACAAAGCGCATAGATCAGCACTTCGACCGTAGCTTCAATTTTCGGCATACAGGTAATCAGAACGTCGCAAAGCGCTGTGATGAGTTCAATCAGCGCATCTCCGATCGCGGGTGCAGCCTCTGCGATCGCATTACATACCGCCACAACGATTTCTGCAATCGCTGTCGCAATGCTTCCAACTGCAGTGCCAAGCCCCGCGATGACACCTGCAATGAATACTCCGACAGCCGCACCCAATGTTCCAAGTGCCCCAACGAGCACATCCATTTTGACTGGCATCAGGCTAACCGCAGCCATCGCCCCAAGCAGCAGTGCAAAACTTCCTGCCAAAAGGCTCAAGGCCAGCGAAACACCGATAACGATCGGTCCGATAAGCGATAGCCCTCCTACTGCAATCGCAAAGATTCCCATCGCGCCGCCGAGCGCCAGCAGCCCATGCCCGATTTCCTCAAGCGACATTTCACTGAAGGTCTTCAGCGGTGGGACCAGTGCATTCAACGCGGCTGCCATGATGAGGAAGGATGCCGCACTGGCAAGTGAACCCTTTACAAACGTCAGTGCAAGGCCCATTTCAATTAGTCCGCCGCCAAGAGCTGTCAAAGCGACCCCGATTTGCTCAAGTGACATACTGCCAAGGTTTGCCATGGCATTCGAGAGGATCAGCAATCCGCCCGAAAGAATCATCATCGCGACTGCGGTCGAGAGAATATGATCGGCAAAAGACGACAGAAAACTGAATGCCGCAATTTCAGCCAGCAAACCGCCAACGGCAGCCAGCCCTCTCCCGATTTGTTTCAATGACATCTTGCTGAAAGCTGTTACAGATTTTTCCAACACGGCAAGAGCTGCAGCCAAGATCAGGATTCCTGCGGCTTTTCCGACCGAAAGTTCGCTGAATTTGCTCAGTGCGGAAAACGCAGCAACTTCTGCCAGCAATCCGCCGACAGCAACCAATCCTTTTACGATTTCGTCCCACTCAAGGCTGCCCAATTGTTCGATAGCGCCAGCCAGGACACGAACTGCGGCTGCCATGACGAGCATACTCATCGCATGCTTTGCGCCATCAGGAGCCCATTTTGAAATTGCGACCTGCACAGCGACCAGTTCGGCCATTACGGCTCCGAGAGCGATCACCGAACTGACCAGTTTTTCCGAATCAATGTCCGCAATCTTTTTCAGTGCAGATGAAAGGATCAGCACACCGGCCGCCATAATGACCATGGAGCTTGTTCCCTTGCCCACTTTTTTGGTCTTTTTCGTGATCTCGTCATAAATCGCAAGGGCAGCCAGAAGTTCAACAAACAGCGAGATCATTGCACCGACGGATGCCGCCAGCCTCTCCGGCTTTACCAGCGAGAGCACGACCAGCGATCCTGCCAGAATTGCGACTGCCGTTGCGATCGTCTTGAGCGTTTCGACATTCTTGTTGTTTTTCCATGCTGCAATGGCTTCACCCAGTTTGTTAAGCAGTTCGGTCACACCGCCAACCGTATCTTTGATCGTGGAGCCGATATCTTTGAAAGCAGCAAGGAAGCCCTTGATACCCGCAACAAGACCGGCAATCATTCCGGCATTCGCAAAACCCCAGACAGCATTCTTGTTCAGGTTACCGAAAGCGCCTGCCGCACCACTGCCCAGTTCTTCAAAGATCTCACCGATCTTGTCAGCCAGCCATTTCAGCTTCGGTGTGATGAAAGAGATAAAACTTTCAAACCATGTGCCAACAGCCTTGATCGGGTCAAACACGACGGAAGTCTTCGTTCCAAGCTCTATGATCCAGTCAATGACCTTCTGGATTCCTCCGGCCACCTTATCCAGAATATAGCTCAGCGTGCTCAGGACTTCGCTGAAGGTTCCCGTGATGTTGGAACTCTGCTCAAGTTTTACAAAGTAGTCGCCAATGTTGGCGGCCAGCGTCAGCAGACTGTTTCCAACCGGAGACAACGATGTAAATACGGTAGCAATTCCGCTTCCGACGCCTTTAAGAAAACTCAGCCCCATCTTGATGACCGAGAAAAATCCTGCGAAGGCGCGCTGTACTTTGTCCGCAGTGTCTTCGCTCAGCTGAAGTTTCCCGGTAAATTCATCAAAAGCAGTCAGAGCTTTGTAAATGCCTTCGGATGTCGGACCGAGAATATCATTGAAAGCATCTTTCATAGGCTGGAGCGCCGCAGAAATATCATTCAGAACATTCAGGATTCCGTTGAACAGATGCTCTCGCCCAGAAGTCTGGGTCATCTTGTCCGCGAAATCAGAAATCGAGAGCGTTCCGTCGTCCACTTTTTCAAAGAACTTCGTAAACTTGCTCGAAATATTCTCTACTTCTTTTCTTGTATACCCAAGCTTCTTCAGCTCGGCGTCACTCAGATCCAGCATCTTTGAAAAGCCGTTTCCTGCTCCTCGCAATGCTTTTTCGAGGGTTTCGGTACTGAGCTTTCCCTTTTTCAGTGCTTCGCCGACTGCCGCTCCAAACGACCCGGCTTTTTCCACATCTTCGTCTGTAATGACACCAACATTGCTGAGCCCCTGATAAAGGCCGGTTTCCAGCAGGTCAGAAACATCCGAAAGTCCGCTTTTCATCATCTGCGTCCAGCCGTTGTCAAATGCTCCGCTCAGAAGATCATTTCGGCTGTCTTTTCCCGCAGCAAACAAGTCCCACAGAGAATCTGTCAGATCTGTCCAGAATCCTTTTGCAATATCGTAGTTGCCAAAGATAATTTCAAAGGTTTCCAGCCAGCCGGAACTCACGGCATCCTTCGTTGCGTCGATGGCTTCGCTGAAACTTTTTGCCTCCTGTGCCGCTTTGAAGGCCTTCACTGTAGCTTCGTCATACTGGTCGGCCAGAGCCGCAATGCCTTCAGATGCATTTTTATAGGTTCCGTTATCAACGCCTTCCTTGATGGCCATGGTAAAATCGGCCAGTTTGCCGAAGGCAGTTTCCATGACAGTCTTGTCTGCCCATTTCTTTGAAAGCGTTGAACCAAACGTACCAACTGTTACGGCGCCTTTCTTGATCTTGCCCAACTCCACGCCGGTGTCGATGATCTGCTGTTTCAGCTCTGCAGTCGCTACACCCGCAAGCTCAACTGATTTCCAGTCCATCAGGTTCAGATAGCCCTGGCTGTAGCTCTGGTTCAGATTGTAAATGACACGCTGGAATTCGCTTGCACCTTTGCCTGCATAGGCCGTTGCATTGGCGATGCCCATGATCATAGGGATCATCTTGTCAATGTCGCCGCCTGCAGCCGTCAACTGACCCAGTGACTGTGTCATGTCCGTGAAGCCGTAGCTGGTCTCATCCGAATACCACATCAGCTTATCAAGGTAAGAGTTCACTTTGGTGATGCTCTTGCCCGTTGCGTTCATGATGGTCTGCACGCTGGCGGTCTTCTGGGCATACTTGTTCCAGCCTGCTGTCACCTGATCGAGAGAAAGGCTTTTTACCAGTCGTTCTCCGGCATCCACAGCCTGACTCGTGATCCGTGCCAGTGCGCTGACACCAATGACTTCCATCGCTGAGAACTTGCTGCCAAGATTTTCGATGGCGCTTTCCAGCTTTGTGAAATTCATCTTTTCTGCCACGCCGGAAATCTTTTCAAGGCCTTTTTCTGCGCCATCAAGCTTCAGTTTCTTATCAAATGCAGTCAGAGTTTTCATTGTCTGCTGCACTTTACTTTCAAACTGAGCATTGTTGAACCGCATTTCAACGACGCGCTCATCCACTTCCCTACTCAAAGGCTCTTTACCTCCTTCCACAGTTCATCGGCCAGAGCAGAAAAAATCGGAGCCAATGCCGGGTTAATGTAGTCCACACCCTGCACATAGGCTCCGTTTCTCGTCCCGTGTCCGTATTGTAAGATCACCGCGATCGGCACACCGTCCACGATGTTCGCGTTTTTCCAGCAAAGAGCCGCCCCGGTCTTGTCCATTTTGATTTCGTAGCCCCAGCTCGCCGCTGTCTTTCCGGTAGCCTTCGGTGTGGCTTCGTACAGCCGCTCCACGCCCAGCTTTCCGTATTTCTCAAGGATAGGCTTCACACTCCAGCTTTTCACATGGCTGAAAAAGGTCAGGCTTTTCCTGAAGTTGCCCTTTTGCTGGATGGTAAGTACCTTGCTCAAAAGTCCTCACCCCCTCGAGTGCATCTTGGCCCGCCGCTGAGCGTTCAGTGCCCGGATGTGTGCCGCCTGTTCTCGCCTGCCCATCTTCTCGGGCGGCATGTTTTCTTCGCCGCAGGCCCGGATCAGCGCCAGCAGCCGGTTCAGGTGCCACTTTTCACAGCTGAAGGGGATGCCGTAACTTGCCATTGCTGCATAAAAGGTCTCAGCGCTCTGGTAGCGGGCCCGCTTTTTCCCGTTCTTGCGCTCTTTGAAGGTCGCTGCGCTCATCGGGTCCGCCATATATCGTTGAATGGCCGCCATGTTCTCCCGCGTCAGCCGGTAATAGACACTGGGGTCGATTCCTTGTGTTAGGGTCATGCACCGGATGTAGTCCAGTGTTTCTTCCTGTGTCTTCGGCTTTGACGGGTCGAGCCAGGCCTTATGCCACTTGCTTTCCCATTTGGACAGGGAGAGCAGGCTGTGCTCCAACCTGAGCGTCACAGGCTTGTCGTAAACGAACTGATTGATTCGTTCATCAAAGCTCTCGCTTCCTGGTATCTTGATCTCAAGCATCGGTTTGCTCTCCCTGTTTTTTCAAATGCGTGCCTTTTTCAGGCAAAAAATAAAAGGCTAACCGGAATTTTCCCGATTAGCCTTCGCCGCCGAAACGGCAAGATATCAGAGCTTTATCAGCCCTGGGTCGGTGCAATGCCCAGTGCAGGCACTGCGTTTGCGGTTGCAGCCATCTCCATAGCGGGGTTCTGGTTGCGCATGTCCGCCGGAATCAGGCCATTGATAAATTCAGCAGCCTTTTCTTCGTTCAGCGACAGCTCCATGTAAATCTGGCTATAGACCGGATGTGCTTCGAACTCCGCACGAATTGTGTCGTTCTTCAGGAACAGGCGGCCATCGTCGCTTTTCTTGCCGTAGCTCAGCAGCAGAATCTGCTTGAACAGGTTCACCAGCGCAAGCTGACTCTTAGCCGCCATGATACGCTGAATGTATGCGCGCATACCGCCTTCCATGCTCAGCTGCATTTCCATCAGCTCAGCCTTGGTCAGGTTGAAGTAGAAGTCCTCAGTACGCTCCACACCATTGTAGTCGGTGTAGGTAATGGTTTTCTTAACCATGATGGTTTCTCCTTTACATCATTTTGAATTTTTCCGGGCTTACACAGCAGCCTTCACAGCGGCCAGCAGTTCGTCCGGGCTGGGCAGAGTTGCCTCGGCGCTCTCGGTGCCGTACAGCAGGTCTTCCACAGCCTTCATCTGCTTTGCGGTCAGCTCGGTGCTGTCGAACTCGGCCACAGCGGAAGGCTTGAGGTCGGCAATGTTCACGGGAACGGTGTCGCACTCCCAGCTGAAGGTCTCGGCATCCGGGCTGTCGTTCATGGTCTCGTGGGTCTTTTCCGCAGGCTTTGCGGTGGCGTTCCACACCACATGGATGATATAGCCCTTGTCCGGGTCCTCGTCGGTGCCAACCTTGGTCTGCCAGCTGAAGCCAAAGCCCTTGCGCTTCTGCTGGCCGATGCGCACGCCCTTGACAGGGGTCGACAGACCGTCGCAGGGCTCGAACTCCTCTGGGTACATGTAGGCCTCGATGGTAAAGCTGTAGTCCTCGCCGGAGATCAGGCGTGCATACTTCATGTTGTCGGCCCACAGGTCGGTGGGCTCTGCGCCGCTGGGGCTCTCGGTCACGCCGGTCAGGCCGTTCCAGCCTGCGCCGTTCTCATAGCCTTCACCATCTGCCTTGGGGTAAACCACGCCATGCGAAACACCGGCATGGAACTTGCGCTTGCCGTCTTCATCCCACTTGATTTTTGCCATAGGTTTTATCCTCCTTTATAAATAGGTGTCAGTACCACACGCTGAATACGTCGTGGTATAAGTTGTCCGAAATAAATTGGCGGTCATGAGAAGCCTTTGCAAGCTCGCCCATGGCCGCCGTCATTTCGCTGTCCGGTTTTGTGTCGATCACTGTCACGGTGTAATGAAAGGTCTGCCGGTATACCCGGTCGTCCGCATCCCTGTTGCGAATTTTGGAAAGTTCGTAGCAGATGCAGGGGTACTTCATCCGCAGGTTTGCAGGCGGCTGATAGTAGACGTTTTCGCTGCCGCACCGTTTTTTCACGATGGCACGCAGGTACTTGTCCAGCTCGGAGCGTCTCTCACTCAGCTTCACTGCCATGATAAAGCCCTCCCAAGGTCAGCACCACGCGGGGGTATTCCACCGCTGCATCGGTCACCTTCCACTTTCCGCCGTAAAGCGTCACATACCGGAGATTGCAAAAGTGCTCCTGAATGTAAGGGTCTGCGATGACGCTCAGTGTGTTCGCAAGGCTTATATCATCGTTCACCTTGTCGCCGGACTGGATTCTGCGCGTGTTCCGCACAAGATCGCCGTAACAGTCACGCTCTGTCACGATCTCCGAGTAGACACTCGGCTCTGTCTCCTGGGTCTCAACGAATCCCAACTTTCCAAACCACTTGCTCATCGCACTTTCACTCCATTTTGATTTTTCCTTCCTCTAAGCAGGGCTCGCCCTTCGGGAGAGCTGCAAGTAACTACGTCACAGACGCATTGTGCGCTGAGAGGGTTTACTCGGCCGCAGAAGCCGTCCATGCCTGGGTCTTCACGGTGTCGCCTGCCGTCACGGTGATGACGCCGGTGGTACCGAAAGCAACAGGCACCAGATAGTTTGCGCCCTCGATGATGACCAGACGGCCCTTCTTGAAGGCGTCCTCGATTTCCGCCTTGGTCACGGTCTCCTTGTAAGCCTCATCGGCGTACAGCTTGTGGTCGGCCGTCTTGCCGTAGGCCATGTAGTTTGCAACATGCAGGTCCTTGCCCTGCTCATAGAACTTGTTCAGCATAGTTGTTTACCTCCTTCTCAGGCAGCCTTGTACTCGATGGCCATTGCGCTGAAGGGCACGGTCAGTGCACCGGAGCAGCGGGTCTCGATCAGGTACTTCTGCTGGTTGTAGTCGATGTCGAAGTCATCGAACATGTTCACAGCGCCGCCCTTGTCGGCACCCACGGTGTAGTCGGCCAGATTGACCACGATACCGAACAGCTCGCCGCCCTTGGTGCCCTTCATGCCGGCCATCTGGGGCACGGTCACGATCTCCTTCACACGCAGAGCCTGCGCCACCTCAGTCTCGTTCTTGTACAGGCGGTGGCCGATCTTGTCCTCCAGCAGCAGCATGTCGGTCAGGTTGTCCTCGGTGGTGAACAGGGTCGGGTTGCCGCTGCCCTTGTAGTCCTTGCGAGCCTTCAGGGAAGCATTCATAGCAGCCTTGATCTTGGTCTCAGTGTCCGCACCGGTAGCAACCTCGGCCTGCACCTTGATAGTGTAGAAATCGTCGTCGCTGTAGATGGGGCGGATGTTGCCCTCGTTGATCTTGTCATCGGAAGCAGCGTTGCGGCCGTCGCCGATCAGGTAGGCACGCGCCAGTTCCTCGTTCAGCTTGGTGCGCATCTCCTGCTTCAGCCATGCGATCACATCGAAGCTGGTGATGTCTGCGATGTCATCGCGATCCATCTTCTGCTTCTTGTAAACAGTGGTGGGGCTGGTGGAGCGCTTCAGCAGGCCGAACACCTGCTCCTTCTTGAAGTTGCCCTTGATGTAGCCCTTGGCGCGCGCATCTTCCTCGGTCAGGTCAGCGCTCATGCTCTTGATGCGGCTGAACGGGATGTGGTGCACACTGCTCATCACCTTGCCGACCCAGGTCTGGTCATTGTCGATGATGCGGGGCGGGTTGTCCAGCAGGTGGTCCTCCGGGAACAGCCATTCCACGTCCTCGATGCCGTGCTGGATAAAGGCATCCTTCATGCTGCCGCAGCGCTTGCCGTCTGCCATGGCGGCATTGATCTCGTCAATGTTGTGCTTCAGCACGCCCTGCTCCTTCTCGTTGTCAAAAACATTGTGCTTCACGGTTTCGTCCTCCTTATCGTTGTCTGTTTCCTTATTGTCTGCGCCTTTCTTGCCATCGATCACCATGCCGACAATGGCGTAAACAATGTTCTTCTGCTTCTCTGTCAGGCTGTCGAACACTTCCTTGACGGTTTCTTCGGTGGTTTCTTTGTCCTCGGGGTTCTCTTTGGACTTCTCCTTGTCCTCGTCTTCGGAATGCATGATCTCGTCATCCTCCTCGCCCAAAGGGTTGTCATCGGGGTCAAGTCCGTGCTTCAGGCTCAGACCCCCATCGGTATAGATAAAGGCTTCTTCGCCTTCCTCTGCGTTGTAATCCGCGCTGTGCTCCACGATCTCGTCGATCAGTGCACCCGGGTTGCAGCCCGCCAGCACCAGGCTCAGTTCCCGGATCACGCCGTGCATCACGGTGTTTCCGGCTTTCTTCAGGCCGTTTGCAAAGATGCTCATGGCGTCAATGTCGCCGCTGCGCACGGCTTCCAGTGCACTCTGGCCGCTGGGGCTGTCGTTCATCTTCACATAGGCATAAACGCCGTCTTTCCGGTTCTGCAAAAGCGCGTGGCCCAGCACATGCTCCGGGTCCGAGTGGTCGTGGTTCCACACCACCGGCACCTTTCGCCCATCGTCGCCCTTGAAGGCGTCCGGTGCGATGGTCAGCCCATCGCAGCACAGGGTGTTCGCCTTGGTCGCATAGCCGGAAAAATCGTAGTCGAATTTCTTCGCCATTTTGATTTCTTAAACCTCCTTCCTCTCAAGATTCCGTTAAGAATCTTTCTCCCTTGCCAAAAGCCGGTCCACAGTCTCCTTGCCGCCCGCCATGGCGGTGGGGTTCTGTATCTGGTCCGTGCTCTGGTTCAGGTTCTTGTTGCTCAGCTCGTCCGCCCGCGGGTCCTTCGAGGGTTTCAGGCCGATCGCCTGTCGGAACTCGTTGGAGCTCATGATCTCATTGCGGGTGAACTTGTCTGCCATCTCGGCCACCGTGCCAATGGGTGCCAGCTTGAACGGGTCGCGGAAGAACAGAATGCTCTGCCGCTGGCCGCGGGCGGTCTTGGTCAGGAACTTCCGCTTCAGCTCGTCCACGATCGCGCTGACGATGGGCTCCACGATGCGGTTGTAGTAGTTGGTCATCGCCGCCTCGTCTGCCGTCCCGTTCATGATCTCGAGGGTAATACCCAATTGACTGTAAAACATGTTCGTCAGGTATTCGATCTGCTTCAGAAGGTTGTTTTCAAGGCTGCGGTTCAGCTGCGTCACCCGCTCGGTGCCGTCCGTCCACGCAATTCCGTATTTCGAGTCGCGAAGCTGGTCTTCGATCTCCTGTCGGCGCTTGTTGGCCTGCTCCCGGCGTGCGTCGCTTTTCACAACGTAGGGCAGCTGAATGATCAGGTCCAGCTTCCCTGCACCTGCCTGCTCGTCCACCACGTCGAGTAAGCTCAGCTTGCGGATCAGGCGCTGCATCGTGCTGTTCGGCTCGTTCATGATGGCGTAGAATGGGTTCTCGATCAGAGCCACAGTCTTTTTCGGCAGGACCAGCTCCTCTTTCTGCCCGGTCTTGTCGTTGTAAAGCCGCACCCGCACATGCTCGGGATACCATTCCAGCACTTTGCCCACCCGCATGGAGTAGATTTTGTAGCTGTCGCTCCGGCTGGGGTCGTAATTCGTTTCCACCGGCACCACGGCCACCACGCCTTCGTCCAGCATGCTCATCACAATGTCCTGCACAAGCCCCCGGCCCGTCTGGTCCAGATTTGCTTCGAGGTTCAGGCAAGAATTAAGGCCCGAGTCGATGACCGAATCAAATCGGCCATTTTCGTCGAGCCTTACATGCTGTATCGTGATGGCGCTGCAGTCCATCGAGATGCGGTTGTATACGCTGGTCACAAAGGTGCGTTCGTTCCCCCGCGTCAGCCGCACCCGGTCAGGCCGGTAACTGTACCCGCCTGCATACCCTCCAAAGTTCCGGGGAGGGTCCCGGTTCAGAAAAGCGTTCCAGGCGTGCTTCAGCCGGGAACCCAATGTCGGATTTGCTTCCATTTTGAATTTTTCCTCCAAAAAGAAAAAGCGCATCAGCCATTAAGCCAATGCGCTCGCTGAGTTCTGCCAGTTTAGCTGAACTCGATCTCAATTTTGTTTTTGCTCAAAAGGGTCACGATGGTTCCTTTGTTTCACCTCTTATGCCCCATGTACTTTCATGATCGCTGAAATCGCTGTAGCGGCCATACCTTTTTGAATTACCTGCGAATCAACGATATCTTTTCCGATTTTTGCTACTGTGTTATAGTTGTTATAGAGATTGCTTAAAGTCCCCAATGCTGCTGCCGCAGTTCCTGCAATTGCAACCGCCTGTTTAACTCTGTTAGGTTTTGCAATCAAAGATTGATACTGTTTTTCTTTCTGAAGGCGATTGATTTTTGCATTGAGATCTGCATCACTCAGTTCCTGAATCCTTTTCTTCTCATGAGCGCGAGTGTATTCAGGATGGTCATCCTGCTGATATCGTTTTTTCCCTTCAACGGTCAGTGTACCGTCCTGATTTTGATATCTTCGTACGCCCCACTTTTGGCCCTTGATACCCCAATGCCAAAGGCAATCATTATAAGTCATCAATATATCACCTCTATATCTATTGCATTCATACACCACCACTGTTATACTAAATTAAATTAGCATCTTTAACGTCTACTTGGTTTGAGGAGGTTTGAATATGCCCGAATCCGAAATGTTCCCTCTCCAGTCTGTCGGCTGTGAAGTCGCTTCTTGCAATGCCCCACTCGACTTTGGTGATGCAACTCGTTTCCGTAAGGTCGAGTTCCCAGAGCAAGCTGGGCTTGCAGCCAATTCCCTTCTACAGCTTGTTCCTGCAAAACTTGCGGCAGAAGCAGCATCAAACACCTATGTTCTCCGGTTTCCAAAAGGCATTCGGGGCTCGCTTATGAACTTGCATCAGGGGGGTCAGTCTACTTCCATGAAGGATGCTACTGGACATTTTGTAGGAACCGCATCGTTGTATCGTTCTGATCCGTTGTCACTGGCCGCCTTTCAGGTATTCAGCATCGCATCTTTTGCAACAGGTCAGTATTTTCTTACGGATATCAGCTCTAAGCTGACCGAAGTCAATAAGAAGCTTGATGACCTTCTTGCATTTCTGCAAACCTCAAAGCGCACAGAACTTCTCTCCGAGCTGACTTTTGTGAAATATGCACTAGCAAATTATTCAACCATCATGCTCAACGATGCTCAGCGTATTGCAACAATTGGAAATCTCCAGCGTGCAAAAACGAAAGCAATTGCCAACATAGAGTTTTACGCAGAGCAGCTTGAGAGTTCAGTCGACGGAAAAGCAAATGAAAGCCAAATCCAAATCGTTTTGCAGAACAAGCAGGGCGTCGATCTTGCTTCCCAGCTTTATGCTATCAGCGGCATCATGGAAACCTATTATTCGCAAAATTGGAATGAATCTTATCTGGCGAATATCAAAGATGATGCCAAGCCGCTATTTGCTCTTACGCAAAACCGCATGATTGGCGCTTTAAGAACTTTCTCCGATAAGGTATCTAAAGAACTTGAGGGCCGAAAGAAAAATCCTCTTGCTAAGAATGAGGTCTCCAAAAGAGAGCGCGAAGTTCTTCGGGTATACGATACTCTGAATTCTCAGACTGAATCTCCGCTTCTCATTTTGATGACAGATGCCCTGAATAAGCCTTCGGAAGAAACAGAACTCTACCTTCGTTCTGATGGAATCGTTTATCAGAAAGTTTAATTGGTAAATTACGAGGAAGAATTATTATGTGGTACTTATGGGGGCTCATTCTTGATACACCTTTGTGGGGATGTATTTCATTCGGCTTACTTTTGATTTCTGGAATGGATTTACAGAAAATCATATACGAAGCGACGACACTAAACAATACATTTTTTCTTTTTTCTGTCCATTCACTTGTTTTCTGCCCTTTATTTTTGTTTCTCCATGTTGTATTCTGCCGTCTTAGAAAATCTCATACGAGCGCTGCGGAACTTGTCATAAACGCACTAATCAGTGGGCTGACTGCTCCATTTCGCAAGATCTGGATTTTTCTTCTCGTTATAACAAGAAAGCATATTATTCAAGATGACTCCACTTGGCATAATGTTGAAGATTTCTCTCAGGTTGTTCTTGGATTTATCTGGGCAATACTTCTCGCTGTTTTTCTCGCATCAGGATTTTTAAGCCACTGATCACTCAAACGCATCCCGGTTCACCTTATAAGCTACATACGCATCCATCATAGCGGCAACCGCATCGATCTTCTGGTCATATCGTTGTTTCAGAAGCTTGCGGTTGCCGTTTGTGTCTTCCAGCGTAATACAGTTGCCCATGGCAAATTGCATCAGGGCTTCGTCAAACAGCAGTTTCCGCTGTTCGCTCAGCTTCTTCAGCTCACCCAGCGGTACGCTTTCGGTCTTTGCGCCCTGGATCACCTTTTCAATGGCATACTCGCCGTTTTCCCGCGCCCACCGCTCCACAAAGTCCTTTGCGTTGTAGGGGTCGTAGCCAAAGGCACGCACGTCGTACCCGCTGTTCTCGATAAAGGCATCCAGGTCGTCGTATACTTCCATCATGTCCAGCACCGTGCCTTCCATAATGACCAGTGTCCCCTCCCGCATGAACTCGTCATACTTCTGGCGCATGGCCTGCGGCAGCTTCGAGAGGGTGTAGCTCGTGATGTAGTCCCGGGTCTTCACGCCAAAGTAGCCGTGCTCCATCGGGAACAGGAAGGTAAAGGCGCAGAAGTCGTCGCCTTGGCTAAGGTCCGCCCCCATGGCACAGGCCATCTGCCAGAAGTCCCGGTGCCGGTGTGGCAGGGTCTCCTCGTAGGGGAAGAAGTAGGTGTAACCTTCCATCGGGATGCCGAAGCGTTTGGCCAGAATGTCGTTCCGGCTTGCCGGTGCTTTTTCGGCGCGTTCCACGTCCAGCTGGTAGGCTTCGTAACTCACGGTCAGCCCCAGGTTCGGGTTCGCCTTCACCCACATCGACGGGTCGTTCACTTCTTCAATGCTGTCCAGCTTGTAGTACCAGATGGACACATGCGGGTTGACGTAATCCCCTTTCAGGATGCTCATCAATTCCATTTTGATGGAGTCGCCGCAGCCGTTGCGCACCGTGCCCTCGCTGCTGGTCGCCACGATCAGGTAGTCGTTCACCTTCGAACTGCCCTGCTCGATGGCACCAATGGGGTCTTCCCGGATGGGGCAGCTGAGCCACTCGTCTACTGTTGCCACCTTGTCTCTCCGGCCCTGCAGCTTGTCGATGCTCATGGGCCGAATTTCCAAAAGGCTGTTGGTCAGAAAGTTTTCGATGCCCTTCTTCGTGCTGGCCAGCTTTACTCTGCCGGAAGCAGCACCCGTCGTGTTCTGCAGGCTGCCTTCCGTCATAAAACGATAAAGAGGTCCTCTCGCCCGCGCGATCGCTGTGCGCACCGGTGAGAGGACTTCTTCTGCCTGTTTCATGGTGGGTGCCGTGGTGATCTGCTGGGTGGTGTACCCGTCCACGGAGAGGAAGTATTGCTGGATGCAGCTGTCGTACATGCTCTTTGCTGCACCGCGCGCCACGATCAGGTATTGCTTTCGCACCAGTCGGTGCTTGATGCGCTTTTGCTCGTAGTGGCCGCCGTGTCCGTCCGGGTTCGGCTTGTAGACGGTGCGTTCCTCAAAGTAGTACCACCCGAAGATCTGCTCTGCCCACAGCTTGAAAGTCTCCAGCAGTTTCAGGTCCGTGCCATCCGTCAGGGTCAGCTCCCGTTCGCAGAATTTCACAAAGCCGTCCATGGCCTTGTCATCATAGTAAACGCCCGGGTTCGCGATCAGGTCGTCGATCCGGTTCATCTCCATGCTGATCTCTCTGCAAACGGGAATTTCCCCGCGCATCACGGCCTCCCGGAACCGGCCGTAGTAGATCGGCGTTGCCGTGTTCGAGAGTGCCATTTTGAATTTTTCCTTTCAAAGGTTCACAGAAGTTTTAGTTTCGCTTATTCGCCAATAATGATTCCATCTTCAATGAGCGCATCAGGATTCATGACAACACACGGCACAACACCAATTACATCTGTTGGCGAGCAGGTCGTAATCGCTCCGCTTGCGTCAATGGAAAATTCGGATTGTGCATCTGATGTTACGGTTCTTGTTCTCCATGCTGCGGGCGTTCCGCTCTGTTTCAAGGTGAGTGTTGCCGAGGAGCCATCATAGTAGCCGAGATTTGAGCCATCTTTGTAGGGACTCAGGCTTTCTGCCCCGCCAAGCTCAAAGATACTTGGCAAAAACACCTTGCGGGAAAGCCCGTTTTCTTTTATCTGCACTTTCCAGCTTCCGTCTTCCTGCTTTTTCGTGTAGGGAATCTTGACTTCCTTAATGTACTTTGCGGCGTTTCCGCCTTTGTCAATTCGCCCAAGGAATGTACCGTTCAGGTATGTATCAATGGTTCCTCCAGCATATTGACAGTCGTTTCCGTTTGCTCGTGTGGAGTAAATTGTGTTCAGCACCAGCCATACGCCATCGCAGCTTGCATCGTAAATGTCCGGGTTTGGGTTGCCTTTGTAAGCGATGCGCCAAACTCGCTTATTGCCGTTGACGTCCATTTTAACGGTGCTCCCTACGCCGAGCCGCCCAAGCGGTGTGCGCGAGTTATCTGTTCCGATAATGTGTCCGGTGTCGTCCACCAGCACGTCCTGCGGCAGAATCATGCAGGGGCGGACGCCGAAAGAGCTGAGGCATAATTCGCGTATATTATCGCCATTCTTATCAATACACCAAACATCACTATTATATATGCCGAATGGAGTCCTTGACCACCATTCGGCGGCAGTACCGTTGAAGTAAGCTTCTCTGCCGTGACCATTGAAATATCTAAGTTTTGCGCCTTCGATTGGCATCTTGATGGCCGCGCCGCCAACAAAGCCAACCTCCGTCATGGATAGCAAAAAGACCCATGCCCGCAAACCTCCGCTGGATGCGGTAGTGCTGTTATTTTGGGCCATATACGGTATTGTGGCTACTTTTATCAGTTTTCGGACATTTGCGTCGATGGCGTCGTGAAACGTCGTATTGAGGTACTGCAAAATGGGAGAGCTGACGAACAAATTATTTTTACTGCTGTCGAATTGCATATTTGTGTAAATGTCCTCCATCAGCAGCCACGTCCCGTTACAGCTTGCATCGTACATGCTGCCGGGCAGGCCCTTATGCACCACCAGCCAGTCGTAGTCCTTGCCGTCCACGGCGATTTTGACCGTGCTGCCCACGGCCAGATTGCCCAGCGGAGTGCCGCGCTGATACCACAGGCGGGCGGTGCCGCCGGTCAGGGTGTATGCCTTATCCGCTACGCGTGCCGCGCCGCCCGCGATGGTGCGCAGGGACTCGACCTTTTTGCGGCTGCCCCCGGTCAGGATGTATCCGCTCATGGTCAGCCCTCCTCCGGCACGCCGTCCGCGTCCACCAGAACCGGCGGCTCTGCGGTGTCGGTTGTATCGGTGCCGCCGGTCTCGTCTGCTGGCATGTGGATGTCCGTGTCGTCCACCGCCTCGTCTGATGTAGCATCCTTGTAGACGATCCACAGTGTTCCGTCCGGGTACGCGCTCAGGTCTGCGGGCGGCTCTGCGGTACTTGTCACGATGTTGGCACTCAGCGTGCCGTCTGCCGCCACGCTCAGACCGCTGCCCACCTTCACGCCGCCCAGCACGGAGGCAGTGGCGGGGCGAAGGGGCATGTACTGCTCAAGCAGCTTTTTAATCTGATCCCGCGTAAAGTAGTCTGACAGGTTGACCTCTTTGCAGGTATCAACCCACGCGCCGGTGTCACCGTCCCACGTCCAGATGGTGTCGGTCGTGCCGACCACTGCCCACCAGCCGTTTTCGCCCACCGGCACAGCAGCCTTGAGGGCTTCCGGCGTGTCGTACCAACCCTGTGCACCGATGGTGATAGTGCGCACCTGATCAAAATACTCTTTGGTTCCTTGCAGGTTTTTGGCAGACTCCGTCTCAGACGCTTTGGCATTGCTCTCACTGGCCTTTGCTGCGGTGGCACTGTTGGCCGCGTTGGTTGCAGAGTTGCCCGCAGCCGTTTTGGAGCTCTCTGCCGATTTGGCATACGCGTCCATCTGCTGCAGCACGGTCCCGACATGAACGGTCAGTTCGTTCTTCAGCTTGGCCAGAAAGTCCACGATCTGCGGCTGGTTGCCTTCCACGTCAACTTCCAGTCCCTCCAGCACGCTTGCCGCACCAAGGGTCGTGTGATACGCCTTCTGCACCACGTCGCTGCTGTCGGTTGTGAAGCAGTTCACCACAAAGAGCACGGTGCCCTTCGTCATCACGGCATCTGCGGCCACCACCCAGACAAAGCTGAAGGTGTCCGTGTCCACGGTCTTCTCACTTACCGTGAAGTAATTCACCTCACCGTCCGCATTTTGATAATTGATTCGGATCTGAAAGCTCGAAAGGTCGCTCCCGTGATAGTATCGGTTCATGCGGAAGCGTACCCGGTTCACGTCCTTGTCGCCTTCCACGCCCAGCACGACGCCCCGCTCGGGGACGGTGATGATGCGCAGATGTTCGTCAATGAGAAACGAAAGCTCGTCGTCGCTCTCGGTCGTTTCCGCCGCCAGCAGTTCGTCTACCGTCGCCATTCCATCCTCCTCTTTCAGTTTTCGTCGCCGCCAAGCCCTTCCAGACTCGTTCCGGTTCCAACGGTCGTTCCAAATGCCTGCGCCACGGTCCCGTCGGCATCCTTCTTCACACAGTACACCGTAAACCGCACCGTGCCTTTCGACGACACTACGTCTTTGCCCACCACCCAGGTGAACCGTACGGCATCTTCGCTCACGGTCTTGTCGCTGGTCGGGGCAATGCCGCGTTCGCCTTCAGCATTGTCATAATGTACTTTGATGGTAAAATCCGAAAGGTCGGTCCCACGGTAGTAGCGCGGCATCCGAAAGCGCACCAGATTCACGTCTTTGTCGCCTTCTACACCCAGCACTGTCCCGCGCTCCGGCACCGAAATGAGCCGGAAGTCCTTGTCAATGACAAAGCACAGTTCTTCTTCCTCCCGGTTCGGCTCGGCCATGTTGGCCAGCACATCTTCCACACTTGCCATCACGTCACCTGCTCGATCAGTACCGGGTTTGTCTTCATGCGGGTCTTGCCGGTCTGGCCAATCAGCTGCACCTTGAAGCTCCTACCGTCGGTCACTTCGTCCGGCACCATGCACTCAAAGTCCGCGTTCACAGCCATGGCGTATTCGTCGTTGAACACCAGCACCTTCTTGGCGTAGAGCCAGTCATTGTCCGCGATCTTCAGCCGACAGCGCAGATATCCCTTGCTCCCGGAGATGATGCCGCCAAAGTCGCCGTCCTTGCGCAGGGTCTGCCCCTCGACGGTAAATGGCAAAGTTCGCATTACTTCTCCTCCTTGTCGCACATCACATACAGCCGCCATTCCAGTTCGCTGATAAGGTTTTTGGTGGCTTCCATGATCGAGCTCGACTGTGGCGGGTCAAACAGCATCCGCACCTTCAGCGCCACATAGCTTCTCACCGCCTCAATGTCCGGGCAGTCGGCCATGTATTGGCTCCACGTCGCCGTCGCATCGCTGATGGAAAACCCGTCCGCCGGGCCCACGCCCATCTGCCGCAGGATCATCAGCACACTGTTGATATGCATGATAAGGTCCGGGTCAAATGCCGTATACTCCTCGGTCAGGCCAAGGAGCTTCTTTACCGAGGTCAGTATACTGTCCATTGTTTTATCTCCTTAGTCCACGATGCACACGTTGTCCCACTTCTTGTAGGCATCCAGATAGGTCTCGCCCTTGTCGCCGTTGTGAGTCACTTCGTAGTACATGCCGTCAGCCACGGTAGTGCTCACCAGCGCTTTCCAGTTCTGCAAAGTCTTCGAGAACCAGACGACATAAACATCGTTCAGGGTCAGCTTCATGCCGCTGGTCGGGTCCGCGTGCTCATTAAAGTAGTCTGCCACCAGCTGTCGTGCATAGATCATAAAATCGCTCTTGTTCATTTTGAATTTTCTCCTTTTCAAAAGAAAAAGCGCACCAGCTGTTAAGCCAGTGCGCTTTTGTTGAAAAATCAATTATTATTCTGAAGCCATTCACAAAAATCGGAAAAAGCAGTATTCATCAATTGCGTATCCATTCGCGCCAGCGCATTAAAGAAAATACGCTTTTCCTGCATTTTAGCCTCATCTATCTTGTAAAGATGAGCTGATTCATAGATTATCCCGCAATCCTTCATATAGCTTAAGATTTGACGCTTTATTGTACTGTTTCCAACAGTTACAAATTCAATTCGCTCTGCAGATTTAGCCAGCGTATCCTTTCTGTGAGTTCTAAACTCAATGAAGATACACCGCATCCCATGAATAAACTTTATAATATCAAAGTGTGCTGCGTCCTCGAAATCATATTTGTAGGGAATCAATGAATAATATGCATTGATGTTTGGTGCGGTGACCTTGAAATCGTCCGCTTTTACAATTTCAATCATCGTCGGTTCGCCCGAAAAACCATCATGGGCAACCAGAAGACTTGCTTCAGGCGCATAAGACTCAATACTGATATGCTTAGTTCCCCAATTGATTTTCCTGCATACAATGGAGGAATTGTAGATACGAGAATCAACCCCGTCCCGGCCAACTGAAACTTCCATGTCAGGCGCATCAATTGAAACATTTACGAGCTGTTCAAACTTCAAGGGCTCATCCATTACAGCAATATTAGCTATATAATCTTCCCGTTTTGTCGCCTGCTTCTTGGCCGGCATCATACCAAAAACTGCTGCATACTCCATATCTTCCGTTTCACTGCCGAGAATCTCTGAACATTCCAAATACGGTCTCTCATATGCAGTTGCCTTTGCCTTGAAAGAGTCGTAAACATAAGAAATATGTCTGGGGAAAATCTGTCGCTTGCTAATCTGCATATAGCAGTCAAAGAAAATCTGGGACGGAAAATAGGACTGACTCTGCGAATATTCAAAGTACATATCCGCCAATGTTTCGTGATCTTTATTCAGGATAATTTTTGCCAGTGCGTAATCTCTAAATGCGGGCCCCGTAAAATCAACAGATGCATTTTCCTCTTTGACACTATTCCGTACAAACGGATGCTGAGGTAAGAAAGTATCGAGTAAAGATTGATACTCATCTACCAATTGAGGCGGCAAAAAGTTCAACGGATAGTTTTTATAAGAACAATCCTGAAAGAGAATGTAATAAATAACTCTTACAAGCTGTTCTTCAGCTGAATAAACCTTATCCCAATCGTTAAACTCCGGATGTAAACTAGCACAGCGTTCTCTAAAAGCAGGAATAGCTTTTTCAACCTGCTCTCTAGACAATAAATCCTCCATTATTTTCGTAATGATTGACACACAGTCTTTCTGATTAGAAAGGCCACTAATCATTTTTTGACGGTTCGGACAAGACTTAATGTGGGCGGAAATCGCCTCCAAAACAGGTGCATATCCAAGAAACGACGCACATTCGTCTTTCGTTATATTGCCCTTGATTACGCTATAATATTTATCAGCACACTCGCGATCAGGTGCTGTCGGGACTTTTTCCCCTGCAATGCTTTCAACGATGAACTCCTTTGCGTTTTCTTCGCCAAAGAATCCAATTTCGTAGTGTGCTACCGCAATCCCATTTTCAGCGCAGAAGGAAGCCAAATATTGTGCAGTTTCAGTTCTTGCCAGTAAAAATACTGTCGGAAGTTGATGACACGAAAGATTCTTACTAATATCTGCGATAAAACTATCCAGCATCTTTCTTCCGGAAATTATTTCTGCTTCGTCAAAAGCATCAATTACCAGTAACACATTACCTGAGTTCAAATCGGCAATAAAGTTAGAATAATTAGGAGCATCAACAGCGCTGATAATTGAACCTGCAAAGCTATTCGTGCCGACTTTCACTTTTTGCAAGGTTCCAATAAATTGCGTCAAACTTATATGCGATATATTTTGCCAGCGCACTCTTTCCGGCTGCTCCAGGAGCTGAAAGCAGCACAAACTTTGGTTTTAGGCTAGACAGTTTAGGGTCTGTTTTCACATCGCTAAATGAAGGCGCAATGTAAAAAGGCTTTTCACCAATGTACTTGAGATACTCTGCAACATCCGCACTCAACGAGTATTTCTTGCACTTTTTATAAGGGCTTAAAATTCCATCAAGAGTCATTTGGCATCCTCCTACGATAGAGTCCATATATTTTATAATATTATAGTCTCTTATCTGGTGCATGTCAATTTTCTCCTTTCTGTTACTCGTACAATTATATAACAAGTATCTTGTGAAAAGTGTCAATTGGCGTGTTCATTTCCTCCACGGGCAGGTGTCGCCCGGTCTTCGTTCCGTATACACGGGCTTCAGGATCGTGTCGTCCCCGTAGTGGATGGCCTTGTGCGTCCGGTCACTCACACAGATCACGTTCTCCGGGTCAAGCAGTGCATCCGTGTGCCCGATCACATCCTCTTTCGTCAGCGGGTTCAGGTGATGGATGATGATTCTCGGCCGGATGGGCTTTCCGTTCCGTATCACCCAGTCTGTGATCTCATGGTCAGGGCAACCAAGGTCACACCCGCTGTCCCGCACAATGATTCTGTCCCGGAACTGCCGCCATTCTCTCGACTGATAGAAGTCCTGATTCAGATACCGGTCAAACCCGAACGTGTCGTAGCCAACAGTCCCATGTAGTTGCAAGTAATGGAACCGGTCTTCAAAAGTCGCATACTGGCAAAGCTCAGAGTATGTCTTCCTGCTCATCCGCTCAGTACCCCACGCACCAGCAGACCATAGCAAATGCCGTACAGATCATCGAAAGACAGATCAGTTTGCCATGCAGGTTCTCAAGGCCTTCCGCTTCGTCATGGCATGCACACGCAAATGTAAAGATCAGTGTACACCAGCATCCGAACCCGCCGATCCGCTTATCAATGATCCTTGGGAGTCCAACCGCGATGGCCGTCAGAAGCGACAGAATACTCGGAGGCAGATACCACCAGTACCGCTTGCTTGTTGGTTGTTCTCGGTCCGTAAGAATACACGCCAGCTGAAGCCACGGCAGTGCTGCCATCAGCCAGAAGCAAACTTTCTCAAGTCCAGTCATTGCCGTCGTCCTCCTCGTCCTGTCCGTTATACACCCGCATGGCCTTGATGGCTTCGGCATATATTTCTTCGGTGTTCTTCGCCGCCTGCAGCGCTTCGGTCTTTGCCCGCAGAAGTTTGTTTTCTTCTTCCAGCTTCTCTTTCTCCAGCTCTGACTTGAATGTAGCCAGTTTCAGAAAATGGGTCGTCTCGGCCGAGGAAGCAGTGCCTTCCCGCAGCCGCTTTTCAACCAGATCCATTGCCAGAGAGATCATCTGGTTCTCTCTCGCCTCCGGAGACAATGCCGGCCGCATTCCGACATCCTCGCCAGATGAGACCTTTCTTGTCTTCATGCGTTTTCATTCCTTTCGGGCGGATCCGTGTTACCGGGTAACCGCCTCATATGTTTTCTCGAAGATATCGGGCTTACAGGGATAAATTTCACCCTTGATTCCCTGGATCACATAGTCGCCATAATTCGCATGATGCCAGCCTTCAAGCGTTTTAATGTCGGCATTCGTATCATGTGCGTGATAAAAGCCGGAACTCTGTCCGTGCAGAATGATGTCATTCTTCGCAACAGCATCCGTGAACCAGTCCGGCATATTGTCGATGCCGAGCTGAAATGCCTCGATCACAACAGGCTTCTTTCGAAATTTCATCGTCATCCTCTTTTCGAGTTTTGTCTTTTTATTCTCTTTCGTACGGGTTTATCGTCACTTCTATTAACTTTCGTGCCGCTTTTGAGCACTTTGCGTTGACTTTGAACGACTTTTGCAATACTTTTCTGCACTTTTAGCTTTTGTAAAGGCTTATGGGAGCTGTTAGAGAGAATGTTTTCATGAAGGTAAAGGAGAAATCATGATGCCGTAAAACCCAAAAAGCAAGCCATTTGAAAGGAGGTGTCAGAACACTATCCCATAAGCCATTACAAAAGCCTCCGATTTAGGTTCACCGCGAATTATCAGACAAGCGTTGATGATTCTTGGATCACAGCCCAAATCGGAGACAGTGTGCACAACCATAGATAGCTGATTTTGTCAATTGACGAAACCTTGTCCCTCGGTTATACTCATGTTGAAAGCAACCATCGATGGAGAATTCGATAGGCAAAGGAGATAATCTAAAATAGAACGGAGGTGAATCAAATGACGAACAACAAATTCAAGCGCAGAAATTCCACCGTAACCAATCGGTCTTCTGCCAAAAGCGTACCGCCGGTAAACTTCGACGGCATCGCCAGAGCTCTCACTACTCTCGTAGAAAGTGATGCGTTCAAAGCCGCCGAAAAAGAAGCAGCCGCCATCAGAGCCGCCCGCTGCTGATAGCAATCACGAAAGTCCAGTCCTGCGCTTCTACCGCAAGGCCGGACTTTTTTGTTATGGTTGTACACTTTATTTGGAAAATCAATACTCGAGCCAAGGCTACACCCAAAGCCCAAATATCAATTTTACCTCCGGGGAAATATCAAAGACCGGCGCGATTTAGGGAGGGGGTGGATTTTTCAGACCCCCTCCCCCTGTCTAAACGTTCTGTTTAAGCAGCGTTGTCACCGTTTTCACTGTCGGGAAGGGTCTTTTTGACCTTCCGGTAAAGGTTCAAAGGATCAGCTTTGATAATTTGATCGATTGCCTGCTCAATTTCATAAGCATTTTCGTTATCAGACAGCTGATCCGAGGTGTACGCGAGCCGCGCAAGGAGCCCGCAGGAGTTGTAGCCGTGGTCACAGTCAAAACGATACCACTGATCGAACTGGTCGTGCGGATCATAAGGATTATCGACCGTAGTAATGAAACAACGAACCATAATTTTTTCTTCCTTTCGACCTTATTTGTTCAGAGCATCGTAAATCGTGGACTTCGGAACGCCACAAGCTTCGGCAATTTGCTCATAGGTGTATCCACCAGTGAGCATTGCTTTTGCTTTACTGAGTTTTGCAGACGAAAGCTTTGCAGTTGCTTTTGGCATTGCGCGCTTAACGATTTCAGTTGAATCAGAAGAATTCAAGAACTTTGTCAGCAGCGAATCAGAAATTGCGTGCTTCTGAACAGCTTCCCATTCGCGGTCGCTGAAGACGATCTTGGTCTTACTGCTGTTGGCTCCGACCTGTTCACGGGCGCGCTGCATCTCGACACTTGAGATCTTCTTGATTTCTTTCTTATCGTCCTTATTGTTGTAGTCCAGACCGCGAGCTTCGACAATTGCCTTGATTTTGGAGTTTGCGATGATCATGGCACGGCGTTCTTTCGGCTTATTAGCCAGAACAGCCTGATACTTCTCGTTCAGAGATGCCACTTCAGCTGCATACTCCTTGGCTGCTGCCGGGTCACGCTGGATACCCTTCATGTTGACGGATTCCTTGCGTGCCTTGTTGGCCATTGCCTTCAGAGAATTGGAGAAGGTCGCATACAGTTCTTCCTGGGGCGTACCCGAAGACAAGGGACGAACGTCGTCCATCAGCGAGATGCGGCTGACTTCTGTCTCTGCAATGCGCTGCTTGCCATTCTTGTCGGGGTAGGTTCGCCCGCTCTCCTTATAGATGGGTTTGCCTGTTTCCTTGTCGATACGCACGCTGCCGCGGCGTTCAGGAATGCGAACAGTCTGCTTACGTCGGGACAGCAGGGTGGATGCACCGCCGTACTTTTCAGTGCCATCTTCCTCAGTACGAATCTGGTACTTACGCTTCAGCTCCTGGATACCGTTCTCTTTCTCGGAGCGCTTGTAATCCAGCTTGTGCTTCTCCGCATCAATAACGACCATTGAGTGGCGCACTGCACGCTCCAAATCTTCGGTCGGTGCTCCGCGCAGTGTCATGTCAGTAATGAGATTGGAGATGATACCCATCTCTTTCTGCTTCTCATCCTTCTTCATCAGACGCACGTTGTTCGGGTTGCCTTCCGGAACAGCATAGGCCGTCTTCGGATCGAAGTTTTTCAGTCCAGGCAGTGGATCAGTAGAGTTGATGCGCACCTTATCGCTCATCGGGATAGCCATAACGGTGTCGCCGTCGAAGTCCGCACCCGACAGGCGTTCAGCAACCTTGGAACTGATGCCAATTGCATCCCGAACATTGCCGAGATTGTTTTTGCCGCTGGCATTCTTGTTGTTGACAGTGACAATAGGGATCTCAAAGGTACCTGCATGAGGATAGCGAACCAACGCAAGCTGGGTACCATTCTCATATGTAGGGCAGTAAGCTTCAGTCTCCTTGATCTTGTCCAGAGGAAGGATGACTTTCGTTGCCTGACCGGGAAATGCCGATGCCTTCAGCGTCATGGATGTGCCATCGCACTTCTCCGCGAAGTCCATCAGCATCTTTTTCTTGACGGTCGGGTTCGTGTAGTGCATGATCTCGTCGTACTCAGCCTTATAATCGGCCATGGTGAGATCAAGCTGCTTCTTAATCAGCGGAAGGGGCTGCTTAGAAAGAAACTGAGATGAAACGCTCTTGGACATATCGTCCCAGTCGCCTTCCCACTTCAGTTTGTTGATGGGAGAAAGATGCTCTTTACCATCTTTGCCAGCATAAGTGCTCTGACCTTCAGCAGTAATGGCTGCGCCAAACGGATTGCCCGGGTCGTTCTTGATTTCCTTGAAGACCTTCATCTTAGGCGTACCAGAAGGTTTGTTCGTGTTGAACACAATGTCCACACCATCCGGCATATTGTCGGAATACATGGCCATGCCCTTCAGATAGTGGCTGTTGTCCACCATGATACGAACCTGAGCATAATGGGAATTGCCCAAATCCAGATCAGGCACACCACGGCGAATCTCCATGACGCCGTCCTTTGCAAGACCGCCTTCATCGCCATAGCGAACGGCAACACGCTTTGAGTCTAAACTCGAAGGAGGCTGCAACTGGCGAAATGAACTGCCACCATCATCAGAATGATAGTCGCCCAGAGACTGGATGTCACCCTGATGCTTATAGGCATAACTCTGGTCATATTCCGGCTTTGCCAGAACAGTGATGTTGGTCTGCTGACGGAAGTTGGTGGGCTGCTTGATGCCGACGCCATAGCGCTTGTAGCCATGCTCTGCTTCCAGAATATAAATGGCTTCATCCATCTTACCTTCCGATACACCGAGAACCAGATTTGTGCCTTCTGACACATCAACCATGCCCTTCTTGTCTACTTCCTTCTTCAAGGTTTCAGCAATCTTCTCGGCTTGATCTTTCTTGGTGCCGACACCGTTCTTATACATAGAGCGAACGGTGGATTCCGGAAGGCCGAGCTTCTGGCCGATCTCAGTCCAGCCCATGTCAGGGTTTTCCTTCTTCAGCTTCTGGATGTCGTCCCACTGCTGCGCCTTGCGGTCATGACCAGCTTTGGTTTTGGCAACACGGAACTCTGTGGCTCCGAGCTTATAATCGTCGGGCAGGGTGCGGTTGATAGCATCGAGGATTTCGCCTTCCACCATACCTTTATTCTTCAGCTGATCTACGCGAGACAGGAAGTCGCCAGAATGCTGATACGGGGTCTCACCGCTGCCCCACGGATAGCGGCCAGAATGACGTTTTGTGCCATAATGCTCCAGTGTATCGCCTTCGCCGCCATACTCGATGCCAAAGTAGTTCTTCAAATCTTTCTCAACCGGGTTCATCATATCAGCACACTCCCATTCTCAGCTTTGCAATGATCGGATCAAACTCACGAATTTTGTCCATAATCGGATTGATGTCATCAGGGCCAGGATTCGCGATGAGAATATCATCGGACTGGTAGATGCGGTTCTCGATCTGGATTTTCTCGGGCTTGATTCGATATTCGAGGCAGAACAGTGCGTCATAAATCAGCAGTTGTTCCATGTGCGCCGGAATCATTCCGGTCTTGAGATCGTGGATACGAAGAATATCATCTCGGAAGCAGATGGAGTCTGCCGTTCCGAAACAGTTGTCAGAATAATAGAGAACCTGCTCAGGCGTCATACGGAAGCCAATAGCATCGTTGACGTAATTATTCAGGGTTTTCTTTGAACGGGGAAGCTTTTGGCCAAGTTCGATGCACTTTGCTGCGAACTCGTGCAGTTCGGTGCCTTTCTGTGTGGCCATAAAGTTCGTATAGACAACGGCAAGTTTGTCGGGATCATAATTGATCCAGCTATACTTACTAGCGCTGAGAAAAGCGTGCTGTCCTCTCAGACGCGAATGATCGTTGAAGGTCATTCAGAATCTCCTCCTTATTTTCCGGGTAAATGAACGCCGCATAGCTCATCTGATTCATCAGGTTCACATAGTAATCCTGATTCGGCCGATGCGGGGCATTCGCAGTGCGCTTACCTTCGAGTGCTGCCCACCTATCACGATATAAAACCAAGAGATCAGGCATTCCCTGAATCTCGGTCGGGTCAATGTGCAGGACGATACAGCCCGGAAAGCGCTCTTTGAGTTCTCTTACCAGGTTTGTTTTGAATCGGTTTTCCAGCATAAAAATCTCCTCCAAAAAGAAAGAGGAGTAGCACGTTTGGGACGCACTCTCTCCTCTCCATAAAAGGGGCAGTATTTTTCACGCGGGTCAAAACAGCCCAAAACGGATGCAAACGGACGAAAACAGTCCAAAACGGATAAAAACAGAAATTAGGGTTGTAAAAAAGAAAGAGCCACAGATTTCTCTGTAGCTCCTCGCTTTAAGTCAATCCAACACTTTCATTTCATCAAGAATATCGCTCAGCCTTTCACCATTTTTCTTTCGCCTGTCGATTTCAAGCCATTCTTCATTCGTCAGTTCCCGACGCAACTTCCAATAATGGCCAAGACTCCGATCATAGCAATACAAGTCCTTCAAATCTTGCTCTTTGGCCAACACCGCGTGTTTTGACAGCATTTTTGCACCTGCTGCCACACCGCCAACGACAATTGGTCCATAAGTGATGATTTGCTCCTTGTGCTCATAACACCAAGTCTGTACCTTCATTTTCTTGTCCTGGAACCATTCCCGAATCTGAGCCTTCTTTCGTGCTCTTTCGAGTTCGTCCATAGTGTAAACCTTTGCCATAAATATCTCTCCTTTATATTTTTTGTTTGGATTTCTCCATAAGGGATCAAGTGTTTTTCGCGTCCGGGCAAAAGAAAAAGACGCAGATTTCTCTGCGCCTCTTATCTCTAAAATATCATTCGGGTCGATGCTGATAGAAGAATAAGTACCAGTCGGGCACTCCGGCTTCCAGCATTCGCCCATCGTCGTACTCAAACTTTCCGTAGTCTTCGCTAAGTTCGAGGTTTGATGTCTCATACTCATCCAAGCTTATCGGATGATTGATCTCATCTTCCGTCTTTGTAATGTCACACGCCCGGCAGGTCCAGTAACCCTGCACGTCTTCGGTCATTGGCCGACCGCATTCGCACACAGGAATCTTCGTATGCAATTCTACGAATTCGTTTGCATAGCAGGTCACAGGATTTCCGGCAGCGTCCGTAGCGGTCCATTCTTCAAAGCCATCGTCGTTGATAAAGCGGTTCATATAAGCCATCTTTATTACCTCATAAGCATCTAATCGGTGTGTACAACGGTCGTCTCGAGTATACAACGCTGGTCGGGTTCTTACAAGTTTTTCGCCTTGAACTTTTCGTAAATTTTGGCTCTGCCCACTTGCCCACTTTTTTCTCTTAACTATATATAATATTTTTATTTTTTATAGTGTAAATAGAAATAAAAGTGGGTTTTTGGGCAGAAAGGCATTTTTCTTCAAAAATATAGCGTATTTACGCAATATTTTGTTTAAAAATCGTGCCCACTTTTGATTTTAAAAGTGGGCAGAAAGTGGGCAAATGGCCAGAAATTGTGAAAGTTTTGTTAACAAAATGCCCGATTTTCTAACCTAGAATAGAATTTCACGCTTCTGACACGACTTTACCGACGGCGGAGAAGTAGTACTGCAAGTAGCAAACGATGACGGATACGACGTTACCCAGAAAAAAGTGGGCACGAATTTCAAAAGTGGGCAAAGAAAAAAAAGACGTCGAACAATTCGCTGACGCCTCTTTTCAGCTAAATTCTAGCTGCTGTCAATGCCAATTTTCATCAGTTCATCATCTCCTCTTCTTCAATTTGATTCAAATATTTGGCTGCCGCATAAATGAAATCTTTCGGCGAAGGCGGTCTATTCAAGGGTCTGCCCATCACTTTTTCCATGACATGACACTGCTCACGCCATGCGATGCCAACCGCTCTGCGAATATCATCGTCAAGACGTTTCCTATCTCGTCCGTATTTGCTGCTAAGGTAGTCATAGCATCCGATCAGCCCTCCCGAATGCTGCCCCTCTGCTGCATCAATTGCGTCACCAAGCATATTGAAGCCAATCAGCCACGGCCCAATGTTGAGCGATCTCAGAAAATCGCGTGTCCGAGCTCTCATTCGATCACCTCCTTTCAAAGTCGCACCGTAAATGCCGTAAAAATCCCGCATCCCAGAACAAGGATACTCTTCAGAATATCTTTCCCAGGCACAGTCACATGCACGATTTTACCATCTCGTCTAGTGCGGACGCCAATCTTGAAACCGCTCATGAATGCGTGCGCGTATAGACAGCACATCAAAGCGGCAAGCAGAAATCTTATCATTTTGGCTTCTCCCATCCGTTTTCTATATCTACCGAAGTCCGTTTTACTTCGCCAAGAGCCACTCGCCACGCAAAAACAGCAGCGTCAAAATCTTCTTTCGAGATTCCGCGTTTCTTTGCCTCATACAGTGCCTGCGTGTACGACCAGAGCCCATCAATATAGCGTCCAGCAAACACGCCAGCCAATTCGGTATCGTCCATCACTTCACCGCGCTCCCTTTCCGGGTCTGGTCATCCTTCGGCCAGAACGTGTAAATATCATCAAATACCACCGGGATCTTGCTTTGCAGTTCCTTCAGCAGCGGGCACATCAGTTCTCTCATCTGAGGATGGGCCGCCACGGGAGTACGCAGCTTGAAGATGTTGCGCCACTCACGGTAGTTGGTGGTGAGCACGATCTCGGTCTTCAGGCACAACGGCAGCACGCAACGAGCCTGTTCGGGACGATAGCCGTTCATAAGCATCAAAAAATAAGTTTTTTCTGCCAATTCGCAGGATTCTACCCATTTACGATAGAACAGGCGATTCTGCTCTTTATCGATATAAAACGGCTCCACAACGGTAATGCTGCCCTCAAACTTCTCCTTTGAGTAGTTGCAGTACCGGGTACTCTCCTGCGCAAAGCTTGCAATGCGATGCCGCACCAGCTCATTGGCCACACCACGGTCGCACGTAAACAGCACGCTCAACTGAGAATGCTCCAGCATAGCCTCATGCCCCTGCTTCACCAGAAAGCCCACCAGTTTCTTTGCCGACTCACCATCCGGCGTGATCTTGTCCTCGCTCTTATAGCAGACCCGGGCCACCCGCTCGATCTGCTGGAGCTCCTTGATGCCGCCCTCAGAAATATCAGTGAGGATTTCGTACTTAGGTTCAACGATTTTCATGACCAATTCATCCTTTCCAGAGCTTTTACAAATTCAAAAGCAGAAATATTTTCTGCTTCGCACCAACATAGTGCATCATTGAAACTTACATCGCCATTTTTGAGACAAAATGCAACCTCTGTAATCGTTGGATTTTCTCGCACGACCACATCACGTTGCAATTCATAATCGCGTGACCATAATCTTGACATGTCATTCACCTCACCCCAAGAACCTGAAGATAATAAACCACAGGCACTTCAGCGTAAATGCGATGATTATATCAGCCACGCGCAAACGGAAATGGTCACCGCCAGAACGCCGCCAATAAACTTTCCGATCTTTTCATGCATACTTATTGCTCCTCCTTCTGGTATCCGATGAAGTCGCCTACGCCAATGTCCCCGTTCGGACAGGTATGTACCCTATACAGCCTCGGTGCTAAAGGCATCTCTTTGTGATCCCACTCAAGTTCGCCATTGACCCTGTTCAGAAAATTGTTCAGTTCACGAGACATAGCGTCCTCAGTATGCACCGTCACCGGGCAGAATTCATTTCCGCATTTACGGCAACGATAAATCTGATGATAATAAGTCACAGAAGTGCGCCTCCCATCAATGTTTTAACCCTACTTTCAGCCACGCACAGCTCGAAAATAGCCGCCGACATCTACTCCTGCTCACAGAAGTTGAAGTGATTCTCCGCAATTTCCAGCTCCCGCAGATATCTCCGCAAGCGAACTTCTTCGCAGTTTTCATGCCTTTACGGATAGCCTCCTGCTTGTCGGCCGCCCTGACTTCAAAGGTCTGATGGACACCACCGTTGTCTGTGCAGGAAAATATAAAGGTGTGTTTCATATATTGGCTATCCTTTCTCTTTCGGGATCTCGCAAAATAGAATCCCAGTCTCTAATAAGTTTCCGTAAGCCATGATCATCTGCTATTGGGTTCATCGTTTCTTCATCATATTGCACTGTGACGCTGCCTGCTTTATCGCATCCAAATCCGCAATGCCGACACTGAATCTTATACTTGATTTCCAGGCTTGTCTTAGCGGTCACTGTTCCGCATACAGTAGGCCTCACTTTTGAATAGCATACCGGACAACATCTCATAGGAAATCCTCCGTAATAGCTAGTACGAATATATCGATTACTTCGTTCAGGAAGGCGACCACGAGATACGGCCAACTATCAAGCTTGCTATTAGGCCTGCAGTCCTTTTCCTGAATATCAGGAGATACCACCGACCTCTCATATACAGGAACCTGTACAGTAGGTGTACGTACTACTGCATATGGAACATTATCTGCCCACAAAACTGTTTCCTCAACATATTGAACTTCTTGGGCACAGATTTGCCGAATATCTTTTGCACTGTATGCTCCAGCTTGTGCTATTGCACTTAAGGCCCTGGAAAACTGCTCAACATCATCCATCTGTCATACCTCACAGCAAAATCCGAAATAGTGTGAACCAAATTACCTTCAGCGTAACTGTAATGATAATCAGCCACGCACAGATAACCATGGTCAAAGCCAGCACATGTCCGAAGAACACTCCGAGCTTTGTCCAAATATCATTCATCGTTATCAACCCTTTCAAACCCTGCAAACTTTCCGAAGCCAATATTTCCATGCTCGCAGTGGTGAACCGGTTCATATTTTTTCAATTCAGGCACATGATTTAGAGCATCGGCTAAACCGACATAGCAGAGACCATCATTGAATTTCTGTTCGCATAAGCTGCATTTGTAAGCTGGAAAATAGAATGTTGTCACCCCGCACACCTCCTCACAGCATCCACCCGGCACTCCGCAGCGTTCAACTCGAAAATAGCCGCGTCCACAAATTCCGGGTCGCAGTGCTCGAAGTGGTTCCGAGCCACTTCCAAATCCCGCAAAGCCTCCCACAGGGTATTAACCGTTGTCGGAATCGGCTCCATGCGGAATATCTTTTTGACATACTCAGCGATTTTTCGCAGCATTTCTACACCTCCACATCTTTGTGACCTGGCGAGCCGTGAGCCAGCCCTCAACATCATCATGGCCAAGTAGTTGCGTACCCATCACCTCGATAAGCCCCTGCTCGAAGCCATAGGAACCCCAGTCCCATACACCGTCCCAGATACGGTTTCCACCAGCGTCGTAAACAACGATCTGCTCACCACCGTCATGCTTTCCGCCGGGAAGATAGCCAGGATTATCCGGTCTGTCCATCTCAGGCCAACGACGTCCATAAGTATGCGGAACCTTAGCGTGCTTCAGCAGAATATCCAGCTTCTGCATCTCGGTCATGTGGCTCCGAACCCGCAGCTTCCAGGTTTTCTTGGACATGTTTCTCATTTCTGCATTTCCTTTCGTCAGCCTCCATGGACTTTGCGATTTTATGCTGAATATAAAGCACACAGCCAGCCCGACTATCACACCCGAATGACGCCAATAGTCCAGCAATAGCATTCAGCGAGTTCAAATCCTCTTCAGTAAATATCATTTGACCTTCACCTTAGCTTCCTTAAAGTTGATAGGCTTCTTGCTACCTTCACGTGCACACTCCGTCAGGCACTCGTTGCAGGGCTCGTCCGTCTCCAGCACCTTGAAGTTTTTGCACTTCGGGCAGTAGGTCGCATAGTCCACTTCGCACATCCAATCATTCATCGGATTTTACCTCCCGAACGATTGTTACATTCCCACAATGAGGGCAAGTCGTCATCGCTCCGTCTGGAATATTGGTATACTGTGATCTTTTGCGGACCCACCACTCGGTCGGCGCTTCAAAATGCATACCACAGGAACTACAGACAAGTGTGATAAGCGACTCATCCTCCAATGCTTCTTTCATCTTGATCTCATAACGATCATCCAACTCCGGGTGCGTCACCCGCTGATTCAAAGCCCAGAGCAGATTCCAGCAGGCAGCGCGCAGGTGGTCCTCGTCATCCATGCCAACCATGTACTTTGCCAGATGCCGAGCAGCACTGTCCAGCAGAGAGTGGAGAGGAATGCCCTTGTCTACATTGTGCTCACCATACTTCAGAGCACCCTCCTCGCAATGCTTGCTGACTTCCATGATGCCGTACCAAGGCAGAAGATCCATCCTACCCTTTCCTGTATGCATATCACGCTTTGCACCGGTTTCAAACTCAGTACGATCTCCAGAATCTTTAATCATTTGTCTTACCCTCCAGTTCGTTGATACGATTTGCTAATGCTGCTCGTGCCGATATAAGCGAAATAAAATCCAAGAAATTCTCATCTGTACCCATTTTCATTATGATTGCTGCACATAGAGGATTAACTCTACAATATCCAGCGATTTCTGCCTGATAGCGGTCCTTTTGTTCCTTTAATTCCGCAAGATCAGTGCAGTTTCCAAGATCGTGCATGGATCCAATCATTTCAAAATCCCCCAAATCTGCTCCGGCGAACGAATGAGAAACCAGCCGTATGTATAGGTATCCTCTCGCTTCTTCACAAGCTCGACACCAATGAATTCGCCCATTCCACGAATTTGAAGCACCGCCTGAAATCCCAACTCAGTCACTTCTTTGTTAATGTAGTTGGCCGTTGTGGAATACTGGTGGGTAGGCTCAAATCTCTCGACCCTTTTGCATTTGCTCTCCAGCATACGCTCGATTTTCTTAATCGTCTTCTTCGACGGGTTGCACATAAATATCACTCTCCATAAAATTTTCTCTCATTGAATTTCTTCTTATCGTTCAAAGCTCGTCCTATTGCCAAATCAATCCCTGCCCGCGACTTCAGATGATAAAACCACAAGTCCGTATACGGTGTGTTCAACCGGTCAATACGTCCAGACGCCTGCTCCATGACCTTGTAAGAGTAGTTCTGGGAGTAAAATATAATGGTGTCCGTCTTGATGCAGTTCCACCCTTCCGCTCCTGCATTGTACTGAACCAAATATACCCACTGCTTTCCTTCCGGAATCGGCTGATGCTTATGGCCATTCCATTGAGCAACTTCCACACCATTATCGTATGGCAGGTTCATGAGAATATCCAACTCATAGTCGAAGTTATAGAAGATGATGACTCTCGGATGTGTCATACAAATATCCAAAACTTCCTGTTGCCTACTCGGGTCTGTGTTTACAAGCTTCCGCAACAGATAACAAAACTCGCTTGCAGTTTCGATGGGTCGGTTCTCATAAGGATTCCAGCGTGATTTATGGATTTCCTTATACTTCATCTTGTCAAAGTCCACATAGACCGTCTCATGGTGGGGTATCGTCGGCCGCTTGAAGTCCATATCCACAAGAATCCTGTCGCGCAGTCTCACAAGCCGAGTCGTATTGATGTATCGGTCAATTTTCGGGAACTTCGAGAATCGCGAGTAGATTATATGTTCGTTTTTGAACTGAGTTCGATTCTTATAGAACCCATTTGCAACGAATACCGGGATGTAGTCCGTCCAGCAGTCACCGGGCGTAGCACTGAGCAAAATCCAGTCGTTCTCTTTCGTGATTTTCAGAAATGACTTCACCCACTGTCCATCTCCAACGACACGCTGTTCGTCAAATATAAAGAAGGCGTCTTTCGCTCCAATATACTTGTGAACATTGTTCCAGGAATCCACTACGACCTTATGCTTATACATTCGAACACTCTCGTCCGTTGTCATCATGAAAGGAATCATTTCTTCTTCCCATTCGAGTGTATCCCGTTTGCGAGCCGTCGTGATGATATACAAATCCTGCGGAGGGTCACGCATTTTTACATACCGCTTGGTGTTGACCTTCCCGCCATTTTTGATGTAGTAGTAAGCCAGTCCAGTCCGGCTCTTACCACTGCCCACGCCACCGCACAGAATGCAGCCGTTTTTCATTCGATTGACTGCATCTAGCTGGTAGTCGTAGAGTTTTACTCCTGACAATATGTTCGCCTCATTTCTTTGTGAATATGAATCGACTCCGGCCTGCATCGACGCTCATATGCAAGTAGTCTAATCGTTGCTTCTTCCTCCTCAGGGGATTCATCCGGCAAAGTGTACGCGAATATTTCTTCGCCCTGATACTCAAAAACTTTCCAGACTCGATATCTGTATGCCATAGCAGTACCTCCATAAAAAGAAAAGAGCCGCAGATTTCTCTGCAGCTCCTCGCTTTGTCAGTAGATTTGAACTCCTTGCATCTCAAATATGTTCTTAAAAATAGCGCAGTTCTCAATCGTACTCTTGTACATGCTTGCCTTACAATCACTCCGCAGTCCAGGATAATTATCAATCGCGTATACTGTCTCTACGCTGGGGTTCCTCGCCTTCAGCATAGAAGCATGATATACGATATTGGTAATTGTAATTTCTTCCTCCGTAATGAAATGGTAAGCCAGCACCTTGTACATTTTGTCTGCTCCACCAAGTCCATAAATATAAACCTGTCTGGTCATTCAAACCATCTCCCTTCATAAAGGACTACGGTTTTTTCGCGTTTATTCGTTCAATACAATCCATGTTTCTTACAATATGCCACATACTGCAAACCTTCTTTGGTGGCCTCATGCATGATGTCCGACAGAGACGGCTTATTACTTTTTTGTTTTTTCTGCTTCCTGGCTTCATAAAAATTCCGTTGTTTTTCCTTATAGAGATTCTTTCTGCATTCTTCACAATATATCTGACCGTTTGCGGGCTTAGGAATGCATTTTCCGCAAAGGTGGCAGTTGATTGGATTTTTCATGACATTCCTCCGTTAATCATCCCAGATATTCGGACAAAAGCTTCTGTAAAAGCAGATGTCGAAGATGTGCACGCCATCTTCTTCGTACTCGGTGACCTCAGCTACTTCTTCCCTTTCGAGAAGTTCATCATAGATTTCATCCTGATGCTCGTGCAACCATTTGACAGACATTTCTGAAAAAGCGGCTATGTCAGTTTCCAGCCCAAAGTTCCAAGCGCCGTAATTGGTGCTTTCGGTGCCCTCCTTTATCATGTAGTCAACGATTTCTTTTACATTCATAATGTTTTCTCCTTACATTATTGTAATAGGCATAGCACCATGGTGAGTCAGGCAGGATTTGAACCCGCGATCAAGCAGTTATGAGCTGCCGGCTTTTAACCTGACTAAGCTACTGACCCAAAATAAAAGAGAGCCTGCGCTACACCACAAGCTCTCTCAAAATATAAAACCGAGCCGTTTCCTCTGAGAACGCCATTTGCGACGTGGGCACTCACCGGCTGGAACATTCAACCGAGGACTGACCCCGGCACTCGGAAATATCAATTAGTACGGCATATCGTTCGGACAATCGGGCTCGGCCACCTGGGCATAGCGTTCTGCATACGGGTCGTTGTCAGGGGCCTGCTCCACATACATCACATCTGCATACAGAGTGTACTCGCCCGGAGTGTTGCGCTTCTCGACAAGATTTGCCTGGCAGCAGACGTTCTTGACACGGATGAAGTCGAGCTGCCCGATGGTCTCCGGCGTGCACAGCAGGCGCTTGCCCTGCAAGGTGATCCAGTAGACATGCGGCGGCCACTTGGAATCAACATTAACCGTGACCGGCACATAGTAGGTCGGCACAAACGGCTCATCATAAGTATAGTTGGGGTTCGGGTGGGTCTCCTTGACGTTGATGCCCATCGCCCGCATGTCCATAGCCTGCTCAACGGTAGGAATCACAACGTTAACTCGGCGCTTGTCCGAACCAAAGCGGTCACGGGCAGGATCGCCGGAAAAGTTGGTAGTGTAAATGAATCTCGTATCGTCAATATTGACTTTCTGACGCTTCTGGTACATAAAATATCTATCTCCTTACCTTATATAATGTGCGAATTTACTCGCCACGTTCAGCCTTTGCGGCAGCCATATGGGCAAGTTCACGTACGGTCTTGGTTGCGATTGCCGCAGCCTGATTCAGACCGGCCATCATGTCCATAATCGAACCGACAGAACCCGGTTCCTTCTTTTTCTTCTTGGGATACTGCTTGAAGACCTTATGGAAGCGGTTGTCATTGCCCGCCATCTTCTTCACGATAGCCATAGCGAGCCCCTTCTCCATATCATAGGTATCCTCAGGGCCGCACTTCACAACGGTCTTGCTGCCATCCGACCACAGGACAATGGTTGCCGGGTCGTTGAAGATAACTTTGCGGATGCTGACATTACACATGCCAAACCGCACGATATCATTCTTCTTGGCCTGCTCCGTAGACCAACGAGAGTAATCGTACAGAACCTTATAAGCCTTCTTGCGAATATAGAGGTTATAATAGTCATCCGGAGTGACTTCCCCGGGGCCAAAGTGCATAATTTTTCCATCGGCGAGTACCACGTCGCGAACAATCCCGTTTACCGCATTGAATGATGTAAATGCGCCAATTTTGTTGTTATTCTCATCATACAAAGTCGTCATTTATCTCACCTCAAAATTTCTTGCAGCTTCGTCCTGAATATCATTCCAGGGCATGTCGGGTTTCTGCCAAGGCGGTTCACCGGCGTCATCTGCCACGAACCACTCAAAGTCGCCGTATTTCGCAATGGCGTCCGCAGCATCATCGGCCATCTTGTCAAAGTAAGAACGGTCAATGTCCTTCTCCATCTGAAGCTCATGAACCATCTCGCTTTCGAGCCAGCGGTAACCCTTGGAACCGCCAACTGCTGCATAAGTTTTCTCGCCAACATCATTAATGCCGGACTCGCGCAGCAGTACAGCACCACCACATCCGGGTTTGATGGGGCAGAACGAGCCAACACGGCCAACAAAAATATAATTGTGCTCACCTTCCGGCAAGTTTTCATTCTTATCCAGATAGATTGCACCCTTGGAAACCGTCTTGGTCTGACAAAGATCCGCAAACACCACCGGCTCATGCGAGAACAGAGTCTTGAACACATACGGAATCTGGAACTGGGTACCGGTCGCCGTCCACTGTTTGCTGTGCTCACCATTCTTCTCCGGAATATAGCCGTATTGAGCCTGACACTGGTCTGCATCCAAATATTTGGCAATGTACACTGCATCGTTTACCAGGCACATCTTCTCGTAGGTGGCCTCATGCTCGAAAGTGTAGCCGTACTTCTCTGCAAACTTCATGCAGAAGTCAACGATTTCTGGCGTAGCATCAGGAATCTTGATAGAATCCGTCTTGATGTGCGCCACGGTGAATCCGCGCTGCTGAACCTCATCCTGCAAAGTACGCATAAACAGAGCACCACGCAGGGCCACAATGTTGTTGCCATTTTTAGGATTGCGGAACGGGTTATCGAAGGTCGCGCTGGTCAGACCGTACACGGAGTTGATGGCGATTTTCAGTGCCTGGGACAATGCCTTAGCCTGCTTGGGGTCGTTCAAATACTTGGCCAGTTTGCCGTTAAACAGCTTCTTGGCCTTGTCATACTCCTTGTGCTTGACATAGATACGAACATCCATCAAGTCATTGAAGTTCTTGGTGTACTCACCAAAGTAGTTAAGGGCGACAGCAGAGTGCGGATGCAGAGATGCCACGTCCAACAGAGCCACATTCCAGTACATACCGGGTTCAGCATAGACGTAACCGCCAAGGCCCAGATCCGTACCACGGAACATATTGTGCATCCGGCCATCATCGCCCTTGACCCACTTGTATCCCGGAAAGGCATTGAGATAGTTATTCTTGGTGAGAATATCAGGCTCCACCTCAACCAGATCATCCGACTCACCTGTCGCCAGATCTGTATAGACCAGTCTCGGGTGCTTCTCCTTGCCAAAGATGATTCGCGTGGTCAGGCTGTTGGTGGTGTCGTTGACGGTCATGCCTGCCACATCCGCCAGAATTTCCCGGGCAACGAAGTCTGCATGACGTGCATTGAAGACTGCTTCCGTTGCCAGAACGTCGTTGTCACAATAACGTGCAACTTCTTCCCACTTTTCTTCCGGCACAGGCTGATCCCAGGGTAGTCCGAGCTCTTGATGATGGATACCAAGCTCGATCTCGAACTTCTTCAGGCTCTGCTTCTTGGCGCTGAAGTCGTAAATATCCGTATACGAGAAGTTGTATGCCTCACCGAAAAAGCCTGTATGGTCGTTGATGATCTGCTGAGACAGGTTGTAAATTGCCTCAACTGACCACCCGATCATACGGGCATAGAGAATATGGTTATCGTACTTACGGTTATTGAAGCCGATCAGCCGATACTGCGAAAGTTTTGCAATATCATCTGCACTGGGGTTGATCAGCCGGTAGACTGTCGGTTCGTCTTTGTCCGGCTTGCTCTGGAACTTCCAATTGACCAGAAGCAGGTTCGGGAACACCTCACAGTCAAAGAACACGATGGGTGCTTCATAAGTTACTGCTACGGTAGGCTCTTTGGACTTGAAGTGCATCTTGGATACGATTTTCAGGCAAGCGTCTGCCTGATTCGTGCTGGAAGCCGCAAACCCGAGAATTGCGTTGCGCATGTCGTCCACATCATAGGTGAGGTCACTGTTGTAGGCGTCCTCAAGGATTTTGTAGATGAAGTCGATGGACGGTTTGGTATAGGGATGAATTTCTTTGTTCAGATTGCGCATAATCATGATGCGCAGTCCTTTTTCGCTCTGGACACGATCCGTGCTAACCATTTTTTCTCCCTTCATTGGTAAACCGGAGCTGATGGACGCTACCGGAATATCATTGCATTTTGAGAGCTTTCTTCGGAGTGAACTCTTACCGGTAAAGACCTTGACCTCGATGTGCTCGTCGTAGATTCTGCTGAGCTTCGATGCATCGCCGGAGTAAATATAATGCAGGTGGATTCCTGCGCCAGATTTGCTCAGTTCTGCATAGGTTCTCGGCCACTTGCTTGCCGCTTCGAGGTTTCGTTCAAAGGACTTTTTGCCATCCTCTCCCGGAATATCAAAGTCGATGACGATGTGATTCTCGGGTACCTTGACATAATGCAGCCTGCTCGTATCGAGGTCCGACAGCTTCGACTTTACGTTTTCCCAGTAGTCGGTTGGTGTGCCGTTTTCTTTTGCGTATTGTGCAGGACAGTCCTTACAAATATCATCCAGAACCGAATGCCGCACCTTAAAGTCGATCCAAGATGCCTGCTTTTCGGGGATTGGCGCACCAAAGTCCGATTTCTTCTCGAACTTTTCCGTCTTGAAACCGCTGTAGTAGCTTCGGATGCGCTCGCCACTGTCCGTGTTGACCCGCTCCTTGTAATCGCGGAAGTAGTTCATCAGTTCTTCCTTGAATACTCGCCGGGAACTCATGTACGGAACATTCGTGCTCGTGCAGAAATTTTTGTACATTTCCCAAGCCACCTGCAAAGATACGCCATCTTCCTTCTTGAAGACGTAGTAGCTGTCTTCCATAAAGTTGTACATGTCATTCGAAGCGCTCAACATGCGAATGGGAATGTAATCGTCATAGGCATGCTTGTTATTCTCGTAGACATTCCGGCAGTACCATGCGATGGCACCCAGTTCGAAGTCGATCTGGGAGATCAGTTCTTCGTACTTCTTAGCTGGCACCTTATTGCCAGTGGGCTCCACATCGATCAGACGCCGAACAATACCCGACTTCGCGTTGGTGATGCGTACCGGGTTGTTGGTACCGAGGATGAGGAAGCACTTGAAGCGGTTTTCATATGCAGACTTGAACTTCTCGTTGACTGTCATGGACTCATGAGAGACTAGCGAGTTGATTCGGGTGTTGTCTTCGATGCGGCTCAGATCGCCATCGTGCTGGATTGCAATCAGAGGGTTCGCTTTGAAGGCTTCCAGCGCAAAGGCATTCGAAGATGAGCCCAGCACCTTCGCATCAAAGGCCGAGTAATATCCAGCGAACAGTTTCTGGATGATGTTGATGACCGTGGATTTACCAGTGCCGGGTGCGCCGTACATCACCATGAACTTCTGAATTTTCTTCGAATCACCGTTCACGATGGCCCCGATGGCCCACTCAATCTTCATCCGCTCATCCGGCGCATACAGAACGCTCATCAGCTCATCCCATGCTTTGATGCTTCCCTGCTCCAGCGGATACGGAAGGCGCTTCGATGCGTAGTCTTCCTTCTTCACCTCGGTGTTGGAAAATATCAATTTCTCGTCAAGCATAACGAATGAATCCCGCATCTGACGCTGGCAATACCGATGCCAAATATCAATCATGCCGGATTCTGCGTCCCACATGTGCAGCACCCGATAGTTGTCAAAGTCTGCCTTATGGGTCTCTGCATAATTGTCCAACTCCCGGTCAATGAGCTGAAGCGCGTCCTGTTCGTCCGTAGACCAGAGACCGCGTTCTTCTAGCCAAATTGCGTAAAAGTCCCCGCCGCGAATCATCAAGTCCTTCGAATGCTTGATGATAAGTTTGGGATAGATCTCAATCACCCCGTGTTTACCCGTCCTGCGGGCAATGAAAAGGAAATCAATCATTGGCAATCAATTTCCTCCTTTCTTCGAGGTAAATATCAATCGTTGGACAGGGTAGCATGGCCGTCGCAGTGGACGGACTTGTTCTCCTCGGTCTTCTTCATCCGGTTCAGCTCGTCCATGGCACTGTCGTACTTCTCAGCCAGCTCGTCGCGCTCTTTCTTTGCATCAACCGCCTTCTTGCACTCCACAACGAACACCTTCGCAAACAGATATGCAATGCCTGCCATGCCGATCAGAGCCAGGTTCTTCTTGAACAGCTTTGCCTTGTAACGATCCAGGGCGCATTCAGTCTGGGCGAGCTGATAGTAAATATTGTTTTCCATGGTAAGTCCTCCTCAAATATCATTTTCGTTCAGGTACGCCATCATCTGGTACCAGATGTCAAGCGTGCGCAGGTCTTCTTTCGGGTTTTGCAGTGTGAACAGGCCGCCTGCACCGTTCGGCTGGTAGTCTCTGCGGCGAAAGCGCTCAATCACGAACTCTGCCCGGCTCTGATGGAACCGATTGTCGTCCATCGAAGCCAGACCGAGACTGACGATCATGCTCCAGAACCACTGTCCGGTCCGGTTACCGATATCTGCATCTTCCATGATGGTTTCTTCGCAGCGAAGTGCCAGCGCTACCATCATCTCCAGCATACTGCAGGACTTGTGCATAAAAGTCTCGGTCACAGCCCTCATATCCTTTGCCAAAATATCATTCTGCTGGTCAAGGAATCTGTCCCGCAGATTCTCGCCGTCTACGGCACGATTGCAATCCATCTCATTGTCAGGAATGAACTGCGTATCGTATAAAAAAGTGAGAAGCCTATGGAAAGAGAGGTTTCTCGGCTCCCACTTTCCACAGACCAGCTCATAAAGCCAATCGAAATATCTTTTTTCGATGTCGGCTTTCATCTCGTCAATCGCCATAGTCCTCCTCTTCCCGCTCCCGATACACATCTGCGTAGTTCTGGAGCGCCTTTACCACCTCAAAATCCTTGTGATAGGCATGGTTGCGCACATGGATCGTGTCGGGCATGAATTTGCCCATCTCGTCCAGAGCTTTTTGTCCGACAACTGCTTCAACGTCATCCACCTTGGAGCCGTCGCCGTCGTAGGCCAGCACGCCATCTGCGAACAGAGTCAGAAAGCTGGTCTCGTAGTCGTCATCGCAGCCGAATTCATCCGGTTCGATGATCTCGATAGGCTCAAAGGGCGCTTTGTCAGGCTTTTCCGGGTCACTTTCCTGACGATACGGACCTGAAATCAGCTCAACAGCCTGCTTCTGAGCTTCTGCTTTGACCTGCTCATCAATGGTCTGCTCTTTTTTCTTGTAATGCTCACGGACATCTTCGATCTGAGCATCAGCAAACTTCTGGTACTCCTCACGCATCCGGACATGCATGAAATAAGCGCCCGCCGCAAAGCCAGCGCCAACAAGTAAAATATCACGAATCCAGGTTTTCATTGGAATCTCCTTCTTTGACAGTCATCATGGTGAACGCAAGTCCTCCGAAAAAGAGAGACACACTCATCAGGACTCCGCCAACAATATGTCTTTTTCGCTGGGTATCGGTCAGGTAGTCCAGAAACAGGAACATGTTTTCCAAACTGCTCATACAAATATCCCTCACTCAGAAAGGACAGCCAGACCAGAGACGAAGCAGACTCCGGCCATGGCAGCGAACACATAAGACAAAGTTCTTACGACTCTGGTCATAGCAAATCCTCCCAAAATATCAATCAGATCTTGTCAATGATAGGGCCATCAACGTTGAAGTGCAGCACGACAGAACGGTCACCCTGCATCTTATCCAGACCGAACTTCACGCAGTTCTGCAGCGACTCATTGTTCGGATCATAGAGCCAGCCAACGATCTGACCCTGCGGAGTGTAGATTGACTCACCGCTGCTGTAACGACCAATCATATGATAGACTTCGTTCAGGAACAGATAGCCACGGTTTCGCAGAACATTGTTTGCCTGACTTTCGATTTGGGTCAGGACCATCTTGTTGTAGTGAGCATCTGCTTCCCAACGGTCAATCATCTCATCGAAAATCAGGTCATAAGGCGAATGCACGCCATCCGCTTCATCCGTATAGGACTTGACAGTTTCCTCGGTACCATCCTCATTGACGACTTTGGACTCCACTTCGACCGCCTTCACACCATGCTCGATCTCATGCTGCACGCGCTCGCCGAAGCGCTCAGAAACACGGCCTTTATACTCGTTGAATGCTTTATCCAGCGTGACATAAGCAGCGGTCAGAGCCGCATTGCGCTTCTGCAGGATGTGGTTGGAGCCAACCATGCAGCCAAGAGACAGGGTGCCCAGAATGACAGCAGGAGCATACAGCTTCACGAGCTTCACGCCAGTCTGCACATAAACGGTGGTCAGGTCCTTCTTGGCATCTTCTTCGGTGTACTCAGCGCCTTCTTTGATTGCAGCCTTGCCATCCTGCACATCGTGAATGGTTGCCACGCTGGACTGATGGGCAGCCAGAATATCATTGACCTTCAAAGTAGCCTTGCAGGCCATGACAGCACTGGTCACGGCGCCAACTGCACCGCACACCATCAGGATCTCAGGGCTGTGCTTACCCAGCTTGAACTTTGCCTTTGCAGCAAAACGGGTAGCATTTGCCATAAATTCGTTCATTTTCATAAATATCTTTCCTTTCTCAGTTGTTCAGAGCAACAGGCTTCGGCAGACGGATGACGTATCCGCCGCTAACGCCCTGAATGTATGCGGTACGCAGATCGTACCAGCCATACTTGTTGTCCGTGTAGTTCGAGGTCATACCCACCAGATCATACAGGTCGGCCACAGAGACGCAGTTGTAAGTTGCCAGCGCATCGATCATCTGGCTGAGCACTTCATCCGCATCCCCACGGGACGAGAAAATAATATCCTGATAATTGATCTGCGCTACTACCGGACGATTCGTGTTGGAATTCCGGTTATCAGAATACCGATTGTACGACACTCTGCTCGGCTGGGCATAGTTGCTGTAGTTATTGCGCGGACGATCGTCGCCATGAAATATCATGTTGACGGTCGCGATCATCAGGTCGGCAAAGAAGTCCCGCAGTTTCGGCACTGCTACATCCTTGACAATATGATCGCGCACGGTCTTCAGGTCTTCAGCGATGAACATGGAGGCCACCTTCTGAATATCATTTTTCTCCTTGGTCACGATCTTGCCGGTGGTCACTTTTTCAAACTTCTTTTCATGCTTTTCCGCATTGCCGGAAGTGATCGAGTTCGTGGGTAATTTAATTTCGGCCATTGGGGTTCTCCCTTCAAAATAAAAAGGTAAGAGCCGCAGATTTCTCCACGGCTCTCGCCTGAACCTTTCACATTAGTTCTCTTCTTCAGTCTCTTCGACTTCCTTGAACTCAACGTCGTCGATTTCTTCCGATTCGTCCTTCACGATCTTCACCGGGCACTGGAACTTGAAGTGCTTCTTCGGCTTCTGCTCCTTCTCAACCTTGGGCTCAGCTTTTGCCTTTGCCTTGTGTTTTGCGATGCCGGCGCCAATTGCACCGATCGTCAACACACCAACAGCAGCGGCAACGCCCGCCCAGGTGTTGATACCAGAGTTGTTCTCCTCAGGTTTCACCTCATTGTTCTCCGTAACCACGGGAGCCATCTCATTAGAAGTCTCCTCGGTAGTAACCTCGTTCATGTTGTTCATTTCGTCCATAATAAAATCTCCTTTCAAGATTTGTTCTTAATGTGAACCTTCTTGGTTCCATAAAGCAGGGTGAATTTTTCGCGTCTCACACGCCAATGTAGTGCGGAGGCTCCACATAATTCACGACGAGGCACGGCATGCCTTCCTCATCCAGCCGGGACGCGTAGCAGGTTTCGATGTAGCCGCGGTCAATGTCCCAGCCGAGCATGTCGCCAAGCTTGTTCTGGTCCAGGCCAACGAGGTCATACCATTCATTCAGGCTGATCCGCATGTCATCCCGCAGCTGGCGGTTGAACTCGTTGACCGCCTTGTCGATCTGATTTTTGGTGGCCGTAAAATATCTTCCGCTGAGTGAGTCGAAGCACTTGAGCTGTCCAGCTGCATTGTTCACAACAACAGTCTGAGCCTCCGGTGTCTTCTGCTGCTGTTCAATGGCCGCTGCCTGTCGGATCTCGCGTTCCTTGCCCTCGCCCACGGTTTCTAATACCTTGTCGCGGTAGGTACGCAGGGCACTTTCGCTCATGGTGTATGCGGCAGTCAAAGCCGCATTGCGCCGCGCGTTCATACTGCTGGCACCAATGATGCATGCCACGCTCACGCCAAAACTGACAGCAGTCGGAATATAAACCGGTGCTGCCGTTTTGATAATTTCCTTCGCCTCCAGCTTCTCGACACCCAGTTCCTGCTTTTTCTGGTCGAGCAGGATCATTGCTTTCGGGGTCGCCTTGACTGCAAATATCACAGAAGATGCCGCTCCTGTTATGCCCAGACCAATAAGGATCTCCGGGCTGTGCTTTTTCGCACCCACCAAGAGCGCATTTGCCAGTGCTTTGAGTTTCATTTTTCATACCTCCAGAAAATATAAAAGAAAGAGCCGCAGCTTTTTGCCACGACTCTCGTCTATCAGATGTGTCCACTAACCTTCAAATGTTCGAAGCGTTCATTTGCCTCGCATTCGATTTTCACTTCATCTCGATGCGACCAACGATACCGAACGTACTCATACAGTCGAACCGGCTGCACGCCAATCGTAATCATCACTCCGATCAGAGTATCGACCACCATTTTCGCACACCGTTTCACCTGATTCCATGTCAGTTCGTCGATTGCTCTCCAGAAGTCCTTATCGTATTCGTACATAATAAAATCTCCTTTCAATTTGTGGATTCCTTCCATAATGCAGAGAGATTTTTTCGCGTTATCGCCAAATATCAAAAAGAAAGAGAGGCATCACTGCCCCTCAGTCTCATTGCGCTCGGCAAGCTTTTTGTCAACCGCTTCGTTGATTTTGGCATCCAGCTCCTTGTCTTCAGCGTATCCCTGCACCATTGTGCCAAGAAAGCCAAATATCATTCCTGTCATGCCAAGAATCTTCCAAATGTTCGATTTCTTACTCATTTGTCTCACCTCCTTCATAATGGCGATTGAATTTTTCGCGTCAAAACGGAGCCGTCTGACTCGGATCATAATTTTCCCAGTCTTTCACCGGATCTGCCCACGGACTAAAATAGTATACTGTCAAGCCGTCATCGGTTTTCTGCTCGTCGCATTCCACATCCAGCCAGCAGTATTCCCAATCTTCTACCATCTGATCGATGCACCATCCGCGAGACTCCGGGTCAGGCTGGTAATCGAGCCCTAGAAGCTCACACCATGCTTCGAGTGATACGCCGCCGTCCAGAGCCAGCTTCTTGTTCAGCATGTAGGCAGCTTCGTAAACCTGTGCCATGGTTGCATTGAAATATCTTTTTGTGTACGGCTCATAAAAGAGCTTTACCGCATCGTTGTTTTTGTCAAGCGGAACTTCCTCGACTTTCCGGTGAATCTCATGCTCCATTTCTTCGCCTACCTGCTCCGCAACCTTCTTGCGATAGTTGCTGTAGGTCTGCTGGACAGCGACATAGGCCGCCATCAGCTCCGCCTGCGTCTTTTTGTTCAGACCATTTGAACCCAGAATGCACGCAATAGTGCCTGCACCAACAACTGCCGCCGGGATGTAGAACTTCCAGCAGTCCTTGACGATTTCCTTCTTCGTCATCGGCTCAGCTCTGTTCATGTCGATCAGGCTCTGTGCCTTCGTGGTCGCCTTTGCGGTCTCAACAGCGGTCAGCACAACGCCCGCTGCAGCCGCAATGGACAGAATGGTCGCCCCATGTTTGCTCAGGTAGGAAAATATCTTTTTGTTCAGTTTCATAATCCGTTCCTTTCATACCACTCCGGCCTTGCTCAAAATATCAATCAGGGCTTCCTGGGTCATTTCCGCGTCAATATCCAAGTGTACCCTGACTTTTTTGGTTTTGTCTGTGTAGTTTACCCGAAGGTCGTTCAGCTGAACAGCAGCGTCAATTCCCTGCTTTCTGATTGCTTTTCCTACCGCAGCCGAAACCAGCCTGCGCAGAAACCCGGATTGAATGTGCATAATGTCCTCCATTTTGAATCTCCTTTCAATAGCTCAAAAAATAAAAAAGGCAGAGAGTTGGGTTTACCCTCTGTCTTCCATAAAGCATCCTGTATTTTTCGCGTCCGGCAAAAAGAAAAGAGCCTACGATTTCTCATAAGCTCTCTGAGATAAGGCTAAATATCAATTCGTGTACCGGTTTCCGTTAAATCCTCAGTTCTTCGACGGCCGGAACAGCCTCACCAGAACCCAGATAACCAGACCAATCGTCAGTCCGATCACTGCGGTCACAATGACCTGCCCAACCGTTACGCTCGTATTCCAGATCTTCTTCAAAATATCCATCGTACTTCTCCTTTGTTTGGGCCTTATCCCATAAGATAAGGAGAATTTTTCGCGTAAAAGAAAAAAGAGCCTGTGTTTTCTCACAAGCTCTTTCGGAGATAAATATCAAGCAGTTTTCTTGACCGTTACACTATTTTCATATAGTTCATGCGGCGCAATATCCTGTCCTTCTGGCCATTCGATACCAACGCCACCCGGAAGTAGTTGAACTGCATTAAAATATCTTTCATCTTTCAGTTGTCCATACCATGAACCTGTCGCATACGGCGCTACATCAAAAACTTTCACTTCACCGGTTTCGTAAAACAGTCGAAGCCTTAAATTGGGCATTGCCTCAACCTTAGTCAGTTTCGGTTGCAACATATAATCACTCCTTACTTCAGAGGATCAATGCGGAAGAACTGTTCGCCATTGCTCAACAGCTTCCAGTTTGCTTCCAGATCATCGTGATGGATTACGATCCACGCTTCCAGAAGTTTCAGTTTATTCTTTGGAAAACTGCCCTCAATGATAGAACCATCAAGTCCCATCACGATTTCTTCTCCCGAATACTCAGCGTGGATGTGCGGCATATTGTGTTTTCCGCCCTGTTCGCGGTACATTCTAACGATAATTCCATAGAAAATGCTCAATACCGGCATCTTCAATCACTCCCATTTTCAATGTTATTCTATCATAACTAAGTTAGTTTTTCAAGAATCTGTGCTTTTCATTGCCGCTTCAAATTCTTCCACGGTCATTTCCACACGCGGCGCAGCATCTTCTGCTTTCAGGAGGCCATCCCGCACAAGACCAGCCAAAATATCAATTTCGACCTTGTGCTTGGCGATTTTCTCCTGAGCCTTCTTCTGCTCGCGCTCAATCCAGTCTTTTTCAATGAGGCACCATGAGCGGCAATCAGGATATCTTTTATCACCACACTTGTTACACATCATCCGATGACGGCCTAAATCCGGGATTTCTTCCTGAAACTCTTTGATATAAGTCGTCCATTTGCCGTTTTTCTTCACGGGAACGATCATATGCGATGTCACTTGCATGCCCTTCGCCTCCCTTTGTTTCATTATAGCATGTCCGGGACAAAAGCAAAAGACCATGTTTCAGATCTTTTGCCCTTCCAGAGTTGGATTTAGGAAATCAACGTCTGGTAACGTGCGTTCAGACGCTCGACAACATCTGCAGCAGCGTCAACATAGATGCGGAACTCCATTCGGTTCTTAGCGTTTATCACGCTTTCGATAACCAGCCTTTTGTATCCTTCATCATGTAACATTCTGATGCCAATGCCGAGCTGTCTGTCGCTCTTTGCCAGAAGGTATTCCATTGCTCTCACCTCCTTCCGTAATAGAGCAAGGTATTTTCGCGTCCGCAAAAAAGCACCCTGTATTTCTCGCGCCTACACCGTTCTCCTGTCGAACACCGTCTCCCAGCGTTCTTTCTTCAAGGGCTTCATCCGCAGCGCCCACATCAGCTGCCGCACAGTGACCGTCGGATAGAATCCATTTTGATTTTTTCGTTTTGCGTGCTCCAGAAAATACTCCCGGAATCCTTCGTGCATGTAGATTTTGTCGGTGAGCCATGGGTCAATGGGTCCCCAGAAGGTCGCCCGACTTTTCTCATTGAACCTCTGCTGAATGACACAAAGCCCTTTCCCGTGCTCTGCATAAAGGGTGCAAGTCCGGTACACCGGGTGATCGCATCGGTAGGTCACGCCGTAATATCTCGTCCACTCCTCGGACGGCTCGGTATAGTATCGCATAAAAGAAAAAGAGGCCGCAGCTTTTGCCACGACCCCCGAAGTCCTCCTTACTTCTTGAAGAATCTAAAGTCTCTCATAATGCCCTTGAGCGTGCTCGAACAAATCGTTCCCGTCTCCTCGAACTTGAAGCCCTTGCCGTACCAGTGACTGCCCACAGCAAAGCCCGCGATCGTCACACCGACGCTCGTTACTGTCGTCAGGATGCGGATGAGCTTATCGTCTTTCGCTTTCTGCTCCTCGAGTTCAAGCTTGTGCCGTTCCAGGACAGCCTTGTCCTCGTCAGCATTCTTGCTGTTCTCCTGCTCATTCTCATCCATTCGCAGCTTGTAAAGCTTCACGATGTTGTCGGTCGCTTTGCCCTGCTCGTCACTTCCCGTTTCCAGGTTTCCCAAGTCCTCGAAGCGACGCTCCAATTCCTTGTCCAGTCTTTCGTTCAGTTCCATTTTGAATTTCTCCCTTCAAAAATATAAGTTCGGAGTTTCCTCCGTAAAGCGGGCAGTTAATTTCGCGCCTTTACTTTTTTGACTCGCAGGATCGCATACTCTGCATTCTCGATATCTTCCACCGCCTTGTCCATGCTCAAAAACAAATGAGCACCGTCATCATCCTCGCCGGTGTAGCCCACAAGCAAGGTTCCTACGGACTTTTTGCGGTAGTCGTGGGTTTTCCCAAGCAGCAGGCCCAGTAAAAAGCCCAGAACAATTGCGATGCCAGTCAAAATCCATACCAGATAAGCCATTTTGAAAATCTCCTTGTACCAATATAAAGCGTGTTTCGGTCGAGTGCGTGCGGAAGAATCACGGAGAAAAGAGAAAGCCGCAGCTTTCGCCACGGCCTTCCCCGGTTCCTTACACAAGTCTGCATCAGCGCAAACCCGCCTGGAACATGACAAGGTTCTGCATCTCCTCGCGCTCCCAATCCATGTGCACCTTCGCACCTTCGTTGATTGCGTTCATCATTTCAACAAAACCCTTTACAATGTTCTTCAGCATAATTTTTCTCCTTTGCTAAAAAGTGTATATTCTTCCATAATGCACCCTGTTTTTTTCGCGTCCGGAGAAAAAGAAAGAGCCGCAGATTTCTCCGCAGCCCTTTGCCTTAGATTAGTTTTCGTTTGCTAATTTCTGAATTTCTTTGCACAGATCATCATAGTCCTGCATCACACCCATGACCACATCTACATCCCATTTCATATTTCTCTTTTTCGCGGAATGTAACACAGTCATATACTTAACAGCCTCCTGTGATTTTTCTGCAATTTCTTTCATGACCTTAATATCAATCATAACTAATCACCTCCATAATAGAGGCCGAACTTTTCGCGTCATTGTCGCTCCTTGCTCAGGAGCCAGAAGAAATATCGGTAATGCATGTAATAGGTCTCCCTGCAGCATGGACATCCCTTTGCCTGAAGCTTGTCATAGCCCAGACTCTTTGTCACGCCTTCCAGGATGTATGGCCCCAGCACCGTGTCCAGCTTTGCGATGCATCGGTCCACAATGTCAATGCAGTTTGAATAGTAGACTCGCGCCAGCGCCTGACGCTCTGTCGGACTTTCGGGCGGATTCCCCTTGATGACACCAGTCATACCGTCGGGCGAAATCTCCCACCCGTCGATCAAAGTCAGCGCTTTCTTCCAGTCGTCATACTGCAGGCAGAAGTGCTTCAGTTCGTAGTACCGCTGCTTTGGGATGCGGTATGGATTCTTTTGGGAAAGTACCGGACGTTCACTTTTCATTTTCACCCCTCCATTCATAGCCGGTCTGCTCGTAAAGGAGCTTGGGTGAGATATAATAGTTGATCCGCCCGTATTTTGAATTCATCTGTTTGATGTCGGTGATCCGCTGGCCGTTCCTTGTTGCTTCACCAATGGGCAACCACCCTGTAATAATGCCCGCCCGCACCCATGCAGGATCACGTCCGTATACCTTCGCCGCCACCCGCACCGGCACCGACCCAAATTCTAATCTAGCTTTGTCCATTCTATCGTACTCCTTTTATGTTACTCTAAGCACGTCAAAATGCGTCTTAGGCTCAAAAGGATGGTACTGTAGAAAACGGTCGAGTGCGTGCTGTATTTTATTTTTCTTCCGGTGAAGGGATTGACAGCCCGGACGAAACGGTTTAACCTAGAATAGCTTTTCCAAAAGAAAAAGCCCGGTTTGACCGAGCTTTTGAGTGAAAGCATCCAATTTTCAAACAGCCAAAGGAGATTTTTATGTTAATACTCTGCCCGGAGTGTGAGCTGCAAGTGAGCGATAAGGCTATAGCTTGTCCCCATTGCGGCTATCCGCTCAAGTCCAAATCTTCGTTGCCGCCTAAAAAGAAAAAGCATATGCGCCTTCCAAACGGTTTCGGACAAATTTCCGAAGTTCGTGGCCGCAATCTTCGAAAGCCCTTTCGTGTTTTGGTCACCGCCGGCCATACCGATGATGGCAAACCGATCGTTCGTCCCCTTCGCCCCGTCGGATACTTCGAGACTTACAATGAAGCTTATGAAGCTCTTGTAAAATATAATGCTCATCCGTTTGATCTCTCCAATAAAACGACCATGCAAGACCTCTTTGACTCCTGGCTGTCATTACGAGAGAAGAAGGTTGACCCTTCTACGGTTTCTCGTTATAAAAGTGCATGGGCTTATTCTTCTTCTATCCATCACATGCTTGTTCGGGACGTGCATATTTCCCATCTTCAAAATTGTATTGAAAACGGCTCTGTTACTTACGCTGGAAAAATACGGCATCCTGAAAATAACGTAAAAGAGTCCATGAAAACTCTTTACAACCTTCTTTTTGATTATGCCCTCGCACATGAGTTGGTCGATAAAAATTATGCTCGTATGTTCACCGTTGATTCAGGCTATGTCCGAAAGCCAAATTGCCATATCGCCTATAGTGATGAGGAACTTGCCATTCTCTGGTCCAGCATTGATAAGCATCCTATCATTGATATGATTTTGATTCAGTGTTATTCTGGCTGGCGTCCAGGAGAAATGTGCGACTTGAAATTGGAAAATGTCGACATGGAAGCAGGCGCATTTACAGGTGGACAAAAAACAAAAGCGGGGATAAACCGAACAGTGCCGATTCATCCCCGTATTTATAATTTGGTAAAATCCCGCTATGAAAAAGCTATTGAAGCGAAATCTCCATATTTATTTTTTAGAAATCGTCAGCGTGGATTCCGCCAACTAAATGCTGTAAAAGGTGAAATCACAAAAATGAGCTATGCCTTATTTGAACAACAGCTTACAAATGAGGTCATTCCCCTGCTGTCTCTAAATCCCGACCATAAGGGTCATGACGGACGTGTTACTTTTGTTACAATGGCTAAAAAAGCCGAGATGGACGAATATGCCATCAAACGAATTGTCGGCCATCACATCAGCGACCTCACCGAGCGTGTCTACACCCAACGCGATCTCCGCTGGCTTAAAAACGAGATTCAAAAAATCCCGTAATTCTCTGCACTATTCCTATAACTGAATCTCGGGAATGTGTAGGAGTGAGCCGATTTTGCCTACATTTTATCCATTCTGTAGACGTTTCATTTTACGAATCTACGTCCAATTTGGCCTTAAAATCAGATAGAAATAGTGTTGCACACGTCGATCAGCACCGGGTCAAGCGTCTTGGTCATTTCGAGCGCTTCATCCACCGGGTAATCCACCAGCTTCTCGCCCTTCATGCCGACGATGCGGTTATACTTGCCCTGCTCCAGCAGGCAGACGGCGTGGTAGCCCATTGCGGAGGCGTTCACGCGGTCACGCAGCGTGGGAGAACCGCCGCGCTGGACGTGGCCCAGAATGGTGGCGCGGGAGTCGATGCCGGTGCGGGCCTGGATCTCGTTGGCGATCTCCTGTGCATGGCCGACGCCCTCGGCAACGATGATGATGAAGTGGCGCTTGCCGGTCTTCTGGGTCTCAGCGATCTTGTCCAGAATGTCGCGCTGCATATCGAATTCCTTCTCCGGCAGCAGGACAGCCATAGCACCGGAGGCAATGGCCACATTCAGGGCGATGTAACCAGCGTTGCGGCCCATGACCTCGACCACACTGCAGCGGTCGTGGCTCTGGGTGGTGTCGCGCAGCTTGTCGATCATCTCCAGTGCGGTATTCATGGCCGTATCATAGCCAATGGTGTAATCGGTGCAGGAGATATCATTGTCAATGGTGCCGGGCAGACCGATCATCGGGATGCCGCGGTGTGCCAGCTCACGGGCACCGCGGTAAGAGCCGTCGCCGCCGATGACCACCAGAGCATCAATGCCCAGCTCACGGCACTTCTCTGCGCCCTTATCCTGGCCTTCCTTGGTCTTGAACTCCAGGCAGCGGGCAGTGTACAGAATGGTGCCGCCGGCAGAAATAATGTTCGACACGCTGCGCAGGTTCATCTCGAAGCACTCGCCGTTCAGCAGGCCATTGTAGCCGCGCTGAATGCCGATCATGCGATAACCCTTGTGCAGGCCCGTGCGGACCACAGCGCGCACGGCAGCGTTCATGCCAGGAGCATCACCACCGCTTGTCAGCACGCCAATCGTTTTGATCTGCTTTTCCATACGAGAGATTCCCTCCAATTTGTTCTTCATTTACCCATGAGCAGTTGTCCTCTATTTAACACCGCTCAAATGCTTTGCTCAAAGATATTTTAGATACCTTAAACTCGCCTTTGATAATTATATCACACTCGGCGGCATTTGAAAACAGCCAGTCTGTCGCTATTCGTGCACAGAAATGTCATTTTGTTGCAATATTCTCGGCACCGACCAGTCTTTCCAGCTCTTTGAAGAACAGCGGATGCCCCGAGGTGTACAGCCGCCGGGGCGCTGCCAGACGCTTGCCGGAGTCCTTCATGCAGAGGATCACCGGAATGTCGCCGTCGAAGATGGACAAAAGGTTTACCACCTTGGCATATTCCCTGCTCTCGCGGGACGGCAGACGGATATAGACCTTTTTCGCAGCAGTCTGCAGCGGGTCCTGCCGGCCGTGGTCCGGGCTGGAGGGGTCATAGTTTTCAATGGGAACGATGCTGTCCGCCAGCAGCTTGGACACTTCGTCCTCGCGCACCGACAGGCGGCCGTCAATGACGACGACCGCATTTTCCCGCAGCGCATCCCGGAACAGGTCCAGCACCTTCGGGAAGACGATGACTTCCATGGTGCCGGTCAGATCTTCCACACTGGTAAAGGCCATCATGCTGTTGGATTTGGTGGTCATCATGCGGTTTTTGACCACTGCACACACGATGCGCACCCGTTCGCCGTCCTTCACATGGGCGTCCTCGCCGGTGAGCGCCTTGATGGTGTGGGACGCCACCTTTGCCGACTGCTCCCGGTAGGCGTCCAGCGGGTGGCCGGACAGGTACAGGCCGCTGACCTCTTTTTCCTGCTGCAGCAGCTCCTTGTGGCTGTATTCCGGCAGCTGCTTGATCTCGTAAGTGTCTTCGGAGGCGTCGTCCTGCGCTCCCCCGCTCATGACCGAGAACAGGTCCAGCTGGCCGTCCAGGTTGCGACGGGAGTCGGTCTCGATGCTTTTCAGGATGCCTTCCACCGCTTCCACATGGCTGTGGCGGTTGTTGCCCATGCGGTCGAAGGCACCGGCTTTGATGAGGCACTCCACGGCCCGGCGGTTCAGCTCGTTGCCGTGCATCCGCTTGCAGAAATCATAGAGGCTGGTGTAGGGCTTGTTTTTCCGCTCTGCAACCACGTTTTCGATCAGATTGCGGCCCACGTTCTTGACCGCATTCAGGCCAAAACGGATCTGGCCCTTGTCATCCGCCGTGAAGCCGCCGTTCGAGACGTTCACATCCGGCGGCAGCACCTTGATGCCAAGGCGGGCGCACTCGCCGGAATACTCAATGACCTTATCGGTGTTATCCAGCACGCTGGTCAGCAGTGCCGCCATGAACTCGCTGGGGTAATGGCACTTGAGGTAGGCCGTCTGGAATGCGACGTAGGCATAGCAGGCGGCGTGGCTCTTGTTGAAGGCATAGGAGGCAAAACTGGACATTTCGTCGTAAATTTCGTTCGCCACCTGTTCCGAAATGCCGTTTGCCACACAGCCGGGGCACTCGTTGCCCGGGTCGGTGCATCCATGGACAAAATGCTCACGCTCTGCTTCCATGACGGCGTGCTTCTTCTTGCTCATGGCGCGGCGGACATTGTCTGCCTGGCCGAAGGAGAAGCCCGCCAGCTCGCGGAAGATCTGCATGACCTGTTCCTGATAGACGATGCAGCCGTTGGTCACGTCCAGAATATGGGCCAGCTGCGGGGTCTTGTAGCTGATCTTATCCGGCTCGTGGCGGTTGCGCAGGTAGGTGGGGATGGAGTCCATGGGGCCGGGGCGGTACAAGCTGATCAGAGCGATGACATCTTCCAGGTTCTGTGGCTGCAGGCCCACCAGCACCTGCTTCATGCCGGAGGATTCCAGCTGGAACACGCCCTCGGTATCGCCCTGCCCCAGCATTTTATAGGTGTCCGGGTCGTCGTAGTCCAGCTTCTGGATGGAGAACTCCGGGTGATGCTTCTGCACGGCGGTCTCCGCATCCCGGATGACCGTCAGGGTGCGCAGGCCCAGAAAGTCCATCTTCAAAAGGCCCAGTTCTTCGATCTCGGTCATGTTGAACTGGGTCACGGGCAGGCCGTCGTTGGTGGCCAGCGGCAGATAGTAGTCGGTGGGTTCCGGCGTGATGACCACGCCCGCTGCGTGGGTGGAAGCGTGGCGCGGCATGCCCTCCACCTTCAGCGCGGTGTCGATCAGTTCCGTCACCTGCGGGTCGGTGTCGTACATCCGCTTCAGCTCCGGCGAAACTTCCAATGCGCGCTTCAGCGTCATTTTCAGCTCCATGGGCACCTGCTTTGCCACGGCGTCCACCTGCTGGTACGGGATGCCCATCACGCGGCCCACATCGCGGATGGCGTTGCGGGCCGCCATGGTGCCGAAGGTGACGATCTGCGCCACATGGTCAGCACCGTATTTGCGGTTGACGTAGTCGATGACCTCCTGCCGTCGCTCGTAGCAGAAGTCCACGTCAAAATCGGGCATGCTGACACGTTCCGGGTTCAAAAAGCGCTCGAAGATCAGGTTGTAGCGGATGGGGTCGATATCGGTGATGCCGACGCTGTAGGCCGCAATGCTGCCTGCGCCGGAACCACGGCCCGGGCCCACCGGGATGCCCTGGCTCTTGGCGTAGTTGACGTAGTCCCACACGATGAGGTAGTAGTTCGTGTACCCCATCTTCTTGACCACGCCGATCTCATACTGCAGACGGTCTTTGTTGGCCTGCGGCACGTCGGGGCCATAGCGGCGCTCCAGACCCTCCCAGCAGAGCTTTTCAAAAAACGCCTGATTGTCCATGCCGTCCGGGGCTTTGTAATAAGGAATCTTGGTGTGCCCAAAATCAAAATCAAAGTTGCACTGCTCGGCGATCTTGGCCGTATTCTCGCAGGCCTCCGGCACCATGGAGAACAGGTCGTACATTTCGTCCGTCGTCTTGACGTAGAACTCGTCGGTCTGGAACTCCATCTTGTCGGCGTCCTGAATGGTCTTGCCAGTCTGGATGCACAGCAGGATGCCCTGCATCTTGGCGTCCTCTTTGCGCAGGTAGTGGGAGTCGTTGGTGGCAGCCATGGGGATGCCGGTCTCCCGGGCCAGCTTGATGAGCTGCGGCAGGACGATGTTGTCCTCCTCCAGGCCGTGATCCTGCAGCTCGATATAATAGTTGCCCTCACCGAACAGGTCACGGTACCACAGCGCTGCAGACTTTGCACGTTCGTAGTCCCCTGCCAGAATGGCCTGCGGCACCTCACCAGCAAGACATGCCGAAAGGCAGATGAGGCCCTCGTGGTACTGTTCCAGCAATTGCTTATCAATGCGGGGCTTGGAATAAAAACCCTCCACGAAAGCGGCCGACACCATTTTGATGAGGTTTTTGTAGCCCGTCTCGTTCTTGCACAGCAGGATCAGGTGGTTGTTGCCGTCGATCTTGTTCACCTTATCAAAGCGGGTGCGCGTAGCCACATAGACTTCGCAGCCAATGATGGGCTTGATGCCCGCCTTTTTTGCCGCCTTGTAGAACTGCACACAGCCATACATGACGCCGTGGTCGGTGCAGGCGATGGCATTCTGGCCGCACTCCTTCACGCGGTCCATCAGCTGGTCGATGCGGCAGGCACCATCCAGCAGGCTATACTCCGTGTGGATGTGCAGATGGACAAAAGGCCGGGTATTGGGGGTGGATTCACTCATGCATTTGCCTCCTGTTCCAGATTCTGCCGCAGCGTTTCGGCCAGCGCTTCCAGCTTCTTCATCCGGTGCGAAAGGCCGGATTTGCTCACGGGTGGGTCAAAGCAGCCGCACAACGCCGTGAGCGAAAGGTCCGGGTTCTGCATCCGCTTGGCGGCTGCTTCCTGCAGCACCTCCGGCAGGGTGCGCAGGGCATCGTTTTCCTCCAGAAAGCGGATGGCTTTCAACGTCTGCGCGTTGGCCCGGGCCGTCTTGCCGAGGTTCGCGGTGTCGCAGTTGGTCTGCCGGTTGGTCTGGTTGCGCACCTGCTTGAACGCCTTCAGGGTGTGCATCTGCTCGGCCGCGTCTGCCGCGCCCATAAAGCGCAGCAGCCGCTCCACATTGGCGCTGGCCTTGACGTAGATCAGGTTGATGCCGTTGCGGCGGGTGCGGTGGGGCGCAAACTCGTGCTCTGCCAAAAGCGCCTCAAAATCCCGCGCAAGGTTCGTGCGCGGGGTGAGAAACTCCAGATTATATTCCTTCTGCGGGTCGATGACCGTGCCGCTGCACAAAAAAGCTGCGCCAATGTACGCACTGACGCAGGTCTGGCAGCGGATGAGGCGGGGGTCGATCTGCAGGCTTGTCTCGCTGCCGGTGGTGCCGAACAGCTCGTGCATCCGGGCCACCTGCTCCGGTGCGCGGATGTTGAACTCATACAGAATGCCGCTGGGGCGCTGTTTTTCAAAAATCTCGCCCTGCACGCCGCAGCGTGCAAACAGCTGCTGGGCCGCCGCAGCGGTCTGGCGCTGTTCGGTCTGCAGCACAAGGCCCTTTGCATCAAAGTATTTTGCAAAGCAGGCGATGCCGTAAGCGGCGGCACGGACGCAGCAGTCCTTCTGGATGCTGCGCGCGGCGATCTCCTCCCTTGCGCGGGACGCGAAACTACTCATATTTCCTCTATTCTGTCAGCGGGTGGAATCCCGGTGCTGCACGCCCGGCTCGTAGCCAAGCTGTTTGCAGTATTCCGCGATCTTCCGCGCAAAGGTGATGGAACGGTGCTTGCCGCCGGTGCAGCCCACTGCAATGGTGAGCTGGCTCTTGCCTTCCTTGACGTACAGCGGCAGGGCATATTCCAGAAAATGCTCATAGCGCTTGAGCAGCTCCTGCGCTTCCGGGTGGCTCATGACGAAATCCACCACTTCCTGGTCAAGGCCGGTCTTGTGTTTGAGTTCCGGCACATAGAAAGGGTTGGGCAGGCAGCGCACATCCAGCACAAGGTCCGCTTCCGGCGGGATGCCAAACTTGAACCCGAAGGACATCACGGTCAGGCGCATGGCGCTCTTAGCCCCGCCGTTCTGCAGGAACAGATCGCAGATGCGCTCCTTGTTCTGCGCGGTGGAAAGCAGCGCCGTGTTGATGGTGTAATCCGCTCGTTCCCGCAGCGGCTCCAAAATCTGGCGCTCCTTCAAAAAGGCCTCCCGCGTGGGGATGCCCTCTGAAATGCTGATGGGATGGCGGCGGCGGGTCTCGCTGTAGCGGCGCATCAGCACATCGTCCGGGGCATCCAGGAACAGGATCTTATAAGGGATCTTCTGCTGATCCAGCTGGTCCAGCGCACGCTCGATCTGCTCCCGACTGCGGCAGCCGCGCACATCCATGGACAGCGCCACCCGCTCCAGCTGGCTCTCGCCCGCTTCCGAAAACGCCGTGATGCTGGGCAGCAGCCCCGCCGGGACGTTATCAATGCAGAAAAAGCCGATATCTTCCAGCGCATTCATGGCAACCGATTTACCCGCGCCGGACAGACCGCTGACGATCAACAGTTCCATGTCTATCCTTCCTTTTATTTTACAACACGAATTTCTTTTTCCAGTTCGTACCCGGTCTTTTCCTGCACGATGGCGCGCACTTCGTCGCACAGCGCCAGAACATCGGCGCAGGTGGCCCCGCCCAGGTTCACCACGAAGCCGCAGTGCTTCTCGCTGACGGCGGCCCCGCCGTGGCGATAGCCCCGCAGGCCGCACTGGTCGATGAGGGCCGCCGCAAAGGCACCCGCCGGGCGCTTGAAGGTGCTGCCGGCGCTGGGCTTATCCAGCGGCTGTTTGTCCAGACGTTTTGCCATCAGCTCGTTCATGCGGGCCTTGATGGCACCCGGGTCGCCCGGCTCCAGGCGGAAGCAGGCGCTTAGGATGCAGCCGCCGTTTTCTTCAAAGGCACTGTGCCGGTAAGAAAGGTCCAGCTCGGCCGCCGGGGCTTCCGTGATCTCACCCTCTGCGGTGAGGTACCGCACCGACTGCAGCACGTCCTTCACCTCGCCGCCGTAGGCACCGGCGTTCATGTAAACGGCACCGCCCACCGTGCCGGGGATGCCGTAGGCAAATTCCAAGCCGGTCAGACCATGTTCCAGCGCAGCAGTGCACAGAGCCGAAAGCTTCTGCCCGGCTCCCGCTGTCACCTGCACGGTGTCCGCAAAACGGAGTTCCGTTTTCAGGGCGGTGGTGTCGATCACCGCGCCGCGGTAGCCCTCGTCGGCAAAGAGGATGTTGCTGCCGTTGCCCAGCAGATAATACCGGACGGCCTCTGCTTTGCACAGCGTCACCGCTGCGCAGAGCTGTGCTTCGCTTTCCGGCAGGATGAACACATCCGCCGGGCCGCCAATTTTAAAGGTGCAGTGTGCCGCAAGGGGCTCGTTCTCCTTGAACGGGATGCCTGCCGCTGCCAGCTTCTGCTTGAATCGTTCCATAATGGTTTGCTCCTTTTCCGGGGAAATCAGTCGATCTTGTCATCCAGACCCAGACGGATGAGCAGCTCACGCGCTGCGTTGTAGCCCATCTTTTTCTGGCGGTTGTTGATGGCAGCCGTTTCCAGCACCACGGCCAGGTTGCGGCCCGGCGAAACGGGGATGCTGGTGCTGGGGATGCTGACGCCCAGAATGTCATAATATTCGTTTTCGAGCCCGGTGCGCTGGTAGTTCTTGGTGGGGTCCCAGGCTTCCAGCTGGACCACGAGGTCCAGGCTTTCGCTCACCTTGACCGCGCCCACGCCGAACACGCGGGCCACATTGACGATGCCGATGCCGCGCAGCTCGATGAAGTGGCGGATGTTCTCCGGCGCGGTGCCCATGATCTGACGGTTGGATACCTTGCGCAGTTCCACGGCATCATCTGCCACCAGACGGTGGCCGCGCTTGACCAGCTCGATGGCCAGCTCGCTCTTGCCGATGCCGCTGTCGCCCAGGATCAGGATGCCCTCGCCGTACACTTCCACCAGCACGCCGTGGCGGGTGATGCGGGGTGCCAGTTCCAGATTCAGCACGCTGATCAGGCTGCCCATCAACGTGCAGGTGGTCTCGTTGGAGCGCAGCAGGGCCACGCCGTGCTTCTGAGCCAGCTCCTGCATCTCCGGGAAGGGGGTCAGCTCCTCGCTGCGGCAGACGATGACGGCCGGCGGCTGCTGGCGGAACAGCTGGTCCAGTGCTTCATAGCGTTTTTCCGCCGACAGCCCGGACAGAAAGTTCATCTCTGCCAGACCCATGATCTGCAGACGCAGTTTGTCAAAATAATCATAGTAGCCCGCCAGGAACAGACCCGGGCGGTTGACCTCGGCGATCTCCACGCAGATCTGATCCAGTTCCTTCGGCGTATAGACCACTTCCATGCTGACACGCTCGATCAGCGTTTTCAGCGAGACGTTGAACGTACCCATCCTTCGTTTCCTCCTGTGCTCCCGCTGCTGGGCGGCACTGCCGTTGCGCAGGCCGGGACAGCATTTCTTTCTTTATTATAATAGAACCCTTCTCAAAAAACAATATTGTCCCGGCCCTTTTTCCGCGCCCCGGCAGAAACCGGCGCAGCATCGCAGCCATGCACCTGATTTTTACGTTTTTCTTACCTTTACATGGATTTTACATTCCCTCGATTTTGGATTTTACATTGCACCGGTATACTCATATTCAGGAGAAACACACCGAAAACACGCTACACGTCAAATCAAAAGTGAGGAACCACTCTATGACAATTTTCAATGTCTTTTCACTGCTGGGCGGCCTGGCCTTGTTCCTGTTCGGTATGGACATCATGGGCAAGGCGCTGGAAAAGCAGGCAGGCGGCCAGCTGCAGAAGATCCTGAGCAAGCTGACCGATAACCCCCTCAAGGGCTTTTTTCTGGGTCTGTGCGTGACCGCCGTCATCCAGAGTTCCAGCGCTACCACCGTTATGGTGGTGGGCTTTGTCAACAGCGGCATCATGGAACTGCACCAGGCCATCGGCGTCATCATGGGCAGCAACGTGGGCACCACGGTCACCAGCTGGATCCTGAGCCTTTCCGGCCTGCAGGGCGACAGCTTC
>ENA-UONV01000223-UONV01000223.1-human-gut-metagenome-genome-assembly--contig:-CS4-NODE-223-length-76601-cov-8.362893_pt1 | contig 76601 bp, 73 predicted proteins | sample MGYA00242461_ERZ724008 | MGnify/ENA metagenome assembly ERZ724008 | reverse complement strand
GGTGAGAAGGACAAAAAGCGCCGCAAAGGCGCGCAGGCAGGCGTGTTTGCCCTTGTTGACCGATGGTAAAATTGCGGAAATGAAAGGATATTCGATGAAAAAAGTAACGGAAATCGTGGCGGAGCTGGCCGCTCCCGTGGCTGCGGAGTTCGGCTGCGAGCTGTGGGACACGGAATATGTCCGGGAAGCCGGCCAGTGGTTTCTGCGGCTGTATCTGGACAAGGACGGCGGCGTGGACATCCTGAATTGCGAAAATGTGAGCCGGAGGGTCAGCGACCTGCTGGACGAGGCGGACCCCATCGAGGGCAGCTACATCTTTGAGGTGTCCTCTGCCGGGGCCGAGCGGCAGCTGAAGCGGCCATCTGATTTTGAAAAATTTCTGGGTAGCCCCGTGCTGCTGAAAACCTACCAGAATCGCGACGGGCGGAAGGAATTCCCCGGCGTGCTGAAGGAGTACGACGGCGGCGCAGTGGTACTGGAAATAGGTAAGCAGGAGCTGCGGTTTGAAAAAAATGAAGTCGCTATGGTGCGGCTGCGCATAGTTTTTTAAGCTGGCGAAACGGCCTGGGGGCGGCAAGCGCTGAGAGGCTTTCTAAGATACAATATTTTTTGTGGTTTAATTTTGTTATTATAGATTTTTCTTATACAGAACAGGAGATTCGGCTATGAAATGTGAAGAAATCTTTGCCGCTCTGGCGCTGCTGGAAAAGGAACGCGGCATTCCCCAGGATTTTATGCTGGAAAAGATCGTGCAGGCCCTGGTCACCGCCTATAAGCGGGATCACGAGGACGTGGAAAACGTGGTGGTGGACGTGAACGAGGAAAAGCATGACCTGAAAATGTTCGTGGAAAAGACAGTGGTGGAGGAGGTGGAGAACCCGGCAGCGGAGATCTCCGCTGAGGAGGCAAAGGTGCTCTCCGCCAAGTACCATGTGGGCGACACCGTGCGCTTCCCGGTAAAGAATGTGGACTTTGGCCGCATCGCCGCCGGCAACGGCAAGCAGGTCATCATCCAGGGCCTGCGGGAGGCCGAGCACGGCATGATCTATGACGAGTTCAACTCTAAGCAGCACGAGATCCTCACCGGTACCGTGGTGCGTATCGACCAGCGCAGCGGCAGCGTCACCGTGCGCCTGGGCTCCGGTGCGGACGCCACCGACGCCGTGCTGCCTCTGGGCGAGCAGGTCAGTGGCGAGGAATACTATGAGGGGCAGCTGCTGAAGGTCTATCTGATGGATGTGCGCCGGGGCAGCCGGGGGCCCCAGATGCTCATCTCCCGGACCCATCCGGGGCTGGTGAAGCGCCTGTTTGAGCTGGAGGTGCCGGAGATCTTTGACGGCACGGTGGAGATTCGCTCCATCGCCCGGGAGGCTGGCAGCCGCACCAAGATGGCGGTGTATTCCTCCGATGAAAACGTGGATCCCATCGGCGCCTGCGTGGGCCCCCGGGGCCAGCGGGTGAACGCCATTGTGGAGGAGCTCCGGGGCGAGAAGATCGACATCGTCCCCTTCAGCGAGGACCCGGCACAGTTTGTGGCCTCGGCCCTGGCTCCGGCAGATGTCATCAGCGTACAGCTGGCCGAGGAGGGCAAGGCCTGCCGGGCCATCGTGCCCGACGACCAGCTGAGCCTGGCCATCGGTAAGGAGGGGCAGAATGCCCGCCTGGCCGCCCGGCTCACCGGCTATAAGATCGACATCAAGCCCGCCTCCTATCACGAGGAAGCGGCGGCTGAGTAAGAAGCCTCGCAGAGTTCGCGTCCGCAGACGCGAAAAATTGAGATCATTTTCTCTCGCGACATGCGCGTGAGAGAAAATACTGCTCAGGCTGCCAGTGTGGAATTTTGAGCCATGGGCTCAAAATTATGCGCGCAGCAGACTGCGAGCCTTTTGTCGGAAAATTCCAGAGGAATTTTCGACAGCATAAACTAGGGAGGGTACGCCATGCAGAAGCAGCGGAAAATTCCCCAGCGGCAGTGCGTGGGGTGCCGCACTATGAAGGATAAAAAGGCGCTGGTGCGCATCGTGAAGACCCCGGAGGGGGAGATCTGCGTGGATGCCACCGGCAAGAAGTCCGGACGGGGGGCCTATATCTGCCCTGATGCCCAGTGCCTGCAAAAGGCCCGAAAGTCCCGGGCCCTGGAGCGGGCCTTTGAGACGGCCATCGGAGAGGACATTTACGCGGCGCTGCAGGCGCAGATCGAGGGTTAAGCATGGAGAGGATTCTATCATTGCTCGGCCTGGCTCACAAGGCGGGCCGGGTGGAGATCGGCGAGGAGCCGGTGGGCTCCGCGGCCCGGGCTAAGAAGGCCAGGATCATCCTGGTGGCCGGGAACGCTGCAGCCAGCTCCGTGCGCCGGGCTATGGGCTTTGCAAACACCGGAAGCTGCCTGTGCCTGGTGATCCCGGCCACGAAGGAGCAGCTGGGAAGGGCGCTGGGCCGCACAAGCTGCGCCATGGCGGCGGTAACGGACATCGGCTTTGCCGATGCTGTGACCGGCAAGCTGGCAGCGCTGGACCCGGAAAAGTTCCAAAGCGCCGCCCAGCGCATGACCGTGAAGGCGCAGCGGGCCCGGGAGCGCCGGCAGGAGCAGCTGGCCCACGAGAAAAATGTGCGCATGGGGAAAAAGCGCCTGCCAAAGCCCCCGGAAAGGAATGCTCCGACGGATAAAAACATGCCGCCGGAACAAGAGGCCCGGCCCGGCAAGGGAAAGAGAAAGCCGGCACGGCCCGGCTCCAAGGAGCGGGGCGCGGCGGCGAGAACACAGAAAAAAAACCAGGCACGGAATCGGTTTCAGGGCAGTAAGCCCGTGAAGAAGGGCAAGGGCTCCGGGCGTAAAAATCCGTAAACTACTGCGCGCATAATATGCAGGTGTACAGACTACCGATAAAGTGGTAAAATTACGATAACTGTAAGGAAGCGTGTGTGAGGAAAGCCTAAGAGAGGTGGCCCTTGCCATTGGAATCAGTAGTTTTTGCATTTTCATGGTTATAAAAGCTTAGGCAGCGGGGCGAAAAGATTTTTTTGACACGCTGATTCGTATCACATTGATGGAGGTGGCTTTATTTGGCTAATATCGGGAACAAATACAGGGTGCATGAGGTGGCAAAGGACTTTGGTCTGCCCACCAAGCAGATCACGGAGATCCTGACGGAGTACGCACAGACACCCAAAAATCACATGCAGGTGCTGGAGGACCACGAGCTTTCGCTGATCTTTGAGTATCTGACCCAGCACAACCCGGTGTCCGGTATACAGGTGATTTTCGCCGAGGGCATGAAGCCCGCTGCGGAGAAAAAGGCCGAGCCTGCCCCCGAGAAGAAGGCGGAGCCCAAGAAGGAAGCCGCCAAGGGCGCCGCCGCCCCCAAGGCAGAGCCTGTGCAGAAGAAGGCGGAGGCCAAGCCCGCCCAGCCGGTGAGCCGGGTGCCCAAGACCAAGGTGGTGGACACCAGCAAGGCCACCAACATCAACCTTGCCAAGTACGATGAAAAGCTGCAGGATATGGCCGACGCCCGCAGCCACGGCCGCCGGGATCAGCAGCAGACCCAGGGCAAGGAGAAGTTCCGCAACAGCAAACAGCGCCGGGACAACAATTTTGTCAGCAACAAGCGCAAGCAGGAGGAGGCAGACCGTCTGCGCCGCCTGCGGCTGGAGGTTATTAAAAAGACCCCCGTTACCGTGCAGATCCCTGACGAGATCAGCGTGGGCGAGCTGGCCAGCCGGATGAAAAAGACCGGCGCCGAGGTGGTCAAGTGCCTGATGAAAAACGGCGTTATGGCCTCCCTGAGCCAGATGATCGACTTTGACACCGCCGCCATTATCGCCGAGGAAATGGGCTGCAAGGTGGAGAAGGAAGTGGTGGTCACCATTGAGGAAAAGCTTATTGACGACCACGAGGATAAGGCTGAGGATCTGGTGCCCCGGGCCCCGGTTGTGGTGGTTATGGGTCACGTGGACCACGGCAAGACCAGCTTGCTGGACTACATCCGCAATGCCCATGTGGCCAGCGGCGAGGCCGGCGGCATCACCCAGCATATCGGCGCTTACCAGGTGATGGTAAACGGCAAGCCCATCACCTTTTTGGATACCCCGGGCCACGAGGCCTTTACCTCCATGCGTGCCCGGGGCGCCATGGTCACGGACATCGCCATTCTGGTGGTGGCTGCCGAGGACGGCATCATGCCCCAGACCGTGGAGTCCATCAACCATGCCAAGGCCGCAGGGATCCCCATCATCGTGGCCATCAACAAGATGGATAAGCCCGAGGCAAACCCCGAGCGCATCAAGCAGCAGCTCACCGAGTACGGCCTGGTGTGCGAGGATTGGGGCGGCGACACCATCGTGTGCCCCATCTCCGCCAAAACGGGCATGGGCGTGGACAATCTGCTGGAAATGCTTGTCCTTACCGCCGAGGTGGGCGAGCTGAAGGCAAATCCCAACCGCGCCGCCCAGGGCACGGTCATCGAGGCGCGGCTGGATAAGGGCCGGGGCCCCGTGGCCACTCTGCTGGTGCAGAACGGTACCCTGCACCAGGGCGACATTATCATCGCCGGCACCAGCGTAGGCCGCGTGCGGGCCATGGTCAGCGACAAGGGCCAAAAGATCAACTCCGCCGGTCCCTCCGTGCCTGTGGAGGTCACGGGCCTTTCGGAGGCCCCCTCTGCTGGTGCCACCTTCAACGCCGTGGCCGATGAGAAGCTGGCCCGTGAGCTGGTGGAGCAGCGCAAGGCCGAGGAGAAGGCCAAGGCAAACGCCCCGGTGAGCAAGGTGTCCCTGGAGGACCTGTTCAGCCAGATCCAGGCGGGCGAAATGAAGAGCCTGAACCTCATTGTCAAGGCCGATGTCCAGGGCAGCGTGGAGGCCGTGAAGGCATCCCTGGAGAAGCTCAGCAACGATGAGGTGCGGGTGCGGGTAATCCACGGCGGTGTGGGCGCCATCAATGAATCCGACGTGATGCTGGCATCCACCTCTCAGGCTATCATCGTGGGCTTCAATGTGCGGCCCGATGCGGCCGCGCGCGAAAGCGCTGCCCGGGCCAACGTGGATATGCGGATGTACCGGGTCATTTACGACGCCATCAATGAGATCGAAGCCGCTATGAAGGGCATGCTGGCCCCCAAGTATCGGGAGGCCCTGCTGGGCCACGCCGAGGTGCGCCAGACCTACAAGGTCTCGGGCGTGGGTACCGTGGCGGGCTGCTATGTCCAGGACGGCAAGATCCAGCGCAAGGACTGTCAGGTGCGCCTGGTGCGGGACGGCATCGTTATTCACGAGGGCGTGCTGGCCTCTCTGCAGCGGTTTAAGGACCAGGTGAAGGAGGTCGCCTCCGGCTACGAGTGCGGCATGACCATTGAGAAGTTCAATGATATCAAGGAAGGCGACATTATTGAGGCCTTTACTATGGAGGAGATTCCTCAGTAATCGAAGGGGCTTATAGATAGCTGCCGCCCCCGGTCGCCTTCCTGCGCAGCACGGCTGCGCCGCAGGTCGTGCGTACAAGTGTTTTGCAGCGCAAAACCTTGCTTTGGCGGAATTCACTTCTGCCAAAGGGGATTGAATCCGGGGCCCCCATGAAACCCCGTTTCATGGGGAGAGGCGATATTATCGAGGCCTTCACTATGGAGGAGATTCCCCAGTAAGGGAAAACCGCCGAGACAGGAAAAGCTCCGGCCGCCTTCCTGCGCAGCACGGCTGTGCCGCAGGTCTTGCGTACAAGTGTTTTGCAGCGCAAAACCTTGCTTTGGCGGAATTCACTTCTGCCAAAGGGGATTGAATCCGGGGCCCCCATGAAACCCCGTTTCATGGGGAGAGGCGATATTATCGAGGCCTTCACTATGGAGGAGATTCCCCAGTAAGGGAAAACCAAGGAAGAACGGATTCCCGCAACCAGTGTGCGCACTGGTTTCGGAATGACAGTTTTTCGGAACACAGTAACTAAGCCGCGGGGCGGGCGTTTCGCCCGCCCCGTTTTTTGAAAGTAGACTACAATCCTTTTGGCAGAAAATTCCGCAGGAATTTTCGCCAGTTATTGAAAGGAGGATGTATCTTATTATGGCATCCAATCGTATCGGACGCATCAACGAGGAGATCCGCAAGGAGCTATCGGCGCTGCTGCGCACAGTGAAGGACCCCCGGGTGGCAGAGGCTATGCTTACCATCACCCATGTGGACACCACCCCGGACCTGCGCCAGTGTAAGGTCTATGTCAGCGCCCTGAACTGCAAGGACGAAAAGGACCTGATGAAGGGTCTCAAGTCCGCCGCAGGCTTCCTGCGCCGGGAGCTGGGCAGCCGGGTGGATCTGCGCTACACCCCGGAGCTGCAGTTCATCGCCGATGACTCCATTGCCTACGGGGCGCACATTCTGGACATGCTGAACCATGTGAAGCCTGCTAACCCTGAAAACGAGAACATCGTGCTGCCGGAGGATATCAAATGACCATTCAGGAGACCGCAGCCCTGCTGCAAACCGTGGACCGGATGCTGCTGCTGACCCATGTGCGCCCGGACGGGGACACCATCGGCTCTGCTGCCGCCCTGTGCCGGGCCCTGCGGGACCTGGGCAAGACCGCCTACCTGCTGCCGAATCCGGGCATCACGGAGACCTATGAGAGCTACGCCGCACCCTACTGGGCTGAGGAGGGTTTCACACCTGATTTCGTGGTGGCGGTGGACATTGCGGCCCTGAGCCTGCTGCCGGAGAACGCCAAGAAATATGCCTCGTGTATTGATCTGGCTATTGACCATCACCCCTCCAACGAGGGCTTTGCCAAGGAAAGCTGTGTGCTGGCGGAAATGGCGGCCTGCGGGGAGATCATCTATGAGATCGCTGGCCTTATGACGCCGATGACGGCGGAGATCGCTTTGCCGCTGTATGTAGCCGTTTCCACGGACACGGGCTGCTTTGTATACGCCAACACCACGGCCCACACCCACCGGGTGGCGGCGGCCCTGATGGAGACGGGCATCGCCGTGGCCGGGGTGAATAAGGCGCTGTTCCGCACCAAGAGTCGCACCCGTTTGGCCATGGAGGCCTGGATGGCGGAGTGGGCGGAATACTACGACAACGACCGAGTGGTGATTATGCAGATTCCCCGTTCCCTGTGCCTGGACTACAAGGCAACCGAGGCGGATGTGGAGGAGCTGTCCAGCCTGGCGGCCCTGGTGGCGGGCACCGATTGCGGCGTGACGCTCCGAGAGCTGGAGCCGGGGAAGGTGAAGATCTCCCTGCGTACCGGGCCGCGAGTCAATGCAACAAAGGTGTGCGCCCTGCTGGGCGGCGGCGGACACGCCGCGGCGGCGGGGGCTACCCTCAGCGCTACCCTCAGCGAGGCCAAGCAGGCCGTTTTGCAGGCCATCGACATGGTGGTGGGCGAATAAATGGCAAACGGTATCGTTATTATTGACAAGCCTGCCGGGTGGACCAGCATGGATGTGTGCCCGTCCCCGCAAAATGGCGGGGCATTTTGTGGGGGCCCCTCGCACGGATTTTAATTCCTCGGCGGAAGTGAATTCCGCCTGCGGCAAGGTTTTTCCCGTGGAAAAACGCTTGTACGCACCACTTGGTGCGATGCGCACACAGAGAAAGGGAGTGCCTGTATGGCAAACGGTATCGTTATTATTGACAAGCCACAAGGCTGGACCAGTATGGATGTGTGTGCCAAGCTGCGGGGCATACTGAAAACCAAAAAGATCGGCCACGCCGGGACCCTGGATCCCATGGCCACCGGAGTGCTGCCGGTTTTTGTGGGACAGGCCACCCGGGCGGTCAGCTTCGCCGAGGGCGGAGAGAAGGAATACATCGCCGGGCTGCGCCTGGGGCTCACCACCAACACCCAGGACACGGAGGGGCAGGCGCTGACCCAGGCTCCCGTTACGGTGGGACAGGAGGAGCTGGAGGCGGTGCTGCCCCGATTTACCGGGGAAATCAGCCAAATCCCGCCTATGTTTTCTGCCATCAAGATAAACGGGCAAAAGCTCTACGACCTGGCCCGACAGGGCAGGGAGGTGGAACGCCGCCCCCGAGGGGTGACTATTTTTTCCCTGGAGGTGGTGGAGCGACTGTCCGAAACGGACTATATTCTGCGTATTCGCTGCTCCAAGGGCACCTATGTGCGAACCCTGTGCCACGACATCGGACAGGTCCTGGGCTGCGGAGGATGCATGTTTTCTCTGCGGCGCACCATGGCCGCCGGGTTCACCCTGGGCGAAAGTGTGACCCTGGAGCAGGTGCAGGAGCTGGGTGAAAAGCTGCTGCGGCCTACGGACAGCCTGTTTCGGGAGCACCCGGAATACCGGTTGAAAACCGCAAGGCAGGAGGAGCGGTGCCGCAACGGCAATCCCTTTTTTATCAAGGAGAGCCTGCCGGAGGGGACTTACCGCATTTATGGCCGGGAGGGGGATTTCCTCTGCCTGAGCCGCCTGCAGGGGGACACCATGACCTCCCTGAAAAATTTTTTCGGAGCGTGAGAGATTTTGAACCAAACAGTCATTGCCCTGGGATTTTTTGATGGGGTACATCGGGGCCACGGCGCCCTGCTGGAAAAAACCGTGCAGCGGGCCCAAGAATTGGGCGCAGAGCCGGTGGTATTCACCTTTGACCGGCCGCCGAAAGAGGTGGTGACGGGAAAGCCGGTATTCCTTCTCAATTCCCCTGAGGATCGACAGGAGCTGATGAAGCGAATCTACGGCATTGACCGGGTCCTTCTGGCTCCCTTTGACCGGGAGATGATGACCCTGCCCTGGGATGCTTTTGTGGAACAAAAGCTGGTGCGGGACCTGAACGCCGTGCATCTGGTGGCCGGGCACGACTACCATTTCGGCTACAAAAACCAGGGTGACCCCCAGCTGCTGCAGGAAAAGTGCCGGGAGCTGGGCTTGGGCTGCGATATCATTCCCAAGGTGGAGGTGGACGGCATCACCGTCAGCTCCACCTACATCCGCCAGCTGGTGGAGAGCGGCGATGTGGAGCGTGCGGCGCACTTTTTGGGGCACCGCCACTGCATGACCCAAACCGTGGGCCACGGCCAGCGCATCGGCCGGACTATCGGCATCCCCACGGTGAATCTCGCGGTGCCGGGCCATGTGCTGGTACCAAAGCATGGGGTATATGTGAGCCGGGTCTACCTGCCGGGGGGGAAGAGCTATGCCGGGGTTACCAATGTGGGCACCCGGCCCACGGTGAGCGACAGCTGCACCGTGTCCGTGGAGACCTTTCTGCTGGATTTTCAGGGGGACCTCTATGGACAGCGGATTCGTTTGGAATACTGCCGGCGGCTGCGGGACGAGGAGAAGTTCGGCTCCCTGGAGCAGCTGCGGGACATGATCCGGAAAAACATTGAGCAGACCCGGGCATATTTCCGGGAAAGCTGCATAGAATAAATATAGGCGCGGCGAAAATGAAAAATTTTCGCCGCGCTGCTTTTTCGGTGATTTCCCGACGATTTTCTCCCGGGCTGAAAGCCTACAATGGAGAAAAAAGGAGGGGATTGCGTGAAAAAAAGACAGGCCATTGCCCTGCCGCCGAGAATAAAAAAGGCGGTGGCTCGGCTGAGATGGCCGGTGCTGGGCTTTTTGCTGTGTGCCGGGCAGATGGCCGGGGTATACGCCCCCTTCGCCTTGGCCGCCGTGACGGCGGCAGGGATCCGGCTGCCGGGTCTGGCCGCCGTGATGGGCGTGGCCGGCGGGGCATTTTTGTTTATGGATTTCCAATCGGGCCTGCGGTGTACGGCGGCGGCCATCCTCATCTTTGCCGCCAATACGGCGCTGTATGACACGGCGGTGTACAAAAAACCGTATTTCCGCCCGGCCTGCGCGGCAATTTTCCTCCTGCTGGTGCAGAGCATCTATCTGCTGGGCCGCAGCGGGCAGAGCTGGCTTTTGGCCCTGTGTGCCGCCGCGACGGCGGCGGGCGCAGCCTGGCTGACGGTAATCCACCAGGGAAAATGGGGCGTTTTATGCGGCCTGGTCCTGGCGGCCGTCCCTGTAACGGCCTTCTCCTTCTCCGTGGGGCGGGCACTGATGATGGCGCTGCTGCTGGCCCTGTGCCGGGGATGCGGCATCTCTCAATGCGCAGCGCTGGGCGGCTGCCTTGGCCTGCTGACAGACCTGACGGCGGCGCAGCCCACGGTATTATACACTGTGATATGGGGCGCAGGCGGTGCCGTTGGGGGGCTGCTGCGGCGGCTGCCTCGTCCCGTTCAGGGCCTGTGCGCCGCGGGGGTTTGCGGCGGATTAGGCATGCTATTTGGGCAGGAGGTTATGCCGGTGACCCTGTGGGAAAGTTTGGCCGGGGCGATGCTGTACACATTCATCCCGGAAAAGTGGCTGCCCAAGCGATACACCGCCGGAAAGCGGACCGAAGGCGCGCCCCAGCCGATGCCCTACGCCCGTCCGGCGGCGGCGCTGCGGGCCCTGTATGACAGCTTCTTCCGGGGGGAGCAGCCCCAGCCCTCGGAGAACCCATCGGTATTGTTCGACCGGGCCGCAAACGAGGTGTGCAGCGGCTGCGTGCTGCGCACGGATTGCTGGCAAAAGCATTACGGCGAGACCTACAGCGCCTTCAATGATGCCTGCCCCCGGCTGCTGCGCCGGGGGCGGGCCGAGGCGTCGGACTTCCCGCTGCACTTTTCGTCTCGGTGTGTACACTTTCCGGCTCTGCTGCAGGCCATTGACCGGCAGACCCACGACTACCTCCTGCGGCGGCAGTTCCACCGGCAGCTGCAGGAGGTCCAGGCCAGCGCCCGGGAGCAATATGCCTGCTTTTCGGAGCTGCTGGACCAGACAGCGGTGCCGGCGGCCGGCGGCAGCGGCATCGGCTACCGGGTCAGCTCCGCCCTGCGGCCTCAGGCCGGAGAGCAGCTGTGCGGTGACCAGGTGGAACAATTTGAGGTGGGCGACGGCGTATATCTGCTGCTGTGCGATGGCATGGGCAGCGGCCAGGAGGCCCACCGGGAGGCGGCCATGACTGCCCGGCTGCTGCGGCAGTTTCTGGAGGCGGGCATCCAGCCGGGGCCGGCGCTGAAGACCCTGAACGCCGCCATGAAGCTGCGGGGGGAAACACAGGGGGGCTTTTCCACCGTGGATCTGGCACTGATGCAGCGGCAGAGCGGCTGCGTGGAGCTGTACAAATGCGGGGCCGCTCCCTCGTATCTCAAGCGGGGCGGCAGTGTGCGGCGGTTCTGCTCCGATGCGCCGCCCACGGGGCTGTCAAGCTCGCCCCTACCGCCGGATCAGGTACACATTCCGGTGCAGGCAGGGGACTACCTGGTGCTCATCAGCGACGGCATCGCCGACCAGAGCTGCGACGAGTGGCTGCTGAATCTGCTGGCAGGGTGGAACGGATGCGATCCGGACGAGCTGACGGCACTGATCCTGGCAGAATCTCGGAGCAGAAAGGGCCTGGCAGACGATTGTGCCGTGGCGGTGCTGCACCTGCCCCTCGCAGGAGAAAACCGGAAAACAGCAGTGTGAACGGGTGGCGGGGTGAGGACGCCCCGCCGCACGTATTGCTTTGCAGATCTTGCCCGGGCCGCAATAACTGTTTTTTCGCAGTGCGCTGTGTGGTTTTTGATGGTTCAGCGGTGTATAATTTCCAGCCGGTTTGCCCATACTGAAAGCATCCGAACCAGTGAAGGAGGGCAAAGGACTTGGTCAAGGGTATTTCCAGGCGCGTCATCGTGGTGGATTCTCCGGATCCCCGGGTGTTCGATCAGGCAATTTTTATTCTGCGCAACGATGTGCTGGAGGGAGACGGCGTTTCCTCCCGGCAGCTGGTGGACCAGGCGGTCCGCATTGCCAAAAGCTATACCCGCTGCCAGGGACTTCCCCCTCCCAAAAGGCACCGGTTGACACCGGCCATTGCCGCCATGCTGGGCGGCGGGCTCATGGGGCTGGTATGGTTAGTCGTGGCGCTTTTGTAATGCTTATTTGTGCCTTTCTACCTTTTTTTCTCCTCACTTACGGGCGGCCTTACCGGTCGCCCGGCTTTTTTGCTTTTCGGCGGGGGAATTTTGTGCTATACTGGGGAAAACTGCGATAAAGCGAGGAAACGCTATGTATATAGGTAATGTTTTTATCCCCAATCCCCTGGTGCTGGCCCCTATGGCGGGGGTGACGGACCTGGCCTTTCGCCGCACCTGCCGGGAGCTTGGCGCTGGCCTAACGGTGACCGAAATGGTCAGCGCCAAGGCCCTGTGCTATCAGGACCGGAAAAGCCGGGGGCTGCTGAAAATAGGCCCCGGGGAGCACCCGGTCAGCGCACAGATCTTCGGCAGCGACCCGGTCTGCATGGCCGAGGCGGCACAGATCGCCCGGGAGATCAGCGGGGCGGACATCATTGACATCAACATGGGCTGCCCGGTGGGAAAGGTGGTTTCCAACGGTGACGGCTCAGCACTGATGAAGGACCCGGAAAAGGCAGCACGCATCGCCGAGGCGGTGGTGAAGGCCGCAGGGGTGCCGGTGACGGTGAAAATGCGCCGGGGCTGGGACAAGGGCAGCATCAACGCTGTAGAGCTGGCGAAAATGCTGGAGCAGGTGGGTGTAGCCGCTGTGGCCGTTCACGGACGCACAAGGGCACAGATGTACGCCGGAGCCGCCGATTGGGTGACCATCCGGCAGGTGAAGCAGGCAGTCAAGATCCCGGTGATGGCCAACGGGGACATCTTCGCCCCCCGGGACGCGGTGAAAATCCTGCAGTTTACCGGGGCGGATCTGGCCATGATCGGCCGGGGAGCCTTCGGAAACCCCTGGCTGTTCCGGCAGGCCCTGGCGGCCCTGGAGGGCCGGGAGATTCCTCCGCTGCCGCCGCTGGCCGACCGGTGCGACACGGCTGTGCGGCAGATCCGCTGGGCTGCGGAGGACAAGGGGGAGCATATCGCCATTTTAGAGGCCCGGAAGCAGTACGCCTGGTACCTAAAGGGCGTGCCCCACGCCAACTATTACAAGGAACAGATCGTGCGCATGAACACCCTGGAGGATGTGGACCGCATCACCGAGGGCATCAAGCGGGATCTGAAATAAGAAACGGATGAGCTGCGGCTCATCCGTTTCTGAGACTGTCGAAAAACCCTCCGGGTTTTTCCGACAAAAGGATTGCAGTCTGCTGCGCGCATAATTTGTCCGTCGCAGACGGACAAATTCCACACTGGCAGCCTGAGCGGTATTTTCTCTCACGCACATGTCGCGAGAGAAAATGATTTTATTTCTTTGCCGCCTGCGGGCGGCAAACTCTGCGAGGCTTTTTTGATACGCTGAGAAACGGATGAGCCGCGGCTCATCCGTTTCTTTTAATAATCCACCTTCATCAGGCACAGGCCCTCCGGGGGGGCGGTGGGGCCCGCCAGCTTGCGGTCCTTGCCATCCAAAATTTCCTGCACATACTCCGGCTCCCAGCGGCCACGGCCCACCTCCAGCAGGGTGCCTACCAGGATGCGGACCATGTTCTGCAAAAAACCGGTGCCGTGGAAGGTGAAAAGGATACGGTCCTTGCGCTCCTCGATTTGGATGGTGTCCACCAGGCGGACGGTGGATTTTTTCATCCGGGGATTGCCGCAAAAGGCCCGGAAATCGTGCTCACCCTGGAGTATTTCCGCCGCACGGCGCATCTTTGCTATATCCAGGGAGAAGTCCAGCAGGGTGACATATTTGCGGTCGAACACGGGCTTTACGGGGCCGATGAAGCAGGTATAGCGATAGGTCTTGCCCAGGGCGTTATAGCGGGCGTGGAAGCGGTCGGATGCCTCCTTCACCTCCCGGACGGCGATGGCGTCGGGAAGGTAGCGATTCATATAATCCCGAATCTCCTCCGGGGACCGGCGCACATCCAGGCGGACGCTGGCCACCATGGCCCGGGCGTGGACCCCGGCATCGGTGCGCCCGGCGCCGATGAGGTCCACCGGACGGCCCTGGAGCCGCTCCAGGACGGATTCTAATTTTCCCTGTATCGTCTCCTTGTCCGGCTGATGCTCCCAGCCGAAAAAGCGAGTGCCGTCGTAGGCGATAACAAATTTGTAATTTTTCTCCATAAAGTAAAAAGCCCCTCCGACTCCAATCACTGTCCCATCTTAATCAATTGCTTGCCGTAAGTTATAAGATTTCTTTCATCAATGTCCAAAAGCCGCTTCTTTTCCTTTTGTGATAGTCCAGGTTTGGCAACAAACAGCCCGTCAGTATCTTCCGCGGTTGTCTTGGACAAAAAATCCATTTCTCCCAATGTAAGAAGCATATATTTTCTTCCTCTCATAGCTCGCATTTCCATCTAATTATAATCATAGCAGAAACGGAGGGGTTTGAACAGACTTAATTTACAGCCACCCCATGAGCTTAACAAAGCTCCACAGGAGCTTGCAGCCGTAGAAGATGATCACCGCGCCGCAGACCTTATTGATGATATTGAGAATTTTCTCATTGAACTTGCTGCCCAGAAGCGACACCACCGTGGACAGGGTCAAAAACCACAGGATCGAGGCGCTGCCAAAGCCGAAGATGAAGGGCAGGTCGCCCCCTGCCGGGAGGGTGGCCCGGAAGGCACCCAGCATCATGGTGCCGTCAATGAGGGCCTGGGGGTTCATCCAGGTGACCACGAAGGCGGTGGTGAACAGCTTCCAGATGGGAATATTTACATCCTTGCCGCCCTCTAAGCTGGCCTTGGCACGCAGGAGCCCGACGCCGATATAGATGACGATGAGGCAGCCGATGCCCAAAATGACCTTCTGCAGCCACGGCACCGCCTGCATCAGAGCCCCCGCGCCCAAGAAGCACGCAACGCCCAGGGACACATCCCACAAAATGACGATGAGGGCCGTGATATACACCCGGCTGCGCTTTTGGGTCAGGGCGGAGTTGATGACAAACAGGTTTTGCAGGCCGATGGGGGCCACATACGCAAGGCCCATGGTGAGGCCCTGGAGATAGATGTTCATAATTTCCTATTTACTCCTCTTTTCTTACTTGGTATAATCAGTATAGAGCATTTCGGGAAAAATGCAAGAATGCAGATTATCCTGTGCAGGTAAGGAGGAGCTTACTTATGGGTCACTATGACTGCCCCTGTATGGAAAAATGCCCCCTGCAGCACGCCATGCTGCTCATTGGCGGCAAGTGGAAGGTGCAGATCCTCTGCGCGGTGTGCAATGCCGGGTCCATCCGCTACAACGCCCTGCGGGGAAAGCTGGACGGGGTGAGCAACACGGTGCTGTCCTCGGCTCTCAAGGAGCTGGAGCGGGACGGGCTCCTTGAGCGGCAGGAGTTTCTGGAGGTGCCGGTGCGGGTGGAATACCGCCCCACGGAGCGGTGCCGGACGCTGCTGCCCATCCTGGAGGCCCTGTCGGATTGGGCGGAGCAGGACATGAAGTGAGGTGGCTGACATGGCTGATTTGCAGACGGATGTGCGCTATATAAAGGGCATCGGCGAGGCCCGGGCCAAGGCCCTGTCTAAGCTGGGCATTGCCACGCTGCAGGACCTGATCGGCTACTTTCCCCGGCGGTACGAGGACCGCACCATGACCCGGACCATCCGGGAATTGGAGCTCGGGGAGACGGTGTGCGTCCGGGCTATGATCGCAAACGATCCCGTGGCCAACCGCATTTCCGGCGGGCGCACGGTGGTGAAGGCCCGGGCCGTGGATGACAGCGGCGCCCTGGACCTGACCTTTTTTAATCAGGAGTACCGAAAAAACAGCCTGCACCGAGGCGAGACCTATATTTTCTGCGGCAAGGTGGAGGGGAATCTGCTGGCCCGGCGGATGATCAACCCCATTGTGGAGCAGGAGGGACAGCAGGTGCTTACGGGGCATATTGTGCCCATTTATCCCCTCACCGCCGGGGTGAGCCAAAATCTGCTGTATAAGGCCGTGGGCCAGGGGCTTACGGCCTGCCGCCACCTGCTGACGGACTGCCTGCCGGATGCGGTGCGGCAAGAACATCAGCTGTGCCACAGCGGATACGCCTACGAGAACATCCACTTTCCGGCGGACGCGGAGGCACTGAACCTGGCCCGGCGGCGGATGGTGTTTGAGGAGCTGTTTATCCTCTCCTGCGGGCTGCAGATGCTCCGCTCCCGGCGCACGGATGTGGCGGGGCCTGCCTGCGCCGCGGCGGATATGGAGGAATTTTACCGGGCCCTCCCCTTCCCCCTTACAAACGCCCAGCGCAGGGCCATTACGGAGGCGGTGACGGACATGCGATCCGGGCGGCCCATGAACCGGCTGTGCCAGGGGGATGTGGGCAGCGGCAAGACCATGGTGGCGGCGGGGTGCGTGTGGTTCGCCGCCCAAAGCGGGTGGCAGTCGGCCCTGATGGCCCCTACGGAAATTCTGGCCCGGCAGCACTATGAAAATCTTACGCCGCTGTTTGAAAAATTCGGGCTCCGGTGCGCCCTGCTCACCGGGTCCACCAAGGCCAGGGAGCGGCGGGATATTTTGGAAAATCTGGCCCTGGGGAGCATTGATCTGTGCATCGGCACCCACGCCCTGCTGACGGAGGATGTGTCTTACGCCCGGCTGGGGCTGGTGATTACCGACGAGCAGCACCGCTTCGGGGTGAACCAGCGGGCGGCCCTGGGGCAGAAGGCGGAAAATCCCCACATGCTGGTGCTGTCCGCCACGCCTATTCCCCGGACCCTGGCGCTGATCATTTACGGCGATTTGGATGTGTCGGTGATGAACGAGCTGCCCCCGGGACGGCAAAAGGTGGACACCTTCGCCGTGGGCGAGAGCTATCGGCAGCGGGTGAACCAATTCATCCGCAAGCAGGTGGAGGCGGGGCATCAGGTATTCATCGTATGTCCGCTGGTGGGCCAGGAGGACCACATCCCCGACGAGCGCAAGGCCGCCGCAGCCTACGCCAAAAAGCTGCGGGAGGAGGTATTCCCGGATTTGCGGGTGTGCCTGCTCCACGGGAAGATGAAGCCCAAGGAAAAGGAAAAGGTCATGGAGGACTTTGCCGCCGGAAACGGGGACATTTTGGTGGCCACCACAGTGGTGGAGGTGGGCGTGGATGTGCCCAACGCCACCTGCATGGTGGTGGAAAACGCCGAGCGCTTCGGCCTAAGCCAGCTGCACCAGCTCCGGGGCCGGGTAGGCCGGGGGCAGGCAAAGAGCTACTGCATTTTGCTCTCGGAGCACCCGTCGGAGGAGACGAAGCGGCGGCTGAAGGTGATGACCAAGACCAACGACGGCTTTGAAATCTCCCGGGAGGATCTAGCCCTACGGGGGCCCGGCGACTTCTTCGGCCAGCGCCAGCACGGGCTGCCGGCCCTGAAGATTGCCGACCTCAGCTGCGACATGGCGCTATTGGACGAGGCCCAGCAGGCGGCGAAGGGCTGGATGGCCCAGGACCCTGCGCTGGAAAAGCCCGAGAGCGGAGCGCTGCGGGCAAGGATCGAGACGCTGTTCGCGGTGAAGGCGGAGGGATTAAACTAAAAAAACTGGCGAAAAGGCTTTTGGACACGATAAAAATGCACGGAAGGAGGGGTCTCCGTGACCAAGGACGAATTGCGGGAGAAGGCCAATGACCTGCCGCTGGCGCCGGGGGTCTATCTGATGATGGACAGCGGCGGGCAGGTGATCTATGTGGGCAAGGCCAAGAAGCTGAAAAACCGGGTGAGCCAGTATTTTCAGGACACCGCCTCCCACAACAGCAAAACAAAAATGATGGTGTCCCAGGTGGACCGGTTCGACACCATTTTGGTGCGGTCGGAGTTTGAGGCCCTGGTGCTGGAAAACTCGCTGATCAAGCGCCATATGCCCCGGTTTAACATCCTCCTAAAGGACGACAAGGGTTACCCCTTTGTGCGCCTGGACAAGGGGGCGGCGTACCCCCGGTTTTCCCTGGTGAGCCGGGCGGAGGAGGACGGGGCCCGGTACTTCGGGCCCTTTGGCGGACGGCAGGAGACCAGGCTGGCCATTGAGGCGGTATGCGGGGCGCTGAAGCTCCCCACCTGCAGCCGAAAATTCCCCCGGGACATCGGAAAAGAGCGGCCCTGCCTGAATCTGCACATCGGAAAGTGTGACGGCTTTTGCCGTCCGGAGGGGCCGGGACAGGCGGAGTATCAGCGGCGCATTGAGCAGGCGGCGCGGATCTTCAGCGGGCACTACCGGGCCTTGACCCGGGAGATGGAGCAGGAGATGGCCCAGGCGGCGGAGGAGCTGGACTTTGAACGGGCCGCCGCCCTGCGGGACCGCATTCGGGCGGTGAGCGTGCTGGGCAAGACCCAGGGGGTCATTGCCGGGGTGTGCGCCGACACGGATGTATGGGGCCTGTACCGGGGCCAGGTGCGCTGGGGCTTCGGCGTGCTGCACCTGGAGGAGGGAAACCTCCTGGGCCGGGAGGTAAAGGTCCTCTCCGCCGGAGCCGAGGAGGACGAGGGGGAGACCCTCTCCGCCGTGCTGCGGCAATATTACGCAGGCCGGGGCGCGGCGCCGAAGGAAATCTGCGTGGCGGCCCTGCCGGAGGACGCGGAGGCCCTGGAGGAGCTGCTGAGCCGGGACTGCGGCCACCGGGTTAATCTGCGGGTGCCCCAGCGGGGCCAGCGGGCGGAGCTGCTGCGCATGGCCCAAAGCAACGCCCGGGAGGAGACGGAGCGCATTACCTCCGAGGCGGAGCGGGTGAACAAAACCCTGGAGCAGCTGGGCGCCCTGGCGGGGCTTTCCGCCGGGCCCCACCGCATAGAGGCCTACGACATTTCCAACACCGGCAGTGCCGACATGGTGGCCTCTATGGTGGTTTTTCAGGACGGCAGGCCCCTGAAGCGGGACTATCGGAAATTCCAGGTGAAAACCCTGGATCACCCGGACGACTACGGAGCCATGGAGGAAATTTTGGGGCGGCGGCTCCAGCGGTATTTGGATGGGGACGAGAAATTCAGCCCCCTGCCGGATCTGATCTTAATGGACGGCGGCCGGCAGCACGCCGCCGTGGCGGAGCAGGCCTTGGCGGAAAAGGGACTTTCCGTGCCGGTTTTGGGCATGGTGAAGGACGACAGGCACCGGACCCGGGCGCTGATGACGGCCCGGGGGCAGGAGCTGGGCATACAGCAGAGCCCGCCGCTTTTCGCCCTGGTGGGACAGGTGCAGGAGGAGGTCCACCGCTTTGCCATCACCTACCACCGAAAAAAGCACAGCCGCAGCGCCACGCGGTCCCGGCTGGAGGGCATCCCCGGGCTGGGGGAGGTGCGGCGAAAGAAGCTGCTGCAGCAATTCGGCACCGTGAAGGCCGTGACGCAGGCGGAGCTGCCGGAGCTGGAGGCGGCCCTGCCCAAGGCCGTGGCCTTGGCGGTGTATGAGCGGTTTCACGGGGTAGAGGATAAGTGAATTTTTGCGTGAAAAATGACCGCCGGAGGCGGTCATTTTTTGTGGTAGGATAGCGGATGGGCGGAATCCCCCAGTCACGGCTTCGCCGTGCCAGCCCCCTTTAGGCAAGGGGGCCAAGGGGACGGGGGTACGGATTGCCACAGCCAGTGTGCGCACTGGCTTCGCAATGACAAGGGCTTTACCGGGGGACGTTATTTCTCCTCCTTGGGCAAAACCAAATTCAGGAACACAGCCATGAGGGTGGCGATGACCACCGGGGACTTGCCGAAGATGGTGGTCACGGCCTCGGGGAACTGGGCCAGGGCGGCGGAGGCCTGGGAGATGCCCACGCCCAGGGCCGCAGACAGGCCCACGATGGTGGTATTACGGGCGGTGATGCCATCGGCGGCGATGAGCTTCATGCCGGTCATGGCAATGGTGGAGAACACCGCCACGGTGGCCCCACCCAAAACGCACTGGGGAATGGTGGTGAGGGCGGCGGAGAATTTCGGCACCACACCCGCCAGAAGGAGGAAGGCGCCGGTGAGGGCAAAGACCCAGCGGTTGACCACCTTATTGGTGGCCACGATACCCACATTCTGGGAATAAGTGGCCGTGGGCAGGCCGCCCAGCAGCGCCGTTATAACATTGGATACACCATAGGCCACGATGCCCCCCTGAAGCTCCCGGGTGGTGGGCTCCCGGTCCATGCCGCCCACGGTGGTGGCGGTAAAGTCGCCGATGGCCTGGATGGAATTGATGGCAAACAGCAGGCCCAGGGCCACACAGCCGGAGAGCTCAAAGGTCACCCCGAAGGGCACAGGACGGGGCAGGGAGAACCAACCGGCCCCGGTGACGCCGGAGAGGTCCACCATCCCGGCTGCAAACGCCACTGCATACCCGGCCAGGATGCCCAGGAGAATGGAGGCCAGCTTGCATATGCCCCGGCCATGATTGGTCAGCAGCAACACCACCGCCAGGGTGAAGGCGGCAATGGCCCAGTTTTGCCAGGAGCCGTAGACCAGGGCCTCAGTGAGGCCACGCTCCTCCACCACGGATCGATAGGTGTTGCCGGCGCCCCCGGCCATATAGTTAATAGCGGTGGGATAGAGGGACAGGCCGATGGTAAAGACCACGGTGCCGGTGATGACGGGCGGGAAAAGACGGCGGATGGGCTTTATGAAAAGGCCCACCAGGGTGGCGATGACGCCGCCCACCAGCATGGCCCCGGCCACCGCCGCCATGCCGCCCCTCCCGGTGGCAATGGCCTGCATGCTGGGCAGGTACGCAAAGCTGACGCCGAAGATCACCGGCAGGCCCGAGCCAAAGCGGCCCCCGATGGGGAAAAGCTGCAGGAGCGTTGTAACGGCGGACAGCACCAAGGAAGCCTGGATCAGCAGCACCTGCTCATGGTGAGTGAGCGCGGCGGCGTGGGCGATGATAATGGCCGGGGTGACGCAGCCTACGATCATGGAAACCAAATGCTGCAGGGCCATGGAGACGGTGAGGCCCACAGGCGGCAGGCCCCGATACCGGAACAGCGCCTGGGGACCGGCGGTAAATTTTCGCATGATGAAGTCTCCTTTGCAGGGGATTGCAGAAATCTATATAGGAAGTATAACACATTTTTAACGGGTAAAACAAGGATTTCCACAAAACACCACCCCCGGCTTTCCGCCGGGGGTGGTGCCTATTCAATAGCCTCACAGAGTTTGCGTCCGCAGACGCAAAAAATTTTCAATCATTTTTCACCGCGACATGTGCGTGGGGAAAAATACCTCTCAGGCTGCAAGTGTGGAATTTATTCGCCTGCGGCGAACAAATTATGCGCGCAGCAGACTGCAACCTTTTTGTCGGAAAATTCCAAAGGAATTTTCGACAGGGATCTCAAGGGTGGTCCCGCAGATATTGCAGGCGCTTCCAGGCCCGGCGGGCTACCAGGAAGCCGCCGATGGCCAAAGCGGCGCAGAGAAGGCCCAGGAGGATCATCCACCACTGAAAGGCCGTCACCTCGCAGAGGTAGGCAAAGATGCGGTAAGCCAGCAGCACCGACACGATGCCCGCAAGGAGCAGGCCCACCAAGAGATCGGTTTTTGTGCAGGTGTCAATACGCTTCATGGGTGCGTCCTCCTTTGACTTGGTGGGTCCATTATAGCAAAGAGAGAAAATTGCTGTCAATAGGGGGTGTCAGCCCTTTTTGCGGTAAGCCATGGCTATGACCAGGCCCAGGGCCAGGGCGGCGGCGCTGGCCATGAGCAGCCGCTTGCCGTCTTTATCCAGGGTGAAGGATTCCTCCTTTATCTGCCGGACATCTGCGGACGGGGGCTGCCCGTCCTGTGGGTCTGTCGGTTGACCGGAGGGGGCGGTGCTGCCATCGGGCAATGCGGGCGGCTCCGCGCCGGCATTGCTGTCACCGGAGGGCGGGGAGGGACGATCGGCGGCAGTCCCTTCCCCATCCGGGCGGGTAGGGGGATCGCCGGAGGGCTGGAAGTCGGTATTGCCGTCCGGCGGTGTGGGCGGAGTGCTATCGGAGCCGCCGAAGCCACCGCTTGTAACGCCCGAACCCCCGGGCGCACCTTGGCCGTTTATGCCGCTATCCATACCGCCGGGGCCGCCGCCCTGGCCCATGCCCCCGCTAACGCCGTAGGAATCAGCCACCTGGGTGAGGGTAAACTCCTGGGAGGTGGCACCCAGGGTCAGGGTGTAGGTGCTGCCGAGCTGCATCTCGGGGCAGCTGACCAGCACGGCAGAGAAGCTGTTGGGTGCGGCGAAGGTGAGAAGCGTCTTGCCGTCGGCAGCTTGCAGGGCAATCTCCGTCCCCGCCGCTTGGGTGGCCCCGGCGTAAAGCAGGGAGGGCTGGGCGGAGGTCTCGGACATGGTCTCCAGCATGGTGGAGCCGCCGCAGGCCACCACAGTGCCGCCGTTTATGCGGCAAACACCGCCGTTTTCGCTGCCATAGTCCAGGGCGCAGTTGCTGCCATCACCTACGAGGCTAATATAGACCAGGCCGCCGTTTATATCGATATTGCCGTTGGAGTCAATGCCGTCGGCGTCCCGGCCGGAGGGATTCAGCAGCGTTACGGTTCCGCCGTTGATGGTGACGCCGGGGAGACTGCCATCGGCGGTCTCCGTGCCGCAGGCGTTGATGCCGTCATCGGTAGAGGTGACAGTGATGTCGCCGTCCTCTATGAGGATTTCCGGGGACTCAATGCCCTCGCTGCAGCTATTGACAGTGATGCCGCCGCCGAGAATGGCAATGGAGGTATCGCTGTGGAGGGCATCGTCTCCGGCGCTGAGGGTGAGGGACGCACCGGTGATATGGAGGCTGTCGTTGACATGGATGGTGTCCGAAGGAGCGGTGACGGTGATGGTGCCGCCGGCGATGCGCAGGCACAGAACATCAAAGACGCTGATCTCGTGTTTCCACTCGTGGCGATATTGCAAGGAGATCACTTCTTTTCTTGCTGTTGGGGGCAGTATACGGAGCGCACCTTAGAATAAGTTTAAAAAAAATTTTAATTAAACAATAAGTAAAAAATCAAAAGCCCTCCTTTATCAAGGCTAAACAGTGAGCGTTCATATAGGGCGCTGCAAATCTTAGCAAAATCCTCACGCAAAAACTATGGCGGAAAAAGCCGGCGCCTCCGAATTTCAGAGAGGCCGTTCAAATATACAAATTTGCGCATATTCCCCTTATTACACAAAAAGCGGCTGCCGACACCTAATAAGCGTCGACAGCCATCCGCTGAAATAGATTATTTACTTGATGAGTCCGCTTTCCTTCAGCAGGATCTCGATATCGGTGCCCTTGACCTTCTTCAGGACGAGCTTGAGCAGCTCCTTCTCCTTAAAGGACAGGGGCGCTTCGCTGATGGGCTTTTTATCAATGGCGTAATAGCAGGCACGCAGCAGCTCCCGCACATCGTACTTGCTGCCCCAAACCTCCGGCACACCGCGGTCAATATCTAGCAGCGTGTAGACCGACTCCATGCCGGTACGCATGGAATACTCCGTGGTGAAGATGGTGTCCCGGGGCGTCTCGGCGAACTGGCCGATGAAGGCAAAATTCACGGCGCCATCGGGCACGACCTTGGGCCGGTCGCTTTCCTTGCGGGGCTGGAAGAAGGCGTTGATATAGGGCATGAAGCAGGTGGTGGTGTTGCAGGCATCATGTGCCAGCGCATGGATCTTTTCGGTGGGCACACCGATGTGGTACAGCCACTCGCAGCAAACCTCCTCGCCGGTGCAATCCCGCATGGCCTTCTTCACGAAGTTGCCCTCCTTATTGGTATTCAGCGAATACAGCCACACAAGCACCATGCTCTTGTCCTGAGATTTGAACTGAGGCTGGCGGTTGATGGTCCAGGAGAGATACCAGTTGTCGGTGCTGTCCTTGACGGTGACGATGCCGCCGGTGGTCACCTTGCCGGAACGGGGGTCACGCTTGCAGATGTTCATAATGTGCCGGATGATCTCCTCGTTGGAGGTGGCCACGGTGGCACTCATCCAGTTGGTGGCGTCTACATCGGAGCAGAATTTGTCCGGATTGCCGTATTCGCCGTGCTCAGCCTGGGCAGCAATGGCTTTCCACATATCCCAGGATTCGCCGCAGCCGTTTTTCACACCGGACAGGTCCGGCGCATGGGTCTGGTCGCCATAGCAAGAGGTGTCGGTGCAGCAGCCGTTGGTGATGAACACCAGGTCATCCTCGATCAGGTCAATGGTTTGCTCCCGGCCGTCCTTGACATAGACGATCTGACGGGCAAGCTTCTTGTCGCCCACGGTTTCGATGATGACATTCTTCACGTCCATGCCGTATTCGATGCACACCCCATGAGACTCCAAATATTTCACCAGCGGCAGGATCATGCTCTCATACTGGTTATACTTGGTAAAGCGCAGGGCGCTGAAATCAGGCAGGCCGTCGATGTGGTGGACATAACGGCACAGATACCGCTTCATCTCCAGGGCACTGGACCAGCGCTGGAAGGCGAACATGGTCTGCCAATACAGCCAGAAATTGGTGCTCCAGAAGGAATCCGGCAGCACATCGGAGATCTTCTTGTCCTCCAGATCCTTTTCCGGGGTCATGAACAGCCGGGAAAGGGCCATGGCGGAGGCTTTATCCAGCTTAAACTGCTTGTCGGTGTGGGCATCCTCGCCGCAGTTTATGCTGGCACGGCACAGAGAGTAGTTGGGGTCGTGCTTGTTGAGCCAGTAATACTCATCCAGCACGGATACACCCGGCGTCTCAATAGAGGGTACATCCCGGAAGGTGTCCCACATGACCTCGAAATGGTTATCCATCTCACGGCCGCCCCGCATGAAAAAGCCCTTGGTAATATCCTTGCGGCCGTCGCAGCTGCCGCCGGCCAGATCCAGCTTTTCAAATACATGGATATGCTCGCCCTTCATCTGCCCATCGCGGACCAGGTAGAAGGCCGCGGTCAGGCCGGCTAAACCGGTGCCGATGATATAGGCCGACTTTTTATCCACATCCTTGGGCTTTTCGGGATGAGCAAAGGCTTCATAAGTTCCGGCAGAGTAATACATAACAAATACCTCCTGTGTTTTTCTTTTTATGCCCTTATTATACCCGCTGCTTTCAGGTTTACCATAAGCAGAAAAACCCCCGTGATAAAAGTCTTATCACGGGGGCGGAATGTGTAAAAAATATTATCAAATTTGTAAAAATGATAAAATCAGAATTGGAATCGGGAGAGCGCCGCTGATACAGAGCCCTTGATCAGCTTGGCAAGCCTATCCACGATCTGCTGTGGATCCTCACGCATGTCGTCCTTAATCCAATCGAGCATGAGTCCGATAAATATGTACGAATAAATTTGGGCGATAAACTGCTTGTCCTCGTCACGGACTTTCATTTCGCCGGCTTCTTCATTAATCACATCCAGCAAGAGCCGGTCTACCAGGGGCTGCAGATATTTTTCCACCTGCTCTCTATGAACACAGCGGTACACATTCAAAATAAACGGCTTGTTATCCTGTACCGCCTCAAAAATCTGCAAAAATCCTTGCTGCCATGTTTCATAAGTCTTATTCTCGTCCAGGGCCCGCTTGGCATCCTCCAGGCAAGACCATTCCACCAGGTCGTAAATATCCTTAAAATGGTAATAAAAGGTCATGCGATTGATACCGCAATCGTCAGCGATATCATTGATGGTAATTTTGGTCAGCGGCTTTTTCAGCAGCAAATTTTTCAGCGATTGCTCCAAGGCTCGCTTTGTTACCTGTGACATAGCGGCTTGCTTCCTCCTTATATTATCGGTTTTGCAGCTTTTCTCTACAGCTCGATTGCCTTTTCTTAGTCGGCAGTCTGAACGGCGTTGGCCAAAAAGGTATCAAAAAGTACGCACAAGCGGTCACGGGAAAGACCGTCGAACACATGATAAACTGTTTTCGGATGCGCCTTGCATTGATGCAGCACCGCCTTGGTGGTGCTTTTCCATTCAATTGGGGCATCACTGGGGATGAATGCCTCTGCCCTTTCCCGAAACCAAGCATCCAGCAAAGCATAGATATCCTGATAATGATAGTAAAATGTATTGGGGCTGATACCCGCCCGCTTCACCAGCGCCGCAACGGTGATCCTGTCAAAGGGGAGCTCCTCCAGCATTTCCTGAAATGTGGACATGAGGAGCTTCTTTGTGTATAAGGCCATATACAGCCCTCCTAAGCATGGCGGATTCTGATTTGTCTCTACCTGTTCTATATTTTATAAGAATTAAAGCAAAAACGCAAGCTTCGTTAGAACGGGAAAACGGGTTTTTCGCATGGCTTCGCCTCCGGCAAGAGCAACGGACATGGGAGCATAGGGTGGGCATATCCGCCTTGCCGGCATCGGCTTTCTGCCGCAGAGCCGCATTGCCGGAATGCTCGCCCACACAGCAAAGGGAAGAACAGCGTGCCTTATGACACGCTGTTCTCTCTTAAAGCGTATACCCGCCCTATGCAGCTGCTGCCGGCAGAGCAGAGGGCTTTTGCTGTCTCGGAATCGCCCTGATAGTCGTCAGAACAGCAGCGCCCAGCCCAGGAAGCCCAGGCAGGCCACCGCACCGGTGAACAGCAGCACAATCACCAGGTAGCCCATAATATCACGGGCAGAGAGCTTGGCAATACCCAGCGCAGGCAGAGCCCAGAAGGGCTGGATCATGTTGGTCCACTGGTCGCCCCAGGCAATGGCCATGGCGGTGCGGCCGGCATCGATGCCCATTTCCGCGCCGGCGGGCATCATGATGGGACCCTGGACCGCCCACTGGCCACCGCCGGAGGGAACGAAGAAGTTCACCACGCCGGCTGCCAGGAAGGACAGCATGGGGAAGGTCACATTGGTGGAGATGCTCACGAAGAACTCGGAGATGACACTGGCCAAAGACACGCCCTGATCGTTGGCGGCCACCATCAGGCCCATAATGCCTGCGTAGAACGGGAACTGCAGCAGAATGCCGGCGGCACCGGCGGCAGCATCGGAAATGGCGTCCACATAGCGGCGCAGGTCGCCGTGGAGCAGCAGGCCCAGGAACAGGAAGATCATGTTCACGATGTTGAGCCCCAGGGTGAAGCCGTTCTCCACGAAGTAGTACACAATGTAGCCGAAGCCCAGGACCAGGGTGATGGCCCACAGGATCTTGGAGTGTTCCATCTTCTCGGCAGGGGTATCCTTTACATAGGTGCGCTCCTCCTCGTCCACCAGCAGGGCGGGATCTACGGTAACGGTGTGCTCCTTATGGGGATGCATGGCGTAGTTGACCAGGGGCATGAGGAGCAGGATCACGCCGCACATGATGAGATTCATGGGGTGGAACACGGTGGCGGTGATGGGCGCCTGATAGGTCACCTCGCCAAAGGCTTTGCCGGCCACCAGGTCCAGAGGAATGGAACCGGACAGGCCCGCATGCCAAATGACAAAGCCGGAGTAGGCGGAGGCGATGAGCAGAGGATAATCCACTGTGGGAACGCGGCGCACCACTTCCTTGGCAAGCAGGGCACCGATGACCAGGCCGAAGCCCCAGTTCAGCCAGCAGCAGAGGGTGGACACGAAGGTGGTGACCAGGATGGCCTGCTTATTGTTGTGGCACAGACCGGCCACAGCGCGCAGCGCCTTCTTGCAGGGGCGGGCGGATGCCATGGCGGAACCGAAAACCAGCACTAGGGCCATCTGCATGGAAAAGCTCAGCAGGCCCCAAAAGCCGCTCTTTTGGTCGCCCCAGGCGGACAGAACCTCGATGACACTCATCTTGGTGGCCAGCAGCGAACCGATAAAGGTAATGATGGTCAGGATGATGGCGAACAGGAATGCATCGGGCAGCCAGCGGTTAACAACGCGCACGCAGCCATTGGTGAATCTCTTAAACACAGCGTCACTCTCCTTTTTCTTCACAACAAGCATGTTATTTCCGCCGATCCGTCGGGCGGATTGACAACATTTTAACGTGGATCGCCGTGATAATCAACCGGAATCACGATTTCTTAACGCCTGTGATTGTAGAATTATTGTCAATGTTTTTATGCACTTTGACCACTGCACAAATTATTCCTTGTTGCTTTTTGCAGAAACGGGAAATACTTTTAGAAATCTCCCCGAACGATTCCCCAAGCGGCAGGTATTTCTCACGCGGGGCTTGCAGCAGGCATTCGGTTACAAAATAGAATCCGGATTGTTACCCATATAGCGTTGAAGCTCGGCTCGTTATCACTTATGATCGAGATACTATCCGGCGGCGGCACGATGAAATCCGAGCCGAATATATGAAGAACAGGAGTTTCCCCGTGAGCTTTTCTAATCTGCAGTTTTTGTTTTATTTTCTGCCGCTGTTTTTCGCAGCTTATTATTTGCTTCCCTTTCGGTTAAAAAACGCGGGCCTGGTGCTGGGCAGCGCATTGTTCTATTTTTGGGGCGCGGGGGCGCAGGACGCGCTGCTGCTGGGCGCCGTTATTTTGCTGCACTACGGCCTGGCCCGGCTCATGGCCGGGAGAAGCCGGGCTCTGCGCAAAGCCTTGCTGGCTGCGGCCCTGGCGGCGGACCTGCTGTGCCTGGTGTATTTCAAATATGCCGCCTTCTTCCTGGAGAACTGGAACGGCCTGACCGGCCAGACGATCCCCCTGCCTCAGATTGCTCTGCCTTTGGGCGTGAGCTTCTACCTCTTTCAGAGCATGAGCTACCTGATAGATGTGTACCGGGGCGAGAAGCCGGAGCGAAATATCATAGACTACGCCGCCTTCACCCTGGCTTTTCCCCAGCTGACCATGGGGCCCATCCTGCGCTGGCGCGATTGGCGCGGCCCGCTGAAGGAGCGGACCGTCGGACGGCAGGATATTTTGGATGGCCTGGAGTACTTTATTGTGGGCCTTAGCTGCAAGGTGCTGCTGGCCGACCAGCTGGCACCGCTGTGGGCAGCTATAGAACGCATCGGCTATGAATACCTCTCTACACCCCTGGCCTGGCTGGGCGCAGTGAGCTACAGCCTGCAGCTGTATCTCGACTTTTCCGGCTACTCCCTTATGGCCATGGGCCTGGGACAGCTGCTGGGCCTGCCTGTGCCCCGCAACTTTGACCTGCCCTACACCGCCCGCTCGGTGAGCGAATTTTACCGCCGCTGGCACATCACCCTGGGCACCTGGTTCCGGGATTACCTGTATATCCCTTTGGGCGGCAGCCGCCGGGGCAAGGCCCGCACAGTCCTGGCGCTGGCAGTGGTATGGCTCTGCACAGGCCTGTGGCACGGGGCCAGCTGGAGCTTTGTCCTGTGGGGCGCCGTGCTGCTGGGCTTCATTCTGTTGGAGAAGTTCTGCATCGGCGGCTTTTTGAAGCGTCACAGGATCCTCTCCCATGTCTACCTGTTGGTGGTAATTCCGCTGACCTGGGTCATCTTCCGCATTACGGATCTGCGGGACCTGGGCGCGTACTTTTCCCGGCTGTTCCCGTTTTTCGGGACGCCGGGCGCCGTTTCCGCCCAGGATGCAGCCAAGCAGCTGGCCTCCTATTGGTGGCTCCTGCTGGCGAGCATTCTTCTCTGCCTGCCGCAGCCCCGCTGCTTCTTTGAAAAATACCGGCGGTGTCTGTGGATGCAGGTATCCCTGTTTCTGCTCCTTTGGGTGTGCGTGTATTTCATTGCCACCTCCTCGGGCAGCGCATTTCTCTATTCCCGTTTTTGAGGTGATCGATCATGGCCTTCCGAAAAGCTGATCTGCTCCTGCCCCTGTGCCTTGTAAGCGCCATTTTGCTGAATGTGTACGCCGCCGTGGATCCCACCGGGGTTTACCGGAGGTACCTGGAAAAGCTGGCGCCCATGACACCGCCGGTGGCGGCCATGGCCACAGCCCTGGCAGACGGAGTGTATCCCTGGAGCACACAGCAAGCCAATGGCCCGGCACCTCAGCCTACGCCTCAGCCGCGGCCGGAGCCAACTCCGGAGCCCGAGCCTGCACCGGTGCCCGAGCCTGCGCCGGTGCCCGAGCCGGAACCCGAGCCGGAACCGCAGCCGCAGCCCGAACCCGGACCCGCTCCCGTCCCGGAGCCGGACTCCCGATTTACTCAGGTGGACGCATCCTATTTTGATGATGCGGTATTCATCGGTGACTCCCATACAGACGGCTTTATGGATTACGCGGGGCTGCCCAACGCCCACTATCTCTGCCACACCGGGCTGACGGTCTGGTCGGCGGCGGAGGATGCGGTGTTTCCGGGCGGCCAGACCCTGGCCCGGGCCCTGTCGGGCAAGCACTACGGAAAAATCTACATGATGCTGGGCATCAACGAGCTGGGCACGGGCTCGGCGGAGAGGTGGGCGGCCCAGTACAAGGTCCTGCTGGAGCAGGTCCGCAGCCTGCAGCCCGATGCCATCGTATTCTTGCAGGCCATCTTCCACACCACGCAGGAAAAATCGGACTCCACCTTCTACACAAACTCCACCATCAACGCCCGCAATGCGGAGCTGCAGAAGCTGGCCGATGGTGTAAACGTGTTTTTTATCGACTGCAATCCGATTTTTGACGATGCCGGCGGCGCCCTGCGGGCGGACTATTCCGGCGACGGTGTGCATGTGAAGGCCGCATATTATCCCCTTTGGCGGGATTACCTGTTCCGCTTTGGCGTGGTGCGCTGATACGATCATATATCAAAACCTCCGGCCAAGCCGGAGGTTTTGATTATCGGATAAGCTCTGCGCCGTATAGGTTTGGATGGTAACCGCGCCGATCCTTGATGGCAGCGGCCCCGAATGGGGATGCTGCTCTCTTTTCGGGAGGATTTGGTAAGCCCTTATTTTGCCGCTATACCCCGTGGAGGAAGATGCGACATGCCCTGGATCTTTGGAAACAGGTCAAAGCAGTAAATGCTCAGAAGCATCTGCTTTTTCAGCTGCTCATCCTTCATGTTCAGCTGGGCGATCTCACAAATGCGGTCCAATCGATACCGCAGAGTGTTGCGGTGAATATGCATCTGGTCGGCCATTTGATTCAGCGTCAGGCCGGAATCGTTCAGCAGATACTCCCGCAGCGTATCATAATATTCCGTGTTGTGCTCCCGGTCAAAATCCAACAGCATCTGCAGCGCCGGGTGTACCAGGGTAGAAACATCCGCCATGGCGGCAGCCATCTCCACCAGCTGACAGTCAAAATGGTCAAAATAGTGGAACACCCGCACGCCGCGGTCGAAATCCTTTATAAGCCCATAGTGCAGGCTGGTCTTGGCCTGCTGATAGCCGGTGCGCAGCTGGGACAGCGAGCAGAAGGCCGGGGAAAAGCCAATGGTGGCATTCTTAGAGTCCAGCCACTGCTGCAGCTGTCTCTGCCGGCCCACGGGAAGAAACTCAAATGCCGCCACATCCCTGAGGTTGGCGACCCAAAGCAGCTCGCAGCCCACGGTGCTGCAGCCGCTGCCCAGCCAATACTCCTCCAATTCCCGGGCGCAGTTATTGAGATAGGCCGTGCGGTAGTCAATATTCTTGAATGCAATGACCCCGGCCACCAGGTATTCGCCGTCTTCGTGGGGAATAAAGTTGTTTTTGCGGTTTACCTCCTCGGGATCATCCAGCTTTCCGGTGATGACATCCCGGATAAACACATCAAAAAATGTGCAGCGGGCCAGGTTGCTTCGCGTCTCGCCGGAAAGCCGCTCGGTCATCACCTGCACCAGGATCTGCAGCAGCTGAGCCGTGCTTTTCCCATAGGGCTTGGCGGGCTCCTCTATCTTATGCAGGCCGATACCGTACATGGCAAAGCCATTGATAAGCAGGGGAACATTATACAGATATCGGCCATCCAGATTGCTCCAGTTTTGATGCATCTCCCGCAGCTTGGTGATATCCTCCAGCTTTGGATTGCTGTGCTCAATGAGGAAGCGATATTTATAACCATAGCCGTCTAGAATGGCGTTCCACAGGGGGCAGTTTTCCATGTGGACATTCCGTGTCACAGCCACGCAGTTGTGATCCCAATCCATTAGAACAATGCCGCTTTTCAGAATGGGCTGGCTCACGTTGAGAAAATCCTCCAGCGGTGCCCGGCACTTCAGCAGCAGGGATAGCTTCTGCTCCCAATCCTGATACTTTTGGAACACATCCAGCACCCGGTTGAATACAGCATCAGCGTCAAGGCCCTCTTGAACGGCCAGCACACAGGCGCCCTCCGGCGCATCCACCGGCATTTCGCCAAGAATCAGCAGGTTATCGTCGGATCCGATGTCACCCGGCGCCGCGCGGCAAATATAAAGCGTGGATGAACACCGCACATCCGCCTGCTCCCGCAAAAAACGGACACTGGTAATCGTAAGGCCGGTGCTCCCGGGAAAACGGGCGTATTGCAGAATGTCCTTTAGCTCATCGGCAATGATATCCATACTCAGCTGCATAATATTCCCTCCAATCCTTTTAAGGCAGCCCCACACAACTCAACGCTGCCGGAAAAAACGCTTAGATCTACCCATATGAATGCAATAGGAAATAGGATGCGCGCACAGTGAAAAGAGGTCTCAAGCAGTATTCGCACAATGATCCGAAAAAATCAGCCCCATCGGCAGCCATCAGCCGAAACAGGCCTCGGTCCGGGATGGAAAGGCTCCATCCCGGACTATTATTATATCATTATTTCAGACAGCTTGTATATACATTTTGCTGGAAAAATAAACCATATTATCATGCAAACACGCCCAGGCTGACCAACAGGACGCCTGTAAGGCCGGTGATGATCGTCAGGACCAGGTTGCACACAAACAGGTGCTTATAGGAGTTCCAGTTGAACTCAATGCACGACACCCGCATCAACGAATGGATGGAGGCGGCGTGAGGCATTGTGTCCAGACCCGATGCCCCCGCCAGCACAATGCGGTGGATGATACCGGGAGAGAGGTTCATGGACAGGAAGTAATCGCCCAGCGTGGTGAGAACAATGCCAAGGCCGCCGGACACACTGCCGCATATGCAGGAGGCTACATTGGCCGCGATGAACACCTGGAGCACCTCCGGACCCGGAATATGCTTGAGCGCCTCGATAGCCAAGCCAAAGCCCTCCGTGGACGCGATGACCTGGCCGTAGCCCGCCATAAAGGCCACCGGCAGCAGCACACTGAGGCCGGATTCCATGCCCTTGCCAAAGGTGACGGTAAAGCGGCGGATATGCTTGTGAAACAGCGCCCAGGCTACCACCGAGCCCAGCACCAGGGAAATAGCCGGCGCAACCTTAAAGGCGTTCATAGCAACCAGCACCACCACCGGCGGCATCAGAGCCGGCAGCAGGCGGATGCCATCAGTGGGATCCTTTTCCACCTGAATATCCTTGGCTGCCACCGCCGCACCCTCCGGCAGGAAATGCTGGCCGTTCTTTTTGGCCCGGCGCAGGCAAAGCCACACATAGCCGATGCACAAAACGGAAATCTCCACACCCATGAAAATGCCTAAGCCGGCGCCGGCCATGGGGGTCGTGCCGAGATAGGTGGTGGGGATCAGATTCTGAATGGACGGCATGCCGGGAAGCGCCCAGGTGGTGGCTGTACTGCTGGCCCACATATTGGCCAAATACAGATTCCAGGGAATATCCAGCTCCTCATACATGGTGCGGTTCAGATCCACCAGCAGGAAGATGATCACAAACACGTTTACGCCGCCGGCTGTCAGCACAAACTGCACCAGCGCCATGTACATCAGTCCCGCAAACTGAGAGTTGCGGGATCGCTGCGCCAGCGACGAGATGCGCAGCGCAATGTACTTGGAGGCACCGGATTCGCACATAAAGGCGGCAAATACGGCGCTGGAAAGAAACAGCATGAAGTTCTGCGACACATAGCTGCCTATGCCCTGGGTAAAGGAGGTGGTGAGCACCTCATAGGGATTCAGCTTGGAGAACAGGGCTGCTATCGCCGCGCACAGGGGAGCATACACATACAAAGGGACCTTTTTAAATGCCAGAACAATGATAAGTGCTATGGATAGGATGATTCCGAGCAGGCTGACCATGGTTATCCCACCTTTTCACTGGTTGTTGTATTTTCTGAGCCGGAGCTGTACCGGCCCGTGCCCCGCCCGACGCTGCCGGGCGGGGCCGCGATTATTCTCTCCTTGGGATTTTCCGAGTTACACCACATAGCCGCTGCCGTTGCCCATGGCAAAGCGGCGGACACGGGTGAAGGAGGCGGGGGTGGTAAAGCCCTCGCCGGTGCCGGTGGCAATGGTGACAGAGCCGGTGCCGGTGCCGCCCATGCCGCAGGCGGCCACGGTGGCGCCGTTCATGGCAAAGCAGGTGGTGTTGATGAGCTTGCCGAAGTGGGTGGCACGCTCAAGGCTGCCGGTCCAGATGGCGGCCGAATGATGATAGCCGTGCTCGGTCTCCACAGCCAGGCGCTCAGCCTCGGCAAAGTCCTTGACCTTGACGATGGGGAATATGGGCATCAGCTGCTCGCAGGGGACGAAGGGGCAATCCATGTCCGCCTCGATGATAGCCAGGCGCAGGTCAAAATCGCTGGGGGTGACGCCGGCGGCCTCTAGAATCACGTTGGGGTCACGGCCCACGAACTTCTTCTCAGGCATCCACTTGCCGCTGCTCTCCTGGTGTACCGCCACGGCAGCCACCTTCTGCGCCTCCTCGGGTGTCAGCAGGCGGGCACCCAGGCGCTGCATTTCAGCCAGGAACTCGTCATAGACGTCCTCCACCACGAAGGCCTCTTTCTCGGTGATGCAGAGCATGGTATTTTCCACGGGAACATTCTGCATCAGAGTCTGAGCGGCGGCCTTGACATCGGCGGTCTCGTCGATAATGACGGGGACATTGCCGGGACCGGCGGCGATGACCTTTTTCTTGGAGGACATCAGCAGCTCTACCATGCTCTCGCCGCCGGTACCGATCAGCAGGGAGACCAGGGGAGACTCCATCATCTCCTTCAGGGTCTCCGTGTTGGGGGTGCGGGGCATAGTGGCCAGATTGGCGGGGCCACCGGCCTCAATTACGGAGCGGTTCAGCAGATCCACAGCCTTGGCGGCGGCCAGCTTGCCGGCGGGATGGGCATTGAAGACGATGGAGTTGCCGGCGGCGATCATGGCAATGGTGTTGCAGGCCACGGTGGGCAGGCCATTGGTAACGGGAGTTAGGGCGGCGACCAGGCCATAGGGTGCCCGGTACTCCACGGTGAGGCCCTTGCTGGATGCCATGGCATGGGGCTGCAGCGCCTCCGTGCCCGCCGCCTCGATGATGGAGCCGCGGTTCTTCATCAGCTTGTCCGCCAGGCGGCCATAGCCGGTTTCTACAAATTCCTTGGTGGTCTCCTCGTCAATGATCTTCAGGAAGTTCTCCTTGATCTTGGCGATAAAGCGGTCGCGGTCCTCGGTGGTATAGTCCTGCATCAGGACACGCTGGGCATCATAGGCGGCCTGGATCGCTTCCCTTACATCATCAAAAACACCCAGCTGATTCTTGTTTTCCATATCCATTTTTGTTATCTCCTATCGCATAGATTATTTGCCTAAAGGCATGTGCTTGTTGTTGCCGGTGACGGCATTGATTCCCATATCTATGAGCAGATCCAGGAAACGGGCCAGATCTGGCTCCCATTCCTCCCGCTCGTAGCCCTCAAAGTCCTCCATGGGGTAAGGACGGTTCAGGGATTTATACTTTTCCGTACCCATCTGCCGGTAGGGCAGCAGCTGGTATTGCACCACGCGGTTGCCCAGCTCATTGACAATAAAGCTTCCGATGGCCCGGATGGATTCGTCCGTGGCGTTGAAGCCCTTGAGCACCGGAGTGCGGATCACCAGATTCTTTCCGGAACGGACAATGTAACGGATGTTATCCAAAATCTTCTCGTTGGTCACGCCGCAGCGGGCCTTATGCACGGCGGGGTCCATGGTCTTGATGTCGGTGATAAACAGGTCTGTATAGGGCAGGACCTGATCCACCGCCGAGCGGGGCACATGCAGCGCCGATTCCACACAGGTGTGAAAGCCCTCCTCCTTGCACTGACGCAGCAGCGCGGCGACAAACTCCGGCTGCAGCAGCGATTCGCCGCCGGAAATAGTCACACCGCCGCCGGTGCGCTCGTAAAACACCTTATCCCGGCGTATGATCTCCATAGCCTTTTCCACGGTGTAATATTCGCCCCAGGGCTGGATAGCGGAGGAGGGACACGCATGGGCGCAGCCCATGCAGTGGACACAGGTGTCCCGGTTGATGCCCACCACCCGGTTGCTGCCGGAAATCAAGATGGAGTTGGTGCGGCAGGCACGCACGCAACGGGTGCAGTCGTCCAAGCTCAGACATTTGTCCGGGTATATACCCGGCTCCGGATAGGTGCGCATCCCCTCGGGGTTGCTGCACCACTCGCAGGAGAGCGGGCAGCCCTTCATGAAGAACTCCGTCCGGATGCCGGGACCGTCGTGAACGGTGAAGCCCTGCACGTTGAACACAAGGCCGCGAATCGTATCAGAATGCATAGCTACCTCTTTTTTTTACATGTTTTTGGGGAGCGGCGGGGGGCCCGGGGCCGGGACTCCCCCGCCGTGGAGAGAGAAATCAGTCCAGAGACAGCTCCGTGCGGTTGATGAGGTCATCCTGCAGCACAGGAGACATCTCGGTGAAGTAGGTGCTGTAGCCTGCCACACGAACCAGCAGATCCCGGTAATCCCGCGGCTTCTTCTGGGCCTCCAGCATGGTTTCCTTGGTAATAACATTGAACTGGCTCTGCTTGCCGCCCAGATCAAAGTACACATCAATGAGGTTGATCAGGTTGTCGCGGCCGGCCTCGCCGGACACAGTGTTGGGGGAGAACTTCCAGTTCAGGATCACGCCGTTGGTGATCTCGCTCTGGTCGATCTTGGCGACGGACTTGGCAATGGCGGTGGGGCCCTTCACATCGTGCGAGCCGCCATAGGTATGCACGGCGCCCAGACAGTCAGACACGGGCTCCCAGTCCACACGGCCGTCGGGGGTGGCCTTCAGCTCGCTGCCCAGGGCCACGTTGATGGCGATGGAGTACAGGCCCGGGATATAGAAGCCGTTTTCGGGATCACGATAGACCTTTTTCTTCTTGAGCATGGTGCTGTACATGTGGGCGATCCACACCGCATATTTGTCGGCATAGTCGTCGTCATTGCCGTAATGATGGACCTTGTCGCTGTTAACGTAGGCATAGACCTCCTTGTAGCCGGTCCAGTTGGCCTTGCAGGCCTTCATCAGTTCCTCACCGGAGATGAGCTTCTGCTCAAACACCACCTGCTCGATAGTGGACAGAATGTCGGCGCAGGTGCCCAGGCCCACGCCCTGGGGGCCATTGCGGTTGAAGCGGGCGCCGCCCATGACGATGTCGCGGCCATCGGCAATACAATCGTTATACAGCAGGGACAGGAAGGGCAGATGCTTGAACTCCATGTTGGCCTTGTCGATCTTATTGGAGGAATCCTCAAAGTTGTCCAGCCAGAACTGGAACTGCTTCTCCACAGCGGCCCGGACCTCGTCCATATTCTTCATGTCCTTGAGATAGCCGGTCTGGGGACCCATCTGCTGGTCGTCCTTCAGATCCTTACCATCGTTGAGGGCCAGCTCCACGATATAGGCCAGGTTGATATAGCCGGAGTCATGCCAGCCGTGCATATAGCCGGGAATGGTGGGCTCCACGCAGCCGACGGGAATGTAGTCACGGGCCAGCTCCAGGGGAATACCGTCCTTGACCAGGCCGGGGATCATGACCTCGTCATTGAAGATCTTCGGCTCGCCGCAGCCCATACGGACCACGTTGAAGACCTTGACCTTGAACTCACGGGGCGTATCCTTGTCCAAACGGACGCCCAGCCAGGGCACGGGCATGCGGGTGTGGGCATAGGCATCCATGACCATGAAGCTCAGGTCATTGGTGATGTCGCGGCCCTGCTCGTCTACACCGCCTACGTCCAGCGTGATGCCGCCGTAATAGGTGCCGCTGGCAAACACGATGCCAAAGCGGTCACGCAGCTTGTTCAGCTCGCGCATCTTGATGAACAGGTTCTCGATGAGCTCCTGGCAGAACTCCCGGGGCAGCACGTCGGTGTTATAGAACGGGCGCATGATCTTATCGAACCGGCCATAGCCCACGGAGTGGCCGTTGGCCTCGATGCAGGTGATGCAGTAGGTGAAGTGCAGCAGCTGGATGGCTTCCCAGAAATCTCTGGGAACACCGGTGGCCACATGGTAGCAGTTGGCAGATATGCGCTCCAGCTCACTGCGGCGGGTGGCATCCTGCTCCTTGGCAGCCAGATCCCGGCACAGATCGCCATAGCGGCAGATCCAGTGCTCCACGGCATCCAGGACGATATAGGCCGCCTGATAGAACTCCTTTTTCTCCTGATAGCGCGCATCGTCCGCCTGCAGCCTGGCCTCAGCCTCCCGCACCTCGGCACGGATGCCTTCCCAGCCCTTGGTCAGGACCTTGGCCATATCGGCGCAGCCGTGACCCACGCCCTGGGTGGCATAGTGGTTGCAGTTATACAGGCCCTTGGGGCTGAAGGGGCCGCCGGAGGCGATGCGGTTATAATCGGTGAAGGCGGCCTGTACATGGGACAGCAGCGTGTTGCCCTTGGCATCCCACTCGCCGGCATAAGCCTCGATAGCTTCCTGATTCTCCTTGGGAACGATAAGGACATCGTTGGGCCGCTGATCCATGGGCCAGTTGTGGAACTCATCGATGATCCAGTCAATGCCGTACTCGGGATAGATGCCGCACTCACAGGCGGGGGCGGCGATATCACCGGCGATAAGCTCGTCGTCGTACATAAAAATGTCGCACTGATGCAGCACATCGCTGAGAATGTGGGCCCATTTCAGCTGCAGGGACTCGTTTTCATATTTCTTAAAAGCCTCGGTGACGATCTGACCGCGCTTGGGATCTACGCTGTGACGCTTGTTGCGCACCCATGCGTGCAGGCGGTTGATCCGGGGGAAGGGCGACTTTTCATCCGAAAGGCCGGATACGCCCACGCCCCATTCGCGGTCGTAGGGCTCGATAGCCAGCGGTTTTACGTCCCGCTTCGCGTATTCAAGGACAGTTGCCATAGTTGTGCTCCTTTCTTGTTCCGGTAGAAATGCAAATTTTGAGGCTGCGGATCGCTCATTGGGCGTCCTCGCAGCATTGTAAAACGATTTTTAGATGCCGGCCGCTGAGCAGGTCGTCATAGGCCTCCTGATACCGCTCCAGCGGATAGACCCGGGATATCAGCGGCGGCAGGTCCATTTTCGGAAACAGCGACAGGGCCTGCACCCAGCTATTCTGTGCCAGCTGTGCCCCCTTGATCGTAAGCTCGCGGAAGATCAGCTCCTCGAACAAAGGCACCTCCAGCGTGCTGCCGGGCGGATAGTAGGACACATATACCACGGTCCCGCCCCGTCGGGCCAGCTGCAGCGCCTGCCGGGCACATTCCGGGCTGCCGGAGGTCTCAAAAACCACATCGAAGCCCTCGCCGCCGGTATGTGCCAGGCCCGCCTGCACCACATCCTGCCGCCGGGGATCCACCACAAGGTCCGCCCCCATCAGGCGGGCAGTATCCTGCTTGGATGGTGTGCGGACCGAGGCGGCCACGGTCCCGGCTCCGGTCCTGCCGGACAGCTGGATCAGCGTCTGGCCGATGCTGCCTGCCCCCAGCACCATTACGCTGCGTCCGGGTGTGAGCCCACCCCGGCGGACCGCCTCCACAGCGATGGTAAACGGTTCGATCAGCGCCGCCTCCAGCAGGGACACCCCCTGCGGGATGGGGTAGACCTGATCGGCCTTCCACACAATATATTCGGCTTGGCCGGCGCCGTGTGGCCGGGGAGAGCGGCAGAATTGCCGCATCCCCCGGCGGCAGGCGTCACAATGGCCACACTCGAGGATAAAATTTCCTGTGACCCGGTCACCGCGGCGCAGGCCCTTTGCCTGAGCCGCAGGGCCCAGGTCCTCGATAACGCCGGATATTTCATGCCCCACCGGCGCCGGCGGCGCAAACACCACGGACAGCAGGTCATCCCGGATATAGTGGGCATCGGAGCCGCAGAGGGCGGCGTATGCCACCCGGATGAGCACGTCATCCGGCTCCCGGACGGCAGGCTTGTCTACCTCCACCAGCTCCACCCGGCCCGGATGGCCGGTGGCCCGATCATAGGCCCGGGTCCAGTACACAGCCTTCACGGCGGTGTTACCGGCTCTGCTCCGCCTGCAGCTTAGCCAGGCGGTCGAACAGGTGATATTCCTCCACAGGCTCGCCGTTGAGCTCATCGGTGGTAACTACCTGCTTCACGGAATGCAGCAGGTCGCAGCTTGCACAGCCGGCAGGATTGAACAGGCCGCGGTAGTTGCAGTCGCGCTTGTCCCGGCGCTCCCACATACCATCCTCCCGCTCCACATAGGTAACGCTGAAGGATTCCTCCCAGTTGTTTACCGGGCAGTGGCCGGCAAACTTCATCAATACTTCTTTTGCCATTTTAATTTCCTTTCTCCGTCGATGTCGACACGCCGCTTATTCTACAACAGCCTTCTTACCGCCTACGCGTCCGGCAGCCACAAAGGCCACCACCGCACAGATCGCCAAAACGATCATGGAGCCCAGGACCTTGGGCCGAGCTGCGCCGTCACCGCCCATGAGGGAGCCCAGGAAGGAGCCCCAATAGGGGTTGAGGAACTGGCCGGCATTGATGCAGATAATGAACAGGGAGCTGACCAGATTTTGCGTGGCAGCGTTTACGGAGGTCATGGACAGGGCTGTGGTGGTGGAGAACACGATGACCATACCGAAGCCCACCAGGAAGCCGCCGGCCAAGGCAAAGTGGGGAGCAGCCTCAGACATAAACTGCAGGCAGGCAAAGGCAAGCACATCGATGCACACGCCGATGCCCAGCGTCAGGCGGCCCAGGGCCTTGCTGAATTTGCCGAAGAACAGGCCGATGATGGCGCCGCCAACGGTCATCAGGGTAGAGGCATAGCCGGTCAGCACAGAGTCACCGGCGCCGCTTTCCGCCACCAGATAGGAGATGTTCATGGAGAAGGTGTGCAGGGTTCCCTCAAATACCAGCACAAACAGCAGCCAGAAGATAGCTGCGCCTGTGAGGTGCGTCTTGCCCTCGACCTTGTGGGCCTCGGTCTTGTGACCCTCGGAATCCTTGGGGAAGAACATAATGGTCAGAATCAGGGAGATGATGCCTACCGCATGCACTGCGAAGGCATAGCGCCAGCCCAGCAGGGTCAGGTAGCCGCAGGCCAGGGCCATAATAATGTAGCCGATGTCGTTGCCGATCTGCTGCCAGCCCAGCAGGGTGTCCACTTCCTCGCCCTCGTTGAACAGGGAGAAGATAGCAGCTGTATTCAGGGGGTTCACAAAGCCGCAGCCCACGCCGATACCGAAGCGGGACAGAATGATCAGAGTCCAGTTTTCCACGAAGCAGGGCATCAGACCGGTGACGCAGAAAATGACCAGGCCCAAAATCACGGACTTGCGGCGGCCCAAACGGGCGGCCACAGGAACAGCCACAAGGCTGGCGATAACCGTACCCAGGGACGGAATGGACATCAGCAGCTGGATCTCCTCAGCCGACTTGTCGGGGAAGGCTGCGCCGATCTGTGCCAGTGCCGGGGCCACGCCCACGGTGCCCATGGTAATAAACTGCATCGCAATGATTGCGACGACCCATTTCCAATGCTTCTTTAATCCTTGCATGATAATCCCTCTTTCTTTTAAGTTAAATTTTATAATCTTTTGAGCGGGGGGTTCTGACCTGCATGGGACACAGAATTTATTTTTTTCGATCCTCCTTTCTGCGGATTGCACAATTTTATGTATCAGAAGTGCGTTGTATCCGTGCATCTTCATAATTTAATTTATAGCAAATCTTTTCCGGGAGACAATGTGTACTACATCCAAAATGCACAAATGTCCGCCAGGGGCGGTTTGTGCACAGGCAGTTGCGATGCCCTTCATGCACCATCGGCACGAAAAAAAGGACACCAAATTTGTGCACCGGGAACATTGCGCCGGAGCCAAGAGTTCGTCTATGCTTTTTTTAACACATAGGACAAGGAGGCTTTTTGCCATGGCCAAGAGCACAGAGCAGCTCTGCCGGGTGCTGGATGCACTATACAAAGAAAACAGCCGGGACAAGCTGGAAGCGTTCTTTATGGAGGAGATCCTCGACCATGTGCCCGGCTGCTGCGATGTCAGCAGTGAATACATCTTTCTGATGAATGAAGCAGGGGCCTACTACCGCAGTATCAGCTGCTATGAACAGGCGGCCTCGTATTTCCAGGGATTGCTGTCCACCATGGAGCGCTTCGGGTTAAACGGGAGCGCCGCCTACGCCACGGTGCTGAATAACCTGGCGGGCGTTTATCGCATGACCGGGCAGCTGGAGCAGGCGCAGGAGCTTTTTCAGCAGGCACTGACCTGCTATGAGGCGGCCGGAGTGGAAAATTCCGCAGAATACACCAGCGCGCTGAATAACCTGTCCCTGTGTTATCAGGCCGGCCATGACCTGAAAAAAGCACTGTATTACCAAAAAAAGGCCCTGAGCTGCAGCCAGCAGCTCTCCGCCGCACCGGAGGCCCTGGCCGCCTCCTATGTGAATATCGGCGCCCTGTACTGTGCGGCCGGAGATATGGACCGGGCCATGGAGCATGTGTCCGCCGCCATGGAGCTGCTGGAGCATACCGGACGCACGGATACCACCGCCTACACCGGCGCCCTGCATACCCGTGCTTTCCTGCTGCACCGGCAGGGGCACCCGGCGCAGGCCGCGGAGCAGTATCTGCAGGCTGCAGCCCGCACGGAGACTATGTTCGGCCGCAACAGCGACTATGCCACCGCCAAGCGCAATGCAGCGCTGGCCTGCCGGGATGCCGGAGAGCCGGATCGGGCCATCCGGCTGATGCAGGAGAGCCTGCAGGCGGATGAAGCGATCCTTCCGGCCGGGCACACCCGCCTTGTCAGCGGGAAGAAGCTGCTGCGGCAGCTGCTGCAGGAGACCGGAGCATGAAAAATGAGCTCATAGACCGGATTCTTCCGCTGGAATACGCGATGTTTCAGCAGGTGCCCAACCGAAACGGCCGGGCCGCCTGTCAGGATAATTGGGCCACCTTCCGCATTATGCGCAGCAGTCAGTTTTCAGCATGGACACCGGAAATGTGCCGGCTGTATCTGACCTGCCTACAGGCTGCCTGGAGCCAGGGACGGAACCTGGTGCAGGAAAAATACGGCTGGATGATGGCCGATACCTTCCCGGAGGAATTTGCGGCCCTGCAGAGCGCGCTGCCGCCTGTAGAGCCGGAGCGGCAGAGACTTGCCGGCGAGATCCTGGATATTCAGCTGCCTATGACCGCTTGCCTGCAGCAGAAATACCCGCTGGCCACCCGGCGGGGCCGGCCCCTATATCCCGACCCCACGCATCCCCGAACGGCCTCTGTGGCCACCTACCTGCGGGGCGAGCTATATACCTACTCCCTGCAGCTGCTGCAGGCTTATCTTGCCTTTTTGCAGCTGCTGCAAGCCCGGCAGCGCAGTCTGCCCCGGGAGATCCTGGAATACACGGTCCGCCAATATGGGTTCGCCGATCTGGATGCATTTGAGCATCACCTGCGGCAGGTACGGCCCACATGACCGGGCTGCAGTTGGCCCGGCTCTACTATGAGCAGGTCGGGCGATCCGGGCTGATGGAGCAGTTTCCCCAGCTGAATGGGCAGCTGGCCGTGGGGCGGGTAGGCGAAGGGTCCGAATGCTTTGGGCTGGATGACGCCCTGTCCTGGGATCATGACTACGGGCCGGGCTTCTGCCTGTGGATGGACGAGGCGATATTCCTTCGCTGGGGCGCAGAGCTGCAGCGGGCGTACCGAGCCCTGCCGGACACCTATGCCGGATACCGCCGCCCAACGGAGGGCCCCTTTCTCCGGCGGGTGGGGCCCATGTCCACATCTGCCTTTTACAGGCAATTTTTGGGCCCGGGCGGATTGCCCCAATCCGAGGAGGATTGGATGGCGCTGCCCCAGGAGACCTTAGCCGCCTGCACCAATGGGGAGGTTTTTGCCGATCCCCCGGGAACATTCTCTGCCATTCGCCGGCATTTGCTGGCCGGTTATCCGGAGCAGGTCCGCCGCAAAAAGCTGGCGGCCCACTGCGCCCTGGCAGGTCAAGCCGGACAGTATAATCATCTGCGCTGTATAGTCCGAGAGGACCCGTGCGCCGTTCTATGGGCCCGGCAGCAATTTATATATCATTTTCAGGCGGCGGTGTTCCTGCTGAACAGACGGTTTATGCCCTATGGTAAGTGGGCCCGGCAGGCACTGGCGCGGCTGGATAAGCTGGGAGATGTGTGTGCCCCGCTGCTGGACCGCGTTGCCTGCGGACAGGCGGCCCAGGAAGCGATAGAGGATGCCTGCAGCCTGTTGGCCTCCCATCTGCGGATCTGCGGACTCAGTACCGCACCCGGCAGCTCGCTGCTGGCTCATGGGCAGGCGATCCAGGATACACTGACCTCCCCTGCATTGGCCCGGCTGCCGCTGCTGTCATGGCGCAGCGGCTGGCAGATATGAGACTGTATAGAAACCTACTACTTGACACAAAAGGAGCGATTTATGATGGTTCATACCCCATTGGAAGGATTGCGTGTGGTGGAATTGGGCACACATGTGGCCGTTCCCTCCAGCGCGCGTTTGTTGGCCGAGTACGGCGCGGATGTAATCAAGGTGGAAAGCCTCATCGGCGATGATTGGCGCCGCTCAGGTCTGAACGTAGGCCTGTGCATCGATGACTTCTGCAACACTGTATTCACCATCCAAAACAACGGGAAAAAGCTCATTGCCCTGGACCTGAAAACCCCGGAGGGTAAGGACATTCTGCTGAAGCTGCTGGAGCAGGCGGACGTATTCGTCACCAATGTCCGTATGAAATCCCTGCAGAAGCTGGGGTTGGATTATGATACCCTGCAGAAGGTCTTTCCCCGGCTGATTTACTGCCATTTCACGGGTTATGGCCACCGGGGTCCCGATGCGGATCGACCCGGCTTTGACGTGGCTGCCTTCTGGTCACGGGTGGGCGCCCGGGTGGATTGGGTGGAGGAAGGCACCTTCCCGGTTCGCCCTTCCGGCGGCTATGGAGACATGGTCACCGGGCTGCTGATCTATGGCGGTATTCTTACCGCCCTGCTGGGCCGGGAAAAAACCGGGCGGGGCACGATGGTCACCAATTCCCTGTTCGGCACCAGCATCTGGGTCAACGCCCAATCGGTGGTGTGCGCGCAGGAGCCGGCCAGCCACGCCTTTCCCGAGGATATTGATCGCCCGGGCAGCCCGGTGGTGCACGACTACCCCTGCAAGGACGGCGAATGGCTGGCATTAGTCGGCATCGGCTATGCAAAGAACTTCCCCCGTTATGCCCGGGTGCTGGGCATTGAGGACGAGCTGGCAGACCCCCGCTGCGAAAATGAAAAAACCCTGGCCGACAGCGGACACATTGCGGACCTGACCCGCCGCATCCGTAGCATTATGCTGACAAAAACCTCCTATGAATGGGAGAAGCTGTTCACCGAAGCTGACCTGGTGTTCTCCCGGCTGAATCACTTCAAGGATGTTCAGCATGACCGGCAGGCCTGGGACAACGAATATTTGGAGGAGGTCACCTTTGCCAACGGCGTGAAGAACGCCATCCCGCGGCCGCCGGTGCATCTATCCGGCTATGAGCAGCGCCGCACCGTGCCCCTGGGCCGCATCGGCGAAAACACCGATGACATCCTGCACGGATTGGGGTATTCCCAGGACCGAATTAATGACCTGCGTTCCCGCAAATGCATTCAATAGTCAATAGGCGGACGGCTATCCCCTCCCCTTGACCGCCGCGCGCCATTGCTGTGCCTTTTCGATTCCTTATTTACTTACTTACACAAAAAAACACTCCTCATAACTCATGAGCGCCGGGCCTTCGGGGAGGAAGACCCGGCGCGTCTTTATCCGGCCGGGGCTTTCGCACCGGCTCTTACAGCTTTTCTTTGGCTGCACTTCTTTGCAAACGGAGGCTTTTATAAAAACCCCTGTGCTATGCGGATTTTACCCAAAACAAAGGAGCCAACCGGCTACAAAATCGCAGTCAGTTGGCTCCTGTTGCCCTTTCCCGTGACCAATTACACGGGAGTGCTGGATAGGATTGCTTTCTTGGTTTTCAAGACGATGTGGAAATCTGCTACCCCTGCGGCGGATTTCTGCACTTCGATATATACGCCTCGCAGCGCGGGTGGATTTCCTTTGTGCTTTTCTTTACGAGTATAGGAGCAGCTTGAGCAGCCACTGGATAAATGCCAGCCGGTGGTTGCTCGAGGGGACGTAATCTTAATGCGTTGTATAAAAATCCAAATAATCGTATTAAGATTGGAGCGGCACACATTTCGCCCCTATTTTCTTTATGCTAAAATCAATGTGCAATAGGAGATATTGCACGTTGTATTTTTTTACAAATAATAATCAGAAAGGAAGAGAATTATGAAACTGGCTTGTGAAAGTATCGACAGAGTGCTGACAACAGAAATTAGACTACCGTTTTTGACAAGAGGTATAATTCCTGCAGAGTACGAGGCGGCACGCGCAAAAATCGGCGAACCGATCTCCTATGCAATGGCGAGCGCAATTTTGAAGTGCCTTGAAGAGGGTAAAAATAGAGTGGCTGTATTTACCGGTGTTTATCATCCTGAGAACTTTCCTAACGGGGAAAGTGACGGTCCTCTCGGCGCTGCTGTTGTAGGCAACGCAATTGAAAAATTGGGCGGAGATGTCACCTATTGCCTTGAAAAAGAAACGATTCCCGGCACAGTTCATATGCTGAACTATCTTGAAGCCGGAACAAAGGTGATCGCCCTTGACAGAGAAAATGCAGAGAACAACACGAAGCTGGCCGATCAGTTTGATATAGCGATTTATACCGAGAAGCTCGGCCCCTCCAAGCTTGGTGTAACACACTATGCCACAGGCCCCTCCCGCGGCGGCTATGACTCCGACATTTCAGGCTTTGTAAATAAGTTCAATGCTGACGGAAAGCTCTCCTTGGGCTTTGGCGATGTCGGCAATGAAATCGGTGCGGGATTTATTTACGACGAGGCAAGGAAAATCGTACCCCTTGGTACGCATTGCACCTGCGGCAAGGATGACGGCATTATTACCTGCCTGGCATCAACATACTATTTCCCGGTTTCTGTTTCAAACATAGGCTGCTACGGATTGACAGCTGCCCTTGGCTGCCTCACAAAGCGTGAAGATATCCTTCACACTGCCGAAAAGGAAAGAGCGCTTATTAAGATCGGCGTTGAAGAGGTAATGCTCGATGGCGGCTACGGAATTAATCATGAGTACATCGACGGCATCCCGGCAGATACAGTCTGCGCGGTGGTAGAGGTGCTTCGCTGCCTTGCCGTTATCTGCCACGATAACAGCAATAGAGGCTTTTGAGTATATACAGATTCGCTTTTGCGTTTTATAATATCACTACTTCTTTTTAGGCAGGTGATACTATGAACCCTCTAAGTGAACCGAACGTTTCCAAACTCTTGGACACTCTATTTTATTCCACAGATATAAATACGCTGATTGAATGTGCTGCGAATATCTTAAAAAATCCGATCTCCATTTACAATACCGCATTTTTCTGCGTAGGATTATCAAACAAAAAAGGAATAGACGATGACTTGTGGCAGCAGGGAGCAATAGGCGAGAACATAAAATACGAGTATGCTTCAAACCTTCATGATTTGGAACAGAAGTATCGAGAGAATACTGTAAAGTACAAGTATTTTTATGAGAATCTTGACGGATTCGGTTCGCATAGACGGCGAGTAATTCTCATGATATTCAACTCCGTTGTAATCGGGTATATGAATGTTCTTCAGTATCATGTCGATTTTGAAGAAATACCGGAAGAATTGTATGAAATTGTTGTCGGCGCACTGACAAAAGCACTATCTGTATCCAGAACATTTGCTTATTATGGTGGGAGTCATAATAAAGATAAAGAATCCTTGGAGGGCTTACTTTATGATCTCCTCTCAGAGGACTATGCCAGCGAGTACTTCTATTTTCAACGGGTAAACGGAACCGTATTTGAAAAAGAGGGAAACTATCGTATTCTTGCGGTAAATATAGAGAATGCAAAGCTTATTAGTGCAGCTATAGGCGATTTAAAGCTATCTCTGCTGGCAACTTTTCCGAGATCCTGGTCTGTTATTATCGAAAAACACGTCGTCGTGTTGGTTGATTGCGGTAAAACAGATTCTATATCTGAAAAGAGTTTGAGCAATCTGGATATGATATTAAACGAATTGAAGATCTATGTAGGGATCAGCGATAGCTTTCACAGCTTGTATTATGCAAAGAAGTATCTGTATCAAGCTGAAGCCACCGCAGATATCGTGCATTGTACGCCAGGGAAAAAGCTTCTCGGTTTTTTTGAGCAGTACAAGCTGTGGTGCTGTGCGTCGATAATAAGTGAGCAATTCGGGGACACATACATCGGTGAATCAATCCGCAGCCTTGTGTCGCATGATGAAGCAAACGGTACTGATTATTTTCGTACCTTGTTCTTTTATCTTGACAGCGGCAGGGACATTGTGCTCACGGCAAAGCGACTTCACGTACACAAAAACACAGTATACTACAGATTAGAGAGAATGAAGCTTCTCTTTGATATCAACGGAACAGATAAAACGGATGAGTATCAAAATTATTTTTCGTGCCTTGTTCAATACCTGAACAACAATAAGAACTTGGACTAACAAAGGAGGTAAGAAAGTGAAAAAGTATTTGCGTGCTGCTATTATCATCGCAGTGATGCTGTCCGCGTTGGTGTTGACATCATGCGGGAAAGATTCGAGTACTCAAGGCTCTGATACGCAGATGAAGCCCGTCTACTGGACGATGGGTACGCATCAGAGCGCCGCAACAAACTATATCCAGCAGGATATTGATTTTGCGGAGGCCGTAAAGGAGCGCACAAACGGGCTTGTAAACATCACCGTGTATGCAGCGGGAGAGCTCCCCTACAATGCAACAGAGTTTGCGCAGCTTGTCAGTGACGGCACGATTGAAATGGCTGCTGTTCCCTCAAGCTATATTGCAGGTGAATGCCCCACAAGCGCGGTTTCCGCCTGGCCTATGCTGGCAGGCGCGATTGATGAAGTCAATCCCGCTCTTGAAGCGGCCGACCCCTATGTTAAGGCAGAGCTTAACGCAAAGAACATTGAGGTTGTCGGTTCTCAGGCATTCCCAATGCAGACTATGTTCGGCTCCGGCAAAGCCCCTAAGACTCTCGATGACCTAAAGGGACTCAAGATGCGTGTTTTCGACCCGTATCAGGCTGATCTTCTTGCTGCAATAGGTGTTTCGCCGGTTTCCATGGTTATGAGCGAGGTGCCCTCCTCCATGCAGAAGAATGTCATCAACAGCTCCCTTACCGGTGTTATCGGCGCATATGAGGCAAAGTGGTACGATATCTGTGACTGGGCTTACCTTATGCCTGTTGCGGCGTCAAACTGCTATATGATAATTAACAAAAGCCTCCTTGACGGCCTGCCTGCGGACATTCGCCAAATCATTTATGAGGAAGGCGAAAAATACACCGAGGCTGTAAATGCCTACAATGAGGAAGCCATTCCTAACGCAGCCAAGAGACTCGAGGAGAACGGCGTCACGGTGGTCTACCCCAGCGAGGAAGATATCAAAAAGATGGAAGCGATCGCTGCGGATTTCTGGGAATCCTGGAGTAACGACTACACTGACAATGTTAAGGAATGCTACAAGGCAATTAAGAGTGCACTGAACAAGTAAACACTTCAGGTTGTATGTTGGGTTGTTCTGTGTATCAATTCAACATACAACCTGTCCTTACATTAATATGTATTTGGGAGGTGTTCCTATATGTTTTTCTGGAAACAATACAAAAAAATCATAAGAAAGATTTGTGTTGGTGGCGCGATCTTAGCGTGTGTAATGCTGGCAATCCTGAGTGTTCTCGTCACGGTAGAGGTCATCAGCAGAAGCGTTTTCGGATCATCGACACTGATTACAGATGAGTACTCATGCTACCTGTGCGTGGGATTGTCTTTTCTCGGAGCGGCATACGCCTTTAGCTCGGGAAACTTTATCAATGTTGACATCCTTTATGCAAAGTTCCCTCAGGGTGTAAAAAAGTGGGTTGATCTTGTTTTGGACATAACTGCGCTGGCTTTTATGATTTACCTTTTTGTCCGCTGCTGGTATGTTGTGAGTTATTCCGCAGCAAACCATGTCCTTTCAGCCGGCCTTTCGCGGACGCCGCTTGCCATTCCGCAATCAACAATGGTAATCGGTCTTGCTATTTTTGTTCTGCAAATGACGGTTTCCATAGGTGATATATTCATTAAAACGGATGCTGATAAGGAGGAGGGATAAATAGTATGGATTACTTTACTGTTTTTTTCATTTTGCTTGGAATACTGTTTTTCTTGCTCTTTATCGGACAGAAGGTTTGCTTTGCACTCGCCATAACAAGTGTCATCGGGTTTGTAATAATCAAAAATCCGGGCGCCCTGCAGTCGGGCGGAATGGTGGCATGGAACGCTGTAAACAGCTTTGAGCTTATTGCCATACCCATGTTCATACTCATGGGTGAATTGGTTGTTCATTGTGGGCTGAGCAAGAACTTTTATAAAAGCGCAAAGGTATATTTCTCACATATTCCCGGCGGATTCCTTCAGACCAACATTCTGGCTTGCGCCATCTTTTCCGCAATAAGCGGCTCATCGCTGGCATGTGCGGCATCCATAGGCAGTGTATCCTACCGTGACCTGAGCGAACAGGGATATGACAAAAAAATGATCCTGGGAACGCTTGGCGGAGGCGGCGCACTTGGAATAATGATTCCTCCCAGCCTTCCGTTCCTGATTTACGGTTCGTTGACAGATACATCGGTTTCAAAGCTCTTTATCGCCGGTGTTATCCCGGGCCTTATTTTGACGCTGCTCTTTATGGTATATGTCGGAATTCGTGTTACAATCAATCCGAAGCTTGCCCCGAAGAATAAATATAGCGCAACGAGGAAAGAACTGATACAGGCTATTCCCGGCATGTTCCCGTTTATTTTCCTGATTATAGTGATCCTCGGCGGAATTTATTCCGGCATTACCACTCCTACTGAAGCTGCAGCTGTCAGCGTAATTGTTGCCCTGATCCTGTCCGCTATAACCGGCGGCCTGACATGGCAAAGCGTTAAAGAGTCGCTTTTGGAGACAATCAAGAGCTACTGCATGATTGCCTTTATTGTTATCGGTGCAAAATTCTTTACCTATATCATTACGATGTCCGGTGTCAGCCGCGGTATAACCTCGTGGTTTACATCCCTGAATGCTTCCCCGCTCGCTTTCTTCCTGTTTATCATTGCAATCTACCTTGTACTTGGCTGCCTGATGGACGGAACATCCATAATCTATCTGACTATCCCGGTCGTTTATCCCCTCATTCAGCTTGCCGGCTTCGATCCGATCTGGTTCGGTGTTGTCCTCACAGCCCTTGTTGAGGTAGCCATGCTGACGCCTCCGGTTGGTATGAACCTGTTTGTTCTCCACGGAATTACAAAGGGCACCTGCGAATTTAAGGATATTATCAAGGGCTGTTTCCCGTATATCCTTTTATATGCCCTTCTCATCGCGCTGCTTTGGTGCTTCCCGAGCATTGCGACCTGGCTGCCGCATTCCATGTAAAATGTAATGACTATAGGAGGTTTTTATGAATGTAATTCATACTTCAAAAGCCCCGGCTGCTATCGGGCCCTATGGGCAGGCTTATAGGCACGGTGAGTTTATATTTACCAGCGGACAGATTGGGGCAGACCCCGCAGACGGCTCCATGCCGGCAACTATTGAAGAGCAGGCGGAGCTTGCTTGCAAAAATGTTGACGCTATACTCAAGGAGGCTGGCTCTGATTTGGGGCTCGTTCTTAAAACAACATGCTATCTTTCCAATATGAGTGATTTTGCGGCATTCAACAGTGTTTACGCCAAATACTTTGTAAACAAGCCTGCCCGCAGCTGCTTTGCAGTAAAGGACCTTCCTAAAAAGGCTCTTTGCGAAATTGAGGCAATTGCGGTAATAGAAAGAACGAAATAATTGGACAACAATCAGCAGCACCCCATTTGTTAGGCAATCTGATGCCTGACAAATGGGGTGCTTAACTATGCCGTTGTAATCGTCAAAGCTATCCGCAGCCGGATACAGGTGCAGCAATAGTGGCGGGAGGCTTCACAGCCTCCCACCACCATTGTATTACAGCGTTTACACCGTTGCGCCCTCGGATTGCTCCTCCTTTGTGGGAGAAGCCTCCTTCTCAATGGTGACCTTGCCATCCCGCAGGCAGATGCGAGCGGTGTCGCCGCCTTGCAGCTTGCCCTCCAGCATCAGCTCGGCCACGGCATCCTCCACCTCGTTTTGGATAGCCCGGCGCAGGGGACGGGCGCCATACTGCGGATCGAAGCCATCCTTGGCCAGAGCGGTGACGGCATCGTCATCCGCCAGCAGGGTGATGTCCTGCTGGGCCATGCGCTTACCGGTGATCTCCAGCATGCGCTGGGCGATGTGGCGGATATCCTCCTCCGTCAGCTGACGGAACACGATGGTCTCGTCGATACGGTTCAGGAACTCGGGCTTAAAGGTCCGGCGCAGCTCCTCCATCACGGCCTGCTTGATGCGGTCGAAGCGGGCCTTTTCATCGGCCTCGGTCTCCCGGCCGTCAAAGCCCAGTGGCTTGTCGGCAGAGGTGATGTTCCGGGCGCCCACATTGCTGGTCATGACGATGATGGTATTCTTGAAGTCCACACGGCGGCCCTGAGAGTCGGTGACGATGCCGTCCTCCAGGATCTGCAGCAGGATGTTCCACACATCCTCGTGGGCCTTCTCGATCTCATCGAACAGCACCACGGAATAGGGCTTGCGGCGCACCTTTTCGGTGAGCTGGCCGCCCTCCTCGTGACCCACATAGCCGGGAGGCGAGCCAACCAGACGGGACACGGTGTGCTTTTCCATGTACTCGGACATGTCGATACGGATCATGTCGTTCTCGTTGCCGAACATGGCCTCAGCCAGGGCCTTGCACAGCTCAGTCTTGCCCACGCCCGTGGGGCCCAGGAACAGGAACGAGCCGATGGGCCGCTTGGGGTCCTTCAGCCCCACACGGCTGCGGCGAATGGCCTTGGCCACGGCGGTGACGGCCTCATCCTGGCCCACCACGCGCTTATGCAGGGTCTCCTCCAGCTTCAGCATGCGCTGGCTCTCGTCCTCGGTGAGACGGGTGACGGGGATGCCGGTCCAGCCGGCCACTACCTTGGCAATGTCCTCCTCACCCACGGTGCCGCGGCTTACGGAGAGATTCTTGCGCCAGTTATCCCGCTCAATTTCCACCTGCTGGACATAGTTCTGCTCGATGTCCCGGAGCTGGGCGGCCTTCTCATAGTCCTGCTTGGCGATGACCTCGGCCTTCTCCTTGCGCAGGGCGGCCAGCTTCTCCTCCAGGCTCTTCAGCTCCGGGGAGGCAGACTCAGCATCCATACGCACCCGGCTGGCGGCCTCGTCCATCAGGTCGATGGCCTTATCGGGCAGGAAACGGTCATTGATATACCGCACAGACAGGCGCACGGCGGCCTCAATGGCCTCGTCAGTGATGGTCAGCTTGTGGTGAGACTCGTACTTATCCCGCAGGCCCTTGAGGATCTCAATGGCCGTTTCGGGGGTGGGCTCGCCCACGGTCACCGGCTGGAACCGGCGCTCCAGGGCGGCGTCCTTCTCAATGTACTTGCGGTATTCGTTGAGGGTGGTGGCGCCTACCACGCGGATCTCGCCTCTGGACAGGGCGGGCTTGAGGATGTTGGCGGCATCCACGGCGCCCTCGGCAGAGCCTGCGCCCACGATGGTGTGCAGCTCATCGATGAAGAGGATTACGTTGCCGTCCTTCTTCACCTCGTCGATGGTTTTTTTGATGCGCTCCTCAAATTCGCCACGGTACTTGGTGCCGGCCACCATGCCGGACAGATCCAGCGACAGGACCTTTTTGTCCAGCAGCTCCTCAGGCACGTCCGCAGCGGCAATGCGCTGGGCCAGGCCCTCGGCAATGGCCGTCTTGCCCACACCGGGCTCGCCAATCAGAACGGGGTTGTTCTTGGTGCGGCGGGAAAGGATCTGGATGACCCGCTGGATCTCCTTTTCACGGCCGATGACGGGGTCCAGCTTGCCCTGGCGGGCAGCCTCCGTCAGATCCCGGGTAAATTCAGCCAGAGTCTTGGCCTTCTTGCTCTCCTCCCGATGGGACACGGGCATACTGCCGTTTGCGGCGGCACGGGGCCCCTCATTGATTTTCTGCACCACGGAGCTGTACATCTTCTTGGGGTCGATGCCCACGGTGTCCAGCACCCGGATGGCCATGTTATTGCCTTCCCGCAGCAGGCCCATGAGCAGATGCTCGGTACCGATGTACCCGGCGCCCATGCGCATGGCCTCGGACACGGCCAGCTCCACGGCACTCTTGGCCCGGGGGGTCAGCCCCTGGGAGGGTGCTGCACCGGACAGACCTTTGCCCACGCTGCGCTCCAGCACGGTGCAGATCATGTCCTCGGTCATGCCGTATTCCTGCATGACCCGGTGGGCGATGCCGTCCTCTTCCCGCATCAGCCCCAGCAAAATATGCTCACAGCCCACATAGCCGTGGCCCATTTCCTCAGCGGCCTCCTGGGCCAGGCGCAGAGCCTCCTCTGCACGGGGGGTAAATTGATTTTCATGAGTCATATAAAACACATCCTCTCGGTAACATTATTTAAATGCCGGCTGCCCTCACGGTTGCGTGGGCAGGGCGCGAAGCTCGTCCCGCAGGCGGGCGGCTTCCTCGTAATTTTCGCTTTCTACGGCGGCCTTCAGCCGCTCCTGCAGGGAATTGCGCTTGCACTCATAGCGCAGGGCCTCCTGCTGGGCCTTGTCTACCAATCCAGCAGATTTCTCCTGCCGGACGGGCTGCTCAAGCACCTCCGGCTGACCCGGCTCGGGAAACTCCGTCAGCATCCGGGAGCCGAAGCTGTCCATAAACGGCTCCAGCAGGGAGAAGGGACGACTCCAAAAGTCATCGCCAAACAGACTCGTGGGTCTCATGCTGCGCCGCAGTGCGCTGGTGTAGCCCATGGCCTGGGCACAATCCTGGCACAGATGCACCTGGGTCACATGCCCGTTTACGTTGCTCTTATAGAAAAAGGTTGCTTCGTTCTTTCCGCAATGTTCACATTTCATAATATGTTCCTCCTTACGTCCATTCAAACCAAATGGATGAGAATTTGTTTCAAAATATCCGCCCGCAGGGCGTCCCGCCGGTCCTTGGGGACCGTGCGCAGGGCACTGTCAGACAGAGCGCACAGAGCTGTTTGGGCGGCCGCAGGCGCCACGGCCTCAGATTGGGCCAGGTTGGTGAGAATGGCCCGGGCGCTGCGCCCATCCAGCTCGCCGCCGATGGAATTGATGACATGCATCAAAAGCGTCTGTCGGTCCATTTGCACTCGCCGGATGCGGATGTATCCACCGCCGCCCCGGCGGCTTTCCACAATGTAGCCATGCTCCGGGGAGAAACGGGTGGACATCACATAATTGATTTGGCTGGGGACGCACCCGAACCGCTGCGCCAGGTCACTGCGCTGCAGCTCCAGCACACCGTTGGCCTCATCCAATGCGTCCTGAATGAATCCCGCGATCAAATCCGAAATACCCATGTTTGCTTCCTCCCATCTTGACTTTGACTTTCTTTGACCTTGATTGTAGTATAGCACTGAAACCCGCAAAGTCAATAGGTAATCTTTGACTTTCTTTGACTTTTCTGAAAACAATCTGTGAACAGGTGTGTTTATTTGTTTCCTTTTGCCAAAATGAAACTTTTCCCTATAGATTATACTTGCTTTTTGAATTTCTTGTGTTACAATGGGGGTACAAATCTTAATGGAGGTGCTCTTATGGCTTATAAGATCGGTTCTGCCTGCGTCAGCTGCGGCGCTTGTGCAGATGCTTGCCCCGTGGGTGCTATTTCCCAGGGCGATGCTACCTATGTGATCGATGCAAACGCTTGCCTGGACTGCGGTTCCTGCAGCGATACTTGCCCCAACGGCGCTATCAGCCCCGCTGACTAATTTTTGCATAGTAGCAAGACAGACACCGCAGGGCTTTGCCCTGCGGTGCTTTTTTACTATCGAAAAGCCTTCGATTTTTCTGCCAAAAGATCTGCGGTCAGCCCCGGGGCATTGCCCTTGGGCGGTTTTTATACTATAATGAAAAAGACAAGCGAAAGGGGTGACCGCCGTGATAAAACAGGATCAGCTTTGGCCCGGTGGCTTCCGCTTTCTGTTTGATGACGAGCTATTTAAGCCCGGGACGGATTCATTCCTGTTGGGGAGCTTTCCCCGGCTGCGGCGGGGAGAGCGGGTGTGCGACCTGGGGGCCGGGACGGGCTTGCTGGGCCTGCTGCTGCTGGCGAGAGAGCCGGACCTGCAGGTGACCAATGTGGAGCTGCAGGCGGCGGCGGTGGCCCTGGCGGAGCAGAACACAGCGCTGAACGGCCTGCCAGAACGGGTGAGCAACCTCCGGGCGGATCTGCGGGAGCCTGGGCAGCTGCCCAAGGCGGGCAGCTTCGACCTGGTGGTGAGCAATCCGCCGTATTTTGACGCGGCCCGGGGGGCTGTGGCGCAGACGGAAAGCCGTGGGCTGGCCCGGTCGGACGAGACATGCACGCTGCCCCAGCTCTGCGCCGCCGCCGGGCGGCTGCTGCGCTATGGCGGCAGCTTCTGTTTGGTGTTTCGGGCAGAGCGGATGCCGGAGCTGTTTGCCTGCCTAAAGGGCTGCGGCATGGAGCCCAAGCGGCTGCGGCTGGTGCAAAACACTGCCCAGGCTGCGCCCAAGCTATTGCTGCTGGAGGCCAAAAAGGGCGGCAGGCCGGGCCTTGCCGTGCTGCCGCCGCTGCTGCTGCGAGATCCGGACGGCGGGGAGAGCGCCGAGCTTTCACGGATCTATTTTCGGGATAAGGAGTAGAAAACTATGGCTGGAACGCTGTATTTGGTGGCTACGCCCATCGGAAATCTGGGGGACTTTTCTCCCCGGGGGGTGGAGACACTGGGGCGAGCGGATTTCATCGCTGCCGAGGACACGCGGGTGTCCATGAAGCTGCTGAACCATTTCGGCATCAAAAAGCCTTTGGTGAGCTATCACGAGCACAACCGTGCCTCGGCGGGACAGACCATCCTGACCCGGCTGCTGGCGGGGGAGACCTGCGCCCTGGTGACGGACGCCGGAACCCCGGCCATCAGTGACCCGGGGGAGGACCTGGTGCGCCTGTGCGGGGAAAATAACATCGCCGTGGAGGCCATTCCCGGCTGCTGCGCGGCCATCTGCGCCCTGGCGGTGTCGGGATTGCCCACGGGGCGGTTTACCTTTGAGGGGTTTCTCCCGGCCAATAAAAAAGAGCGCCGGACGGCGCTGCTGAGGCTGCAAGGTGAGGAGCGGACCATGGTGTTCCATGAGGCACCCCACAAGCTGAGGGCTACGCTTTCGGACATGGCGGAAATATTGGGTGATCGGCCTGTGGCCCTGTGCCGGGAGCTGACCAAGCTCCACGAGGAGACACTGCGCACCACTCTTTCCGCAGCGGTGGCCCTATATGCAGAAAGAGAGCCCCGGGGCGAATATGTGCTGGTGGTGGCCGGGGCCCGGCCGATGGAGGAGCCGGCGGTAACCCTGGAGGAGGGCGTGAGCCGGGTGCAGCGCCTGCGAGAGGACGGCATAAAGATGAAGGAAGCCGTCCGCTCTGTGGCCGGGCAAACGGCCCTGAACAAGAACGAGCTCTATGACGCTGTATTGAAGGCGGAGAAATAAAGCCGCAAAGCAGATCCGGCAGACAAAAAGCAGGGGAGTATCCACTCCCCTGCTTTTTTATCAGCGGGCTTTTTTCAGCTGTGCCAGGCATTTGAGGCAAATATGCTTGCCCCGAAAGGCCAAGATATGCTCCTTGCTTTCACAGAAGATACACCGATCCTCATGCTTGCGCAGGATCACGGAATCCCCATCCACATAAATCTCCAGGGGATCCTTTTCCGCGATGTTCAGTGTGCGCCGCAGCTCTGCAGGCAGGACGATTCGGCCAAGCTCGTCAACTTTTCGAACAATACCGGTAGATTTCACACAAATACCCCTTTTTCTTTATTGCTGCCTTCTCATTATGTCACAACATGTCCCTGAAGTCAACTAAACTTCGGCAAATTCTCCCTATTTCATATTTATTATTCGCCTACTTTGTGCATATAGTCCTATGAGGTGAGAAAAATGGCAATGGCGTTTATTTGGGTGGCCATAACGGCGGCGGCTGTTATCTGCGGCGCCGCTAACGGCTGTATGGCGGCAGTTTCCGCTGCGGCACTGGATGGCGCACGGGCTGCCGTGGAGCTGTGCATTTCTTTGGCGGGAGTGCTGTGCCTGTGGTCCGGCTTTATGGAGCTTTTAAAGCAGTGCGGGCTGGAAGCTAAGCTGGCTGCGCTTTTTCGGCCGCTGCTGCGGCGGCTGCTGCCCGGCGCCTGCCGGGATCCGGAGACTATGGCGGCAGTGAGCGGCAATCTGTCGGCCAACCTTATGGGCCTGGGGAACGCTGCCACGCCCTTGGGCATCCGCGCTGCCCGGCGCATGGCCCTGGGAGCGGAGGGTACTGCCAGCAATGAGCTGTGCCGCCTGGTGGTGCTGAACACCGCCTCTGTGCAGCTGCTGCCCACCACCGTGGCGGCGGTACGGGCAGGGTGCGGGGCCGCCGCGCCATTTGATATACTGCCGGCGGTGTGGATCAGCTCCCTTTTATCGGTGTCTGTGGGGCTGCTTACTGCGCGGCTTCTGGAGCGGGTGGTGCGATGATGGCCCTTGCGCGGCTAAGCGACTATCTGATCCCCCTGCTGCTGGCCGGGGCGGCAGTATATGCCCTGGGGCGCCGGGTGGATGTATTCTCCGCCCTGACGACCGGGGCCGGGGAGGGTCTGCGCATTGTGCTGCGGATCCTGCCGCCGCTGGTGGCCCTGCTGACAGCGGTGTATATGCTCCGTGCCAGCGGAGCGCTGGAGGTGCTGACCCGGGGGCTGGCCCCGGCGCTGGCGTTTTTGGGCATCCCGCCGGAGACGGTGGGGCTGCTGCTGATCCGCCCGGTCAGCGGCAGCGGGGCTCTGGCTGTGGGCAGCGAGATCATGCAGACCTATGGCCCGGACAGCGCCGTTGGCCGCACGGCGGCGGTGATGCTGGGGAGTACCGAGACTACATTTTACACCGTGGCGGTATATTACGGCGCTGCGGGCATCCGCCGCACCCGACATACCATCCCGGCGGCTCTGGCGGCGGACATCATGGGCTTTTTGGCCGCGGCGTGGACGGTAAGATGGTTGTTTTAAAGCTCAAAAGCACAGGCTGTGCATAATTTCGGCACGATAGAGCAAAATTATGTGCGGATAGCCTGCGTGATCCGAAATTCGACGATTCCAAAAAATATTCGATAATGAATATTAAATATAAAATATATACGAATTATACGCATTCAAATACAATTGGTCAAGGGGTGAGCAAAAATGGAACGATTTTTCCCGAAAAAACAAGAAAAAGAGGTCATTTCCATTCGAATATCAACCAATTTGCTTGCAACAGTGGACCAAAAATCTGCCGCATTTGATATCAGCAGGAATGAATTTATCAACCAGTGTATTCTCTTTGCGCTGAAGCACATGGACGAAGGATAAAAGAACTCGCCATCTTTAGATGGCGAGTTCTTTTATAACGGCGATGCTTTTAGGCGGGTGTTACATCTTCTCCGGGGCAGAGCAGCCGATAAGCTCCATGCCGTTTTTCAGAACGCTGCGGGCGGTGTCCGCCAGCAGGAGCCGGGCGTTCAGCAGGCTCTCAGCCTCGCCCTTGATGCGGCAGGCGTTGTAGAACTTATGGAAGGCGGCGGCCAGATCCGTGAGATAGCGGTTGATGAAGCTGGGATCATAGTCCCGGGCGGCCAGGCGCACAATGTCGCAGTAGCTTGCGATTTGCTTGATGAGGGCCAGCTCTGTGGGGTCTGTCAGCAAGGCAAAGTCCACGGCATCCGGGGCCGGAACGACGTGGCCGTCAGCGGCCAGATTTTTAAGCAGGGTGCAGATCCGGGCGTGGGCGTACTGGACATAGTAGACGGGGTTTTCGCTGTCCTCCCGGACGGCCAGGCCCAGGTCAAACTCCATCTGGGTCTCGGGCTTGGCGTTGAAGAAATAGCGGCAGGCGTCCACGGGGACCATATCCAGCAGGTCTGTCAGGGATACGGCCTTACCGGTGCGCTTGGACATGCGGACGACCTCCCCATCCTGCACCAGCTTCACCAGCTGCATGAGCACGATGTCCAGCCGGTGGGTGCCGTCCAGGCCCAGGGCGTCCATGGCACCCTTCAGCCGGGCCACGTGGCCATGGTGATCGGCGCCCCAGATGTTAATAACCTTGTCAAAGCCGCGGACGGCAAATTTGTTGCGATGATAGGCGATGTCGGCGGCAAAGTAGGTGTAAAAGCCGTTGGCCCGGCGGAGAACGTCATCCTTCAGGCCCAGCTTTTCAATGGCCTCGTCGCTCTTGCCGGCAGCCTTCAGCTGCTGGGTGAGGATCTCGCTGGTCTTCAGCCACAGGGCGCCGTCCTTTTCGTAGGTGTAGCCCCGCTTGGTCAGCTCCGCCACGGAGTCGGCCACATAGCCGCTCTCGTGGAGGCTGGATTCGAAGAACCATTCATCATACTGGATGCCGTAGCGGGCCAGGTCGGCCTTCATCTTGGGAATGTTGTGGGCCAGGCCGAACTGGGCCAGGGTATCGTGGCGGGTCTTTTCATCCACATGCAGCAGGTCGTCGCCGTGGGCATCGGCGTAGAGCCGGGCCAGCTCCCGGATGTCGTCGCCGTGGTAGCCGTCCTCGGGAAACTCCACCGCGTCCTCTCCCCGGAAGATTTGGAAATACCGGGCCTCCAGGCTCTTGGCGAATTTCTCGATCTGGTTGCCTGCATCGTTGACGTAGAACTCCCGCCAGACATCGGCACCGGATTTCTGCAGCACCGAGGCCAGGGTATCGCCCAAAACACCGCCCCGGGCGTTGCCCATGTGCATGGGGCCGGTGGGGTTGGCGGAGACGAATTCCACCATGTATTTCTTGCCGGAGAGCATGTCGTTTTTCCCGTAGTCCGCCCCCGCCTGCTGCACGGCGCAGACGGTCTCGCCGAACCAGCGGGTGCCCAGGGTGAAATTCAGAAAACCGGGGCCCGCCATGGCGGCGGAGGTAAAGTAGCTGCCGGAAAGGTCCATGTTGTCCAGCAGGATCTGGGCCACCTCCCGGGGATTTTTACGCAGGGCCTTGGCGGCGGCCAGGCAGAAGGTGGTGGTGTAGTCGCCGTTGGCAGTGTCCTTAGGAATTTCCACCGAGGGCTGCACGGGACAATCGGCGGGCAAAAGTCCGGCTGCGGCGGCCGTTTGGTAGGCGGTCAGGGTCAGCTCCAGCACCTGATCCTTGGCGTTTTGTATCATATTCATAGCAGTTACTCCTTAATTTTTCTTTAGAAACACATTTTATCAAAAAGCCTCGCAGAGCTTGCCGCCCGCAGGCGGCAAAAAAACCAAAATCATTTTTCGCAGCGACATGTGCGTGGAAAAAATACTTCTCAGACTATAAGCCCTTTGGCAGAAAAAACAAAGCCTTTTCGCCAGCTATTTTTTCAGAAACAGGCTGACCCGCAGCGCACTCACAGGCTGCATGCCAACCAGCAGCATATACTCCAGAACCACCGAGCCATCCCTTTGCCCGGCCAGGTCCCAGCTGACCTCCTTGGTTTTCACGTTCAGGGTGAGGCTGCCCTGGGGGGTCTTGATCTGCGTGGCGGTGACGGCGGCGGGGTCCAGAAGCAGGCCGTAGCCCTCTCCCTCGTTGACCAGGATGGCCCGGCGGGTGGCGGTCTCCACCTTGACGTCCGAGCGGATGGCGGATTTTTCATCCGCGCAGTTCACAGCCTCGTACTGCAGGTGCCAGCCGTAATCGGTTTTTTCCACGGTGGCGGTGCCCTCCATGCGGATCACATCCTCCACGCCGCCGAACACGCTGCGGCTGGCGATGCGAATCTGTGCGGTTCCTTCCATAGCGTGCCTCCTTGCAGGTGCTTGATACTTGTGAGCGGCCGGATGCTCCGAGGCGGGGTACGGAATAAGCCTCTAAGGTATATAATACCTTCAGAGAGGAGCTTTTGCGGTGCCCTGAGGGCGATCCATCTGAATTCGGCCATACTAACCAATCAATTATACTATGGTTTGCCGACTATCACAAGGAAAATTTGGCGCGGATGCCCATTTTTTTCAGTGGCAATTTCTCCTCTCTTCTGCTATACTGAAACGCAAATAGGAAAGCAAACGGCAAGGAGGTGCCTGTAATGGAGCTTAAACTGACGCAAAAACAGTTCCGGCGGCTGCTGGATCTGGTGTATATCGGCAACTGGGTGCTCAACTCCACCCGGGGGGACGACCGTATACGGGACTACGACCAGGTGGAGAGCCTGGTGTTTTCCCACTGCCTGGGCCGGGGCATGGAGCAGCTGACAGAGCTGTACCAGGGGGAGCTGATCCCCTCTAGGGCCTTTGCCGAGGGCGGCATCCACGAGGCCATCATGGCCTATGAGGATAACGTATTCTTTGAAATACTGGCCCAGGAGCTGGCTCTGCGGGATCTGGACGATCCTCCCATCACGGAGGAGAATTACGACGAGGTCATGGAGCGGATGAACGAGTATCTGGGGGAGTTTCAGCGCCACGGCACCGACCATGTGACGGTGGAGCTGGAGGAGTAAGATGTAAAAAGAGGCGCCCGCCGGGGCGCCTCTTTTTTAGTGAAGCGTTAAGAGAAAAAAGCTGGGCAGCAGTCATCGGTACATAACCGTGACCCAGGGATACTCCGCCTGCAGGTCAGCGAAGATCTCCCGCAGGGTGCCGCTGTATTTTTGCAGATCTCCCGCCATGGCGCCCAGGCCCTCCACAACGATGCGGCGGGGGACAGCGGGGAAAAACGCATCCCGCAGGCAGTCCCACATGGCGTCCCAGTTCCTGCCATAATAGGCCGGGAAACCGAAGGTTTTGCGGATGCGTTCATGCAGCGCGGCCCAGTCCGCGCAGTCGTCCAGCTTCAGCACGACGGGATCCTCCGCAAGGGGCGTTATGGCATATCGGTTCATAAAAAAGCTCCTCTCTGTTAGGCGATCTCCACAAAAGCGGAGCCTGTGGGCAGGGGCCATCAAAGATACCGGCCCCTGCGAAGTGCAGCTCTACGCTCTCACACCACCTGGAACAGGAAGAACTTCAGATAGTCCGTCTCGTCTACGCCCCATAGGATGGGGTGGTCACAGGCCTGCTGGCGCTGCTCGATCTGCCGCAGCTGCACCCCGGCGTCTTTGGCGGCGCTGCGGAGCATGGCTATGAACCGCTCCGTGGAGGCAAAATGGCTGCACGAGCAGGTGGCCAGATACCCGCCCCGAGGCAGCAGCTTCATGGCCCGGTAGTTGATCTCCTTGTAGCCGGTCATGGCGCTCTCGATAGTCCTGCGGCTCTTGGTAAAGGCCGGGGGATCCAGGATGATGAAGTCGTAGACCTTAGGCCCCTTTTCCAGCTCCGGCAGCAGGTCGAACACATTGGCGGCCCGGCACTCCATGACCCCGTCCAGCCCGTTGAGCCGGGCGTTTTCCGCAGCGCATCGGACGGCAAACTCGGACACATCCACCGCCGTCACATGCTTGGCGCCGCCCCGGGCGGCGTTGAGGGCGAAGGAGCCGGTGTGGGTGAAGCAATCCAGCACCGTGCGGCCCATGGAAAGCCGCGCCACCGCCTGGCGGTTGTATTTCTGATCCAGAAAGAATCCGGTTTTCTGTCCGTTGATGAAATCCACCCGGTAGCGGATGCCGTTTTCCACGATGTTCGCCCCGGTGAGATCGGGCTGAGCTTCTCCGGGCAGAGGGAACCAGCCCTTGCTTTGCGTTAATCCCTCCTTCTCCCGCAGGGCCACGTCGTTGCGCAGGTAGATGCCCGCGATGTCCTGGCCGTCCCGGCGCAGCACCTGGGCCAGGATGGGCAGCAGCCGATCTTGGATGTGCTCCATGCCCAGGCTCAGCACCTGCACCACCAGCACCGGGCCGAACCGGTCCACTGTCAGCCCCGGGAAGCCGTCCGCTTCTCCGAAGATGACCCGGCAGCAGTGCAGGTCCTCCGGGGGCATGACGGCCTTGCGGTAGTCCCAGGCGTACTGCACCCGGCGCTGCCAAAAGGCATCGTCAAACCGGTCGTTGGCGTTGCGGGAGAGGAGCCGGCAGCGGATGAGGGAGTGGCTGTTATAAAAGCCCGTGCCGAGATAGGCCCCCTTGTGGCCGATGACATCCGCCAGGCCGCTGTCCTCTACAGGGCCGGAAAGCTCCGTCACCTCCGCGGCATATACCCACGGGTGCCCCGCCGTCAGGGCGCGCTCTCCCTTTTGCGTAATATGCACCTGGGGATAGGGTCGTTCTGCCTTCATAGTCCCGCCCGCCTTTCCAAGAAAAATCAATTCATTGTAGCACATTCCCGGGCCGATTGCCATATAAATAAAAAGAGAAATTGCAGACAGGGAGGCTTGGTTTTATGCCAACGATTTTTTTAAGCCCCTCTACCCAGGAATATAACCAGTATGTCACCGGCGCCGGCAGCGAGGAATACTTCATGAACCTGCTGGCGGACGCCATGGAGCCGCTGCTGCTTTCCAACGGCATCCAGTTTACCCGCAACGATCCCCAGGGCACCGTGTCCGATTCCATCCGGCAGAGCAACGCCGGCAGCTACGATTTTCATCTGGCCCTCCACTCCAACGCCTCCGGCCCGGGCAGCGAGGGCCGGAGCCGGGGCATTGTCGCCTTTTACTATCCCGGCAGCGCAAACAGCCAGCGGGCGGCGGAGCTGTTTGCGGCGGCCCTGCGAGAGATCTATCCCCTGCCAAATCAGGTGACCACCCGCTCCACAACCACTCTTGCAGAGGTGAAACGCACCAAGGCCCCCGCCGTGCTGCTGGAGATCGGCTACCACGATAACGCCGCCGACGCCCAGTGGATTGCAGGGCACATCGAGCTCATCGCTCAGACCCTGGTACAGGCTATGACGGAGTATTTCGGCCTGCCCTATGTCTACCCCGGACCCAGCCAGCCAGGCCTGGCCGTTACGGATTCCGGCGGGCCGGTGGCACTGCGGGCGTATCCCTCGGCCCAGGGGCAGGTTATCACGCAGATCCCCAACGGCGCCACGGTCACGGTGTTCGGCCAGTATCAGGGCTGGTATGTGGTGCTCTACGGGGAGAGCATCGGATATGCCAATGCCGCCTTTATCCAGTTATGAGGAAAAATAAATCACCTATGCGGTGCTTTTTCCCTTGACAGTTTCCTGAAATGCGATTAATATTAGGAAGGATATGCACCCGAAAGATCAGGGGGTCTTTTTGGTTGTTTTCTACACTCAAACGGGAAACCGTTTCTCACAGATTTATACACATTCACAGGAGGTTGACCAATCATGACCACAGTTGGCTACATTGTAGCGGCTGTTGCGGCTGTTGTTGCGTTCGTGGTTGGCTTCCCTATCGGTATTCAGTACCGCAAGAAGGTAGCGGAAAAGGAAATTTCCAGCGCGGAGGAGGAAGCGACCCGCATCCTCAACGAGGCCATCAAAAGCTCCGAGAGCAAGAAGCGTGAGGTCCTGCTGGAGGCAAAGGAAGAGATCCTGAAAAGCCGCGCGGATTACGAGAAGGAAGTCAAGGAACGCCGGGCCGACCTGCAAAAGCAGGAACGCCGGCTGCAGCAGAAGGAAGAAAACATCGATCGCAAGACCGATGCTATCGAGAAAAAGGAAGAGGCCCTGAGCCAGAAGCATGAGGCCCTTCAGAGGGAACAGGACGAGATCAAGCTCATCAAGCGCAGCCAGACCGAGATGCTCGAGCGCATCTCCGGCTTCACCGCCGACCAGGCCAAGGCGTATCTGATCCAGCAGGTGGAGTCCGAGGTCACTCACGAGACTGCTATGAAGATCAAGGAGATCGAGGCCCGGGCCAAGGACGAAGCCGATCAGCGCGCCCGGGAGATCGTGGCCACCGCCATCCAGCGCTGCGCCGCAGACCATGTGGCTGAGATTACCGTCAGTGTGGTTCCCCTGCCCAATGACGAGATGAAGGGCCGCATCATCGGCCGCGAAGGCCGCAATATCCGCACCCTGGAGACCCTGACCGGTGCGGATCTGATTATTGACGACACACCCGAGGCCATCACCGTGTCCTGCTTTGAACCGGTGCGCCGGGAGGTGGCCCGCCTGGCCCTGGAAAAGCTCATCGCCGACGGCCGCATCCATCCTACCCATATTGAGGAGATGGTGGAGAAGGCCCGCCGGGAGGTGGATGCCGTTATCCGGTCCGAGGGCGAGCGCGCCGTGCTGGAAACCGGCGTGCGGGGCGTACATCCGGAGCTGCAGAAGCTCCTGGGCCGCCTGCACTACCGCACCAGCTATGGCCAGAACGTGCTGCAGCACTCTATTGAGGTATCCCATATTGCGGGCATGATGGCCGCCGAGCTGGGGGCCGACGTGGCTGCCGCCAAGCGTGCGGGTCTGCTGCACGACATTGGCAAGGCAGTGGATCACGAGATGGAGGGCACCCACATCCAGCTGGGTGTGGAGTTCTGCCGCAAGTATAAGGAAAAAGAGGATATCATCCACGCCATCCAGGCCCACCACGGCGATGTGGAGTGCAAGACTCTGGTTGCCTGCCTGGTGCAGGCGGCGGACGCCGTGTCTGCGGCCCGCCCCGGCGCACGGCGCGAGAACTTGGAGAACTATATCAAGCGCCTGGAGAAGCTGGAGGAAATTACCAGTGACTATCCCGGCGTTGAAAAGAGCTATGCCATCCAGGCCGGCCGCGAGGTCCGCGTCATGGTCAAGCCCGAGCAGGTGTCCGAGGATCAGATGGTCATCCTGGCCCATGACCTGGCCCGCCGCATCGAGAGCGAGCTTGAGTATCCCGGCCAGATCAAGGTCCACGTCCTGCGGGAGACTAAGGTGGTTGAATACGCCAAGTAATATTAAATATAAAAAATACTGCGTGTATAGAAATATGCACGCAGTATTTTCGCTATAGGGCTTGTGGATACCCTGTGCCGCCATGAAAAAATACCGTCTGCGTGCTTGCGTACCGACGGTATTTTATATATAATAAGTTGGATTATAAATCAAAAAGCGAAACGGAGGGGTGAGCCATGCTTTTTAAGGTGCTGGCCGTGGGCGATGTAACAGGCGAGAGCGGTGTGGACTTCCTGCACCGGCGGCTGCGGAGTCTGAAAAAGGAAAAGAGCATCGACTTTGTGGTGGCCAATGGGGAAAATGCCGCCGGAAACGGCCTGCTGCCCACCCATGCGGAGGACATCCTGGCCGCTGGGGTGGATGTCATCACCTTGGGCAACCACTCCTTTGGAAAGACACAGATTGCGGATTTTTTGGAGGAAAGTCCTTACATTCTTCGCCCTGCCAATTTTACGGGCCGGGCCCCGGGCCGGGGTTGGGCGGTGTATGATTGCGGCCGGGTGCAGGTGGGGGTGATGAATCTCATTGGCCGCTGCAATTTGGATTTTAATGCGGAAAATCCCTTTACCACCGCCGACCGTATATTGAAAAGCGGGGACAAGCCCACCTTCACTTTGGTGGATTTTCACGCCCAGGCCACCAGCGAAAAGCTGGCCCTGTCGTACTATTTGGATGGCCGGGTCAGCGCCCTGTGGGGGACCCACACCCACGTACCCACCGCCGATGGGCGAGTCTGCCCCAAGGGCATGGGCTATCTCACCGACCTGGGTATGACCGGGCCGGCGGAGTCTGTGCTGGGCGTCCGGCCGGAGCAATCGGTGGAGTTTTTCCTGGGGGGGCTGCCGGGCCGATATCGGATGGCGGACGGCCCCTGCAGGCTGCAGGGAGCCCTGTTTACATTGGATAGCAGCACCGGCCTGTGCGCCGGGATGGAGCGTATAGAGATACAATAAGGAGGAGAAAATATCATGTCAGTTGAAAAAGTGAGGGAGTATCTGAAGGGTTACGGCGTGGCAGACCGGATGCAGGAGTTTACCGTATCCAGCGCCACAGTGGAGCTTGCGGCGGTGGCCGTGGGCGTGGAGCCTGCCCGTATCGCCAAGACCTTGAGCTTCAAGGTGGATGAGACGCCCATTTTGATCGTAGCTGCCGGGGATGCCAAGGTGGATAACAGCAAGTATAAGCATTTCTTCCACACCAAGGCCAAGATGCTCACTCACGAGGAGGCGGTGGAGCGCATCGGCCATGCGGTGGGCGGCGTGTGCCCCTTTGCCCTGCCGGCGGAGGTAAAGACCTATCTGGACGTATCGCTGAAGCGGTTTGAAACGGTGTTTCCTGCAGTGGGCAGCGCCGCCTCGGCCATTGAGCTCACCTGTGACGAGCTGGAGCGCTGCTGCGGCGATAACTTCGTGGAGTGGGTGGACGTGTGTAAGGGCTGGCAGGACGACCAGCCCCAGGCATGAAGCTCCTGCATGCGGCGGATCTGCATCTGGACAGCGCTTTTGCGGGTCTGCCGGAGGAGAAGGCGGCCCTCTGCCGCCAGGAGAGCCGGGATATCCTGCGCCGTATGGTGGATTGGGCCAACGACCATGAGACCGATGTAATGCTTTTGGCCGGAGACCTGTTTGACTCCGACCGGCTCTATAGCCAAACGGCCCGAACCTTGGCCCTGACCCTGGGGCGCTTCCGGGGCCGGATCTTCCTGGCTCCCGGCAACCACGATTTTTACGCCCCCGGCAGCGGCTACAGCGCTGTAGAGTGGCCGGAGAATGTGCATATCTTCACCTCCCGGACGCCCCAAACCGTTCTCCTGCCGGAGTGGAACGCCTCGGTCACCGGGATAGCCTTCACCACCGCCGAGGAGTGGGAGCCCTTTGCAGGCGCGGCCTTTGCCGGCAGTGAGGCAGCCGTTCGCCTGGGTGTGGTGCATGGAGAGGTCACCCGGGGCGAGAGCAAATACCGGGCTATTTCCCCGGCGGAGATCGGGAAAACGGACCTGACCTACCTGGCCCTGGGCCACGTCCACCGCTATGGCGGCGTGCAGCGGGCCGGGACCACGGCCTATGCCTATCCCGGCTGCCTGCCCGGCCGGGGCTTTGACGAGACCGGAGACAAGGGCTTCCTGTTCGGTGATGTGACGGCGGAGGGGGCGGACCTGGAATTCATCCCCTTTGCCCGGCGGCGCTATCAGAGCGTCACGGCGGATGTCACGGATTGTGACCCGGCGGAGGCTGTCCGCCAGGCGCTGGAGGGCGATTGCGGGCAGGATATCTGCCGGGTGCTGCTTACCGGGGCCCGGCGGGCGGATTTTTCCATCCCGGCGCTGGAGGGGGAATTGGCCGGCCTGTGCGCATCTCTTACCTTGACGGACGAGACATACCCGGAGGAGGACGTGTGGGCCCGCTGCGGGGAGGATTCCCTCCGTGGGCTGTTTCTGCAGGATCTGAGGGAGCAGTATGCTGCCGCCGACGAGGAGGGCAAGAAGCAGGTTCTCCGGGCGGCGCGCTTTGGCCTGGCGGCCCTGGATAACAGAGACTAAACTTGTTGGAAAATTCCTACGGAATTTTCCAACAAAGGGCCCCAAGTCTGCCGCGCACATAATTTTTGCGCGGAGCGCAAAAATTCCACACTTGCAGCCTGAGCGGTATTTTTCCCCACGCACATGTCGCGGGGAAAAATGATTTTGATTTTTCGCGTCTGCGGACGCGAACTCTGCGAGGCTTTTTATAAGAGGTGTATATGAAAAGAATTCTCATGATCGGCACCGGCGGCACCATCGCCTCGGAAATGACCCCGGATGGGTTGACGCCGGAGCTGAACACGGAGCAGCTGCTGGAGTTTATTCCAGATATTGGCAAGCTCTGCCTGGTGGATTGCCTTCAGCTGTATAGCCTGGACAGCACCAATATCCGCCCCGAAAACTGGCTGGGCATAGTAGAGATCCTGCGCAAAAGCTACGATGCCTACGACGGCTTTGTCATCAGCCACGGCACCGATACCATGGCCTACACGGCGGCGGCCCTGAGCTATCTGGTCCAGGGCAGTGCCAAGCCCATTGTCCTTACCGGGGCCCAAAAGCCCATTTGGTTTGACGGCACGGACTCCAAGCGCAACCTGACGGATGCTTTTCTCTACGCCTGCCGAGGCTGCGGCGGCGTGCAGATCGTCTTTAACGGCAAGGTGATTCTGGGCACCCGGGCGCGAAAGACCTTTTCCAAAAGCTTTCAGGCCTTTTCCAGCGTCAACTATCCGGACCTGGCGGTGCTGCAGGATGAGCGGCTGCTCCAATATATCCGTACGGAGAGCCTGCCCCGGCCTGTTTTTTATGACAAGCTGTGCGAAAATGTGGGCCTGCTGAAGCTGATCCCCGGCACCAGGCGGGAGCTGGTGGATTTTATGATGGAGCGCTACGACGGCATCGTGGTGGAGAGCTTCGGCGTGGGCGGCTTGCCGGAGTATCCCGGGGAGGAGTTTTATCCGCTGGTGCAGCGGGCGGTGGAGCGGGGCAAGATCGTAGTGATGACCACGCAGGTACCCAACGAGGGCAGCGACCTGTCCGTGTACCATGTGGGCGGCCACCTGAAAAACACCCTGCACCTGCTGGAGGCCTTTGACATGACCACCGAGGCCGCTGTGTGCAAGCTCATGTGGATTCTGGGCCAGACCAAGGAATTTGAACAGGTGCGGGAGCTGTTTAACCGCCCCGTGGCGTGGGACATCCTTACCGTGGGCTGATACATGGGCCTGCAAGAAGACGTTGGATACCCGGCCTGTCTGCGGGCTTGACAATCCGCCCCCCGCACGATACAATACTAATTTAGGATAATTTAATTCGGAAACCATTCTGAAGAAAAAGTTAGGAGAAACATCATGGCTAAAGACCAGAGAAATGTGGAAGCCATCACCCCCATGGAGGTGGACTTCGCCAAGTGGTACACCGATATTTGTCTAAAAGCGGAGCTGGTGGATTACGCCTCCGTCAAGGGCTTTATGATCCTGCGGCCCTATGGCTATGCCATTTGGGAGAATATTCAGCGCATCATGGACGGGATGTTCAAGAAAACCGGCCATGTGAATGTGGCCATGCCCGTGCTGATCCCCGAGAGCCTGCTGAAAAAGGAAGGGGAGTTGGTGCAGGGCTTTGCCCCGGAGGTGGCCTGGGTCACCCACGGCGGCAGCGAGAAGCTGGAGGAGCGTCTGGCCTTCCGGCCCACCTCTGAGACCATGTTCTGCGACCACTGGCACAATGTGCTGCAGAGCTACCGGGAGCTGCCCATGCTCTATAACCAGTGGTGCTCCGTCATCCGGTGGGAAAAGACCACCCGTCCCTTCCTGCGCTCCCGTGAGTTCTGGTGGCAGGAGGGCCACACCATCCACGAGACCGCTCAGGAGGCCATTGCCGAGACTGAGCAGCAGCTGAACTGCTACGCCGATTTCTGCCGGGATGCCCTGGCTATGCCCGTGGTAAAGGGCCGCAAGACCGATAAGGAAAAGTTCGCCGGGGCCGAGGCGACCTACACCATTGAGGCCATGATGAAGGACCACAAGGCCCTTCAATCCGGCACCAGCCACTATTTTGGCGACAAGTTCTCTCGGGCCTACGATGTGACCTTTACGGGTCGGGACAATAAGCTGCAGTACCCCTTCCAGACCTCCTGGGGTGCCACCACCCGTCTCATCGGTGCCTGCATCATGACCCATTCGGACAACAACGGCCTGGTCCTGCCTCCGGCCATCGCACCTATCCAGGTCATCGTGCTGCCCATCGCCCAGCACAAGGCCGGCGTGCTGGATGCCGCCGCCCAGCTGCGGGATCGGCTGGAGAAGCTGGGTCTGCGGGTGAAAATGGATGATAGTGAGCAGTCCCCCGGCTGGAAATTTGCCCAGTATGAGATGAAGGGCGTGCCCCTGCGTGTGGAGATCGGCCCCAAGGATATGGAAAAGCAGCAGTGCTGCATCGCCCGCCGTGACACCGGCGAAAAGACCTTCGTACCCCTGTCCGACCTGGAGAGCGCCGTGCAGTCCCTGCTGCAGGAGGTTCACCACAACCTCTATGCTATGGCCGAGAAGAATCTGGAGGACAACACCTTCGACTTCACCACCTGGGAGGAGGTCAAGGAGATGGCCCAGGGCAAGGGCGGCTTTGCCCGCACCAAGTGGTGCGGCAGCCTGGAGTGCGAGCTGGCCATGAAGGAAAAGGCCGGGGTCTCCAGCCGCTGTATGCCTCTCAAGCAGTCCGGCACCACCGGCAAATGCCCCGTGTGCGGCAAGGAATGCACCACGGACATTTATTGGGGCGTGGCGTATTAAGACACCTGGCGAAAAATCTTTGATTTTTCTGCCAAAAGGCTTGCAGCCTGCTGCCAAATTACAGCTTTGTCATTCCGAGGGGGCGAAGCGGCCGTGGGCATCCGCTCTTTCTCCGGAGGGATACGGATTGCCGCACCGGTGTGCGCACTGGCTCGCAATGACATTGTATTTCAACAACAAGCAAGACCGGCGCGGAGGATTTTCCGCGCCGGTTTTTCTTGCGGCCTATGCCCGTTTGGAATATAATATCTTTGTAAGATGCCAACCTTTTCTTTTACAGATCAGCTTGCCGTGGAGAGGATGCCCGCCCGCCCTTAAAGTGACTTAGGTTGGGAGTAATTGGTGGACGGACATTGCTCTCCTTTGCGCATCAAATGGCTCTGCCCGGTGTATGACGGTGAAGGAGATGCTGAAGGAGGGAACTGCGCTATGGCTGCCTACACAGAAATTTTGCGGTCACTGCGGGAGGATCACGACCTGACCCAGGCGCAGGTGGCGGCGGCGCTGGGGACCACCCAGCAGGTCTATGCCCGGTATGAAAAGGGCGTAAACGAGCTGCCGCTGCGGCATTTGCGGGCGCTGTGCCTGCTGTATGGAGTCAGCGCGGACTACATTTTGGACCTGCCGGAGGGGCTGAAGCGCCCTCGGTAAAAACTTCGGCACACCTCACGAAAATATTTCTGAATTTTATAAAAATAAGAGAAAATCCCCTTGACAAAAAGGGGATTTTCCTATATTATAAGCAGGTACGCGTATCGCGGGTGCTGCACACCCGGGAGCGTTTACAAATGCGATGAACCGGGAGATTGCTCCGCAAGGAGGTAACTTCCGGGGAGTATGTCCGATAATCGGGCGGCTGAGAAGAACCTCTACGCCAGCGTAGATCGCTGTGCCAGAGTGACACCGGCCGGAGTTCGTGCCGGTGTTTCTTATGAGTCGGAATGATACGCACGGGTAAGCGTATAGATATTCTTCTCGCCGTACGGAACGCGGCCCTCGCAAAACAAAAACCGTACGAAAAATGGAGGAACAAACCAAATGGCAAAAGAAATGATCCGCATTCGCCTGAAGGCCTATGACCACCAGGTCATCGACCAGTCCGCAGAGAAGATCGTGGAGACCGCCAAGCGCAACGGCGCTACCGTGTCCGGCCCCATCCCTCTGCCCACCAAGAAGGAGATCGTCACCATCCTGCGCGCTACCCACAAGTATAAGGACAGCCGTGAGCAGTTCGAGCGCCGCACCCATAAGAGACTGATCGACATCACCAATTCCAACCCCAAGACCGTGGAGGCCCTGATGTCTCTGGACCTGCCGGCCGGTGTGGAAATCGAGATCAAGCTGTAATTATACATTATATAATATAGCCCATCTCACCCCCGCCCCTGCGCCAAAGGGCGCACCATTATCAACATTGCTTGCAAGACCATCGTCCGTCGACTTGCGTGAGACGGACGGGGTTAAGTCGGCAGAGCAAGCGGCCTGTACCCAATGCAGGCTGAACTATGCCGACCAATAACCTTTAAGGAGGATCATACATGAAAGCAATCATCGGCAAGAAAGTTGGCATGTCTCAGATCTTCGATGAAAACGGCAAGGTCATCCCCGTCACTGTTATCGAGGCGGGCCCCTGCACCGTCATTCAGAAGAAGACTTCCGAGAAGGAAGGCTATGAGTCTGTCCAGCTGGGCTTTGAGGATGTTCCCGAGCGGAAGCTGACCAAGCCCGAAATGGGCCACCTGAACAAGGCTGGCGTGGCCCCCAAGAAGTACCTGCGCGAGTTCAACCTGGAGAACGCCTCCGAGCTGAATATCGGCGACATCATCAAGGCTGATACCTTTGCAGAGGGTGACTTCGTTGACGTCACCGGCACCAGCAAGGGCCACGGCTACCAGGGCCCCATCAAGCGCCACGGCGCACAGCGCACCCCCATGAGCCACGGCGGCGGCCCCGTCCATCGTCATGCCGGCTCTATGGGCTCCACCACTGATCCCAGCCGCATCTTCAAGGGCCACATCGGCGCCGGTCAGATGGGCTGCGATACCGTCACCGTTCAGAACCTGGATGTGGTGAAGGTGGACGCTGAACTGAATCTCATCGCTGTTCGCGGTGCTGTGCCCGGCCCCAAGGGCGGCCTGGTCCTCATCAAGAGCACCGTCAAGACCCACCGCGTCAAGAACGTGGAGGCCGGTATCAGCAACAACCCGCAGAAGGCTTCCGGCCGCAATCCCCAGAAGGCCTCTGCGCGTAATAAGTAAGGAAAGGAGTGCTTGAACAATGCCTACTATCAAAGTTTTGAACATGGCCGGCGCAGAAGTCGGTACCGTGGAGCTGAAGGACAGCATCTTTGGCATCGAGCCCAATGAGTGCGTCGTTCACGAAGTGGTGAAAAATCACCTGGCAAACTGCAGACAGGGTACCCAGAGCGCTCTGACCCGTGCTGAAGTTTCCGGCGGCGGCAAGAAGCCCTGGCGTCAGAAGGGCACCGGTCACGCCCGTCAGGGCAGCACCCGTGCGCCCCAGTGGACCCACGGCGGCATCGTGTTTGCCCCCAAGCCCCGCAGCTATTCTTATGTCCTGAATAAGAAGGTCAAGAGATTGGCTATGAAGTCTGCTCTGTCCGCCAAGGCGGCTGCAGGCGAGATCATCGTGGTGGATTCCATCAAGATGGACGCTATCAAGACCAAGGACTTCCGCACCTTCCTGGGCGCCGTCAAGGCGGAGGGCAAGGCTCTGGTGGTCACTCCTGCCAAGGATGAGATCATCGTAAAGTCCGCCCGCAACATCCCCGGCGTTGAGACCGCCATGGCCAACCTGATCAATGTCTATGACATTCTCAAGGCCAAGTACCTGGTCATCGACAAGGAAGCCCTCGCAGTAATCGAGGAGGTGTTCGCATAATGGCTAACGTATACGACATCATTATTCGTCCCATCATCACCGAGCGCTCTATGGCTGCTACCGGCGAGAAGAAGTACGTCTTCGAGGTAGCTCCCACCGCCGGCAAGATCGAGATCAAGAACGCCGTGGAGGAGATCTTCGGCGTGAAGGTGGCAAAGGTCAACACCATCAACTACGATGGCAAGGCTAAGCGCCTGGGCGCCGGCCGTCCCGGCAAGCGCAAGAGCTGGAAGAAAGCCTATGTCCAGCTGACCCAGGATTCCAAGACCATCGAGTTCTTCGAAGGCATGGTCTGATAACGGAAGGAGTGTAAAGAATGTCTATTAAAACCTTTAAGCCGACCACACCCTCCCGCAGACACATGACTGTCAACGGCTTTGACGGCATCAACAAGCATGCCAAGCCCGAGGCAAGCCTGACTGAGGTTCTGAAGAAGAATGCTGGTCGCAACAGCTATGGCCGCATCACCGTCCGTCATCGCGGCGGCGGCGAGAAGCGCAAGTATCGTATCATCGACTTCAAGCGCGACAAGATGGATATGGAAGCCACTGTCCTGCAGCTGGAGTACGATCCCAACCGCAGCGCCAACATCGCGCTGGTGCAGTATGAGGATGGCGAGAAGCGTTACATCATCGCTCCCGTGGGCCTGAAGGCCGGGGACAAGGTCCTCTCCTCCGCCGCTGCCGACATCAAGCCCGGCAACTGCCTGCCCATCGCCAACATCCCCGTGGGTACCGTTATCCACAACATCGAGATGCATCCCGGCCGCGGTGCCCAGCTGGTCCGCTCCGCCGGCACCTATGCCCAGCTGATGGCTAAGGAGGGCGACAACGCCCAGATCCGTATGCCCTCCGGCGAGGTGCGCATCATCCGCACTAACTGCACCGCCTGCATCGGTCAGGTGGGCAACCTGGAGCATGAGAATGTGCAGATCGGTAAGGCCGGCCGCAAGCGCCACATGGGTTGGCGTCCCACCGTCCGCGGTTCTGTTATGAACCCCTGCGACCACCCCCACGGCGGTGGTGAAGGTAAGTCCCCTGTTGGCCGTCCCGGCCCTGTCACTCCTTGGGGCAAGCCTGCTATGGGTTACAAGACCCGCAAGAAGAAGAACCCCACCGACAAGTTCATTGTCAAGCGTCGTAATGTGAAGTAAGGGAGGCAAGAGAATATGAGCAGATCTATTAAAAAAGGCCCGTATGTTGCCCCGGAGCTTCTCAAGCGGGTTGAAGAAATGAATGCAAAGGGTGAGAAGAATGTGCTGAAGACCTGGAGCCGCAGCTCCACCATCTTCCCTGCATTCGTGGGTCACACCATTGCCGTGCATGACGGCCGCCGCCATGTGCCCGTATATATCCAGGAGGATATGGTGGGTCACAAGCTGGGCGAGTTCGCTCCCACCCGCACGTTCCGCGGCCACGCGAAGTCTAAGTAAGAAGGAGGATGCAGAATA
>ENA-UONV01000187-UONV01000187.1-human-gut-metagenome-genome-assembly--contig:-CS4-NODE-187-length-84882-cov-7.931130_pt1 | contig 84882 bp, 82 predicted proteins | sample MGYA00242461_ERZ724008 | MGnify/ENA metagenome assembly ERZ724008 | reverse complement strand
CTTAAGTAAAGGAAGGATTAGACTATGGATCTGATCAAAGTTCTCAGCGAACAGTACATGAAGCCCGAACTGCCCGAACTGAATGTCGGCGACACCGTCCGCATCACCGTTCGTGTAAAGGAAGGCAGCCGTGAGCGCAATCAGGCTTTTGAAGGCACCATCATTGCCAAGAAGCATGGCGGCATCAACGAGACCATCACCGTCCGTCGTATTTCCTACGGCGTAGGCTGCGAGAAGGTCTTCCCCGTACACTCTCCCTCCATCGTCTCCGTAGAGACAGTCCGCCGCGGTAAAGTCCGCAGAGCAAAGCTGTACTACCTGCGTGAGCGTGTCGGTAAGAGCGCAAAGGTCAAGGAGCGTCTGTAAGCTCAAGACCCACAAATGGTCAAAAAAAGAGGCGTCAGCCTCTTTTTTTGTTGCCTAAATGCGGTTAAAGAGTGTATAATGATTAGAACCACAAGTATCAGAGGTAATGCAAATGAAAAAAGCTGATAATAAAAAGAAGAAAACCGAGGAGACCGTATCCAAAAGAGCAGAGGTCTATGACTGGATACAGTGCATTGTGTATGCGCTTATAGCCTGCGTCTTGGTGTTTGTGTTCTTTGTAAGGCTCGTTGATGTTGTCGGCTCTTCGATGCACCCCACGCTCGAGGAAGGCGACAAGATGGTCGTCACGAACCTGCTTTATAAGCCCAAGCAGGGAGATATAATCGTGTTCCAAAAGGACGATTACGCAGACTACGCTCTTGTTAAGCGTGTCATTGCGACCGAGATGCAGACAGTCGAGATAGACTTTGACAAGCACATTGTCTATGTCGACGGCGAAGCGCTTGATGAGCCGTATATAGCCGAGCCGACGGCAAATAAGATAGACTTCACCGGCATTCAGATAGTACCGCCCGGCTGTGTGTTCGTCATGGGCGACAACCGCAACGACTCGACCGACAGCCGTGATGAGCGTATTGGCATGGTCGATACCCGTGATATCATCGGCAAGGTAGTATTCATCGCTTTCCCGTTTGACCATATAGGATCACCGTATAAATAATTGCTATGGCAGATACAAATTTTGAAAAAATGAATATTCAGTGGTTTCCCGGCCACATGACCAAGGCTCAGCGCATGATAGAGGACAGCATCAAGCTTGTCGATGCCGTGTGCGAAATACTTGACGCAAGAATACCGAACTCAAGCCGCAATCCGGATATAGACAGGCTTGCAGCCGGTAAGCCGCGACTTATTATCCTAAACCGTGTCGACCTTGCCGATCCCGCCGTGACCGCACAGTGGAAAAAGCACTTTGAGGCGCAGGGGATAAAGATATTAGAGACCAATGCCAAGACCGGCAAGGGCATAAACGGCTTTGTTCCGGCGCTCCGTGAGCTGTTGGCGGATAAAATTGCCGATTACGCCGCAAAAGGACAGGCGTCCCGCCCGCTGCGTGTTATGATACTCGGCATCCCCAATGTCGGGAAGTCTACATTCATAAATAAGGTGGCAAAGCGCAAGGCCGCCGTGGCAGGGGACAAGCCCGGCGTTACCCGTGGCAAGCAGTGGATAAGCATCGACCGTGGCCTTGACCTTCTCGACACCCCGGGCATACTTTGGCCGAAGTTCGATTCGCAGGAGGTAGGTGAAATGCTCGCCATAACCAATGCAATAAAGGCTGATGTCCTCGATAAAGAGACACTGGGCGCAAATTTCATGCTCAGACTGCGTGAAATGTACCCCGATGCGCTGACACAGCGCTATAAATTCGTCCCCGACCCCGAAATGAACGGTTATGAGCTGCTTGAGGAAGCGGCAAAAAAGCGTGGCTTTTTGGTATCAAAGGGCGAATATGACATTGAGCGGATGGCAAATACCCTGCTTGTCGAGTACCACGACGGCAAGCTCGGCAGGATCAGCTTGGAGAAACCGGAATGACGGAGCTTTGGAAGCTTGAAAACGAGATATATGCCGAGGGGTTTGAACTCATCTGCGGTGTTGACGAGGCAGGGCGAGGCCCGCTTGCAGGTCCTGTCTGCGCTGCGGCGGTCATCCTGCCGAGAGGCATCGAGATTGCGTGGCTTGATGATTCCAAAAAGCTCACGGATAAAAAGCGTGAGGCGCTGTACGATGTTATCTGCGAAAATGCCCTTACCTATGGCATCGCCTTTGCAAGCGTTGAGGAGATAGAGAGCATCAACATCCTGAACGCCGCCATGCTTGCCATGAACAGAGCGATAGAAAAGCTCACACCGCAGCCGCAGCTTGCGCTCATAGACGGCAACCGCAACAGTGCTATAAACATCCCAAGCCGCTGCGTTATAAAGGGCGATGCAAGGTGCGCCGATATTGCCGCAGCGTCTATACTCGCAAAGGTGACCCGTGACCGATATATGCTTGAAATGGCGGAAAAGTACCCGGAGTACCATTTTGAAAAGCACAAGGGCTACGGTACAAAGCTGCACTACGAGGCATTGCGTGAGCATGGACCGAGCGAGATACACCGCCCGAGCTTTCTGAGGAAGATGCATTGATGGATAACAGACAGCTTGGCGCATGGGGCGAAAAGAAGGCGGCAAATTATCTCCGCCTGCACGGATATAAAATAGTAGACATGAACTGCCGATACAGGCAGGGCGAAATTGATATCGTTGCCTCAAAGCGTGGGTATATCGTCTTTGTCGAGGTCAAGCTCCGCAAAAACGACGCATACGCCGAGGCAAAGGAATTTGTCACCGCCGCAAAGCAGCAGCGGGTGATGATGGCGGCGCAGCTTTGGCTCCAACAAAATGAGACGGAGCTTCAGCCGAGGTTTGATGTGATAGAGATCTATGCACCCAACGGCGAAAAGGGCAGGGTCAGAATAAACCACATCGAAAATGCGTTTTAACAGGTGATCAAAATGATGTATAACAGCACAAGAGATAAATCATGCCGTGTTACTACGGCACATGCGATCGTTCACGGACTTGCACCCGACGGCGGCCTGTTCGTGCCCGAGGAGCTGCCGAAGCTGAGCCTTGCGCAGATAGAGGCTCTCAGCAAGACCGATTACCGTGGCAGAGCCGAGGAGCTTCTCTCTCTGTTCCTTGATGAGTTCGACCGAGCGGAGATAAAGCGCATCGTCAGCGCAGCTTACGGCGATAATTTCGATGATGCCACCGTTGCGCCGCTTCATATAATTGACGGCAAGACTGCCGTTTTGGAGCTTTGGCACGGCCCGACCTGCGCCTTTAAGGACATGGCGCTGCAAATTCTGCCGCACCTGCTCACCGCATCGCTTAAAAAATGCGGCGAGACTAAAAAGGTGTGCATCCTCGTTGCTACGAGCGGCGATACCGGCAAAGCGGCGCTCGAGGGCTTTGCCGATGTTGAGGACACGAAGATACTGGTATTTTACCCGCACAACGGTGTTTCCGATGTACAGAAGCTGCAAATGGTCACACAGCGTGGCGAAAATGTCTCCGTTGCGGCTGTCAAGGGCAACTTTGACGATGCTCAGACCGGAGTTAAGACCCTTTTCGGCGATACGCAGCTCGCTCAAGAGCTCTCCGCCAAGGGCTGGTTTCTGTCCTCTGCAAACTCAATTAACTGGGGCAGACTTCTGCCGCAGATAGTTTACTATTTCTCGGCTTACTGCGATTTTATTAACTCAAATGGGTTGAAACTCGGCGACGAGGTCGACTTTGCCGTCCCAACCGGCAACTTCGGCGACATCCTCGCTTGCTGGTACGCAAAGCAGATGGGGCTGCCGGTCGGCAAGCTCATCTGCGCATCGAACGAGAACAATGTACTCGCCGATTTCTTCAAGACCGGCACATACGACCGCAACAGAGCTTTCCACACGACGATATCCCCGTCGATGGACATCCTCGTTTCGAGCAATCTCGAGCGTCTGCTGTACAGTGTCTGCGGCGATGATAAGCAGGTTGCAGAATACATGCGCAGCCTGAGCGAAAAGGGAAGCTACACTGTGAGCAAAGAGATATTCAAGGTCTTGTCCGATAACTTTGCCGGCGGCTTCTGCACCGATGCCGACACGAAAGCAACAATTGCTAATGTGTACAATGAGCACGGCTATCTTATCGACACGCATACCGCCGTTGCGTACAAGCTCATGCTTGAGCATAAAACGGACAGACCGACGGTCGTTGTCTCGACCGCAAGCCCGTTCAAGTTCTGCGACAGCGTGCTTGACGCCCTCGGCGAAAAGACCGATGCTTCCGGTGTGGAGCTTATTGAAAAGCTTGCGTCTTTTACGGGAAATGCAGCACCTGCACCTCTGTGCGGCCTTGATAAACGCCCTGTGCGCTTTGAGACCGTCATCGAAAAGCAGGCCATGAAACAGGCAGTTACCGAATTTCTGAAGTGATATGTACGGGACAATGTCCCGCTTTGTCAGTCGCAGCAGCCTCTGGGGCAGAAAGTGCCGCAGAAGGTCTCGGACTTGGTGGTCGCTCTCTCGTTCTGAACCTTGATCTGGGAGGCGGCGCACTTGTTGTCGATGGTGTTGTACTTGCAGGTGCTTACATCGCAGCCGACGCCGGTTATCTCGCTATGGTTCATTTTCTTTTCACTCATTGTTTTATACCTCCGATAGTATTGCCGTAAGGCAATATTATTGTCTGCTTATTATACCTGAATATACGGAGGCACTATGTCTTTATATGCGATAGGCGATCTGCATTTGTCGCTGGGCACCGATAAACCGATGGATGTTTTCGGCGGCAGATGGGAAAACTATGTAGAAAAAATCAAAGAGGGATTTTCTGTTCTGAATGGCGACGACCTCACGGTCATATGCGGCGATATAAGCTGGGGCATGTCGATGGACGAGACGCTTGAGGACTTTAAGTTCATCGACCGTCTGCCGGGAAAAAAGATAATTTTAAAAGGCAATCACGACTATTGGTGGACAACGGCAACAAAGGCAAAGAAATTCTTTGCCGAGAACGATATCACGACAATCGATATTCTGCACAATAACTGCTTTAAATATGAAAATATCGCACTTTGCGGCACACGAGGCTGGTTTTACGAGGAGAGCAAGGGCAACGAGCATGACAAAAAGGTCATGAATCGTGAGATAATGCGGCTTGATGCCTCACTTAAGGCGGCAGGTGAGGGGGAAAAGTATGTTTTCATGCACTATCCGCCGAAGTATTACAATTACGAGTGCCCAGAGATACTTGAGCTTCTGCGCAAATACGATGTCAGGCGCTGCATTTACGGCCATATCCACGGCCCTGGCTGCGCATTTGCCTTTAACGGAATGTACGGGAATGCGAAATTTGACTTAGTATCTGCCGATTATATACAGTTTGAGCCCAAAAAGCTGCTGTAAATACACATTATTGATATAAAAAACATTGCTTTTAGCGGGATAATCTGCTATTATGCTTAAGTGTTTGAAAGAACATTATTAGGAGGAAGACATAAATGCAAGTAAGAAACGTAGAAAAAAACGAAAATAATACTGCAACTTTTCAGGTTGAAGTTGATCCTGCCGAGTTTGACAAGGCTGTCGACAAAGCCTTTAACAATGTCAAGGGCAGTATAAATATCCCCGGCTTCAGAAAGGGTAAGGCTCCCCGTGCAGTCGTTGAGGGCATGTATGGCGCAGACGCTTTCTATCAGGACGCTATCGAAGTTGCCGCTCCCGACGCATTCGGCTACGGCATCGACAACAGCGGCCTTAAGATGATCGGCAGACCCAGCATGACCGATGTTGAGATCACCGATGACAAGTCCCTCGTCCTCACATTTAAGGTCGACCTGTTCCCCGTGATCACCCTCGGCCAGTACAAGGGCCTGAGCGCACAGAAGGGCGACGCAACTGTCACCGATGAGATGGTCGAGGCAGAAATCAATGCCGACCGTAAGCGTAATTCCCGTTTTGTTGATGTTGACCGTGAGGCTCAGGAAGGCGACACCGCAAGCATCGACTTTGACGGTTATCTTGACGGCGAGAAGTTTGATGGCGGCTACGGCGAGGGCTACCGCCTTGAGATCGGCTCCCACACCTTCGTCCCCGGCTTCGAGGATCAGATCATCGGTATGAAGGTCGGCGAGACCAAGGATATAAACATCACCTTCCCCGAGGATTACACCGCTGAGCTTGCAGGCAAGGATGTTGTCTTTAAGGTAAAGCTCAACAGCCTTTGCGTTGCAGAGCTTCCCGAGCTTGACGATGATTTCGTTCAGGATGTCTCCGAGTTTGAGACCGTTGACGAGTACAGAGCAGACCTGCGCAAGGAGATGGAAAAGAAAGCCGTTGAGAATGTCGAGGCTGCTTTCCGTTCCGACATTATCATGCAGGCATGCGATAATATGACCGTTGATATCCCCGAGGTGCTCATCAATGCCAAGGTCGAAGAGCTTGTACACACCTATGCAAACAACTTCGGCGTCACCGACCCCAAGCTCACCACCGAGGATATCATCAAGATGATGGGCCTTGACGACGAGTCGCTCAACAACACCATCCGTCCCGTTGCCGTTAACCAGGTAAAGCAGGAGCTTCTGCTTGAGGCTATAATCGAGGAAGAGGGCATCGACATTTCCGGCGATGCATTCGACGAGTATGTAAAGACCACCGCCGAGTCCGTTGATGCTACCCCCGAGTCCATCCTCAACTACTTTGGCGAGGAATTTATAAAGAACGAGTACAAGAGAGAGCAGGCTACCAAGATCATTATGGATTCTGCGATCGTTGCCCCCAAAGAGGAAGCAGCTGAATAATAATCGGATTATTCGGATATGATCTCCTGGATAGGCTAAATATGAAAGGAGACTATTATGAGTTTAGTACCTTATGTCGTGGAGCAGACAAGCCGCGGCGAGCGTTCCTACGACATTTTTTCAAGACTTCTCAATGACCGCATCATCATGCTGTCCGAGGAGGTCAATGATGCGACTGCAAGCCTTGTTGTTGCACAGCTTCTTTACCTTGAAGCACAGGACCCCGATAAAGACATACAGTTTTATATCAACAGCCCCGGCGGAAGCGTCACGGCGGGCATGGCTATCTACGATACCATGCAGTACATTAAGCCCGATGTTTCGACTATCTGCATAGGGCTTGCCGCCTCCATGGGCGCATTCCTGCTTTCCTCCGGCGCAAAGGGAAAGCGCCTGGCACTTCCCAATTCTGAGATCATGATACATCAACCCTCCGGCGGCAGCCAGGGCCAGTGCACCGATATTCAGATACAGGCTGAGCAGATCCTGAAGATAAAGCATAATTTGAACCGCATCCTTGCCGATAACACCGGCAAGTCTGTCGAGGTCATCGAGCGTGACTGCGAGCGTGACCACTTTATGTCTGCGCAGGAAGCTGCGGAGTACGGTATTATCGACAAGGTAATAACCAAGCGTTAAAAGCTGATGGGGGAACGCATAGTTCCCCCATATTTATACAGCACGGTTTGAGGTAAAACTATGGCAAGAACTGATGATAGAAAAAGTATAAGATGCTCGTTCTGCGGCAAAACGCAGAATGTCGCAAACAGGCTTATTGCCGGTAACGGCGCATACATCTGCGATGAATGCATCCGCCTGTGCATGAGCATCATTGCTGACGATGTTGACGAGGTAGAGCAGGTAGAGCAAACCCCTGAGCTTGAGTTTGAAAGCCTTCCCAAGCCTGCGGATATCAAGGCAAACCTCGACGAATACATTGTCGGGCAGGACAGGGCAAAGACCGTCCTTTCCGTAGCCGTTTATAATCATTATAAGCGCATTTTGTATGCAGGCTCAAACGATGTTGAGCTGCAAAAGAGCAACATACTGCTCATCGGCCCCACCGGCAGCGGCAAAACGCTTTTTGCACAGTCTCTGGCAAAAATGCTCAATGTTCCGTTCGCAATCGCCGATGCTACGACACTCACCGAGGCAGGCTATGTCGGCGAGGATGTCGAGAACATCCTTTTAAGACTTTTGCAGGCTGCCGATTTTGATGTTGAGCGTGCCGAAAAGGGTATTATTTATATTGATGAGATCGATAAGATCGCCCGCAAGAGCGAGAATACATCCATCACGAGGGATGTTTCCGGCGAAGGCGTGCAGCAGGCGCTTTTGAAGCTGCTTGAGGGCACTGTCGCCAATGTTCCGCCCCAGGGCGGACGCAAGCACCCGCATCAGGAATTTATCAAGGTCGATACGACCAACATCCTCTTTATCTGCGGCGGCGCCTTCGACGGTCTTGATAAGATAATCGAAAAGCGCACCGACAAAAAGAGCATGGGCTTCGGTGCAGAGATCAAAAGTGCCACCGACCGGGATGTCGGCGATATCCTTGCTCAGGCTCAGCAGCATGACCTTCTTAAGTTCGGCATCATCCCCGAGCTTATCGGCAGACTGCCGGTCATTGCTCCGCTGACCTCCCTTAAGCGTGAGGATCTTGTCCGCATACTTACCGAGCCCAAGAACGCCATGACCAAGCAGTATAAGGCCCTCATGAGCTATGACGGTGTTGACCTTGAGTACAACACCGATGCTCTCGAAGCGATAGCCGACAAGGCAATTGAGATGAAAATTGGCGCACGAGGCCTGCGCAGCGTCATGGAGGGCATCATGACCGATATCATGTTCAGCGTTCCCTCCGAAAAGGATGTTGAAAAGGTCATCATTACCGCCGACTGCGTGAATAATAACACCAGCCCCGAAGTAATACGCAGGTAAAATAGTTTTATAGCAAGGCGGGGCATCAGTCCCGTCTTGCGCTTTTCCCCAAGAGGTTTTTTCTATGAGTAATGTATTAGAAATCGAAACCCGTGCATTGCCCGTTTTGGCACTGCGCGGTCTTAACATATTCCCCGGCATGCTCTTAAACTTTGATGTAGAGCGGCCGATATCCGTTGCGGCGCTCAATTCCGCAATGGACACAGATCAGGAGATATTCCTTGTAACGCAAAAGGATGTCACGACAGATCTGCCCGATGAGGGCGACCTTTACAAGGTTGGCGTCGTCTGCCGCATTCGTCAGCTTATCCGTCAGCCAGGCTCAAAGCTGTGCAAGGTCATGGTCGAAGGTCTCCAGCGAGGCCGCATTGTGCAGATAACGGCAGCGTCTCCGCATTTCGTCGGTGAAATTCAACTTCTGCCCGATAAGCGTGAGCACTCTGACAGCGCAAGGCGAGATGCGCTCATGCGCACCTGCATAGGCATGTTTGACGAGTATGTGCAGCTTGCGGGCAATATGCCGCCCGAGATGCTTCTGAGCATCGTTGTAAGCCGTGACCCGGGCTATGTCGCCGACTATATTGCGCACAATCTGCGCATCGATTACCGTGAAAAGCAGCAGCTTCTTGAGCAGCTTCATCCCCTGAAGCGCCTTGAAATGCTTGTGAAAACGCTTAGCCACGAGATCGAGGTCATGACCATTGAGCAGGAGATCAATGATGCTACCAATGAGCAGATGAACCGCAACCAGCGTGAGTATTTCCTGCGTGAGCAGATGAAGGTCATCCAGCAGGAGCTCGGCGAGGACGACAGCTTTGACGATATCGGCGAGTACCGAAAAAAGATCCGTGCGCTCAAGCTCAGTCCCGAGATTGAGGAGAAATTCTTGAAAGAGGTCTCTCACCTTGCAAAGCAGCCCTTCGGCTCGACCGAAGCGACCGTTATCAGGGGCTATCTTGATACCTGCCTTGAGCTGCCGTGGAATACAAAGACCGAGGAGACCGACGATATCGAGCTTGCAAGAAAAATGCTCGACGAGGATCACTTCGGCCTTGAAAAGGTCAAAGAGCGTGTCATCGAGTACCTTGCCGTGCGAAAACTTGCACCCAAGGCAACCGGCAGCCTGCTGTGCCTTGTCGGCCCTCCGGGCACGGGCAAGACAAGCATAGCAATGTCCATTGCAAGGGCTACAAATCGCAACCTTGTGCGTATTTCGCTCGGCGGTGTGCACGATGAGGCGGAGATACGAGGACACCGCAAGACCTATGTCGGCTCGATGCCGGGCAGAATTATCGGCGGCATCAAGCAGGCAAAAAGCTCAAACCCCTTGATGGTGCTTGACGAGATTGACAAGCTCGGCTCGGACTACCGTGGCGACCCTTCGGCGGCGCTTCTGGAAGCGCTCGACCCCGAGCAGAACAAAACCTTCAGGGACAACTTCCTTGAAGTGCCGTATGATCTTTCCGATGTGTTTTTCATCACAACGGCGAACACGACATCTACCATCCCCAGAGCGCTGCTTGACAGGATGGAGATAATCGAGCTTTCCAGCTATACCGACATGGAAAAGCTCAGCATCGCAAAGAACTATCTGCTGCCCAAGCAGCGCAAAAAGCACGGCCTTAAGGCTGCGCAGCTCAAGATAAGCGACGATGCTATCCGTGAGATAATAAGCCTTTACACCCGTGAATCAGGCGTGCGTGGACTTGAACGCCAGATAGGCACCATCTGCCGCAAGACCGCAGTTGCCATCGCAAGAGGCGAGCGCAAGAGCCTGAGCCTGCGTGCAGGCATGCTAAAGCCCTACCTCGGTGCGGAGAAATTTAAGCCCGAGAGTCGCCGTAACGCAGATGAGGTCGGCCTTGTGCGAGGTCTTGCATGGACCTCCGTCGGCGGCGAGGTGCTTGATGTCGAGGTCGCAGTGCTCGACGGCAGCGGCAAGATCGAGCTTACTGGCAATCTCGGCAATGTGATGAAGGAGTCCTGCCAGGCGGCGGTGACATTTATCCGCAGCCGGGCAAAGGCTTTGGGCATTGACGAGCAGTTTTATAAAAATAAAGATATCCATATTCATTTTCCCGAGGGTGCAGTACCCAAGGACGGCCCCTCGGCGGGCATAACCGTCTGCACGGCGATAGCTTCCGCCCTGACCGGCAGGCCGGTGCGGCGTGATATTGCCATGACGGGTGAGATAAGCCTGCGCGGCCGTGTCCTCCCGATAGGGGGTCTCAAGGAAAAGACGATGGCTGCCCTGCGAAACGGCGTTAACACCGTCATCGTTCCGGCGGACAATGAGCCCGACCTTGACGAAATCGACCCGACGGTGAAGTCTGCTCTTAACTTTGTGCTTGCCGACAAGGTAGACAAGGTGCTCGACATTGCGCTGCTTCCCAAGCCCGACGAGCCGAAGGTTGAGGCGAAAGCGCCCAGAGCGGCAAAAAAACCACGCTCGGATATCAGACAGTAGGTGCAGAATGAATACACTTAATGTAAACAAGGCAGAGTTTATAAAATCTGCCGCCAATCCCTCAGGCTTTATACGAAGCGAGCTTCCGAACATCGTTTTTTCGGGCAAGTCCAATGTCGGCAAATCGTCGGTCATAAACAGACTTCTGAACCGCAAGAACTTTGCAAGGGTAGGGCAGTCGCCGGGCAAGACCATCCATGTAAATTACTTTCTTATCGATAAGAAAGCTTACTTTGTTGACCTTCCCGGCTACGGTTACGCCAAGGTGTCCCGCACCGAGAAGGAGCGTTGGGGCAAGCTGATGGAGCAGTTTTTCGCAGCTGAGGGACTGATAACGCTCGGCGTGATGATAGTCGATTCCCGCCACAAGCCCACCGCCGACGATATCACCATGGCACAGTGGTTCAAAAGCACCTGCTGCCCGATGGTCGTCGTCGCAAATAAGTGCGATAAGCTCAAGAAAAGCGAAATTGAGCCGAACATGGCGCTCATTCGTGAAACGCTTGAGCTGCCGGAGAATACAGTGCTGATACCGTTTTCTGCCGAAAAGGGGAATGGTAAGGACGCACTTATGTCGGAGATACTTAAATATGTCTAACACCCCATCTTTTGTGAATGTGCTGCAAGGACTTGACTGGAGCGTTCTGCTGAACCTGCTCCTGTCGGTCGTCCCTGCGCTCATATGCATCACTTTACATGAGCTCAGCCACGGCTATGTTGCCTATAAGTTAGGCGATAATACCGCAAAGCGCATGGGCAGGCTCACGCTCAATCCCATAAAGCATATCGACCTTGTCGGTCTTATCATGATGGTCGCATTCAAGTTCGGCTGGGCAAAGCCCGTGCCGGTCGATATGCGCAACTTCAAAAATCCAAAGCGCGATATGGCGATAACCGCCCTTGCCGGGCCATTGGCCAATGTCGTCATCTGCTGCGTGTTCCTGTTCATTTACGGCCTTGTATACATACCTTTGACAACAGCGTCAAACGACCTTGCCAAGGCGGTACTCGACATGGTGTACCTGACTGCGTATCTGAGCATAGCACTTGCAATTTTCAACATCATCCCTATCTCGCCGCTTGATGGGTCGAAGATACTGTTCTCGTTTTTGAGCGACGAAAGCTACATGAAGCTGATGCGGTACGAGCGCTACGGAATGATACTTCTTCTTGTGCTGGTCGTGACCGATGTTTTGGGCACCCCATTGTATACCGTGACGCAATTCGTGTTCGGAAAATTGTTTGTTTTTGCCGACTGGGGCTTTGACCTGGTCAAGGCGTTGTATGTGTGATATGGAAAATCCGACCTTTCATCTTGAGGGCATAGTCAAGGATAAAGACGAGCTTCAGGACTTTTCCGGCCCACTGAGTCTTATCCTTATGCTTCTTTCAAAAAACAAAATAGAGATACGAGACATCAAGATATCGGAGATACTCGACCAGTACCTTGAATACCTCGCTGAGATGGAACGCATGGATCTTGAGATTGCAAGCGAATTCGTCCAGATGGCATCGCACCTGCTGTTTATCAAGACCCGCACGCTGCTTGCCGGTGACGAGGAGGTCAGCGAGCTTGAAGAACTGATGACCTCACTTGAGCAGCTAAAGTGCCGTGATATCTACACTGCTGTGCAAAAGGTAATACCCGAGCTTAAAAAAGCATCGGAGACCGGACTTTTGTACTTTGCAAAGCAGCCCGAGCCGCTTCCGAAGGTCAGCCGTGAGTATGAATATAAGCATGAACCGGCAGATCTGTTCAAGGCTTTGTACACTGTTGTGACCCGTGGCGGCAAGCCGCTTGAGCCGGAGTATTCCCGCCGTCTTGCACCGGCAAGGATAGTTTACGAGGTTCGCACCAAAAGCCGTGAGCTTATAACGCTTCTGCAAACGGCGCCTGCTAAGCTGAATGACCTGTACGCTCAGTGCGAGAGCCGCTCGGAGATAGTGGCGACCTTTATATCCGTCCTTGAGCTGTGCAGCATGGGCAGCGTCGAGATAAGCGGCGAGGAAAGCGACTATACCGTCACATTTATAGGCGGAAATGTTGAAGAGATCCTCGAAAGAATAGTTGAGTAGGTAATTTTTTATGGACGATATGAATATAAAATCGGCAATTGAGGCTATACTCTTTGCAGCGGGTGAACCTGTACCTGCGGCAAGGATATCACTCATCCTCGGCGTAAGCGAGGAGGCGGTGTATGCTGCGGCAAAGGAGCTTTCCGATGAGTACAGCTTCAACCTGCGTGGAATAAGATTGCTTAAGCTTGATAAAAATCTTCAGCTATGCTCGTCTCCTGAGTATGCCTCGGTCATCACGAAAACTCTGGAGCACCGCAAGCCGCCGATGCTTTCGCAGCCTGCGCTTGAAACTCTCGCCGTAGTTGCATATTTCCAACCCGTGACGAGAGCGTACATCGATCAGGTGCGAGGTGTTGACAGCTCGTACACAGTCGGCGTTTTGCTCGACAAGGGACTTATAGAGCGCTGCGGCAAGCTCGATGTTCCCGGCAGACCCTCGCTTTTACGCACAACGGATGTGTTTCTGCGCACAATGGGCGTGAGCGAGCTGTCGGAGCTTCCGGAACTTCCCGATATCTCAGCCAGCGACGGGGCAAAAAAGCTTGAGGATGCTATCGAAAAGCTTAACACCGTCGGTGAAAACCAGCTCAGCATTGATGAAATACAGTAAAATCAGGTGGTGCAATTGAAAGCATTATTTCTTATTCTGCTTGCGATTGCACTGCTTTTTTTTATAAAAATAAGCTTGCACGCAAGCTATGATGCGACCGGCACAAGGGTCTGCATTAGCACTTTGGGCATAAGAAAACCGCTTTTGCCGCAGAAAAATAAGTCCAAGCCGAAGCAAAAGCTGAACTTTTGGGATATATACTGCACCGCAAACGCGTCGCTTAAGGCGTTTAATAAGGTTAAGCACGGTATCGTTATTGAGCATATAGACATAATCTTTATCTGCGCAGACGATGACCCATATACGGCAATCATGAAGTTTAATGCTGTCAATGCCGGAGTGTTTTCGCTGCTGAGTTACCTGGAGAGCTGTTTTGAGGTCAAAAACCGTGAAATACACATAGATACGGATATGACCGCCGATAAGTCAGTGATGCAGCTGTCGGCGCAAATGTCCTTAAGAGTAGGGCAGATAGTTTATTTCGTAATATTATTTGTATTTGAAACGATAAAGCTTAAAAGGAGACTTCGAAATGGAAAGCAAACTCAGTGAAATGATGCAGTCGGCAATGAACAGCGTGAAGCGACTTGTTGAGGTCAATAACATTATCGGAGAGCCGATAAACACTGCAGACGGCCTGACCTTGGTGCCGATATCGAAGGTCAGCTTCGGTTTCGGCGGAGCGGGCGGCAGATTACCCGGAAATAACAAGGATGATTTTGGCGGCGGCAGTGCGACCGGTGTGAAAATTGAGCCCATCGGTTTTCTTGCCGTCAAAGAGGGCGGAGTTCGCATGATAAATGTCATGCCGCCTGCGCAAAATAGCGTTGACAGGCTGTTTGAGCTTGTCCCGCAGGTGCTCGATAAGGTCAACTTCAAGGATTAAAACGAGTAATATTTGCCCATAATAGCACTACCGAAAGGTGGTGCTATTATAATGAAGAAAACTATAAGTCTAATAATTTGCATGGCGGTTCTTGCCTCCGTGCTCACGATAAACGCCTTTGCGGCGCAAAATGACATATCCGCCAAGGCTGCGATACTCTATTGTGCCGACACAGGTGATACACTATATGCTAAAAATGCTGATGAGCGCAGACTCATAGCAAGCGTCACGAAGATAATGACGGCCATCGTTGTTATCGAAAACTGCAACTTGGACGAGGTCGTAAAGCTAAAGCCTGAGTGGTGCGCAGTCGAGGGCTCAAGCATGTACCTTGATTACAAAAAAACCTACACCGTAAGGGAGCTTCTGACCGGCATGATGCTCGTTTCCGGCAATGACGCCGCAACGGCGCTTGCCTGCCACTTGTCCGGTGACGAGCGCAGTTTCTCTGCAAAAATGAACGAAAAGGCAAAGCAGCTTGGCCTTGAAAACAGCTCGTTTCGCAATCCCCACGGCCTTGACGATGACGAGCACTACTCAACGGCAAGGGACTTGGCGAAGCTTGCTGCCTACTGCATGGAAAACGAGGACTTTAAGCAGATAGTTTCAAGCTATTGTGCCAAGATAAAAGACCAAACCTATTATAACCACAACAGGCTGCTCGTCGAATACGATGGCTGCATCGGTATAAAAACCGGCTACACCATTGCCGCAGGCAGAACGCTTGTTAGTTGCGCCGAAAGAAACGGCATGCGCCTTATCTGCGTCACGCTCAGTGCGCCCGACGATTGGAACGACCATAAGAAACTCCTTGACTATGGCTTTGATAACTATATACTAACAAGCTGCAATAAGGATAATTACAAGCTCGACCTGCCGGTATCGTCTGCTGCCGAGGATAAAACCTCCGCAGTCCCCGAAAACGATATCCTGCTTCTCACGCATAAGGACGACAACATTGATATGCGCCTTGAGGTGCCGAGAATTCTGTTTGCGGGCGGCATCAAGGGCGAAAGGGTCGGAAAGCTCAAGGTATTTGTAAACGGAGAGCTTGCGGCGGAGGAAAACTTGGTTTATACTGAAAATGTGCCGGTTGACAGCTCGGAGCATTTGACGGCGTGGGAGCAATTGCGCAGACTGCTCAACGAGGCCACAAAACCCTTGTATGTTTCGTAGGAGCGCTATGAAAGAGAGATTGCAGAAGATAATATCGGCAGCCGGTGTCGCATCACGCAGAGCTGCCGAGGAGTTTATAAAAAGCGGCAAGGTTACCGTTAACGGCAAAACAGCTAAGTTAGGGGACAGTGCCGATATCGACACGGACATTATCTGCATTGACGGCCAAACTATCGGCCGCCGTGCGGATAACACCTACATAATGCTCAATAAGCCCCGTGGCTATGTGACGACGCTCAGCGACGAAAAGGGGAGACCCTGTATAACGGAGCTTATTAAAGATGTGGGCAAGCGGGTGTACCCCGTCGGCAGACTTGATATGTACTCAGAGGGGCTTCTCATTTTGACCGATGACGGAGACTTTGCAAACCGTCTCATGCACCCATCGCACGAGATGACAAAGACATACCACGCATGGGTAAACGGAAAATGCAGCGTCGCTGCGCTTGACCGTCTGCGTTCCTCTTTTGACATTGACGGCTATGAAACCAAGCCGGCGGAAGTCGAGATATTATACTCCTGCGATGATTATACTCAACTGTCGATAAGCATCCATGAAGGCAGAAACAGACAGATACGAAAAATGTGCGAGCAGACGGGATTAAAGCTTACAAAGCTTAAGCGAGTAGCCGAGGAAAAGCTTGAGTTGGGCGCCCTCAAGCCCGGCAAGTGGAGAGTGCTCACTGAGCAGGAATTGCAAGTGCTATCCGAAGAAAACAGATAAAATCAATACTAAAACCGATTTTTTGCCTCAAACAAGCTTAATTTTGCAAGTTTGGGGCAAAAAAATTGCAAAAAGCTATTGCAATTCAGTGAAAATAAAAGTAAACTAAGTCCATGTTTTAATTGGAGATGATACTTGATGGAAAAAGATCTTCTTGCTATTCTTTCCGAAGGAAGCCGTAAGTTTTCAAAGGGCCAGAGAATTATAGCAAAATATATATTGAATAACTATGATAAAGCCGCATTTATGACCGCAGGTCGCCTCGGTAAGATAGTCGGTGTGAGCGAATCGACCGTTGTCCGTTTTGCCTCGGAGCTCGGTTATGACGGTTATCCGAGTATGCGTAAGGCTCTGCAAGAGATGATACGCAACAGACTCACTTCCGTTCAACGAATTGAAGTCGCAAAAGACATGATAGACGATACGGATATCGTGAGATCTGTCATAAACAGCGACATTCAGAACCTCCAGGCAACGCTCGAGCTTTTAGAAGAAAAAAGCTTTAACGCCAGCATCGATGCCATAATCGAAGCTAAAAATATTTACATTGTCGGTATGCGCACTTCAACCTCGCTTGCAACGCTTTTGGGGCTGTACCTCAATCTACTGCGCAATAATGTCAATGTCATCCACGATGTCGGCGCAAGCGAAATTTACGAACAGATAATAAGAATAGGCGCAGGTGACCTGTTCATAGGCATAAGCTTTCCCCGCTACTCCAGCCACACGGTGGATGCAATGCAGTTTGCAAAGAAAATGGGCGCAAAGTCCATTGCAATTACAGACAGCGCAGCGTCGCCGTTTGAGGGCATTGCCGACCTCAGCCTGCACGCAAAGAGCGACATGGTATCGTTCCTCGACTCGCTTGTTGCGCCTATGAGCCTTATAAATGCGATAATCGTCGCAGTCGGCATTAGAAATAAAGAAAATGTCTCGCAGACCTTTGAGAGACTTGAACGAATTTGGCAGGAGCATGATGTCTATGAGCCGGCAGAGAGCTGATGTGGTCGTGATAGGCGGCGGCGCATCGGGAATGATGTGCAGTGCCGTTGCAGCCGAGCGGGGTCTTGATGTCATCCTGCTTGAGCCAAATAAAATTCTCGGCCGCAAGCTGCGCATAACGGGCAAGGGTCGCTGTAATGTGACAAATAACTGCGATATCAAGGAGTTTCTGACGAATATCCCGGGTGATGGCAGGTTTTTGTATTCTGCGCTCAACAGACTTTCGCCCCGTGACACGATGGAGCTTTTTGAAGGCCTTGGCCTTAAGCTCAAAACCGAGCGTGGAAACAGGGTCTTTCCTGTGTCCGACAATGCAAATGATGTTGCCGGAGCACTCCAACGCTATATGCACCGCAGCGGTGTAAGAATTGAGCGTTGCTCGGCAAAGCATATATTGACCGAGAACTCAGCTGTCGTCGGAGTTCAGACCGACGAGGGCGTTATCGACTGCCGAGCGACGGTAATTTGCACCGGCGGACTTTCGTATCCGCTCACAGGCTCAAAGGGCGCAGGCTATAAGATGGCGCAGGAGCTCGGACACACTGTAACAGAGCGGCATCCCTCGCTTGTCCCGCTTGAAAGCGACGATGAGTATTGCGCTCAGATGCAGGGATTTTCTCTAAGAAATGTGACGCTTTCGGCATTTGAGGACGGCAAGCTTATATATAAAGAGCTTGGCGAAATGCTGTTTACGCACTTTGGCGTGAGCGGACCGCTGGTTCTTTCGGCGAGCTCACATATGCGCAACTTCGGCAAAGCAAATTACACGCTTTCAATCGACCTGAAGCCTGCCTTGGACGAGAAAAAGCTTGACGCGCGGCTCCTGCGTGACTTTGAAAAGTACGCAAACCGTGATTTTGCAAATTCCCTCGGCGATCTTGCTGGCAAGGCTATGATACCCGTGCTCATCGAGCTGTCGGGCATTCCGGCCGACACGAAGGTCAACTCCATCACCCGTGAGCAGCGTCACGCTCTGCTAACGCTTTTCAAAAACTTCCCCGTGAGTATTTCAGGTCCCAGACCCATTGACGAGGCTATCGTCACCTCCGGCGGCGTTTGCACAAAGGAGATAAATCCGAGGACAATGGAGTCAAAACTCATCAGCGGCCTTCATTTTGCGGGCGAGGTCATGGATCTTGACGCATACACGGGCGGCTTTAATCTTCAGATCGCATGGTCAACGGCGTACACCGCCGCAAATTCACTATGAGAGGTAAGATATGATTTCAATTGCAATCGACGGCCCCTCCGGCGCAGGTAAGAGCACTGTTGCGAAAAAATGCGCCGAACGCTTCGGCTTCAGATATGTCGACACAGGCGCTATTTACAGGACTATCGGCTTGGCTGCCTTTAATAGAGGCATCGACACCAAGGACGGTGCTGCTGTCGTGGCCATCCTGCCGGAGCTCGACATTGACCTTATATACAATGATGACGGCGAGCAGCGCATGATACTAAACGGCAGCGATGTTTCCGAGGAAATACGCAGGCCTGAGATATCCATGTGTGCATCGAATGTCTCCGCTATTGCAGCAGTTCGGGATTACCTTACCGATATGCAGCGCAATATGACGAAAAGATACGATGTAATAATGGACGGCAGGGATATCGGCACGGTTATCTTGCCGAATGCCAATGTCAAGGTGTTTCTCGCCGCAAGTGCCGAAGCCAGAGCAGACAGGCGATATAAGGAGCTTATTAAAAAGGGCAGTACTGTAAGCTATGACGAGGTCTTGAGCGACATGAAGCTTCGTGACGAGCAGGACACCAAGCGTGCCGCCGCCCCACTGAAGGCTGCCGAGGACGCAGTATATCTTGACACAAGCAGCATGAGTTTTGAAGAAAGCGTCGATGCCGTTGCCAAACTCATTGTTGAAAAAACGGGCAGACAGCCTATTGCGGAGCAATAAAAATGGAGAAGGTCACAGTTGCAAAAAGCGCAGGCTTTTGCTTTGGCGTGAGCAGGTCTGTCGATATGGCGGAGGAGCTTCTGCGTGACGGCAATGCCTATTGCCTAGGTCAGCTCATCCATAACGATGATGTTGTGAACGTCTTGGCAGCAAAGGGGCTAGGTGTTATAAACAGCCCAGACGAGCTTCCTGACGGAGAAAGAGTCGTGATCCGCTCACACGGCGTTGCAAAAAGCGTGTACGACGCATTGGAACGCAAGCATGCGGTCATCATAGATGCTACCTGCCCCAAGGTCAAGAAGATACATGAGATAGTGTCAAAGGCAAGCGGGGACGGCCGTTTTGTCGTCATCATCGGTATGCACCATCACCCTGAGGTCGAGGCCGTATGCGGCTGGTGCGGCGAGCATACCGTGTGCGAAAACGAGAGCGAGCTTAGTTCGTATTTCGCTGAGCGGCCGGATTTATCGGCAAAAGCAATAACCATGGTTATTCAAACGACGCAAACTCGTACTAATTTTATAGAATGTGCGAATTTCTTAAAAAAAAGATGTACAAATGTAGAAATCTTTGATACAATATGTGGCGCAACATCCATGCGTCAGAAAGAGGCCGCAAAACTGTCGGCTGAATGTGATGCAATGGTCGTGATAGGCGGCAGGCACAGTGCCAACAGCGTCCATCTTGCCGAAATATGTCGGCAGGAATGTGACAATGTCCAGTTTGTCAACAATGCGGAAGAGGTTGATATGGACAGACTCAAAAATGCCCGTACCGTCGGCGTCACGGCAGGCGCATCCGCTCCTGCATGGATAATTAAGGAGGTAAGTAACAAGATGAGCGAAGAAATCAAAATTGATGCAGCCGCAGCGGAGGAGAAGGAGATGTCCTTCGACGAAATGCTGGAGGAATCCATCAAAACTATATATAATGGAGATAAGGTAACCGGCGTTGTCGTTGCTATTACCGGCACTGAGATCAGTGTCGATATCGGCACCAAGTACTCGGGATTCATTCCTACTACCGAGTTTACCGACGACGGCATTAAGGTCGAAGACGCTGTCAAGGTCGGCGACGAGATTGAAGCAGTCGTTGTCCGCGTCAACGATGTTGAAGGCACCGTTATGCTTTCCAAGAAGCGCCTTGACGCAGCCAAGAGCTGGGCAGCGGTCGAGAGCGCAGTTGAGGACGGCACCATTCTTGAGGGTGTTGTCACCGAAGAGAACAAGGGCGGCATCGTTGTCAATGTCAAGGGCGTAAGAGTTTTCGTTCCCGCATCTCAGTCGGGTCTGCCCAAGGACGCAGAGATGAGCCAGCTTCTCAAGCAGAAGGTTCGTGTTAAGATCACCGAGGTCAACCGTGGCCGCAAGCGCGTTGTCGGCTCTATCCGTGCCGTTGCACAGAAGGAGCGTCGTGAGCGTGCAGAGGCTATCTGGAACGAGATCGAGATCGGCAAGAAGTACCATGGCGTTGTCAAGTCCCTGACCAGCTACGGTGCATTTGTCGATATCGGCGGCATCGACGGTATGGTCCACATCTCCGAGATGAGCTGGAGCCGCATCAAGAACCCTGCAGAGGTTTTCTCCGTCGGCGATGAGGTCGATGTTTATGTCATCAACTTCGATAAGGAAAAGCGCAAGATTTCCCTTGGCTACAAGGATCCTGCCGAGAACCCCTGGGCAAAATTTACCGCCGCATATGAGGTCGGTTCCACTGCCGAGGTCAAGATAGTCAAGCTCATGACCTTCGGTGCATTTGCCGAAGTTCTCCCCGGCGTTGATGGTCTTATCCACATTTCCCAGATAGCAAACCGCCGCATCGGCAAGCCCGAGGAAGTTCTTTCTGTCGGCGATGTCGTCGAGGCAAAAATCACCGCTATCGACAATGAGAACCACAAGATTTCCCTGTCTATCCGTGCTCTTTCCGAGCCCGCTCCCGCAGCTGAGCCTGTTGAGGAGGAGCCCGAGTCCGGTGAGGACGCTCTGGTTTACGAGGTCTCCACGACCGGCGAAGCCACCGGCAATGTCGTCGAGGACTGATAATTTTTAACTATAAGTAATTGCCTGCTGACCTGTCAGCGGGCAATTTTTATTGGCATTTCAGCTTTTTTTGAATTTGAATGCTTGCAAAAAATCAACATTTTGTGTATAATTGTATATAGAAAAGAGAGAATGGAGGGATAGTCTTGTTTGTTATCGGTGATTATATCGTTCATCCGATGCATGGCGCAGGCGTCATTGAAAACATAGTCAGCAGGAGGATCAGCGGTGATGAGCGAGATTATTATGTCCTTAAGCTCCCTGTGGGCGATATGGTCGTTATGGTTCCTGTCGACGGATGTGAGAGCATCGGCGTAAGACCGGTTATCAGTCATGATGAGGCTGTCGGCATCCTTGATGCGTTTCCCGATATCGAGGTCAGCATGACACAGAACTGGAACAAGCGGTACAGAGAGAACATGGAAAAGATAAAAAGCGGAAACCTGCTTGAGGTCGGCGAGGTCGTTAAGGGGCTGATGTGCCGAGACCTTGAGCGTGGCTTGTCGACAGGTGAGAGGAAGATGCTCCATTCTGCGAAGCAGATTCTCATTTCAGAGCTCGTTATTGCACTTGACACGGATTATGAACATGTTGAGCAAAAGCTCAGCTCGGCTATTTGACAGAGGTTGTTATGTCTGTAATTGATAAGTTTTTTAAGTTTAAGTCCAAAACCGGCGATTTCTGCACGGCTGTCATTGTTGCTGCCGGTAATTCTCAGCGCATGGGCAGGGACAAGATAATGATGCCCCTTGGTGACAGACCCCTCATTGCTCATACGCTTGCTGCTTTCCAAAAATGTAAGCTTATAGACGAGATCGTTGTCGTTACAAGACCCGAGCGACTTCAGGATATTGCAGATATCTGCCAGAAATACGATATCGACAAAATAAGAAAAATTATCGTCGGCGGCAAAACCAGGGCCCAGTCGGCATATTTAGGCGTTTTGGAAGCAAGCGAAAATGCATCGCTCATTGCAATTCATGACGGCGCTCGCCCGTTCGTGAGCGAGGCGGTTATCGACAGAACGGTCAATTCCGCAAAGCAAAATCACGCTGCCGCACCCGCTGTTTATGCGACCGACACCGTGAGGATAGTAAACACCAAGGGCGTTGCCGTCTCTACACCCGACAGAGACACGGTTGCACTTATCCAGACCCCGCAGGTGTTTGACGCAGATCTAATTAGAAATGCGCTGACAAAGGCAGTTAAGAATGACTTGCGTGTTACGGATGACTGCTCGGCGGTCGAGGCGATGGGCGCCAAGGTGACCGTAGTTGCCGGTGAGCAGACAAATATTAAGCTCACCTCCGAAGCTGATGTATATATTGCCGAGAAGATATTGGCTGACAGAGGTACAGACAAATGAGAATTGGTCACGGCTATGATGTCCATAGACTCGTCGAGGGCAGAAAGCTCATTCTCGGCGGCGTTGAGATAGAATACGAAAAGGGCTTACTCGGCCATTCCGATGCCGATGTTCTGACCCATGCACTTATGGATGCACTTTTGGGCGCTGCCGCACTGGGCGATATCGGCAAGCTATTTCCTGATAATGACGACGCATTTTTAGGTGCTGACAGTGTTGAACTCTTAAAAAAAGTCTGTGCCGCGCTGAAAGAGCACGGCTACAAGCTTGGCAACGCCGACTGCACGATAATTGCGCAGCGTCCGAAGCTGGCGCCATTTATCGACAAAATGCGTGAAATACTTGCATTTGCAATGGATGCCCCCGTGTCGGCACTGAGCATCAAGGCTACGACCGAGGAAAAGCTCGGCTTTACAGGCGAGGGTCTCGGTATAGCGGCTCATGCCGTGTGCTTAATTGAAGAGATTTAACAGCAGTCACTTAGTGGCTGCTTTTTTATGTATATCAGGGCTATTGCATTGCGCATAGAATAGAATAAAAAACTCAGAAGGGGAGTTCTATGCGTTATCTAATCATGTGCCGGTCTTTGACCTATGCTCAGCGGGCTGCCCGCGCGCTTGAGCGCTCGGGAATAGGCACCGGAGTCTTAAAAGCGCCTGCCGGTCTCACGGGAAACGGATGCAGCTATTGTGTCGCTGTCTCCGCTGCAAAGGGTCAGAGAGCCGTTAATATTCTCCGTTCGGAAAACCTTCTCCAAGGTAAGGTCTTTCTTCAGAAGTCAGATAACTCGACCGAGGAGGTAAGGCTGTGATATATCTTGACTCTGCGGCAACGAGCCTTATTAAGCCCAAGTCCGTCAGCGCTGCGATGCTTAACGCCATACAAACTATGGCAAGCCCCGGCAGAGGCACGCATATTGCCGCAATGCGTGCAGCAGACAATATCTATAAATGCCGTGAGCTTGCGTGTGGGCTTTTCAATTACGATAAGCCGGAACGCATCGTTTTTACTATGAATGCAAGCCACGCTCTCAACATTGCCATACGCTCAATCGTGAAAAATGGTGATACCGTCTGCATCTCGGGCTATGAGCACAATTCCGTCACCCGCACGCTCAAGGGTGTCGGCGCTAAGATAGTTGTTGCAAAATCAAGGCTTTTCGACACGCAGGATGCAATCGATGCCTTTGAAAGGCTGATCCCGCATGTGGATGCCGTGGTGTGCAACCATGTGTCAAATGTGTTCGGCTTCGTCCTGCCGGTATATGAGATATCGAAAATGTGTGAAAAACACGGTGTGCCGTTTATTCTTGACGCATCTCAGTCGGCAGGCATAATAGATATAGATATGCAGAAGCTCAACGCTGCATTCGTTGCAATGCCCGGTCACAAGGGCTTGCTCGGCCCGCAGGGAACGGGTATACTCATCTGCAATGCCGACCCGAAACCGTTTCTCTACGGCGGTACGGGCGCTGACAGCGTGATGCAGGATATGCCCGACTATCTGCCCGATGCTTGCGAGGCGGGAACACATAATGTAGTCGGCATAGCGGGGCTTGCCGAGGGAATAAAATATGTTGCACGGCTCACACCATCACATATCGGCACATATGAGGCATGGTTATGCAGTCAAATGGCTGAGAGCTTGCGCGGAGTTGACGGCCTTGAGGTATTTGCGACCGACAACGGTACTCAGGCAGGCGTACTTTCCGTGAGGCATAAGAGCATCAATGTGGAGACCTTATGCGAAAAGCTTGGAGCAAAACAGATAGCGGCAAGATGCGGACTTCACTGCGCACCGTTTGCCCATCAGACGGTCGGGACAATCGGTACCGGCACGCTGCGTTTCAGCTTTTCACCCTTTATAACAAAAAATCAAGTGAAACAAGCAAGCAGTGTATTAAAAAATATCATTATTTCCGAAAAGTTAATCAATAGGTAATTGCCTTTTTGAAAGTTTTATTTTATAATATAGTGATAAAAATTTTCAGTAAAGCGGCATGCGCATGACCGCAGAAGATAAGTGGTGAATCTAATGAACACAGTTGCGAGCTTTTTCCAAGATATAGGTAGCCTTATATCGACGATAGGCTTTGCCGATATAGTTGATATCCTTATAGTGGCCTACCTTATCTATAAGGTCATTGACCTTATCAGAAAGACGAGTTCCTATAACCTCGCAAGAGGTTTGCTTGTGCTGCTGATTGCCCTGTGGCTGTCGGGAATGTTCAAGCTTGCCATGATTAATTATATTCTGCGCAAAGCGGTCGATATCGGTCTTATTGCGCTTGTCATCATATTCCAGCCGGAGCTTAGGAAGCTACTTGCCAAGATGGGCAGCCGCAACTTCTACGGATTTTTCTCCTCCAAGGCACATGAGACTACGGAGATCGACGATGCTATCACGCAGACGGTTCTTGCGTGTGAGCAGATGTCCAAGACTAAGACCGGCGCACTCATTTTGTTTGAGCGCAACATGAAGCTCAACGATATCATGGCCACCGGCACAAGTATTGATGCCAAGATCACAGCCGAGCTTCTTAAAAATATATTTTACCCGAAAGCCCCACTGCACGATGGTGCAGCCGTTATCAGAAAATCAAGGATCGCTGCGGCGGGATGCGTGCTCCCGCTCACGAGCAATAACAATCTGAGCAAGGATCTCGGCATGCGCCACCGTGCCGGTATCGGCGCAAGCGAGCAGTCTGATGTGCTGGTCGTCATCGTTTCCGAGGAAACGGGAGCGATTTCCGTTGCTGTTGAGGGCATGCTCAAGCGCAACCTTGATAAGCAGACCTTTGAGAAGATCCTGCGCAACGAGCTTGTGCAGGAGGAAGTCAAGAAAAATACGGCGAAGGAGCTGGTCTCCCGTATTTTTGACAAGCATAAGGTGGATGCAAATGAATCAGAAGAAGACAATAAGTAAAATTTATAACAGCAAGGTTTTCTGGATAGTTATATCGCTGCTGTGCTCGTTTGTTATGTGGGCATATATCACGAGCCCCGACACCGGAGATTTTCAAAAGACATTTCGAGGCGTTCAGGTCGAGTTCGCTGGACAGGAGAAGCTGCTTTCTGACCGCAGCCTGTCCATCTCGGATGTTGACACCCAGTCCGTCACCGTGACTCTCAGGGGCAGCCGTAGCAATATCGGCAAGCTCAGGGCAAGCGATATCAAGGCCGTCATCGATGTCAGCAACATCAAGCAGCCTAACGACATGACTTGGGCGTATGAGCTTCAGTACCCCGACGGGATAGATACGAGCGATATAACCGTTATCAATAAGAACCCCGAGACCATCAACTTCACAGTCGTCAAAAATGCAACCAAGACAGTCGGTATAAAAGGAAGTTTTGAAGGCGAGATAGCTGAGGGCTGCGTGGCCGAGGAGTTCGTGTTCGAGCCGTCGACCATCGTCATAGAAGGTCCTGAGGAGACGCTTGCAAAGATAGACCACGCATGGGTCACCTTCGGTGAGGGCACGATAGACTCCACCTACTCCGAGGAGGTCGGCTACAAGCTCATGACCGCAGACGGGCAGGAGGTCTCCACGACCGGTTTGGTGCTGTCTGCAAAGGTCATAACCGCAACGCAGCCTTTACTCAAGACAAAGGAAGTGCCGCTTACTGCGAACCTTATCCCTGGCGGCGGCGTGGATGCGGATGACTGCACGGTCACGATTGAGCCTAAGACATTGAAAATTGCAGGTGATACAAGACTTGTCGATGATATTAACAGCATCGTTTTGGGCAGCATCGACCTTGCGTCGTTCCAAAGCAGCTATACCCACACCTTTGCAATAACCCTCGCTGATGAAGTGCAGAACCTGACCGGTGTTACGGAAGCAAAGGTTACCGTTGAGGTGCGCGGAACTCATACAAAAAGCTTTACGACGGATAATATATCGTGCAAGAATGTCACAAGCGGATATTCAGCAAAGATAGACACTGAATCTATTGATGTAACGCTGCGCTCGAAGGACACGGCATCGCTCGATAAGATACGGCCGGACGATATCAGTGTTGTCGTTGACCTCAAGGATTACGGCGCAACGACGGGACAGGTCATTGCAACTGGCACTGTCTATATAAGCCGTGTCGACGGCGTGGGTGCCGTCGGCGATATCCGTGTGTCGGTGACAATTACAAAGGATTAGGAAACGGAGTAAAAAATGACTCAAGATGCAGTTGTAACAAGAGTTTTTCATAACGGATTAGCAGAAGTTGTTGTAACCAGAGGCACTGCCTGCGGCAGCAATTGCGGTAACTGCGAAAGCTGCGCATTCCAAAACGAGCTGAAGGCTATTGCCAAGAACACCGTTCATGCGACCCCCGGCGAAAAGGTCGTTATCGAAAGCGTTTCTTCTAGAATTTTCGGTGCGGCATTCCTGCTGTATATCGTTCCGTTTATCGCACTGTTTATAGGTTATGCCGTTGCCGCCGCAAATTCGCTCACTGAGGGTATGTGCATAGTCGTTGCTTTTGCGGCCTTTGCCTTGGCGGTACTGATAGTCGTCATATATCAGCGGATAAGCAAACGCAAAAAGCCCATCACATTTGAGATAACTCAGCTGCGCTGACAGGAGGATATAATGATAAAAAGCATGACCGGATACGGCAGTGCAAAAGGCACTGTTGAGGGTATCGAAGTATGTGTAGAGCTAAAAAGCGTTAATAATAAGTTTTTGGACACATCCGTCAGACTACCGAGGAGCTTCCTCTTTGCCGAGGAGACTATCAAATCTGCGGTAATGTCGCATATAACACGGGGCAAGGTCGATGTATTCGTGACCGTTGACAGCTCCATGGCGGACGATATGGTCGTCAAGGTAAATGAGCCGCTTCTCAAAGGCTATATCGATGCGCTCCGGCATATAGCGGAGGAAAATGACCTTCCGAACGATATTACGGCTATGAGCGTCAGCAGATTTCCTGATGTCTTGAATGTCGAGAAAAAGGAGCTTGATGCCGAATCGGTCGCCGCCGGCATTCGTGATATCGCCGAACAAGCCCTGTGCGACTTTGATGCAATGCGTATCAGAGAGGGTGCAAAGCTCAAAGAGGATGTACTCACAAAGCTTGAAACGATTGAGAAGCTCGTCACCGTGATCGAGACCGAGTCTCCCAAAACCGTTGAGGAATATAGAGAAAAGCTCCGTCAGAAGCTCCTCGAGGTGCTCGGAACATCGGGTATCGACGAAACGAGGATAGTCACTGAGGCCGCCATTTTTGCTGACAAGGTCGCAGTCGATGAGGAGACGGTGAGACTTCGCAGCCATATGGCACAGCTCAGAGCTATGCTTGACGGCGGTTCGCCCATCGGCAGAAAGATAGACTTCCTGCTACAGGAGTTTAACCGCGAGGCGAATACCACGGGCTCGAAGTGTCAGAATGCCGATATTGCCCATGTCGTAGTTGACCTCAAGTCTGAGATCGAGAAGATAAGAGAGCAAATTCAGAACATAGAGTGAGGACCGTGCATTGAAGCTTGTTAACATCGGATTCGGCAACATGGTCTCGGCTGAGCGCATCATCGCCGCCGTCAGTCCCGAATCCGCACCTATAAAGCGTGTTATACAGGATGTCAGAGACAGGGGACAGCTCATTGATGCTTCGTTCGGACGCAGCACAAAAGCGGTCCTTGTCATGGACAGCGGACATGTGATTTTATCATCGTTGACGCCGGAGGCTTTGGCGGCACGAATTTCAAACATAAGCGAGGAAGGAATAGAAAATGGCTAAACAAAGAGGAAAACTGATCGTAATTTCCGGTCCGTCCGGAGCGGGTAAGAGCACCGTCGTGTTCAAGGCGCTCGAGGGCAGGGACGATGTCTGCTTCTCGGTCTCTGCGACCACAAGAAAGCCCAGACCGGGCGAGGTCGACGGCAAGGAGTATTTCTTTGTTGACTTGGACAAGTTCAGAGATATGGTCGCAAACGACGAATTTCTCGAGCACGCCGTCTATGTCGCAAACTCCTACGGCACGCCGAGAGCGTATGTGGAAAAGAAACTCGATGAGGGCATGAATGTTCTGCTCGATATTGAGGTTCAGGGAGCGCTCCAAGTCCATGAGAAAATGCCCGATGCTGTCATGATCTTCATTATTCCGCCATCCATGGAGGAGCTTGAAAAGCGTTTGCGCAGCCGAGGCACCGACTCCGAGCGCAAGATCGAAGCAAGGCTCATCCGTGCCCGTGAGGAGTACGAGGCAGCCACTTTCTATGACTATATCATTATAAATGACGATGCAGACAAGGCGGCAAAGGAGTTTTCCGCAATAATCACCGCCGAGTATTGCAAATATGATTTGAGAAAAAACTTTTTAAGTGAGGTTTGAATGTTATGATGCTTTATCCCCCTGTTGCCGAATTAGTCGAAAAGACCGGCAGCCGTTATCAGCTTGTTAATCTCGTTGCCAAGAGAGCCCGTGACATTTCCGCAGAAGCAGAAGAGACCGGCGAAATTCTCGACAAGAAGCCCGTTTCCGCAGCAATCGACGAGGTCTACACCGGCAAGCTCACCATAAAGAAGTAATTGACCCTACGCTCAGCGGAGCAGCACACTCCGCTGGGCTTTAAACTCTTATAGGAGGCGGCGTATGGCTGAGGCAAAGGTCGCAAAAATTGCGGTTTCTGCCGCTACATACTGGTTGGACAAGCCATACGATTACCTTATTCCCGAAAACATGCAGGGGAAAGTTGCACCAGGCGTGCGTGTGATAGTGCCGTTTTCACGGGGCAACAGGCAGAGCGAAGGCATTGTTCTCGGCCTGTCTGATCACAGTGATTTCGACGACAAGCTAAAGCCGGTAATATCCGTTTTGGACACAGAGCCGGTTTTGACGCTTTCGCAGATAAAGCTTGCGCTTTGGATGCATGACAGACTTTTCTGCACCGTTTACGATGCCGTCAAAGCGATTCTGCCGGCCGGTTTGTGGTTCAAGCCAGACGGCAGCCGCAGGATAAATGACAAAACTGTCGAATTTGTCGACCTTGCGATAAGCGCCGAGGAAGCGTCGGAGACAGCGCAATCCAAGCGCCGCAAAGCACCTCAGCAGGCTTCGATCCTTGAACTGCTGTGCTCGACAGGCAGAGTCCCTGCGCAGGAGCTTCTGCATTTTACCGGTGCATCGAGGCAGTCGCTCAAAGCGCTTATAAACGCAGGCTTTGTTGCAACCGAGTTTGAGGAGGTTTTCAGGCGGCCGGAGATATGGAACGGCGAAATTCAACCAATACCGGAGCTTAACTTCGACCAGCAAAAAGCCTTTGAAGGACTAAGTGAGCTTTTATCTTCCGATAAGCCGCAGGCAGCGCTCCTGTTCGGCGTAACGGGAAGCGGCAAAACGGCAGTTTATATCCACCTCATAGACAATGTCTTGAACGAAGGCAAAACCGCTATTTTACTTGTTCCCGAGATTGCGCTGACCCCTCAGATGATACGCACATTTTCAAGCTACTTCGGAAACAGCGTTGCCGTTCTTCACAGCTCGCTGTCCATCGGCGAGCGCTATGACGAGTGGAAGCGGGTCAAAAACGGCTCTGCCAGACTTGTTATCGGCACAAGAAGTGCGATTTTTGCCCCGTGCGAAAACCTCGGCCTCGTCATAATCGATGAGGAGCAGGAGGACAGCTATAAGTCCGAAAACTCACCGAGATATCATGCGAGGGATATCGCAAAATACCTCTGTGCAAAGTCAAATTCACTCTTGCTGCTGGGCTCGGCTACACCCGACCTTGAAAGCCGATACTCGGCTCAGATAGGCAGGTACAAATATTTTGCTTTGAGCAAGAGGTACAACAAAATGTTGCTGCCGACGGTCAAGATAGTTGACATGAAACAGGAGCTCAAAAGCGGCAACGGCGGCAATATCAGTGCCGAGCTTCGTGATGAGCTTGCCGAAAACATCGTCCGTGGCGAGCAGAGTATTCTGTTTCTCAACAGGCGAGGGGCAAATAAGCTCATTTGCTGCGGCGACTGCGGCTTTATCTATAAATGCCCGAATTGCAGTGTTTCACTGACCTATCACAGCTCAAACAAGCGTCTTATGTGCCACTATTGCGGCTACTCACGCCGGGTTGACGACCGCTGCCCCGACTGCGGCGGGACGCTCAGCTTTGTAGGGGCCGGAACACAGCTCGTTGAGGAGGAGCTGCACGAGCTTTTCCCCGATGTGCCCGTTCTGCGTATGGATATCGACACCGTCAAGGCTGCCGGAACTCACGAAGCGCTGCTTGAGAAGTTCGACACCGGAAAAATACCAATCATGATCGGTACGCAGATGGTCACAAAGGGGCTCAACTTTGAAAATGTCACGCTCATCGGCGTCCTGTCGGCAGACCAAAGCCTGTATTGCGGCGACTATCGCTCGGGCGAGCGCACTTTTTCGCTGATAACGCAGGTCGTCGGCCGCAGCGGCAGAGGCTCAAAGGTCGGTCGAGCGATAATCCAGACCTACACGCCGGATAACGAGATAATCAAGCTTGCGGCGATGCAGGATTACGAAAGCTTTTATAAATCGGAGATACAGCTTCGCAGACTACAAATGACCCCGCCGTTTGCCGATATCATTGCGATTACCGCATCCGGCCAAGATGAAAACACGGTTTTGCGTTGCTGCTCGGACATTCGCAGTACCTTGCGGGTATCTATCACAGACGAGTACGCACGAATACTTGGTCCTGCGCCGCTTTCTGTCGTTAAGGTCAACAATCGTTATAGATACCGTGTCAGCATCAGCTGCAAAATAGATTCCGAGATACGCTCGATCGTTTCAGCGATACTCATAAAATTCAACTCATCGGGTAAATACAAGGGTGTCAGCATTTTTGCCGACTGCAACCCTTCAGATTAAATATATGGAGTGTACGATATGGCACTGAGAAACATAGTCACTAAGGAAGATAAGATACTTTACAAGGTCTGCAGACCGGTCGTGAAGTTTAACGAGCGACTTCATCAGCTTCTCGACGATATGGCAGATACGCTTGCTGATGCAGGCGGTGTCGGCCTTGCGGCACCGCAGGTCGGCGTACTGCGCCGTGCGGTGCTCGTTTTGGAGACAAATGTCGAGGAAGACGATGAGGAGTTTGTAATTGAGCTTATTAACCCAGAGATAATCGAGACCTCCGGCGAGCAGGTCGGGGCAGAGGGCTGCCTCAGTGTTCCGGGCGAATACGGCATTGTGCGCAGACCAGACCATGTCAAGGTCAAGGCACAGGATCGTTTCGGCGAATGGTTTGAGTACGAGGGTGACGGTCTGACCGCACGCTGTATTCTCCACGAGTGCGACCACCTTGACGGACACCTGTTCCTTGAAAAGTGCGAGAGAATGCTGACCGAGGAAGAGATAAACGGTCCGGCTGAGGAGGAGTAAATGCGCATTGTTTTTATGGGTACGCCCGACTTTGCGGCGGCCTCGCTTAGAAAGCTTATAGATGAAAAGTACGATATTGCAGCGGTTTTTACTCAGCCGGATAAGCCGAGAAACCGTGGCATGCAGATGTCGTTCAGCCCCGTTAAGCAGCTTGCAGTCGATAACGATATCCCCGTATATCAGCCGACAAAGCTTCGTGACGGTACGGCATCGGAGATAATCAGATCGCTTAACCCCGATATTCTTGTTGTGGTTGCCTACGGCAGAATATTGCCGGATGATATGCTGAGCATTGCTAAATACGGCGCTATAAATGTCCACGCCTCGCTCCTGCCCAAGTACCGTGGTGCTGCGCCCATCCAGTGGGCTGTGCTCAACGGCGACAAGGTCACCGGAGTTTCGACGATGTACCTCGCCTCCGAAATGGATACAGGTGATGTAATCTACACTGCCGAGACCGAGATAGGTGAGTTTGAGACCTCGGGTGAGCTGTTTGACAGACTTATGGTCATGGGAGCGGAGCTCCTGCACAAGACCTTGACCGATATCGAAGCCGGAACGGCGCCCAGAACGCCGCAAAATCACGCCGATGCAAGCTATGTTACTATGCTTGACAAGAGCCTCAGCCCCATTGACTGGAACAAAACGCCCCGTGAGATAGTCAAGTGTGTGTACGGATTGCAGCCTTGGCCGGTCGCCACGATGCAGCTCGGCAGCGATACCTTCAAGGTCTATGCCGCCGCCTACACCGAGACCGAGACCGACAAAGCCCCGGGCAGCATTGTTTCTGCCGGTAAAAATGGTATAGAGATCGCCTGCGCAGGCGGTCAGACGGTGTTAATCACCGAGCTACAAGCCCCCGGCAAAAAGAGAATGAAAGCCGCAGACTATCTGCTCGGCCATCCGATAAAAGTAGAGGATTAATATGTCCGACAATGCAAGACTGGCCGCCTTGACTGCCTTAGAGCGATGCAGACGAAGCGGTGCGTGGTCATCGACGGTGCTTGATGCCGTGATAACTAAATATGAGCTTGACAAGAGGTCGGCCGCTCTTGCGTCAACTATTTTCCTTGGTGTCATGCAGAATATTTCGCTGCTTGACCACTGTATCGATGAAGCCTGCACATCAAAGGGCAAGATCGAGCCCAAAGTTCGTGACATACTGCGCTGTGCGGTCTATCAGATTGCCTTTATGGACAAAATACCCGTAAACGCCGCAGTCAACGAAGCAGTAGAGCAATGCAAAAAGCTTGGTTATTCACGGGCTTCCGGCTTCGTAAATGCAGTGCTGCGTAAAATTTCCTTGAACAGAGAGGCGGCACTAAATATCGGAAACAGAGGTACACCTGAGTATCTGTCCGTAAGGTACAGCCATCCGTTGTGGCTTTGCGAGTACATGGTTAAGCACCACGGATATGAGTTTGCCGAGTGCTTTTTCACCGAGGATAACCGTGAGCCGCAGACGACTGTACAGGTCAATTCGCTGAAAACAACAGCCCCGGAATTGCTTGCAAAGCTCAGCGAAAGCGGAGTTGACGCAAAACCGCACCCATGGCTTGAAAATTGCCTGATAGTCAAGGGAAATGTCACGACATTCAATGGTTTTGACGAGGGACTATTCTATGTCCAAGACCCTGCCGCAAGATCGGCGGTGACGATAGTGGAGCTAAAGCCCGGCATGCAGGTGCTTGATGCCTGCGCAGCTCCGGGCGGCAAGAGCTTTGCCGCTGCGATAGATATGCAAAATAGGGGCTGCATATTGTCCTGCGATCTGCATGAAAAGAAACTGTCGCTCATAAATCATGGCGCACAGCGGCTTGGCATCGAAATTATTACAACTCAGGCTCGGGATGCAAGAAGCCCGCTCAACGATAAATTCGATGCAATTATCGCCGATGTCCCGTGCTCGGGCTACGGAGTTATCCGCAAAAAGCCGGATATTCGCTTTAAGCCGGAAACAGACCGCCTTTCACTGCCGGATATTCAGTATGCGGTACTTGATAATCTGTCAGATGCGCTAAAGCCGGATGGCACGCTCATATATTCCACCTGCACGGTGTTTCGTGAGGAAAACGAGGATGTTGTGAACCGATTTTTAGCCGGACACCCCGATTTTGAAACAGTACGGTTTACTCTGCCTACCGGCAATGCTGCCGACGGAATGTACACATTTTGGCCGCATATCGATGGAACGGACGGATTTTTTGTATGCAAGCTCAGGAGAAAACAATGAAAGATATAAAATCAATGCTTCCCGAGGAGATAGCAGCCGATTTTGCCGAGCTTGGCGAGCCCAAATACAGGGCAAAGCAGGTGTACAAGTGGCTGACCCGAGGCGTCGGATCATTCGATGAGATGAGCGATATCCCAAAGTCACTTAGAGAAAAACTCGAAAAGCAGTACACCATTTATAAGCCCAGGGTCATAAAAAAGCAGGTATCCAAGCTTGATGGTACTATAAAATATCTCTGGGAGTTGTATGACGGCAACGCTGTTGAGACGGTCGTTATGAGCTATAAGCACGGCAACACCGTCTGCGTATCGTCGCAGGTGGGATGCAGGCAAGGCTGCGCATTCTGCGCATCGACGATAGGCGGCCTTGTTCGCTGCCTTGAGCCGTCGGAGATACTCGACGAGGTGCTGTTTTCGCAGATAGACTCCGGTAAGCAGATATCCAATATCGTGCTGATGGGCATAGGCGAACCGCTTGATAACTTCGACAATGTCGTAAGATTTCTAAAGCTTGTCAACGACCCTGACGGTATGAATATTGGCATGCGGCATATATCGCTGTCAACCTGCGGCATAACCGAGCGCTTTGATGAGCTGGCAGACCTCAACTTGCAGCTTACCTTATCTGTGTCGCTCCATGCGCCGGATGATGAGACCCGATCAAAAATTATGCCTGCCAACCGTGGCCGTGGCGTCGATGAGCTCATGACATGCTGCAAGAGGTATTACGAGAAAACCGGACGGAGAATTTCGTTTGAGTATATAATGATAGACGGTGTTAACGACACTGAGTATCACGCACGGTTACTTTCAAAGCACGCAAGAAGCGTGTGCGCCCATGTAAACCTCATACCCATGAACCATGTCGATGAGCGTGAGTTTCGGCCGTCGACCCCGGGGCACATGAAGGCCTTTATCAAGATACTTGAGGATAACGGCGTTAATGTTACGGTAAGAAGAAAGCTCGGCGGCGATGTCGATGCATCGTGCGGTCAGCTGCGAAGAAAAATTCAGAAGGGCAAGGAATGCTAATGAACAGTTTCGGTGTTACCGATAGAGGTAAAGTCAGAAGCGAAAATCAGGATAGCTATATAGTTGAACACTGCGACAAGCGAAAATGCGTTGTCGCAGTCATCTGCGACGGTATGGGCGGCGCAAAAGCCGGCGATCTTGCAAGCCAGCTGTCGAGCAAGGCCTTTGTCAGCAGAGTATTTGAAGCTCTTGTTGCACCGAGATTTTTTGTCGGCAATCAGGAGAAGCTGCTTCGGGAAAGCTGCGACGATGCCAACGGAGTCGTCTATGAATACTCACGCTTTGATTCGAACTACAACGGCATGGGCACGACCCTTGTCGGTGGAATTATCACCAAACGCAAGGCTTTTCTTGTCAATGTCGGCGACAGCAGAGCTTACTATCTTACGAAAAGTGAGATAAAACAGATATCCAAGGACCACTCTTATGTTGAGGAGCTTGTCGCAATGGGGGCGATTACGAAGGAGGAGGCCAGAACTCATCCTAAGAAGAACATAATCACCAAGGCACTCGGTGTTGACAGCTCGGTTAAAGCTGACTATTATGAGCAGACGCTTCATATGGGCGACGGGATCCTGCTTTGCTCGGACGGACTATCCAACATCGTAACCGATGCTGAGATGCTCGATGCGTTCAGACGCTATAGCACGCCCGAGCAGGTCTGCGATTATTTGCTGAACCTCGCTCTGGACAGGGGCGCAAGGGATAATGTCTCCGTTGTCCTTGTTAAGATTTGATATTTGTAGGTGCTGCTATGGAAAAAAGTACTGATAAATATATAGGTAAGATACTCGATGACAGATATGAGATACTTGAGCTCATTGGGACGGGCGGCATGGCAAATGTCTATAAAGCGCTGTGTCACAGGCTAAACCGTTACGATGCGGTCAAGATAATGCGTGACGATACTGCGGCGGACGAGTGCTTCAGAAGGCGCTTTAGGACCGAGTCGCAGGCAGTCGCAATGCTGTCGCACCCGAACATCGTTTCGGTGTATGATGTGAGCCACAACGAGAATATTGAATACATCGTCATGGAACTTGTTGACGGTATCACCTTGAAGCAATACATGAAAGAGCACGGTGCTCTGCCCACCGATGAAGTACTCAATTTCAGTATTCAGATCGCACGGGCACTTGCTCATGCGCACAGTAAGGGCATTATCCACCGTGATATCAAGCCGCAGAATGTAATGCTTTTAAAAGACGGCATGATAAAGGTTGCCGACTTCGGCATTGCGGCATTGCAGAACGATATTGAGGAATCATCTAACGAGACTGTCGGTTCGGTGCATTACATTGCACCCGAACAGGCGAGGGGCGCTGCCGCCGACGCAAGAAGTGATATATACTCGCTCGGTATAGTCATGTATGAGATGATGACCGGCAGGCTGCCGTATGTCGGCAAGTCAGATGTTGAAATTGCCGTCAAGCATATGAATACTGAGGCTATACCGCCGCACTTCATAGTGCCCGATATTCCTGAAGAGTTGGAGCGCATTTGCCTCAAAGCCATGGCAACGGATATAAACGACCGTTACCAGTCAGCGGGTGAGCTGCTCGGTGAGCTTGAAAAGTTCAGAAAGCATCTTGCCGAGGCAAAGCTTGATGCCTCGTCTCAAGGCATTGACACGGAAAACATCGAGGTCGAGGAGACAGGCAACCGCAGGAAGAAATCCAAGAAAAAAAGAAAATTTGCTCTTGGCTCGGGCGTTATTGCCGTTTTGATACTCATTATCCTTGTTCTCGTGTTCGTTAACGGATATTTTATCAAGGATCTGTTCTCAACGCCCGACAAGGTAGAGGTGCCAAATTTTGTCGGCCGGGTTTGCGACGATGTGACCAATGATGCCGATTATCAGAGTAAGTTCAAGTTCACCGTTACCTTCAAGGTCGACCCCGATCACGACTCCGGCATAATCATTGAGCAGACCCCGAGTGAGGGCGAGAGCAAGGTCATAAAGAATAAGGACGACAAGATAGATGTTGAACTTGTTGTTTCCACCGATGTGGTACCCGATGAAGTAAACGGCGAGAAGATCGTCCCTGATGTCGTCAACAAAGAGCTTAACGAGGCTATACAACTCGTCAAAAAGGCAGGTTTCAAATACGAGGTCAACGAAGCACCGTCGCCGAGCATCACGAAGGACTATGTTATCTATTCAAGTCCGGCGGCCGGTGAATCTGCCAAAGCGGGTTCTGTTGTAACAATAACTGTTAGTACGGGCCCGGAGGATGAGCTTACTGCAGTGCCAAATCTTGTCGGACTATCCAAATCCGCTGCAATAAACAAGATAGAAAGCAGCAAGCTCAGTGTTGGCTCGATTGAGACAGTCGACAGCGAATATGAGGCAGGGACCGTCATCTGGCAGAGCCTTGAGGCCGGCAAAAGTGTCACCGCACGCACAAAGATTAGCATTCAGATATCCTCCGGCAAGACCGGTGGTGAGGCATAATTCATGGAGGGAACGATTGTCAAGGCTTTAAGCGGCTTTTATTATGTAAGCTGCGATGAGCAGGTTTACGAATGTAAGGCAAGGGGCAAATTTAGGCTCGATGGCACTTCACCACTTGTCGGCGATAAGGTCAGCTTTGCGATAGATCAAAACGGAAAAGGCTTTATAGAAAAAGTTTTTGATCGAAAAAACAGCTTTATAAGGCCAGCCGTCGCAAATATTGATGCTTTGGTCTTTGTTGCCGCCAACACGAACCCCGTCACTGACCCATTTCTTATCGACCGTGTATCGGTCATTGCCGAAGAAGCGGGCTGTGAGCTCCTCGTCTGCATCAATAAGGTCGACATTGACCCTGCCGATGGGCTCTATACTATATACACGGGCTCGGGCTTTACTACACTGCGCACCAGCGCCGCAACAGGGCTGGGCATTGCCAAACTCAAAGCTGCGCTCAAGGGCAAGATAAGCGCCTTTACCGGTAATTCCGGCGTTGGCAAATCAAGCATATTAAACTCGATAGTTCCCGAGTTTAACATTGAGGTAGACGCCGTTAGCAGCAAGCTTGGTCGTGGCAAGCACACGACCCGTCATGTTGAGCTATATGATATTGGCGACGATACCTTTATTGCCGACACCCCGGGCTTTGCCTCATTTGATATCGAGATGATGCAAACCATCGATAAGCAGGAGCTTCAGTACGATTTCAGAGAATTCAAAAAATATATCGGCAACTGCCGTTTTAATGACTGTGCCCATATGAAAGAACCCGGATGTGCCGTGACTGAAGCATTGCAAAGAGGCGAGATACAGCAAAGCCGCTATCAATCATACAAGCGTCTGTATGAGCTGAGCGCTCAAAACAACTTTTGGGAAACTAAATAATTACGCCGTCTTCCGCATAGAGTATAGTAGCGCTGTGCAGGGAGGCGGTTTTTTGCATAAAGGTGGACATTCGATCATTGCCATGATCGCAATACTGCTCGGAATAGTCATAATCTTATCCCTCGTTTTGCCGTCTCAATTTTGGTGGTTTGCCTTGGCGGCCGGCCTTATCTCGTTTGGAATATGGCTCAACAGGTGCAGATAAGCGAATATTGCAAAACTTGGCCACATATGATGTACAAATACAATAGCAAGGGAGACGCTTATGGATATTTCACTTGAACGAAGGTTTTTAAGTAGCTTTAAGCTGATAGGCAGCGGCAAAAAGGTTTGCGATATCAGCTCCGATATCGTTGTTCCCGACACAAAAGAGGACATCCTCCGAGTTATAATGACAAATGCAGAGTATTCAATACGCTCAAAGGATGTCGAGTCCGGCAGGGCAGTGATGCACGGCGAACTCAAGGTGACAGCTGTATATGTTCCCGAATCGGGAGACGGTCTCTGCACACTAAGCACGGATATTCCGTTTGAGTGCGAGTTTGAGGTCAGCTCTGCAGACAGCGGCTGTGCAGTTGTTGCAGAGCTTGATGTGATATCGGTCGATACACGGATACTCAACCCGAGAAAAGTCATGATCAACGCCCAAGTCGGCGTAAGTCAAAAATGCTACTGCAATTGTGATTTCAGCTGGTACACTGCACCGGCGGAAACGCCAAAGAACACATTTTTAAGGAATAGCAGCGCCGATATTAGGCTCATAAATCTCGTTTCCGAAAAGACTTTTTCACTCGAAAATAGCTTTGTACCGCAAGGCATCGATAATGATGCACAGCTCGTTGCAGCGTCAGTTTATTTCTGCGCCGACTCCGCCGAGGCTGTCGGCTCAAAGCTAATAGTCAAGGGTCACGCCGATATAAAGGCGGTGTTTTGCAGCAGAGCAAATATTCAGATCGCAGAGACAACGCAGAGTTTTTCGCAGATATTCGAGCTTCCAGAGCGGGATATTATGCCCGACTACACAGTCGACATTTTGCCGACTGGTGATTTCTTCGAGCTAAAAGACGGCAATGTATCGTTCGAGATACATGCCGTTATGCAGATAGTTTGCACCGAAACGAAAGCAATCGAGTTCGTCGAAGATGCATATGTCTGCGGCGCTGAAACTGCACTCGACGAGGAGGACAGAACTGTTTGCATAAGCGAAAGGACGCTTTGTCAAACCGAAACTGCCCAGTTCACACAGTCTGCCGACTTTGATATAGAAAAGGTGCTCTACTTGCCCGGCATCGTCGGAACTCCTAAGGTATCAGACGGCGAGCTCACCGTACCGCTGACAGTCGAGGGTGTCTGCACATCGGTCGATGAACAGATTCGCTCAGTCAAGCTCCACGGAAGCGCAAAGTTTGAGCTTGAGATCGAGGAAAACGAGACTATAGACAGCACCTCGGTTTGCATCTCATCCCTCAAATCAAGCATAAACGGCAAAGACTTGACCGTCACTGCAGCTGTTGCGGCGCAGGTGCAGCTAAAGCAAACTCGCACACTGCAAATCGTAAGCTCTATGACAGTAACCGAGCCGAAAGAAAGCATCCCAACCGCGTCCGTTTACATGTGCATGGCGCAGACAAACGATCTTTGGGATATAGCAAAGCATTATAGCTCAGACATAGAAATGATCATCGCACTGAACGAATTAGACGAAGACGCCGATATAGTCGGCAGACTTCTTATAATTCCGAGAATTAAATGATATGAAAAGGCTCCGCAATGCAGTGCATTGCGGAGCTTAATCTATATTGGGTTTACCAAGTAACGCTGCCGGTGCTGTCCAGCGGAGCGATACTTATAAAGGTCTTGCCGACGCCGAGGGCGAGGGGAGTGCCGTCGGTGAGGGTGTAGTGGAAGTTGTCGTTGCGGTCTGCACGCTCCCACTTGATCTCGACATACTTGCCGCCGTTGCAGAAATAACCCGTGCCGGAACCAACAAGGTTCATTTCACGATGTCCCTTCCTATCGACAACGCTATTGCCGACATTAAGGATAATAACATTTGCAAAGTCAATGTGCTTATCGTTGCCGTCCGTGTACTCGGTACCGCTGATAAATGCATTGTAGCAATTACGGTCAGCAACATACTTGAGGGTGGTTGCTGTGCTGCTGAGGTACTTGATGGTGAATTCCTTGGACTCCTTATCGCACTGAGAAGCTGCATCGGGGCTGAAGATGAGACCATACTTGGTGTCGAAGCTGTCAGAGTGCTCGAGGTCGAACTTCTTTGCAGCGTACTCTGCGATCTTGTCGCCCTTAGCATAGAGGGTATGCTCGTAGCTTACACGGCCGACTCTGTTCTTATCGCGAACCCATGCGCTGCCGCCTTCGCCGAAGGTCGCATCAATATCGCTGACACCGTACTGCTTGATATCGGCTCTCGCCTGGTCGCTGTGGCCACAATGCACATAAATTGCGTCATATGCCTGAACGAGGCTGACATAGTAGGGACGGGCGCTGCGGATATAACCGACATCCGTCTGACTTATATCGGTGAACACGGCCATCATACGGGTAATATCCCCCTCAACAAGCGCCTCATAAACAATGCTTGCGTTGGCAAGACCCTTGCAGGGACGGGCGCTGGGGTGATTGTTTATCATAACACAGTAAGGACGGGCAGAACTTGTATCCGTCTCAACGGTTTCACCAGTAAGCGGATTGATAGGACCGGTGACGACCTCGTTTACGGCAAGTCCGTCAGTGTCCACATTGGGAGCCTTGCCGGTATCTTCCGTCTTGCTGCAGCCGGTAAAGAGCACGCATACACAGCATGCAGACAGAAGAAGTGAGAGTAATCGTTTCAAATCGAAACACCTCGCATTCAGTAGAATTTTGCTATATAATAATACTACGATATAGACCTGTTGTCAAATATTCAAATGTATGTTAATATAGCATCGGAGATGATAATATGAATGTTTATTTAGATACAAAAAACGCTATAACCGAGCTTGTTGAAAAGTCGAAACTCAAAGCCGGTGACCTTGTTGTCGTAGGCTGCTCGTCCAGTGAGATACTCGGCGAGCACATCGGCAAGGGGTCTTCGCCCGAAACCGGCGTTGAGGTCGCAACGACCATTTTGTCAGTCTTAAGTGAAAAGGGTATATTTCTTGCCGCCCAGTGCTGTGAGCACCTTAACCGTGCACTTGTCATCGAAAGGGAAGCGGCGGAAAAATTCATGCTAGAAGAGGTCTGCGTTCGGCCGATGCCCAAGGCCGGCGGCTCGTTTGCAACAGCGGTATACGATAATATGAAAGATCCTGTTGTTGTCGAGCATGTCAAAGCCAAGGCCGGACTTGATATCGGCTGCACGCTCATCGGCATGCACCTTAAGGATGTTGCCGTCCCGCTGCGGCTCACAGTCAAAACCATCGGCTGTGCAAGCGTCAATGCAGCATACACAAGGCCCAAGCTCATCGGCGGCGTAAGAGCTCACTATCCCGATTAAGTAATAAAAAAGGACACAATGTGTCCTTTTTTATTACTTAATTTTAATTCCGCAGTCGCACATTGATTTTAAGAGTTTCTCCTCGTTCGGCTGATACATAGTGGTCAGTGGTAGACGAAGTTTACCGTTATCCAGCCCCATGTGTTTCATTGCGGTCTTAACTGGGATGGGATTTGTCTCGATAAAAAGGTTGGTGAAAAGGGCGGCGTACTTAAAATAAAGCTTCTGCGCATCATCAAAATTACCATCAAGGCACAGCGAGCAAAGCTTTGCGACTGCCCCCGGTACGATGTTTGATGCGACAGATATAACGCCGAGTGCGCCCATCGCCATCATCGGGACGGTGTTGTCGTCATTACCGCTCCAGATATACAGATCGTCACCGCATAAGGCTCGTGTCATGGCAAATAGGCTGAAATCGCCGGACGCTTCCTTGACACCATTTATGTTTGGGTGCTCCGACAGCTTTTTATATGTCTCCGACTTGATGCCGATGCTCGTTCTGCTTGGGACATTGTATACTATCATCGGTATATCGACCCTGTCGGCGACATATGTAAAGTGCTCGACCAGTCCCTTTTGCGTTGTTTTGTTATAGTATGGCGTGACCATCAAAATACCGTCGGCATCGCATCTCATGGCGCATTGAGCAAAACCCAGTGCCTTTTTAGGGTCGTTGCTGCCGACGCCGGCGATTATCTTCATGCGCCCCTCGTTATAACGGCACACGAATTCGATCAATGCCTCGTGCTCGTATCGGGTCATGGTTGCATTTTCGCCGGTCGTTCCGCAGACAACTATTGCCGCCGTGCCGTTATCATACTGAAAGTCGACCAGCTCCTTCATTTTCTCAAAGTTTATGCCGTGCTCGTCAAAGGGCGTAACTATTGCTGTACAGGAGCCCTTGAAAATTGGCGTTTTAACCATAATAATCCTCCAATCACATATCGCTGACAATAATATATTCATTTACATGTCTGCGTATGATATATAATCGTTGAAATTGCTGCGCTTCCGTATTATAATTAAATTCCACGAAATATTGATAAGGAACGGGCAATATGTCAAACACGGTCAAGAATTTTATAACGCTTATGCTGACAGCTTGCTTAACCATTGCGGCAGCACCAGCAGCTAATGCCGGCGAAGCCAAAGCGCCTGCACCTGCGTATTTTGACCTGCCCGTGGTCATCAAAACAATAAAGGTCGGTCTGCGCTCCGGCGGATCTTCCGTGTATGAGGCGAGACTTCTCAACAGTGTCGGGAGCGGTTATCTGTTTGGCTATTTTGACTATGCTCGGCAATTTCACGAGCTCGGCAAGACCGAGGTTACGGCGCTGTCCATGCGTGGTGACAGCGGTTTTACGCTGCCAGACGGTATGGTCGTCGGCCCATGGCACATGGTACTGAACAAAAAATTCAACGACTTTGCATCCGCTAAGAAGTATGCCGATACGCTTTGGGGAGGTTTTCCCGGCTATATCAACGGTGAGTACAAGGTGCTCGTAGGTGCTTATGCCGATGAGACTAAAACAATGTCGGCCATAAAAAGCCGCAGCATGGATGCAAAACCCTTTACCGGCAGTAGGTATTCCGTGCTTGCCGCCGAAACCGACACTTCGGAGCTTCAATTTCTCATGGATGTTGGCGAAGGAACGAACTTAGCGATCCGACCGGTCTCAAAATCCGAAAAAGCCGAAACATGGTTTGACGGAAACGCATATCACGGCGATTTTCAGTATACACGCTCCGGCGGTAGGCTCACCGTCATAAACTTTGTTGACCTTGAGGACTATGTCATGGGCGTTTTGCCATATGAAATGCACGGTGACTGGCCGCAGGAGGCGCTCAAAGCTCAGGGCACCTGTGCCAGAACCTACGCCATGAACAATATTAACGCATACATAGACCGTGGCTTTGATGTCAGAAATGATACATACAGTCAGGTCTACCGTGGCGTCACCGGCACGGTTGAGAGCACTAACAAGGCCGCCGCTGTAACAGCGGGCGAGTATGTGCGTTACAGGGGCTCGGTGTGCAAGGTGTACTATATGTCGTCCGATGGCGGAGCTACCGACAGCAGCGCAAATGTGTTTTCACAAAAGCGTGCTTACCTAAGCGGTGTTAAGGACGATAACGAAAAGGATATCGAGTACTACAACAAGTCGTGGAGAGCCGAGCTTTATGACGCCAATGTTGTGTACCGGCTTGCTATGAGCGACTATGAGCTTGCCGATATCGCCGATATCAAGGTCACAAAATCCGATATGGGCAATGTAATAAAGCTTGTGTTTAGTGACTCAAAGGGAAATACGGTCAAGCTTTATGGCGAAGACTGCTTTAGGGTAACCGGTTTTAACAGCCTCAGGTATGATGTTTCAAGCTATGAAAACGAGCAAAAGGAACGCATATGGGTGTTCAAAGGCAGCGGCTGGGGGCATAATTGCGGCATGAGCCAGTGGGGCGCTTATGCAATGGCGCTGAATAAGAGCGCAAACTGTGAGGAAATAATCGATTTTTATTTTAGCGGAGCATATTTAGGATGAACAAATCAGATTTTGACTTTTACCTGCCGGAGGAGCTGATAGCTCAAACTCCGCTCGAAAAAAGAGATACATCACGCCTTTTGCACTTAGATAAGCAGACGGGCGATATAGAACATAAGCATTTTTATGATATCAAGCAGTACCTCCACAAGGGCGACTGCCTTGTGCTCAATGATTCGAGAGTGCTGCCTGCAAGACTCATCGGTGCAAGGCCGACTGGCGGCACAGTTGAGCTTGTTCTGCTCAAGGATCTCGGCGATAACCGCTGGGAGTGCCTGAGCCGTCCGGGTCGGAAAACCAAACCAGGGCAAGAGCTTGTATTCGGAAACGGCGAGTTGACAGCAGTAGTTGAGGAAGTGACGCTGGGCGGAAATAGGATAGTCAAGTTCAGCTACGAGGGTATATTCCTCGAAATTCTCGAACGCATGGGCAAAATGCCGCTTCCGCCGTATATCAAGGAGGAGCTGCAGGACTCCGAACGCTATCAGACCGTTTACTCGAAGGAACTCGGCAGCGCCGCCGCACCGACGGCTGGTCTGCATTTTACAAAGGAACTGCTGGCGGAGATAGCGGATATGGGCGTTAAGATATGCTATGTGACGCTGCATGTCGGCCTTGGTACTTTCAGGCCCGTGAAGGCGGATAAGATAGAAGATCACGAGATGCACTCCGAGTTTTGCATCGTACCCGAGGAAACTGCCGAGACTGTCAACGCCGTCAAGAGGGCAGGAGGCAGGGTCATTGCCGTCGGCACGACCTCATGCCGCACGCTTGAAAGCTTCACAACCGAGGACGGCACACTTCAGGCGACCTCCGGCTGGACTAATATCTTTATTTACCCGGGATATAAGTTTAAGTGTATCGATGCACTGATAACAAATTTCCACCTGCCGGAGAGCACGCTTATTATGCTCGTGTCCGCCTTGGCAGGCAGAGAGAATATCCTCAACGCATACAACACGGCAGTTAAGGAGCGGTATAGATTTTTTTCCTTTGGCGATGCCATGATGATCGAATAATTAGTAAGGCAGGAAACCTATGTACACATTAAAAAAGCAGGAAGGCCACGCCAGACGAGGCGAGTTTGAGACCCCGCATGGAACCGTGCAGACGCCCGTTTTTATGAATGTCGGCACGGCTGCGGCAATAAAGGGTGCGCTTTCTGCGGCGGATCTTAAAACCATCGGCTGTCAGATCGAGCTATCAAACACCTATCATCTGCATTTGAGACCCGGCGATGAGATAGTCAAGACCATGGGCGGACTTCACAAGTTCATGACTTGGGACAGACCTATTCTAACCGACAGCGGCGGGTTTCAGATTTTTTCACTTGCAAGCCTGCGCAAGATAAGCGAAGAGGGAGTTAAGTTTAATTCTCACATCGACGGCAGACATATATTTATGGGTCCTGAGGAGAGCATGAGGATCCAATCGAACCTCGGTTCGGATATTGCGATGGCCTTTGACGAGTGTATCAAGATACCGTCGCCCCGTGACTATGTTCAAAAGTCCTGTGACCGCACATATAGGTGGCTGGCAAGGTGTAAGGCGGCGCTCAACGAGTACAACAGCATGGACGATGCGGTAAATCCCGGACAAATGCTGTTCGGCATAAACCAAGGCACAACATTTGCCGATATCAGAATAGAGCACATGAAGAAGATAGCCGAGCTCGACCTCCCGGGCTATGCCATCGGCGGACTTGCGGTGGGGGAGACCCATCAGGAAATGTACGATACGATTGAGGCGGTTGAGGAATACATGCCCAAGGACAAGCCCCGCTACCTTATGGGTGTCGGCACACCGGGTAATATTATCGAAAGCGTTTACCGTGGTGTTGATTTCTTCGACTGTGTTATGCCGGCGCGAAATGGCAGACACGGACACCTTTTTACCTGGAGCGGAATTATCAACATCAAAAACGAAAAGTACCTGACAGACGATAAGCCCATTGACCCCGAGTGCGACTGCCCTGTGTGCAGAAGATACAACAGGGCATATATCAGACATTTGTTCAAAGCAAACGAGATGCTGGCCATGCGCTTTGCCGTAATGCACAATCTCTATTTCTATAACAAGCTTATGGAAAACATCAGAAAATCGCTCGAGGACGGCAACTTCGGCGAGTTTAGGGGCAAATATTCAAAATTGTTGGATACGAGGATATAAAACACTTGAAAATATAGTGTTTAATATGTATAATAATCCTCGTAAAATAAAAAACTAATTATATTTAAGGAGTATACTAATGTTAACCTCTACATCAGGCGGCGGCAATCTTCAGATGATCCTCATTCTTGTTGTTTTCTTCCTCATCATGTATTTTATCATGATCAGGCCCGAGAAGAAGAAGCAGAAGAAGATAGAGGCTATGCGCAATGCACTTACTGTCGGTGACGAGATCGTTACCATTGGCGGCATTATGGGCGTTGTTGTAAATGTTACCGAAGACAGCATTACAATCGAGACCGGCGAAGACAAGGTCCGCGTTAAGTTCAAGAAGTGGGCTGTCAGTAGCAATGTCAGAGCAGAAGCTGCCGAAGCCAAGGCAAAAGCAAAGAAGTAAAATTTAGCATTAAAATCCCCCTGAGCTAATAAGATGTACAAACATCTTTAGTTCGGGGGGATTTTTTTGCAGTCATCAAAAACGGTAAAGATAAACGGCAGAGCAATAGTGGTATCGGTGATAGTGGGCTTGGCGGTTACGATAATATTGCTTTTGGCGATATCAGCACTGATGCAAAGCGGAAAGCTCAACGAGGATAGCATAGGCGCCGTGCTCATCGTAATTAACATAATCGCAGGTTTCGCATGCGGCATTACGGCTCGCTCATCCGGTAGGGAAGGAGGGAGCTTAAACGGACTGCTTGCGGGTTTGGCGTATGCCGGACTTATAATTTTGGTTGCGTTTTTACTGGATATGCAGGCGCCGCAGGCAGCAGCGATGGGCAAAATATTAGTCATATCGCTGGTAAGCAGCTTTATCGGGAGCAAGTTCAATTTAGCTAAAAGTAACAAAAAATTACGCAAAAAGCGCAAATCATGAATATTCAATAACTATTTGTAAATAGGGATTGCGGTTTACATAATTTTAAGTGATTACCTACATGTTGTGCTGTAATCGCCGAGCAATTACGAAATCTAGTGAAAAACGCCTGTGAATTCAAGCTTATAGAAAAAGCCGGTGTCGTGGTTAACATAATACGGTTAACATAATATACGGTCATAATTAACAAAAATCATCATTTTTCTTAAAAAGTCTTGATTACAACGAGAATTTGTATTATATTTAGTTTACCTAAGTTATTATGTAAATTTAACCGTTATTCTCGTGGTCACAAGGCTGCATTTGAGGTGACGGTATGAAAACTGAACTGCTTCATAAACCGGCTCGTCATCTTCGTGTTGATAGCTCCGGTTTATTGTTGATGTGCCTAGCTTTTATGCTTGGCCTTGGCACTTATGTTCTTATGAAGCCTTCGTTCCCGCAGGCGATGAATGGGGTGTATGCGATAGTCAATCTTGACTACCGTGTCTTTGGTTGCATTTTATTTTTGCTGCTCGTGCAGCTAACGGCGTTTTCGATCATCGGAACGGTCATTCTTCCGGTGTTGAATTTCGCCTTCGGGCTTGTGCTTGCTATGTCGCTGGCTACCATAATGCCGGCCGATAAGCTGAGCATTATATTTATCGCCAAAGCTTTTTCCTCTGTTTTGGTGCTCATTTTTTCTGTCTTGGCATTTTCGTGCAGCTCCGCTACCTCTGCCAAGAGGCTGTACGGCAAAATGCGAAGCGACAGAAGATTTAAGGTGGAGCTAATTAAAACGCTTGTGCTCGGCGCTGCGTTCGTTATCTTGTCATTTATCGGAGTTTCCGACATAAATAAGATTTTTTAGAAAGGGGGTCGGTTGAATGCTTAATTCAGAGTGCCTTGAAATTTTCAACAAGTATCTTACTGAAGTTAAAAAGTGTTCACAGAATACCCTCAGTTCATATCTGCGAGATATCAGGCAGTTGAGTGAGTATATGGAGGCCCATGTGGATGACAGCCTCGACAAAGTGACCGAGGAAGAGCTGTCCGATTATATAAGCTGGCTCAAGGGCAACGGCAAATCCGTTGCTACCGTCAGCCGTGCGATCGCTTCCGTCAAGTGCTTTTACGGACTTTTGGTGACAGAAGGGTATATCGAAGAAAGTCCCGCTGCCAAGCTCGTTCCCGATAAGGCAACTCAGAAGCTTCCGCAGATTCTCACAAGCAAGGAAGTCGAGCTTCTGCTTGAGCAGCCCTCGTGCACCGATGCAAAGGGCTACCGTGACAGAGCAATGCTCGAGCTTCTCTACGCAACGGGCATCAGGGTCAGTGAGCTTATCTCACTTAATATCAATGATGTCAACACCTCTGCCGGCGTCATCCGCTGTGCAAGCAAGGACAAGGAGCGTTTTATCCCGCTTTATTCGACTGCGATCAAGGCACTTTCAGAGTACATTGAGTTTATTCGCCCGCAGATGATTGCCATGCCCAACGAACAGGCGCTGTTTGTCAATGTAAGCGGTGAGCGTATGTCGAGACAGGGCTTTTGGAAGATAATAAAGTCCTATCAGCAAAAAGCGCACATAGAAAAGACGATAACTCCGCACACGCTACGGCACTCTTTTGCAGCGCATCTGCTTGAAAACGGTGCCGACCTCCATTCCATTCAGGAAATGCTCGGACATGCGGATATATCCTCAACGCAGATATACTCCCAGCTTATCAATAAGCAGCTTAAGGATGTTTACAATAAGGCTCATCCGAGAGCAAAATAAGCGTCAAACTCCCCACCGAGTGTGGGGAGTTTTTATTGTTGCGAATGGTGAGTAAGTGTGTTAAAATTTACTGATAGGAAGTGATGATCTTGCGGATATTAGGCATAGACCCCGGACTTGCGACCGTCGGCTTCAGCATAGTTGATGTTGAAAAAAGCAAAATGAAACTTGTCACCTGCGGAGTGATAAGCACACCTGCACACACCTCACTCTCCAGCAGGTTGGACAGAATATTTGAGGACATGAACGAGCTGATATCATCGTTTAGTCCCGATATAATGTCGATTGAGGAGCTTTTTTTCAATACCAATATTACAACCGGCATAGCCGTCGCCCATGCAAGAGGAGTAATACTTCTTTCAGCATACAGGGCAGGCGTACAGGTATTTGAATATACCCCGCTCCAAGTCAAGCAGGCCGTTGTCGGCTATGGCAGAGCCGAGAAAAATCAGGTCATCGACATGGTCCGCAGAATACTTGCCCTTCCAGCAGCACCGAGGCCTGACGATGCGGCCGATGCCGTGGCGCTGGCTATTTGCCACGCACGAAGCTCCACATCGCTTTTGAGTAAAGGAGTAACTGATATATGTTCTACTATTTAGAAGGTATAGTTTCCGATATAGATATAAACCTCGCCGTCATTGACTGCGGCGGCGTAGGTTATGCTGTTAATACGACCGCAAATACGCTTTCAAGCCTCAAGACTAAGGAAAAAGCAAAACTTTATATATCCGAGTATATTAAGGAAGATTGCTTTGACCTATACGGCTTTTCTACACTCAATGAAAAGCGCTGCTTTGAAATGCTGCTGACCGTGTCCGGCATTGGTCCGAAGGCTGCACAGGCAATACTTTCGACCAGCACACCGGAAGCGCTTGCGATGGCAATAATGAACGGCGACGAAAAGGCGATAACCGTTGCGCAGGGTGTCGGCAAAAAGATAGCGCAAAGGGTCATTCTTGAGCTCAAGGACAAGGTCAGCAAGGAAGCAAATGTCGTTGCGGCCGAGATGCCTGCGGTTTTAACGCCGGCAGACGGCGACTCAAGAAACGATGCAGTTGCCGCCCTGATGGTGCTCGGCTACTCCGCACCCGAAATAAACGGCGTGCTGCGCCGCATGGATGTAAGCGGAATGACGACTGAGCAGATAGTGAAGATAGCGCTTAAAAATCTTATGTAAGGAGGCGTCATATGAGCATCAATTTTTCCGATGGGCTTGAAGATCAAGCCATGATCACAAGCTCTTCAATCTTACCCGAGGATGCCGGTGAAGGCGGTCTGCGCCCCAAGACTATAAGTGAATATATCGGTCAGGAAAAAGCTAAGGACAATCTAAGTGTGTTCATTGACGCTGCCAGAATGCGCAACGAGCCGCTTGACCATGTCCTGCTGCACGGTCCTCCGGGGCTTGGCAAGACAACGCTTGCGGCTGTCATTGCAAACGAGATGGGCGTCAATATGCGCATCACCTCTGGTCCTGCGATAGAAAAGCCCGGCGACCTCGTCGCTATGCTCACGAACCTCAACGAGGGAGATATCCTGTTCGTTGACGAGATACACAGGCTCAATAGAGCCTATGAGGAGATACTTTACCCTGCGATGGAGGACTATGCGATAGACATCATCCTCGGAAAAGGCCCCTCGGCAAACTCGCTGCACCTTGAACTTCCGAAATTCACGCTAATCGGCGCCACAACCCGCTCCGGCCAGCTTACCGCTCCTCTCAGAGACCGCTTTGGTGTTACGCTGAGACTTGAGCTTTACACGCCCGACGAGCTGTGCAGGATAGTTGAGCGCTCGGCAGATATCCTCGGCATCGAGATTGACAAGGAAGGGGCATATGAGATTGCCTCACGCTCAAGAGGCACGCCGAGAATTGCAAACCGCATGCTCCGCCGTGTGCGCGATTTTGCGCAGGTAAGAGCCGACGGCGTTATAACCAAGGAAGTCGCTGATATGGCGCTGTCTCGGCTGGAGGTCGATAAGCTCGGCCTTGACTCGCTCGACCGCAGGATGCTACGCAGCATAATCGAGTTTTACGGCGGCGGCCCCGTCGGACTTGAGACCTTGGCTGCTACAATAAACGAGGAGGCCGTAACGCTTATCGATGTATACGAGCCCTTCCTTTTGCAGCAGGGATTTCTCACAAGGACGCCTCGTGGCCGCTGCGTGACTAAGAAAGCGTACGACCATCTCGGCATCGAGTATCTCGGCCAGCAGGAGCTTGGACTGTGAATTGTTAAAAACACTGAAATTTTTGTTCAACTACGGCTATTTTTCTATTGACATTTAATAACTTTGTAATATAATATAATAGATAAATTGAAAAAATAGCTGTTTTTTATGTTTAATTACTCCAAAATTGATGATAATGACTTACAGAAGCTTGCCGTAAAAGGCGACAGCTTGGCCGAGGAAGCTCTTGTCGAGAGATATATGAGGCTCGTGCGCAAGTGCGCAAGGCCATTGTTTCTTGCAGGAGGGGACAGCGAAGATCTTATCCAAGAGGGTATGTTCGGATTGATTTCGGCTGTAAGGCAGTATAATTCCGCACAAAACACAAGCTTCAAGACCTTTGCGGAGCATTGTATAAAAAACAGGCTTATAACAGCAGTTAAATCGGCGTCGAGCGCCAAGCACATTCCTTTGAACGCAGGCGTCTCGCTCGACACATTACTCTCGGATGAATCCCAGACCCCACCGTTGGCATATGCCGAAATGTTTCAGACATCACCTGAAGAACAGGTTCTGGCCAGAGAGAACAAAAGAAATAAAGAAGAGTTTTTCTTATCCCTTCTGGAGAAGTTATCTAAATTTGAAAAGTGTGTACTTCGCAATTATCTGAACGGTTTGAGCTATAAAGAGATTGCCCAGATAAGCTGCAAGGACGAAAAAGCCGTAGATAACGCAATTCAGAGGATAAGGCGCAAACTGGCGCAGAATTTCAAATCAGGCGATATCAGCAGAAGCTGACGCATATAAAAGCCGACAGGCGAGTTTTTCAAAAGAGAGGATTTAAAATGTACCAAGACAAGACCTTAGTTTGCAAAGAATGTGGTCAGGAGTTCGTGTTCTCCGCAGGTGAGCAGGAATTCTATGCAGAGCGCGGCTTCCAGAACGAGCCCCAGCGCTGCAAGGCTTGCCGTGACGCTCGCAAGAACGCAGCACGCGGTCCCCGTGAGTTCTTCACCGCAGTTTGCGCAGCATGCGGCGGCGAGGCAAAGGTTCCCTTTGAGCCCAAGTCCGACCGTCCCGTCTACTGCAGCGAGTGCTTTGCAAAGATGAAGGAAGAGGCCTGAGGCTCAAACCTACAGGAATAGAGTGGGGCGTCTTTGCGGCGTCCCTTTCTTTATTTGAATCAACAGATTGGAGACTTGACTATGGAAATGTTAAAAATTATGGATCTCAGCAGAGAGAGCATGATCTCCGACATTCTTGAAGATTTCCCCGAAGCAATGCCCAAGTTCCAGGAGCTTGGTATGCACTGCCTCGGATGTGCTCTTGCAACCGCTGAATCTCTCGAACAGGCATGTGCAGCACACGGCGTTGATCCCGACGAATTTTTGGTCGAGCTCAAAGCCTACCTTATGGCACTTTGATCAAAGCTAAGCTAAAAAGCCGGATATGCCGGCTTTTTGCTTTATATGGAGACATATGAGTAACAGACTTGAATTGATAGCCTCCTTTGTTGAGAACGGCATTGGTGTTGCCGATGTCGGAACTGACCACGGCTACATACCCGTGATGCTCGTAAAAAGGGGATATAAGGGTAATATAATTGCGACCGATATAAACGAGGGACCCTTGCAAAAAGCAAAGCAGAACCTTATGGATGCCGACTGTGAGGATAGCGTCAAGCTCGTCTTGTGCGACGGGCTGGACGGCTGCAAACCGGAAATGGTCGACACTATCATTGTTGCCGGTATGGGCGGCGACACGATAACCGGCATTCTCGACAGGGCAGAGTGGTGCGCCCGTGAGGATATGAAGCTTATCCTCCAGCCGGTCACAAAGGCAGAGATACTGCGTTATTGGCTTGTAAACAACGACTTTGTTATCAAGAGCGAAGCGCAGGTCAAGGAAAACGGCACGGTATATCAGATAATTTGCGCCGTTCCGGGCAGAGACTGTCAATACATGGATGCGGAGCTTTTTATCGGCAGATATGAGCTTATTAAAAACAGTCCGTTTTTTGATAACCTGCTTTCAAAGCACATAAAGCGCTTTGCTTCGACGGTCGATGGACTAAAAACGACAGACAGAGAAGAACTGTTGCCGTGGCTCGGCCTTGTTGAAAATATTTTAAACGAGCTAAAGATGATGCGGGAGTGGAAAAATGAAAATCGTTAAGGATATATTCGATTATTTGAATTTACTTGCGCCAGTCGGGCTTAAAATGAGCTTTGACAATGTCGGCATACTCGCAGGCAGTGCCGAAGCGCCGGTAAGAAATTGTCTGCTTGCTCTTGATATAACTGACGAGGTCATAGATGAAGCGGTGTCGATATGTGCCGACCTCATAGTCTCACACCACCCGCTCATATTTCATGAGCTTAAAAGCGTTGTCGCCGAGGATCTTGTCGGCAGGAAGATAATCAAGTTGATTAAAAACGACATTTCCGCCATTTGCATGCATACAAATCTTGATATAGCTCAGGGTGGCGTTAATGATGCGCTTATGAGTGCTCTGGGTGGCTGCGTAAGCGGCTTTCTTGAGCCCTGCGGCATTGATGCCGATGGTGCTCCCGTTGGCTGCGGACGCATCGGTGAACTAGCCGAAAGCATTGATTTTCAAAGCTTTTTGCGGACCTGCAAAGAAGCACTCCATGTAAACGGACTGCGTTATCACGATGCCGGACGGCCGGTAAAAAAGCTTGCCGTCATGGGTGGCTCGGGCGGCGACTGCATCGCACTTGCCGAAAGTCTCGGATGCGATACATATGTCACGGCCGACATTAAATATAACGGCTTTCTTGACGCAAAGGAGCTCGGCATAAACCTCATAGACGCCGACCATTTTTGCACCGAAAATGTCGTCATTCCAGTTCTGCAAGAAAAGCTCAGCGCAAAGTTTGAGGATGTTTACTTTTCTATATCCTCTGTCCATTGCCAAACGGCACAGTTTTATTAACAAGAATAATATGCCTTCGCAGCTCATAAACTCGTACAAACGAGAAAAACTGCGGAGGCTTTTTTATGACTAATATTGATATTTATAAGGATATATCCAAACGGACAAACGGCTCGATCATGCTCGGTGTAGTCGGGCCTGTTCGCACGGGTAAATCGACCTTTATAAAGCGCTTTATGGAGCTGCTCGTCATCCCGAACATCGAGGATGTGTATGCAAGAGAACGGGCAAAGGATGAATTGCCCCAAAGCGGCTCGGGCAAAACCATCATGACCTCGGAGCCTAAGTTCGTCCCCGAGGATGCAGTTGAGATAAGCCTCAGCGATGATGTCCGCTTTTCGGTCAGATTAATTGACTGCGTGGGTTACATGGTAAACGGTGCCGCCGGTCAGTTTGAGGATGGCAGCGAGAGAATGGTCACAACGCCATGGTTTGACCACGAGATAAGTATGACCGAAGCGGCAGAATCGGGTACTTATAAAGTCATAAGCGAGCACTCGACTATTGGCTTGGTCGTCACAACCGACGGTAGTATATGCGATATCCCGAGAGCGGACTATGTTGAGCCGGAGGAACGAGTCGTAAACGAGCTAAAGCAGATAGGTAAGCCTTTTGCGGTGCTCATAAACAGCAAAAATCCGGCGTCAGATGAAGCCGCTGTACTTCAAAGCGAGCTTAGTGAGAAGTACGCTGTGCCATGCGTTTGCGTCAATTGTCAGCAGCTTTCCGAGCGTGATCTTGCTGATATCATGAGTACCGTGCTTGGTCAGTTCCCGATATCCGAGGTCGCAATTTGGCTTCCGTCTTGGTTTGAGGCACTCGACAATGAGGCCGAGCTTAAAACAAAGCTTTATCAGCAGCTTTTGGCATCGTCCAAAGACTTGAGCTGCGTTCATGATATCTATTGCATGCTCGATGAGTTAAATCAGTCCGATATAGTCGAAACGGCCGAGGTCAAAAATTCCGATATGGGCAGCGGAACAATAAATGTCAGCATTGAGATACCGAGAGCTCTGTATTACCGACTTATCAGCGATGAGGCCGGGCTTGAGATCAGCGACGACGGCGAGCTCATAAAACTTCTGCGTGAGATGAGCGCAATTAAACACGACTATGAGCACATAAAAACGGCACTGGACGATGTAAGAGAAAAGGGCTACGGTGTTGTAATGCCGTCTGCCGATGAGCTTGAGCTCGATGAGCCGCAGATAGTTAAGCAGGGCGGTAAATATGCCGTCAAGCTCAAGGCAAAGGCTCCGGCGATTCACATGCTGAAAACCGGCATAGAGACTGAGGTCACACCATCCATCGGCGGCGACAATGCATCCGAAGAGATTATAAGTTTCCTGCTCCAAGGATACGAGGGCGACATGAGCAGACTGTGGGAGTCGAACATTTTCGGCAGGCCGCTTTATGATATTGCCGAAGAAGGGATAGCGGACAGACTGAACAATCTGCCGGTAAATGCAAGAGCGAAGCTTCAAGAGACACTACAGCGCATCGTTAATGAGGGCAGGGGAACGCTGATTTGTATTTTGTTATAAAAACGGGAAGCACTTCCCGTTTTTTTGCGTGCAGATTTATTTATTTTAATAGTTGAAATGGTTAAAGGATAATAATATAATTAAGACAAAATTTTTTGGAGATGAGATTTATGAAACCGGTATCAAAAATTGCGGAAGCAGTTCGTGCATCAACGACCTTGGCCGTTGACAGCTTGGCAAAGCAGATGAAAGCCGATGGATATGATGTTGTCGGTTTTGGCACAGGCGAACCTGATTTTCAAACTCCCGAGAATATCAACCTCGCTGCCATCGAAGCCATAAAGGAAGGAAAGACAAAATATACCCCGGCAGCCGGTATAATCCCTTTGCGTAAGGCAATAGCCGAGCAACTCAAAAGCGAGGGGTTGGACTACGATTACACGCAGATAGTCGTTGCAAGCGGCGCAAAGCACAGCCTGTTTATCGCTCTGTCGGCTCTCACCAATCCCGGCGATGAGATAATTCTGCCCGCACCGTATTGGGTCAGCTATTATGAAATGATCAAAATGACCGGCGGTGTGCCTGTTGTCGTCTCGGCGGGCGAGGAGCAGAACTTTAAAATCACTGCACAGCAGCTTGAGAATGCAGTTACCGATAAGACTAAGTGCGTCATTTTCAACAATCCTTCAAACCCCACCGGCATGCTTTATAGCCGAGATGAGCTCAAGGCACTTGTCGATGTTTGCGTTAAGCATGATCTGTATATAATCGCTGACGAGATATACTATAAGCTCGTTTATGACGGACTTGAGTTTACCAGCATCGCGAGCTTCGGCGAAAATGTCAAAGAACGTACGCTGCTCATAAACGGTGTGTCTAAGTCCTACGCAATGACCGGCTGGCGTGTCGGCTACTGCGCAGCTAATAAGCAGCTTGCAAAGATAATGTCCAACTATCTCAGCCACTCCACAGGGGCGCCGTCGACCATCAGTCAGTGGGCAGCTCTTGGGGCCTACAGCGGCCCGCAGGACACGGTCGAGACCATGCGGCTTGAGTTTTTAAAGCGCAGGGATTATATCTTTGACCGAATCAACTCCATCCCCGGCGTGAGCTGCGTTAAGCCGGAAGGCGCATTTTATGTCATGATTAACATTGAGCAGCTAATCGGTCGCACTCTCGGCGGTAAGCTCATTGAAAGTGACGATGATTTTGCCGTGGCGCTGCTTGAAAAGGCATTGGTCGCAGTTGTCCCGTGCTCCGGCTTCGGCGCCAAGAATTTTGTCCGCTGGTCGTATGCCGCATCCATGGAGAATATCGAAAAAGGCCTCGACCGCCTTGAAAAATTCATAAGCGAATGATATAATAATCACCCCATCGACATAGCTTGTTAATGGGGTGATTTTGTGTTTGTGACCATTGATTTAAAAAGGCTTATCAAAATCGTTTTAATAGTTGCGCTTTTGGCGGCTGCGGCTGTTTTTGTGAAGATTTTCGTTTCAAACGGCGGGCTCAAGCCTGTTATAAACCAAAGCAGCCGGTCAACGCTCGTTCTTGACGCCGGTCACGGCGGCATTGACGGCGGAGCTATCTCGGACTCTGGGCTCAAAGAAAGCGATATAAACCTTCAAATTGCGCTGAAAACCGAGGCTCTTGTGCGTTTTTTAGGTATCGACACCGTTATGACCAGAGAAACGGACACCGATAACTCGGACAACAAGGCTTACAGCGAGCATGATAATCTTGTACAGCGGGTAAAGCTTGCAAATTCGACCGAAAATGCCGTTTTGATAAGCATTCACCAAAACAAGTTCCCGAGCGCTGTTGTCAGTGGTGCAGAAGTGATGTATTCTGATAATGACGACAGCAAGGCGCTCGGACTTATCACGCAGGATAATCTTGTTGCGCTGCTGGATAGCTCAAACCGTCGTGTTGCACGTCCTGCACCGAAGGAACTGCTGCTGACTTCATCGGTCGAATGCCCGACAATTCTTGTAGAATGCGGCTTTATGTCCAATCCGCAGGAAGTGCAAAAACTTGCATCGAACGATTATCAGCTCAAACTTGCAGCTATTTTGGCAGGTTCATATATACAGTTTTTAAATAACACGGCTTCGGCATAGGAGAAGATATGAGACAAAAGACAGTTTTCTGCTGCTCGGAATGCGGCAACGAGACAGTAAAATGGAGTGGAAGGTGTACTGCTTGCGGAGCGTGGGACAGCTTGGTCGAGGTAAAGCTTGATGCCAAAAGCAAGGGAAGCACCAAGAGAGCTACCTCAAAAAAGACACCCAAGCTCATTTCCGAGCTTGATACGGAAGCAGAGCTTAGATTTTCAACCGGTATAGGGGAGCTGGACCGCGTTTTAGGCGGCGGAGCGGTAAAAGGTTCGCTTGTCTTGGTCGGCGGCGCTCCCGGCATCGGCAAATCAACGCTTTTGCTCCAGCTTTGCGGCCTTGTTGAGGGTGAGATGAAGATACTCTATGTAACCGGCGAGGAAAGCGAGCGTCAGCTCAAGATGCGTGCGCAGCGTCTCGGTGTTGATAACGGGCAGATCTATGTCCTCGCTGAAACGGGCCTGACCGAGGTTTTGGAGGCTGCCGATGAGCTTGAGCCGGATATTATGATAGTCGACTCTATCCAGACCATGTTTGACTCCGAGGTAAGCTCCGCACCCGGCAGCGTAAGTCAGGTCAGAGAATGCACCATGTCAATCATGCGCATGACTAAGGAAAAGGGCTTCACGACCTTTGTTGTCGGCCACATCAACAAAGAGGGTAATATTGCAGGCCCCAAGGTGCTTGAGCATATGGTCGACTGCGTTTTGTACTTTGAAGGTGAGCGCAGTACATCGTTTAGAATACTAAGAGCAGGCAAAAACCGCTTCGGCTCGACAAATGAGATAGGTGTATTTGAAATGGTCGACACGGGACTAAAGGAGCTGCAAAATCCGTCTGAGATACTGCTTTCCGGCAGACCGGATAATGCCCCGGGCACCTGCGTGACATGTGTTATCGAGGGTTCAAGGCCAATACTCGCCGAAATTCAAGCTTTAGTTGCACCTGCGACTTATAACGCAGGTCGCCGCAGCACTAACGGCATTGATTATAACAGAGCAACACTGCTTTTGGCGGTTCTCGAAAAAAGGGGAGGCATGGCGGTCTCCGGCTGTGATGCGTATATAAATGTAATAGGCGGCCTTGAGCTTGACGAGCCCGCAGCAGACCTTGCCACAATGCTCGCAATTGCAAGCAGCTTTAGGGATCTTCCACTCGGGAGAGACCTCGCTGCCGTCGGCGAAGTTGGACTTTCCGGGGAAATAAGAAGCGTAAACTCGCTTAATATGCGTTTGTCTGAAATTGCCCGACTTGGCTTCAAGCGCTGCGTAATACCGGCGCATATCAAGGATGATATAAAAAAGCCCGACGGACTTGAAATTATATCCGTTAAGAACATAAGAGAAGCTATCAAGGCCACTTTAGGTTAAAATGTATAAACTAATTGAAACACCGCACCTGCCGAAATCAAAGGTGCAGCACATAATATTAGGCGAAAAGTACAGAAATGTTCTTGAAAGTGCATTATTTCTGCACGATTTAGAGCCTATTTGGCTTAAAAGCAACCCACATGTCGATGAGAGGTTATCCGGACACGCAGATCTATCTGCTGTGCAAATAGGCAAAAGCGTATTTTTAAGTGAATACCTTAATCCTTGTGAACAAATTCACAAAATAGTTGAAGTCGAGTATGTACCTGATCCGCAGCAGGCAGTTTATCCGCACGATGCCGGTCTAAATTTTTGCATCGTAGGAGACAAGCTGTTCTTTAATCCTAAAACAGCAAATGCAAAGCTCGTCGAAAAATGCGGCTGCAAGCAATTTATACCTGTCAAGCAAGGCTATACAAAGTGTTCAATATGCGTCATAGACGAAAACTCGATCATAACCTCTGACAAACGAATTGCCGAAGCAGCAGAAAACGCCGGAATGGATGCATTGTATCTGTCTGAGCCGTTCGTTAAATTAGACGGTTTTGGCTACGGCTTCATCGGCGGCGCCGCATTTAAAATCAGCGAAACTGATATAGCATTCACGGGTAAAATAGTCGATACTATTGTAGAAAGAAAAATCGAAAGCTTCCTAAGCAGGCGAAACATTAATCCGATATATCTAACCGACAGCCAAATATTCGATATAGGCAGTGCAATCCCACTTACAGAGAATAAAGCAGAGCAAAAATAACGGCAAAACCCGTTTAATCACCCTCTGCTTTACTTTTTCGCCTCCCCTAAATTAAGCAAAATCTTTATTTTGTCTAATTTTTAGTTAATTTGTCAATAGACGCAGTTGCAGTTTCCCTGTTATAATGGAGACAATAATAAATTGGTGATTGGAGTAGATTATGGATTACAGGACCGAGGCACCGGATATTATTAAGGGCTTCTTGACTTATCATGAGACTATTAAGGGGCATTCGAGGAAAACTGTTGATGAGTACTATCTCGATTTGCGGAACTTTTTTAGGTTTTTGAAAATTCAGCGTGGTATCGTCCCTCGCAACACTGAGTTTGAGGATATCTCAATTTCTGATATTGATCTGAATTTTGTAAAATCCGTTACTGTCACAGAGGCTTACGAGTATCTCTCTTTCATGACCCGTGATAAGGTCAAAAACCAGCGCAGTCGTGAGGCTGAGTACGGTACCAAAGCCTCCACCCGTGCACGCAAGGTTTCAACGCTCAGAAGCTTTTATAAATACCTGACTGTCAAGGCAAAGCTCCTCGATACAAATCCGCTTCAAGACCTTGATGTGCCGAAAATTCCGCACACGCTCCCTCGCTACCTTACCTTGCCCGAAGCGCAAGCCCTCCTCTCCTCTGTCGACGGCAAGAATAAAGAGCGTGACTATTGCATTCTCTGCATTTTTCTTAACTGCGGGCTGCGAATATCGGAGATAGTCGGCCTTAATCTGTCCGATATCAGAGTCGACCACATAAGAGTATTCGGTAAAGGCAGTAAGGAGCGCATCATTTATATAAACGATGCATGCGCTGAGGCTATCAACAACTATCTTGAAGTTAGAAAAAACATTGCAGCAATCGACAAAAACGCACTGTTTCTGTCAAACAGGCGTACTCGCATGAGCCGTGAAGCCGTACACAGTATGGTCAAGGTTTCGCTCAAAAGAGCCGGACTGGATGCGGACAAATATTCCTCACACAAGCTACGGCATACGGCGGCGACCTTGATGTTGCAAAACGGCGTTGATGTGAGAACACTTCAAGAGCTTCTTGGGCACGATAACCTCAATACAACACAAATTTATACCCATGTTGATAATTCTGAGCTGCGGCTTGCCTCCGAGGCAAATCCGCTGAGTAATTTTAAACCTGAATAAAAAATATTACCGCTATCAAAACGAAAGCGGTAATATTTTTTATTAACTAATTCGGGAGCTGTTCAGCACGCCAAACATCCCTGCCGCATAATCAAGCAGCGCTACAAACCAAAGCGTTGCATTACCTGTCACGGCAAGAACTATCAGCACTGCTTTTACGATCGCACACAGTGCAAGATTTTGCATTGATATCTTTTTTACGCCTCTTGCAATGGGCACCATCGCAGGCAAGCCGAAGATGCCGATGTTGGACATCCGCAGATCCTCGGTTTCGGTCTGCTCCCCTACCCTTGCGTCAAGGTCGGCATCGGAATGGTAACCGACATTTTCGGCGCTGACATACATAACGGCTGCGTCCTCATCAAGGTTTTGCCGCACATCTTTGACGACCGAGAGCTTTTTTGCCGTGTCGCAGCATGGGAAAAAGTCCGAGATATTGATGGATTTTGCGGTTTTTTCACAGATATCCATACCGTCCTCGGCAACCAGCATGCTCGTTACGCCTATTGACTTGAGGTTGGAAACTGTTTTGGCTGCATATGGGTTGATATTTTCGTTAAACACGATAGCTCCGGCATATCTGCCCATAATGACAAGGTACAATACATTGCCCTTGCGCACGCTTGCGGTGTCAAGCGAAATGCCTCTTGAGTTGAGAAGCTTAAGCGTACCGAGGAGCATTTGCCTACCCTCAATTTCAACCTCCATTCCGTAGCCGGGAATGTCGTTAAACTCCTGTATGTATTCAGGGTTAATTTCCCCATTATACGCCCCGACTATCGATGCAGCGATACGCTGTTCGGACTTATAGGCAACATATGCGCACGAGCGCAGGAAGTTTTCTTTGTCGAGAATTGGTGAGATCATTGCTGCAATTTTCGGAGCTCCAGCGGTTATTACATCCGATTTATCGAAAATTATCGTTTTAAGCTTTGCAGCCTTATCAATGGTTTCCGGCTCATCGATTATAACGCCCGCAGCGGCGGAGCGGCACAGTCCGTATGCAGTACACAGCGGCAGCGAGGCAAATGCCGATGCGGGAATTATCGCAACTATGAACATTGCCCCTCTTCTTATCGACATGACATAGCTCATATCAGTTAACAGCGGTGCGAATGCTGCAAAAAGCACGGAAATTGCCGTTACAGCCATGACGGCAATGGAGTAATACGGCTCGAACTTCGCCCGAACAGCGTTTATCGAGCCGTCGCAGCGATTGAGAATACTGCGCTGCCTTGAAAAGCTTTCGGGGCTGTTTTTCGGCAGATCCTCTGTCGCAGCCTGTTTTATACGCTTCTCTGCATACTCCATAAACACTCTGCACGCCTGATATACGACCACAAACACAGTCGTTTCCACATAGCAGCCGACTGCGAAGCTGGCTACAGCAGCGATAAACACGAGGCAGGCGTTGTTGAAAAAATCCTTCCTCAGCACGGCATAAACCGCTGTAATTGCTATATCAAATCCGCTTATCAGTATCGCCGCTATAAGCATTATCATCGCCGCAAGCCGTGAAGCGCCGATATTATACGCCAGAACGAGCAGGATAACGGTTATTGCGAGCCTGACAAGCGTGACGAAGTCCGGCATTATAGGCTTCATGCCCTTGCTGTGTTCATTCTTCTGCTCACTTTGGTTCACAAAAATCGCCCTCCCTGTTATTTATGATTTAGGTTAGCTTAGGCCTTACCGTTGCAGCCAAGAACATCGACTATCTTGTGAGCGACCATGTCCTTGATAGCGGCTCTTGCGGGCTTGAGATACTGTCTGGGGTCAAAGTGGTCGGGGTGCTGGTTAAGGTACTGACGGATGGATGCGGTCATTGCAAGACGAAGGTCGGAGTCGATGTTTATCTTGCAGACAGCCATTGATGCAGCCTTGCGAAGCTGATCCTCGGGCACGCCGATAGCACCGGGCATGTTGCCGCCGTTTTCGTTGATGATCCTGACAAATTCCTGCGGAACAGAGGAGGCACCGTGCAGAACTATCGGGAAGTTCGGCAGTCTCTTCTCTACCTCTTCAAGAATATCAAAGCGTAGCTTGGGGTCGGTGCCGGGCTTAAACTTATAAGCGCCGTGCGAGGTTCCGATAGCAATTGCAAGCGAGTCACAGCCGGTGCGCTCGACAAATTCCTGAACATCTTCAGGCCTTGTGTAGGACGAGTCCTCAGCACTGACCTTGACCTCGTCCTCTATTCCTGCAAGTGTTCCAAGCTCGGCCTCAACGACGACACCGTGGTCATGAGCATACTCAACGACCTTCTTCGTAAGCTCTATATTATCCTCGAACGGCTTTGAGGAGGCATCTATCATGACCGAGGTAAAGCCGCCGTCGATGCAGGACTTGCAGATATCAAAGCTGTCACCATGGTCAAGATGAAGAGCAATCGGCAGGCCGGTCTCGATTACGGCTGCCTCAACGAGCTTCATGAGATAGGTATGATTTGCATAAGCACGAGCACCCTTGGACACCTGAAGGATCAGCGGAGCATTAAGCTCGGCAGCAGCTTCGGTAATGCCCTGGACGATTTCCATATTGTTTACATTAAAAGCGCCGATGGCGTAGCCGCCGTTATAAGCTTTTTCAAACATTTCCTTAGTTGTTACGAGTGGCATAGTCGAAAATCCTCCTGACAAAAATTTAATTAGTTAATTTGCATAAAAAATTTGATTTTCTTATTTATTATAAACCCTTTTCATGTTATAATCAATAATCATTAACAATGTGGAGGCATTATTTTGGATAATTTATTCGATTCACCCCTTGTCGGCTCTTGTATATTCGGACAGTCCGGCGGGCCTACTGCGGTTATAAACGCAAGTGCGTACGGCGTTATAAAAACAGCGCTTGAATCTGATGCGATAACCAAGGTATACGGTGCCGCCCACGGAATTCAAGGCGTTCTAAATGATGAGCTTTTTGATATGGGCGAAGAAGAGGATTATGAGCTGAAGCTGCTGCTCAACACTCCCTCCTCCGAGCTTGGCTCGTGCAGGTACAAGATAGCCGACCCAGACGAGGATGAATCCGATTATATAAAAATACTCGAGACATTTAAGAAATATAATGTAAGGTACTTTTTCTATAACGGCGGCAATGACTCCATGGACACCTGCAATAAGATAAGCCGTTACATGGAGCGGGTCGGCTATGAATGCCGTGTCATAGGTATACCAAAAACTATTGATAATGATTTGTTCGGCACCGATCACTGCCCGGGCTTCGGCAGTGCTGCAAAGTTCATTGCGACCACCTGCATGGAGATAGACAAAGACACCGATGTCTATGATACCGATATGGTAACGGTCGTTGAGATCATGGGCAGGCACGCAGGCTGGCTCACAGCCAGCGCCGCTTTGGCAACCGAATACGGTCACGGCTGCGGTCCTGACCTCATTTACCTTCCCGAGCGTGATTTTGACCTTGACAGGTTCACCGAAGATGTCCGCAAGGTTTTAAAGCAGAAGCACAATGTCCTTGTCGCCGTATCCGAAGGCGTTCACTATGCTGACGGCAGCTTCGTTTCCGAGGCCAAGACCTCCGGCACGGACGGGTTCGGCCATGCACAGCTCGGTGGGCTGGCAACTAAGCTTGCGAGCTATCTTAAGGATGCGCTTAAAATCAAAAAGACCCGTGGCATTGAGCTGAGTCTTTTGCAGCGCTGCGGCTCGCATATTGCGTCGTCTGTGGATATTCAGGAAGCCTTCATGGTCGGTCAGGTTGCTGTTGAGGCAGCAATCGCCGGTGAAACAGGAAAAATGGTCGCTCTTGAGCGTGACGACACGAGCGGTACATACTCCTGCCACACCACCCTGCTTTCGCTCAGCAGTGTAGCCAATTACGAGAAGAAGGTTCCGCTTGAGTGGATTACCAGTGACGGTAATTACATCACATCGGATTTTATTAATTATGTACTGCCCTTAATCCAGGGCGAGCCGCACATCCCCAAAGAAAACTCTCTGCCGAGATATGCAAGGCTTAAAAAGGTAAGAGCAAAACCGGAGGAGACAATTTGCGTGTAACGCAAATTTATTATAGAAAAGATTTAGGAGGATTTTTATGCAGCAAAAGCGCAAACTCAATCTGCCGGCATGGATAATAATCGGCATGCTCGCAGGTATCGCAGTCGGCTTCATTTTCCTGAAGATTGGCGGCACATTCACAACCGATTATCTAAAGCCTTTCGGTACGATCTACATCAATCTTCTCAAGTTCATGGTCGTCCCTGTCGTTCTGTTCTCTATTATGAGCGGCGTCATCAGCCTTAATGACCTTAAAAAGGTCGGCAGTGTAGGAATAAAGACCTTTATATACTACATCTGCACCACGGCACTCGCTGTTGTTATCGGCCTTGTTGTCGTTAACTGTTTCAAGGGCTTCTTCCCTGTTCTCGATTCAAGCGTAACGTCCGGCCTTAAATATGAGGCTACCGAGGCTCCCAAGATCATGGATGTTATCGTTAACATTTTCCCCGATAACCTGCTCAAGCCCATGGTCGATACCAATATGCTGCCTGTTATTGTCATTGCTATTTTCTTCGGCGCAGGCGTTCTTGCTGCCGGTGAGAAGGGCAAAATGATCGCAAATATCGTTGACAGCATGAATGAAGTTGTCATGAAGGTCCTCATGATGATCATAAAGCTCACCCCGATCGGCGTATTCTGCCTCATGGCTGATGTTGTCGCCGTTAACGGCGCAAAGGTCGTCGGCTCGCTGGCTCTCATCGTCGGCGTAGCCTATATCGGATACATTCTCCACCTTGTCATCGTATACAGTCTGAGCATCAAGTTCCTTGCAGGTATGAGCCCCATTAAGTTCTTCAAGGGTATGGCTGCTGCAATGCTCACCGCATTCACCACCACCTCGTCGAATGCGACACTGCCTGTCAACATCGAGTGCTGCAACGACATGGGTGCAGAGCCTGAGATCAGCTCTTTCGTTCTGCCTCTCGGCGCCACCATCAACATGGATGGTACCGCCATCTATCAGGCGGTTGCTACCGTATTCATCGCCTGCTGCTACGGAGTCGACCTCACCATAGGGCAGATGGCAATGGTAGTCGTAACCGCTACTTTGGCATCTATCGGCACTGCAGGTGTTTCCGGTGCAGGCATGATCATGCTGTCCATGGTCCTTCTGCAGGTCGGCCTTCCTGTTGAGGGTATTGCAATCATCGCTGGCGTTGATAAGCTGTTCGACATGGGTCGTACAACTCTTAACATCACCGGTGACGCAACCTGTGCAATGTGGCTTTCCAAGGTCGAGCGCAGAAACAAGGAAAAGCTCGCAGCTAAGTAATTTACTATGTAACAAAAACAGTTCCCCGTTCTATACGAGGAACTGTTTTTTTAATCAAATGCAGGATTCACGGCATAGAAGTTCTTTTTATCAAGCTTCTCGAGGGCGTTTCGCAGCCCCTCGCCGAAGCGTTGATAATGGACCACTTCCCTTTCCCTCAAGAATTTTATGACATCATTAACATCTGGATCGTCAGACAGTCGAAGAATGTTGTCGTACGTCGAACGTGCCTTTTGCTCTGCTGCCATATCCTCGTGCAGGTCTGTTATAACATCGCCTTTGACCTGCATTGTTGCCGCCGTCCACGGCGTGCCGGAAGCAAACTGCGGATAAACTCCGGCAGTGTGATCCACAAAATAGGCATCAAAACCTGCGTTTTTAATTTCTTCCGGTGTCATTTTTCGTGTAAGCTGGTGGACTATTGCACCTATCATTTCAAGGTGGCCGAGCTCCTCCGTACCTATATCGGTGAGCAGCCCCTTTAGCTCGGGATAAGGCATACTGTACCGCTGGCTGAGATATCTCAACGATGCCCCTAATTCCCCATCCGGCCCGCCGTGTTCCAAAAAGATATAATAAGCGTTTGAAGTAGGCACCAATAAGTCGGTGCCTACTTTTTTTACCACGGACTTGATGATTTCCAATAAGTCGCCCAAATAGCGGCGGCGGCGGAGCGATTTAGGTTTGCACGCCTGACCGCCTCCTTGAACTCGTCCTGTGACGGGTTTCCTCCGTTTTCATCGACCCTATCAAGGATTTCAAGGAAGTCTGCATAGTCAACAGATGATACGCCGCATTTTCTCGCTGCCATATAACGAGCGCAGGCATTTTTGCTGAGTGCAGCACTGAGCGCCGCCTCTTTATTAGCCTCAGATATTGTCATATATGCGACTGCCTTCACTTTCTGGACGGTTGAAGGTCTTTTATTGCCCTCCGTCTCAATTGCATCTATTGTATCAAAAATGTCCCGTGCCACTCTCGGCTCGACACCGGCCGCAATGTATTTCGAAGCATTATTATTGTCAATCGTATTGCCGCTGGCTATCTGTCCCCAGCTCATTCCATCATCAAGCCAATCTGGAACATTGGCTGCATAACCCGTAAGCTTGGTATCGGTTGCGGCCGCAGCGGCAACATCTTTTGTATATTGATTGAGCCTGCTGAGCATCTTTGCCTTTTCTTTGTTATCGGCGGCCTTGTACTCTTCAGACGAAATGATTGCTTCGATATGTTTCAACGCTTTGCCGGCAGCGGCATTATACGCCTGCCGCTGTGCTTCATTCAGCTCGATTTTCTCGCCGGCTTCGCCGTCCTCATCTTTTATTGTGACCAAAGAAGGTGTATCGCTTATAACTGCATTTTTATAACCGGCTTCATAAAGTCTCGCAAGCTCTTCGGCGGTCTCATCTGAGATATCCGTCTTTGTGCGGTAAAGGTTCTTGATATCCGTCTCAAGGCTTCTTGAGTTTGACAAGTCACTTTTATTCTGTGTTTCCCAAATACCCGAGTACGCCGCACTTACCTGCGGAAGAACCCAGCCAATAGCGTTAACGAGCAGCTTCTCCACATTTTCAACGGGAATACCTCCGAAGAAATGTGCGATTTTCTCCGCAGCTGTTTTTATTGCGCCTCTGGCATCACCGTCGTTGACGATATACTCCCACACATCACCGTCATTCTTTATCACATCGGAAAGGCCGCTGACAAATTCGGCGAGTTCATCTTTCGTGTCGGTCATCAAATCGAGCAGATCGTTCACCGTTTTTACCGCAATAACCTCGTGGTCATAATACTTATCGCCTGTAATCCATGAGGCAAGCACCTCTGTAAGAGCGTCTGCGCCAATGATCAGGCCGGATGTATTCTCGGCTATTTGAAGCATTGTGTTCTCAAGAAAACTCCAAAATGTGACTTCACCCTCGTCGTTTGCGTACTTGTCTTCCCTGTGGCGGAACAAATCACGAATGATATCAAACAAAGTAACGACTGTATTCATCAAGATCACATTGCCAATACAGCGGCCAAGCTCTTTTCCTGCAGTTTTTATTTTAGCTTCAGCTGCTGTTATAGTTTCATCACTCTCAGCCTTTTTTGCATCCTGCTTTGCCGCTTCCAGCTGTCCCGCTCGGAGGCGAATGAGATTCATTGCCTGCAAAGAGTCCGTGTGGAAAATGGTGAATGAGCGTGTTATCTCATTTGTATCACGCAGAAGATCACTTCGATGCATTATATCATACATTGACTGCGTGTCGCCAATAGCATTTTCATATACTTCAGCGACTTTTTTATAGAATGGGCTGTTGCCGTTATCTATCTCTTCCTGCGTGCCGATCTCAAGCTCGGGATATTCGGCTCTTACCTTGTTTTCTGCCCACGGCCACATTGTTTTTGTGACATAGATGTCCGCCGCCTGAAGAAGGCCGCCGCCGAGAATTAGCTTTGACGCTTTGTGCTCCTGCACCCATTTCATATACTTGCTTTGTGAAAGCGTCATTGCCGCCAACTCTGGAGTGCCGTAGCCTCTTATTCTGACATCAAGCTCGCTCGTATACTTGGATATTAGTTTGGTATCAACATTTTTCACCTGTGCGGGCTTGGGATAGTACTGATTACCGAGAACTATCGCCGCAGTCGGTTTGGATGCAAGGACTTTCGCCGCAACTGTAATGTTCGAGCCAAACACGCCTCCAATGTAGTTCGACATAAGCTTACCTATCGCAGATGCAAATTCACTCTGTTCAAGATAGGTTGGCGACTGAAGCTCTGTCATTACATTTTTGAGAGCATCGAGTTCTTTGCTGCTCCAGTTATGTGTTATTTCATCCTGCAGGCTTGTGCCGTCACTGCGCCAATTTAGGAGTGTTTCGGCATTTTGTGCAGGTATTGACATACCCACAAACCTTGAGGTTTGACTTATGTGTTTTCTAAAAGCTTCAAGTGCAGAAACATTGTATGTAGGATTTTTTGCGCCCTGTACTCGAGTTTTCATATGTCCTACCCCCTCGGCTGTACCATCTTGATACACGCCGGGCTCGGTCTTGTTGTAATTGCGATTAGTATAGATAGGTGCATAGTTGTCGCTCATAGCGCGATCGTAACCATAGAGAACATTGCTTACACGGTTTATCTCCGTTTTCGCATAACCATTGAAATATTGCTTTTCAAGGATATCGGCAAGCTCACGCTCGGTTTGAGTTAAATTCGACACGATTTTTTTAACGCTCTCCGGCGCAAGGCTTATTGTTGTGCCCTTTGCAAACGCCTCTTCCCTCTCGCCCTTTGAATAGAGCTCTTTGTCAGAAAAGGTACGGCCGCCGACCATATGACGCAGGTTATCATAGTTTTTGCTTTCAAGGTACATATAGATTTTCTGCATAGGTGTCATATATACCTTGACAGCGCTGCCGAATATTGGCTTATTCCCCTCGCCGAATTTCAACAGCTCCGGCACTTCGAGCTCGTACCATATTGCATCCTTGCCCTGCCCATCGGCTTTAGATACCCAATCTTTGTGTTCTTCGAGCCACGGGTCGAGAATTTGTGTTGCCTGTTCAACATATCGTTTTGTCGCTCTCTCGCCTTGCTCAAGACCACGCCCGAAGATTTGAAATCCCGCTGAGTCCTCTTTCCAGCCGAACATGCGGTTTATCCTATGTATCGGATTTAGCTGCGAGTCCCAAAACTTTTGTGTAGCTGCAGTAGTGTCATTCGGCTTTATCGCCTCTTTCAGCTCAGTTTTTGAGCTGTCGAAAACATCTTGAAAAGCTCTGTGCAACTCATCGCCTATTACATTGTTCCTGTTATAAAATGCTGTACGCAGTGCAACGGCAGCTTTATAAATGTTTTCGAGGTCGGAAGCCGAAAGCTCGTCTAAGTGAGTTCCTTCCACTCTAGCTATAATATTTTCGATATCTTTGCTGGGGAGGAAGTTCGGGTCATTATCTTTCGCCCACTTGTACATCCTGCCAAGATCTTTCCAGGTAGCTTGGTGCTTCTCGCTCCAATTCATTTCATTTGCAGCGCTTACTGCAATCGTATCGATATCTCCGAGGATCCTTTGAGCCTCTTTTTGATAATCGTTACCCATGAAATTCTGATTGCGCTTGAGCCACTGGAGCTGCTTAAGCGTTTTTTGCTGAAATTCACGCCGGGCACGCTCTTCGGCAGCCCGCTCGGCTTTTTCCCTGCGCAGGGTATCATCTCGGACTTTTTGATATACGCTGCGCTTGACGGTCTCCATCTCAATTTTGGCGCTTTGCGCAAAGCTCTTGAGTGTCGAGATAAGCTGCTCGTGCATATCTTCAAGGTAAGCATCGGCAATATCTTTGCCCTGTGTTTTGCGCATATGCTCTGCCATCTGATAAACGGTGAGGTGTTCGTCCCGTCCATCCTCGGCAATGTCTATGATTTTTTCGAGCTGTGTCTTGAGGTCTACAGTATCGTCGAAAACGCCCTCACCGAAAGAGCCTGCCAGTTCCTTTGTCCACTGGTCAATTCCGGCGTGGTCGGTATCTATCGAAAGATATATTCGATTTGCAAAGGCTCTTTTCTTAATGCTGTTCCAATCGTCGCCGAACTCCTCACGCACATACTGAGGCACAGAGATCTGACCGTTTGACATCCAGCTACGAATATCTCTGGCATACTCATTTGCACTCTCAACTTGAATTGTGCCGGACTGCATAAGTGCATCTTCAAAACCGTCAATGTCCGCCTTGGATATTTTCCCTTGAGATATCCACTTGTCCGCAAAGGCATCCACCATCGCTCCTACATCCTTCCGCCCGCTCACTATGCCGTACTGATCATAGATTTGCTGTCTCAGGACTTTGCGGCTCTGCGCCGTTGTTCGTCTTATATGGAGGCTATCAACGGCAGAAGCTGCGACTTCGGTTGCGGTTTTTCGCTCTGTCTTGCGCTCCTCGGCTTTCTTGGTCTTCTTCTCAATTTCGGAGTTTACGGCCGTAAGGTCGCCTTCAAGCTGTACAAGCTTCTTAGTTTGATAGTCGGCAAGCTCATCTATCCTCTTATATCCCTCGATAACGCCCTCCAGCTTTGTCTTACGCTCGTTGAGCTTACGCAAGCTCTCGCCGGTGACTATTTTCTGAAAGTCCCGCCTATGCTGCGCTTCCTCTTCTGTAACGGTCGTATCGTCGACGGAATATCGAATATCTTCATTTTGCCGGTCAAACCTTTTACTTAGAGGAATAACTTTGCCGTTATCATCGTAGGTAACAATATCAGAAGACTTTATAAGGCTTTGAGTTTCACCCACCATGCTCGCTAGATTTAGAAGGTTTTCACCGTCTGCTCCTATATAGGGACTTACCAACCCCCATACAATATATTCTTGTCCACGATTGAAGAGCTCAAAAGAGCCGTCGTTTTGTGCTCTGTACTTTCCCCCTTCAAATAGGCCAAGAACGGACACCCCCCGTTCTGATCGCTGATCTCTGTGATTCCAGCTAGCACCTCTAGGGGGTATTCTTCCAATCCTTTTTCCAAATGCATATCTAGGTGTACCGACAAATTCCGGTGCAAATCCTGAAAGGAAATAGGTTTCCAAAACGCCGGTGTATTTATCCTCCAAATCTACGGCTCTATACAAATCTTCAAGCGATATAAACTCACCATCAATTTTGTATTTGGTAACCACCAGTTCATCATGTACTTGAAAAATATAGTTTGAAATCTGTCTATAGTTTTTCCAGTCGATTGGCACCAAATTGTTTTTTCGGAAGTGCTTTCCGAGCTTATATGCTTTATCTCGCAACTCTTTCCTAAGACGGATTGGCTTAAAGCTTTCGTCTACATAAAAGTCATCTAGCAATTTGTAGCCTGCTGCTTTTGCAGCCTCGTCAACCAGTTCCTGCGCTTTCTCTGTATTTCCGTTATGGAGGGCATCGTAATACTCGCTGTCAAGCTCATCGACGGAATAGCTGTTGACTTTTTCCTTTTGCTGAATTCGGTCTTGACTTTTGGTGTCTGTATATGATATGCTCCTAATGAGCCCAAACTTGGTTCCCTCTAACGGCACAGAGTTGTCGCAGACTTGGAACCAGTTTCGGGTTCTTTTTTTATCTTCATTTAGGTAAAGAATGTTATTGGCATTGATTTCAGCATTACCGTGAGCATGTATTGTACGAATTTTATTAATAATCGTAGACCCGTTTCTCGCCTTTGTCATCATTACGCCGACAACAATGGGCGTTTTTCCATCAGGCATGAACATTCCAAACACATTTACTGTATTATCGATATTTCCTTCAGGTCCTCTATACTCAGTAATGGCGATCGGGTCATTAAGTAGATTTGGAATCTCTTTAAGCACAGTCTTTGTCAGATGGTCTCCATGTTTGCCGAAGCTCTTTTTGATTTTGCCGACATCAAACCACATGCCCTCTGCCGGAAAACCGACTTTATTAAGAGCGCTGCCTTTATTTAAGACACCCACCTTGATACGGGTACCATCCGGCTTCTCATCCCATTTGTCAATTTGCCTATCAAAATACTTATCCCGACTGAAGTCAGTCTCTGCAGAGTACTGCGCCTTATTCGGCGGGGCTTGTGCCTTGGGCTCGGTGACGGTGTTCTGCGCTTCGTTCTGCTTTGCTTCTGTTACCGTGGGCTGCTCGTCGGCGAGCAATGCGTCGATATCAAGGCCGGTGTGCTTGTAGAACACCTTGCGGACGGCCGAGGTGATTTTCTTCGTGCCCCGGGTTTTGGCACGGCTGATACCGGCCAAGGCATCGGCATAGACCTCCTTTTCTTTCATCGAAGCTACACCGTACATATCCTCTTCGGAATACAGGCCACCCCACTTGACGGCATACTGCATGCACAGCTCGTTAAGCGCAGGCTCGCCGATGGCATCAATGACGGCCGCACGCATCTCTTCAAGCATTTCGTCCGACTCATACATATGCTCGGTCTCGTGCAGCAGAAGCTGCTCCGTTGTATAGAGCGGATGGTCGCCACGGACTATAATGCGGCCGTCACCGGTCTTTACGCCGGACACTCTGTGAACCGTACCACTTTCGTCGGTGACCTCAAGCGAGCCTTTGACGACGGTCACACTCTTTGCGCCAGATATTATGGAAATCATCTGTGAGGTCTTGCTGAGCTTGTCCTTTTCTACAACGGTGAGCTTTGCGGCATCCGTACCGTTAGACAGACCGAGGCTCTTTGCGCTTACTTGCCGAGCATTCGATTTTTCAGAATTTCGGCGAACTTCTTTTGTTCCTCGGTCGGCCGCCCGTTTCGGGCTTTCGCTTCTTCCTGCGCCTTCTTGTACTGCGCTGCTTTGCTCAGCGGAACTTCCACCAAGCTCCCGTCCCATGCTTCCATCAGAACTGTCGTTTCTTTCATTTTCTATCTCCTTAATATTGTTGTCTACACGATTTAATATGCTCTCGAGTGGAATACCGTCGTGCAGCTCTTCTATCATGCCTTGAACAGCCTCTTCTGTAAATGTGCCGTTTTTGACCTGTTTGGCATATCTGTCACGGATAAACTGCTCCTGCTCGCCTATGTCCATCGCAGGAATCGGCTCTTTTATCTCTCGCGTCGGTTGCTCCTCCACAGGCGCATCCTGAAGCGGCAGAGGCTTATTTTCCACCTCAGGTTTGTTATATTGCTCAGCGTTGACTAATTCAGTGCCGATATTCTGCACCCAGTCACTTGTGTATTCGCCGCTGCGTATGTTGACGGGGTCGAGTTCGTTGACTACCCTTTGGCCATACACACTATCTTCTATGAGCTGAGCTTCAGCTTTGCTTATGTTCTGTCCGGCCGTCTGCTTTGCAATCGCCGCAGCGAGCTCGGGAACGGAAACTTTTTCGCCATACTTTTCGAGCTGTCTCTTTACGGACTGCTCGATTTTTTGTATATCTGCTTTTTCGATAGCATCGTTGGTCTCAGTTGCCAGCTGCTTTATTTCCCTGCCGGAGAGCTCTTTGCCCTTGGCTTTTTTCTCGTTTATGGTTTTCGCAATTTTGGACTCCGGAGTGTATTTTGCGGATTTTTCGAGGAGCTCGTCCACATACTTGCTGCCGAGCTTCTTAAACTTCTTATTCTCTCTTATGGATTTTACAGAGCTGCTTGCAACATTTACGCTTGTGCCGGCAAGGCCGAGCATGAAGCCGACCATGCCGTCATAAAACATGTCGTTGATATCGAAGTCGTTGAGGTACTCCCCGTCTTCATCTTGTAGCGAAAGTATTCTATCGGCAATAGGGTTAAGCACATCGGAAATCATTTCCTCAATGCCTTCTTCTCCTGCATCGACAAGGTAGCCAATGCCCTTCGTGAGGGTTTTGCTTGCCCCCATTCGTGAAAGAGCTTTCTCAATACCTGCGTCAAGGGTATTATCTATCCAGCCCTTGCCGTATGCAAACTTTGTTGCGCCGCCCAAGAGCTTCTCTGTTACGACTTCGATAGCAGCCGACTTAATACCGGCAAGCTCGGATTTTTCCCACGAAAGGCCTTTTTGCCGTGCATCATAAGCGCCTTGGCCGTACGCCCTCACGCCCATGCTCACAAGTCCGGCCTGCGGCATACCAACAAGAGAGCCGGCAGCAGAGAGGGCGATATCTCCTGCAAGGGCGGGAACTTGGGTCCCAACATCGACGAGCAGTTTTCCCATTGCGTTTTTCTGCCATGTTGCAAGCATTTCGGCAGAGCTTGCATTGTCGAAGTATTGTGCCGTCCGCTTTATTTTCTCGTCGGCTCTCTGCCTGCGTTGTTTGTTTATCTCCTCAAGTGCCTGCTCCTCGGTCTTATTTTCTCTTGCCGCCTGTGCAGACTGACCCATTGACAAGCCTGTCTGCTTGCTTGCAGACATGGCGGCCGAGGCGCCGGTATATCCGCCCTTTATACTCTCCCATGCGCTCTTAAGTGTTTTTTCAGCAGTCTTGGCAAAGCTGTAACCGTTCTTATAGACATCTTCGCTCTCCCACTGGCCGTAATAATCACGCACACCTTTCATTGCGTCAGAAAGATCCTTGATGCCGTCAAGATAATCGCTCAACTGTGCGTGCAGCTTGTCGTAGTCGTCAAAGCTGTCCTTGTTCTGCTCTATGAATTTAAGCGCACTTTGGCCGCCGGAATATGCGTCCTTAAGCTCTGTCTCGTATTCCGAGCCAAAGTCACGGTCATACTTGTCCGAGGTCTGCGCTTTCTGAATGGCATCCTCCAGCTCCTTCAGGCTGTTATATCCCTGCTTCTTCAGGTACTCAGATCTGGCGCTTCCCTCTCTTGTCATATAGCCGCCGACTGCCATGACCGAAGCGGAAGTATCTTTTTTCTCTGCAAAGTCGTCAAGCTTCAGAGCGTTTTCTTTGATCTTCTCAAGCTCGGACGCTTTCCTGCGCCCTGCCGTGCCGGCGTTGTAGTAGTCCCTTGCGGAGTTCACAGCCTTGGTTGAGTTTTCAAAGTAATTGTTCAGATCGTCAAAAGAAGAGACGCCGTTTCTAACACTCATTTTGTTGAACAGCGCTTCGATTTCCCTTTGGCGAGGAGATAAGTTACTTCCAGCGCTACTATCATTTTTTGCTTCTCCATATTTCCTGTCAAACAGTTTGGAGAGCTCCTCTTGTCGTTTGCTCATTTCTTTATCTCCCTTTATCCGAGGTTTGCCTTGAGGTTGTTGTACTGTTCGTCCGAAAGCAGGTCAGCATTCTCGAGAAGTATTTGCTTTGCCTTAGCCGATTGACCCATCGACATGTATGTTCTTATGGTTTTCACAAGCCCATCATACTGAGCTTTGTCTATTGCCTTATTTCCGGTCTGAAAAAAATTTTTCGTTTTATTTTCTTTGTCGCTGCTATCCTTAGGTGTGTATTCCTGGCTCTTTTTGCTGCCATAAGCGGTCTGGCGGCCGCTGGATTTTCCGAACACATTCTTATAGGCTGCTTCGGTCGCAGGCCCCCAGCTGCCGTCAACACTGAGTTTTGCACCCTGGGAGTTAAGGTATCGCTGCATAGATGCGGTGTCCATGCTGTCAAAATGGTTCTGACGGATACTTTCTGCGTACTCTCTGCTGTATCCGGCCGAAGAAAGCAAATCGTCCGAGGGCAATATCCCCATAGAGAGCATGGAGTTCACTTCATCTCGTGCATTGTTCTGCGCATCTTGATTCATGTTCTCCTGTTTTTCAAGCAGCGAAAGATACCAGTTACGCTTGTCGTCAGCCATATCTTTAATTACGCTCAGAAGGTTGAGCTTTGCCGCATTCTCCTGCTGATATCTGCTGTAAGCCTCATTTCTAAGCTGAGCTTTCCTCTGTTCCAGCCCAGCCATTGTGGCATCTCTTGCCTCACTGGCCGCCGTAATAGCCGAAGTGGATGCTATGCCGCCAGTGCGAACAGCGCCTTGCGCCAACACATCACGCATGGTTTTGTCCGCTTCGGCCGTATATTCCTTTTTCGTTGACTGCCACTCCGGGTCAGTCTCGGCGTCATAGGTGAATTCACGATTACCGTAAAGGTCTTTTATGAGGTTATCCGCCCAATCATCATAGTCGGCGCTCCCCTCTGCGCTTTGTTTGATATTTATATCATTGATCAGATCGCTTATGGTGCCCTTGAGTGTAGGTTGGCGTTTTACGCTCCCAACACTCTTTTTTGCATCATCGATGTACTTCTTATCTACGAAGCTCAAGCTGTTGTTTGTCTTTGCAATAGCCATAGTTACTCCTTATAATTTTCGTTCGTTCCCGTCAACGACTAGGAACAATCCCGCTCCGAATTTTATATTTACCCCGTTGTCGCCTTTTGTGTTACCGATCCACACGCCGTCAACAGTGCGGCATATCTCAGTACCGGCTGAAAGAGGTAAAGTCATTTTCGGCTTTGCGAGCTCAAAGCGAAGCTCTCTCTCCAATTGGTAAAGGTAGTCGTATAAGTTGTCTAAGTCCTTGACCGTGTCGCCGGTGCGTATGGGAAATCTATCACTGACCGATATCATGGTTTAACACTCCCCTCCCAGTATTCAAATGCAATAGAAAACACCTTCCATTGCCCCGTTCCATCAAGCTCAAGCCTAAATTCATCGCTGCGCTCCGGGCGGCCTGTTATCTCAGTAACGCCCTTACCTGTCAGTGTTGCAGCAAACGATTTGTTCTCAACGCCATCCTCAAAGAACTTCACTTTCAGCTGCCCTTCAACATCATGTCGTATGCAGATTGTCTTGACCTGCTTTTTCTTTATAGAAGAAAAGCGCATTGGTGCGAACACAACAGAGCTCGGCATCTCGCCGTTAAACTCCGTGTCAGGCTCATTGAGATTATGAACGGCCACATGCATCCATACGCCGTGCCAAGTGGCCGAATAGACTGCATTGCCGTCTGAAGCATAGCTTGTATCCTTGATGGCGGTCTGCTCGTGCCATAATCCACGCAAGGTATCATATACGAAACACCGAGCATTGCCCTTTACATCATCGCAAGTAACATAGTATTTATTGCCCGCTCCTCCGGCATGTGCATTACTGAACGAGTCAATGCCAAGCGCTTTTGAAATGAGCTGCGGTCTACTGCCGGCATATACAGCAAAGCCCCAAGGTGAATGATAGTAAAGATAAGTCCCCACGACTGCAAAGCTGTCCCAGCTTCCCTCTGCACAGCCATATGTGGCCGGGGTGACTGAAAATGTGAAGTTGTCCGGCTCGCTGCCGAGTATCGTGTAGATCTTATCCTCTGTTAAAAACAAAGGATATCTATACGAGCATCCACCCGTAAGCTTTCCGCCGCCTATTTCTGCTGCCCATGCACTGTCTGCCGTGCTTTCGTATGTATACCAGCTTGTAGGGTCGCCGAGCCGTGAACAAAAGATTTGCTTATCGTTGAAGCCCCACAGTCGGTTTTCGTGCTCAAACACGCAGAACATTGATGGAACATTGCGGCTTATGATCATTGATGCCGCTGCATCCGTGTTCGTCCATGTGTGTTCGCTGAAGCGCAGATAAACATAGTTGGTGTCTTCGCTGATTTCCCGGATGATAGCAGTTTTGTTGTTCGCCCCAGCAAATACAGCAACCGCATCTCCAACTTTAAGACGGTCATTATATGACCATCGAGACGGCTTACCCAGTTTTATTGTGTTCGCCACGGCATCCGTTCCACTCAGCGTGCCGTCAACAAACTGCCCGGAAACGCTGGCCGACCATCGCATCGAATAAAACGGCGTTAGTTCACTCCATGCGCCGGAGCTATATACATAAAACCGCATCTCTGCTGTCGTAACATCCCCGACTGTATACTGATACTTTGCTTGAATGACATTGCCCTCGATTGCGATTGTCGGAAATAAATGAGGATTGTCTTTGATATATTCAATTGTGTCATCTGGAAATATATTTTCGCTCTCCAAGCCCTTCTCTGCTCGCAAGTCGTATATATAACCATTAGCACCTTTTTGCGTATCACTACAGTACAGGCATAATAAGTCACCCATTTTAACGATGTTTACTGCGACTATTGTTGCCTCGCTGACCGGAAGATCGTACAACCTGCCGACCTTATGCCCGTTATACCAAAGATACACCCAGTAACCTTGGGCAAGGTCCTCCAGTTCTTCGTACAGGACATAGGCCGCATTGCCGTCGATCATCTTGAATGCATATAGCTTCTTTGCATTCTCGGGCAGTTGAACACCTGCAATGCCTTCTTTCCGCGTTGATAAGACCGGGTAGTTATCGGCGCTCATGTTCATCGCAGAGACGATTTCGCCCTCCTCTGCGCCGATGCTGTTATTGATTCCGCCAAATGCGTTTTGAGTCACAATTCTATAGTTGTGCCCGCTCGGCGAATAAGAAACCAGCATTAAGCATCACTCCTTTTGCTTCATATTAACCTTGGTAGACTTGCTGTTATCACTGATATTGCAAAAGAGCCGGAGTAGTTTCCGGCTCTGTTATGTGTCTAATTATTCATCTGCTTTTTCTTCGACCGTGTCCTTCAGCTTATCGAGACGGTTCCTCAGGAACTTCGGGATCTTAGCGCCGAGCTTGTCCGCATTTTCTAAAATGCTACCAGCTTCAGTTATGATGTACCAGATGCAAACGGTCGGCGTTATAAATGTCATGCTGCCGCCTAACCAGTCGGTGACCACCTGTGCGCCTATTCCGTCTATAATTATGCTTAGGGCAATATCACACATTGCAGCAACTAACACTGCCGCAATACTTCCGGCTTTGTGCCACAGCCCTTCACGGGCAATCTTGCTGGACCACTCGCCATCCTTGGCCGCAGCAGCCGAGCCGGTGATATAGTCCAAAACCAATGCGCCGAGCCATACAACGACGATCCAGCCTACCCATCCGAACAGCGCCGTTCCGAACGCTATTATCGCAGTAAAGAAAGCTTTTATCTCCAAAGCTGTTTCGGGTGCATTCATTTTTGTACCTCCTTAGTTATTATCCCACTCACGGTATTCGCCGCCGAGCAGGCGTTTCCATGTGTCTTTGCCGACAATGCCATCGGCCTTACCGAAGACTTCGTTCTGATAAGCCCTCACCGCTTTTTCGGTCTTTGCTCCCCATATGCCGTCGGGTTTTGTGAAGCCGCAGTTGCGGTTATGGGCGATGAGCAGGTGCTGCAGGGCCAAGACCTCAACACCATTGTCACCTTTGCGCAGCGACGGCATGATCACAGTGCATGTCTTCTTGGGCTTTGCACCATCAGCGGTTATGTACTTAATATCGGCGGCTTCACACAACCCTTTGCAGATTGCCTCGGCGATAGCCTCCGTCTCCTCGACCAACCATTTGGCTATTGTCTTGTTATCATGGAAGTCTATCTCGATGTAGATGCATAGGGCTTTTGTGTGGGTTATCTCGTGCCATCTGCCCTCCCTTATTCCCCTCGATGATCCATAGGGAGATATCTTGCGAATGGCATCATACACTGGCTGTGCTGCCTTCATGTGGCGCTCGTCCTTCTTGGATACATAGATTTCCGTGCCCTTGCCGCCACCTGCGTTCGTGTGGATGGGAACATGGTAGTCTGCGCCCCAAGCATTGGACTCCGCCTCCCGCTCGTACATGGCGCTCTTGCCGTCGTTGAAGTTGGTCTTGACCTCGAAGCCGCAGCGCTCAAGTGCCGTCTTGCAGGCGGCTGCAATCTTGCGGCACTGTTCAGCTTCCGTCGTGTTGCCGTAAGCGTAGGCGTTGTGCACCTGATCACTCGGCGAAAGATATACTTTAGGTTTTGCCATTGTTTTCACTCCTCGTTTTTTAAATTGGGCCCTCCAAAATAGAGCATAATCGCAAGCGCAATTCCGCTCCGCAGCGCTATTAAGCGTGTGTTTTCGTGTGTTTATTGTGCGTTTACTGTGCGTTTTTCGACCTAACTGGCCAAAATAGGGGCAAAATTGGACGGTTAAGTTTCAAGCTGCCAGCCGTACACATCGGGCGCATAAACATTGGCGTCGGATGTGCAGACATAGTGCTGTCCGTTGTAGGTCACCTTGTCGCCGATGTTGTATGCGTCATGTGCGCCGGTAGGCTGTACCCATTCGGGATATTCGTCAACGCTGACTGTTTTCCACAACGCAGGTGCCGCATCGGGTGTCCAGTCGGATTGTGATGTGTGCGCCTGTATGCATTTGTACAGTGTGCCGTTGTGCTGCGCTCTGTCGTTGACTGCGTATGCTTTGCCGACTGCCCATGCAGGGAACAGTTCAACAGCGGTCAGTGCGGTCGCATCGGTCATGGTGCTTGCCGCCGTCTCTATCTTGCCTCTATAGGCTATCGCTTCGGCTCTCGTCATGTCGTTGCACCCCCTGTGATGATTTGCAGCGCTTCGGTGTCGGTAATTTCTTCGTTAATTGGTTCAGAGTTTTCTGCATATTCACTAGCGCTGTTTACCGTGACTACATCGTCAAATACTACACCATCGTCACGAATAATTTTGAATCCTGCATCAGAATATATGTGTTTTAGCGCCCGTCCGTTTATAACTATGTTTTCAACGATAATCATGACCGCACCTCCTGCATTTTATCTGCATATACTGTCCAGTTATCAGCGGCTTTATATGTTTCAAGACTCCCTTGTGGCACATAAATTACCATATTAGCATAGGCATCTCGAAAAATATTGCTGTTTGCCAGGGCTGGTGGTGTAGTTGATGTTAAATAGACCCTGTTTAACTGCAAACACCCTCTGAACGCCTGCGCTCCAATTGAAGTTACATTTTCAGGAATGGTAAGCTCAATAAGGCCAGTGTTCGCAAATGCGGTGGTGCCAATTGCAGTAACATTTGATGGTATGGTAAACCCCGTTAATAGTGCGCAGCCATTAAACACATCGTTAGAAATGTTACCTATAAAATTTTCACTCAATTCAACTCTTTTAAGAGAAGCACAATTTCTAAAAACAAAGGATGATGCGTTAACTGCACCTTGCGGAATGTAAACCTCTTCAAGTGATTGACACATGGAAAGCATCATATATTGCAAAGTAGTAGCATCCTCCGGCAGAACGGCTCTTTTGAGTGCTAGTGAGTTCATAAATGTTTTGTCATTTTGACCCATACCCTGTTTTGGCAAGCATACTACACCAACCCAATTGGTATTTGATATTCCAACTGAAAAATTATGCGCTACATTTCGCCCTAAAACAATGCACTTAATTTTTGTGCTATCCCAGCCGGAGTGCCCAAAAACAAAATTTTTGTGTGTTGATAGTATTGATAATGCCTGCTGCCTTGAACAGCAATATGATTGCATCCCCGTACAGCTTTCGCCGATATATAATTTTTCTAAGATTGACCGATTGTTTGTGCCATGCCCTACGCTATCTCCAACAAGGGGATTGCCGTCACCATTATTATGACAGCCAAGTTTAAATTGACCAGAAATTTTTACGATATACTTTCCCGTCTCTGCATAGTGATGACCAAAGCGCTTACCCAATCCATACTCAGTTGGCGTCTCGACTGTACCGTCTCCCCAATTGATTGTTGCACCACCTTGAGTTGTAATGTTAATGCCCAGATACACATCTTGTTGAGGTTCTGCAGTGATATTTAAATGTAAATGCGTTGCTCCGTCGGTTGTGATATAGTTAGCGCCAATATCTGCAATATGCGTCAGGCTTTGAACTTCTTCAAGCGACCAATTCCATTCTTGAAATGTTAAACCATCATGAGCTGGTGGCACAGGTAATGCAGTCAAAGCATTTGCTTCTGAGATAGAATAACCTGCGACCAACATTCCGTCGTAATCATAAAAATTTACATCGCTGTATTTAGGGCAATTGCCGCCGTCCTGCGCTTTTATGGCCTTGCCGCCGACGAGCGGTATCTTTCCGTTAACGCTTAATACTTTCATTCAGCGTACCTCCTTAGACAAACCAGAAACCCGTGATGTACACATCGTAGCCGTTTATGCCTGTTTCAAGCGGGCGTATCTGAATAGCGCCACTGCCGGATGCAGTTTTTGCATTGGCCATTGCATTCTTACCGCACTTCACAGATAATGCAGCGATAGAGTTCGGCAAGCGGCTGCCGATGCTGAACAGGTCGTAGTCATACCCGGTGTTTAACTCAGCATTGATTTTCCCATAAATCCTCACGAATACCATTCCGAGCAACGGAAAGTATTTCGCCGTGTAGGAAACATTGGTTATCCTTGCGGTGTTTGCCGTCAGCGTGACATTTTCTTTGTCCTCGATTGCGGTAAGGCGGTTTTTCACCGCCGTATCGTCGTACACGGTGTCGGTGTACTTGGGGTTTGCCGGTATCGCATCGACCTTGGCTTTGGCGGCATTTGTGTAGTCGTTTGTCGAAAGCCCCTTGCCCGTGACCTTGTCAACCTTGCCGCTGTCTATCGTGTCCTGCGCACTCGCTGTACGGTAGGTGCTCGGAACACTCTGCAATGCGGTGTCTGCCTTGCCCAAGCTCGTCTGCACCGCCTGTGCGAGGTCTGCTTTCGGAATACCACCCGTAGGCTTTAAATACTTGCCGTTCCAGCCCGCTTCTTTTTCCTCTATTGCAATAACACGGTCGCTCAAGCCGTTGTCTATAACATCTTGCGCATAGGCGGGGCGGTATGTACTTGGAACTGCTTGCAGAGCTGTTGCACCTTTTCCTGCGCCGCTACGGATGTTCTCAAGGTCGCTGATTGTGTCTTGCTTATCAGCAAGGGCAGCTTCGACCACCGAGTTTGTCACAAAACCGCTGTCGTTCTCGAAGTCACTCAGCTTTGAGGGAATTTCTACCTGCTGTGCCTCAACGGTTTCTATATCGCCTGTCGTTCCGCCTCCACCACTTGTTGCAGAAATGGTCTTGCCATCGGCAGCTATTGTGATATTATCACCGGCGATAAGCTTATCCTGTTTGCCATTCCATTTTGTGCGCTCGGCAGCGGTTATATGCTTTATACTGTCAGAGAGGTGCGAAAGCACATTTGCGCCGTTTGTTGTCACCCATGTGCTCGCCGCATCCCATGCCGCCTTTACGGTCTTGCTGATGAGGTCAAGTACCGTCTTGTTGCTGTGCTCATGTCGAGCAGCAGCGTTTGCTTGTATGGTCGCCGTGGGCACGCTGGGTATAGTGGGCTTGTCGGTGAGGTCTTTGTAACTGCCGCTTGTTGCGACGGCTGCAAGAGCATCAACCTTGGACTCGGTAACGGTTGTACCTGATTTGAGCTCATTTATCGCTGCAACAAGGTTAGCTTTTTTCGTGGTGGTAAGCTGGCCGAGGTTGCCGAGCTTGTCGGAAAGCTCGCTGAGCATTTCGACCGTCACCCGTGCGGTCACGGTCGTCTCCCAAGAGCCGTCCTGCTTTGCGGTGAGATATGCAAGTATCTGCTCGT
>ENA-UONV01000180-UONV01000180.1-human-gut-metagenome-genome-assembly--contig:-CS4-NODE-180-length-86842-cov-8.708873_pt1 | contig 86842 bp, 76 predicted proteins | sample MGYA00242461_ERZ724008 | MGnify/ENA metagenome assembly ERZ724008 | reverse complement strand
CGTTGCCTTTTAGGCTTCTTGCCGGCTTTAAAAGCAACGGATTTCGCCGGGTTTCCCCATTTACGTTGCCTTTTAGCCCTGCTCCGCGGCGGGGAGGCAACGGATTTCAGCGACTTCCCCCATTTACGTTGCCTTTTAGCCCTGCTCCGCGGCGGAAAGGCAACGGATTTCAGCGACTTCCCCCATTTACGTTGCCTTTTAGCCCTGCTCCGTGGCGGGGAGGCAACGAATTTCAGCGACTTCCCCATTTACGTTGCCTTTCCCGCCACGCCCCCGAAAACGATTTTTTTCGCCAAACCCATTGTAACCCCGCCCCTGGTATGGTACAATACAGGGTATCATCGTATTGTAATACAGGGTATCATCGTATGTTTCCAGACATGCTTGCATGGCTGGGGAACATCGTTTGAGACCCTCGTGCAAAGCACTGGAATGGAGATTTAATTGTGAATAAAAAAGTTTTAAAGACATTAGAATATGATAAAATTATAGATATGCTCGTAGAAGAAGCCGATTCTGCGCTCGGGAAGGACAGCGCAAGACGGCTGCGCCCGTCGTCGGACCATGGGGAAATTGTGGCGATGCAGGCAGAGACAAGCCATGCTTTGACAAGGCTCTTTCATCATGGGGCGCTGTCCTTTCATGGGTTGACGGATATCCGGCCGAGCCTCGTGCCGCTTGCCAAAGGCGGGACATTGGGGGCTGGCGAACTTCTGAGGATTGGGGCTCTTTTGGAGGCTGCCAAGCGGGCTGTCGAATTTGATAAAAAAGACGAAGAAACCGATTTTTTGTCCGGGCGTTTCGATGGGCTTCAGACATTTCCGGAAATTCGCCGAGAGATTAGCCGCTGTATCTTGTCCGAGGATGAGATCAGCGACGATGCAAGCAGCGAATTGAAACGCATCCGCCGGGCGATGAAAACGACAAATGACAAAATCCGCGAACAGCTGTCTGTGACGGTCAATTCGTCGGGAGATATGCTGCGCGACAATATCGTCACGATGCGAAACGGAAGATATTGTCTGCCGGTAAAACAGGAATACAAATCCGCATTTCAGGGAATGATCCACGATCAGAGTTCCACCGGTTCCACCTTTTTCATCGAACCGATGGCAATTGTCAAATTGAACAACGATCTCGCCGAACTTGCGATGAAAGAGCAGGAAGAAATTGAGCGAATCCTTGCTTCCATCAGTAGTATTTGCGCGCCGGAAACCGAGGGACTTGAGCGCGATGTCATTTTGCTGGCGGAACTTGACTTCATCTTTGCAAAGGCAAAATTATCCAAAAAAATGCAGGGAAGCGAACCGATTTTCGACGACAATTATATAGAGATCAAAAAAGGACGGCATCCATTGATTCCACGTGACCGCGTTGTACCGATTGATGTGACATTGGGAAAAGATTACCGGCTTCTCATCATCACCGGCCCAAACACCGGCGGTAAGACCGTCTCGCTGAAAACCGTCGGCTTATTTACTTTGATGGGACAGGCGGGGCTCCACATCCCGGCATTTGACGGCTCTCATCTGCGCGTATTTCATGAAGTTTACGCTGACATCGGAGATGAGCAGAGTATTGAGCAGAGCCTGAGTACGTTCTCCTCGCACATGACAAACACCGTTTCGATCCTGAAACGTGCGGATAAAAATACACTTGCGCTTTTTGATGAACTTGGTGCCGGAACCGATCCGATCGAAGGTGCGGCGCTTGCCATCAGCATTCTTGACAATCTTTTACAGCGAAATGTGACCGCAATGGCGACGACACACTACAGCGAGCTGAAGATTTACGCCCTTTCGACAGATCACGTAGAAAATGCTTCGTGCGAATTTGACGTGGAATCCCTGCAGCCGACCTACCGTCTGCTCATCGGCGTTCCGGGAAAAAGTAACGCCTTTGCGATTTCCAGCAAGCTGGGAATTTCTGACGAAATTATTGAGAAAGCAAAATCCCTTGTCGATGAAGATTCCAAATCCTTTGAGGACGTTGTGACCGGGCTTGAAAGTACACGGAAAGAATTGGAAGAAGAACGTGCGAAAGCGGCTGCTTACCGCGAAGAAATCGAGCGGCAGAAGAAAAAACTGGCAGAGAAAAATGAACGAATTGATAAAGCAAAAGAAAAGATTTTGCGCCGTGCAAATGAAGAAGCCAATGAAATATTGCAGCAGGCCAAAGACATGGCAGACGATTCCATCCGCAAATACAATAAATGGATGGACGGCGGCAAAGAAAATGTCAGCGACATGGAACGCCAGCGTTCTGCGATCCGCGAACAGCTTAAGAAAACCGGCGAAAAATTGGCGACAAAGCAAAAAGGAAACCGCCCAAAGACCGCGCCGGGAAAACTTTCCATCGGCGACCTTGTCATGGTGCATTCCATGGGCGTAAAAGGTACCGTAATGTCGCTGCCAAACACCAAAGGAAAATGCTTTGTGCAGATGGGAATCATGCGTTCCGAAGTCAATGCGGACGATCTGGAACTTCTCGAAGAAGAGACATTGCAGAACCGAAAAGAACAGCTTCGCGAACGTTCCGGTGCCGGAAAGATCAAAATGATGAAATCGCTGCACGTTTCCTCAAGCATCAATCTCATTGGAAAAACAGTTGACGAGGCAATTGCACTCTTAGATAAATACCTTGACGATGCGTATCTTGCCAAGCTGCACCAGATCACCATTATCCACGGTGTCGGAACCGGTGCTCTGCGAAATGCCGTGCAGGCGCATTTGAAAAAGAGTAAATACATCAAAACCTATCGTATGGGAGAATACGGCGAGGGCGGCTACGGTGTGACCGTGGCTGAGTTCAAATAAGAAAGGATGACTTCCATGGCAGAAAAACAAAAAATACTGATTGTTGATGACGACGCCAACATTGCAGAGTTGATCGAATTATACTTAACAAAAGAATGTTTCCAGTGTATGCAGGCACACGACGGCGAAGAGGCATTGAAGAAAAATGCTTCCTTTCAACCGGATCTGATCCTGCTTGACATCATGCTTCCGGGCATTGACGGATACGACGTATGCCGCGAGATCCGCAAAACTTCCACGGTTCCGATCATCATGCTTTCGGCAAAAGGAGAAGTTTTTGACAAAGTGCTGGGACTGGAACTTGGCGCCGATGACTACATCATCAAACCTTTTGATTCAAAAGAACTGGTTGCACGTGTAAAGGCCGTTTTGCGGCGTTATCAGACAGGAAGCGTCCCCGCAGCTCCGGCGGCTTCCACCGAAACCGGCACAGAGACGATACAATACACCGATCTCACCGTTAGTTTGTCAAACTATTCTGTCGTATATATGGGACATCCGGTCGAGATGCCACCAAAAGAACTGGAGCTTTTGTATTTTCTCGCTACACATCCAAACCAGGTATTTACAAGAGAGCAGCTTCTTGACCGCATCTGGGGTTACGAATACGTCGTCGACACACGAACCGTCGATGTTCATATCAAACGACTTCGTGAAAAGATCAAAGACCACGACGAATGGCGCCTTGCCACCGTATGGGGCATTGGCTACAAATTTGAAACAAAGAAAGGCTGATCATTATGCGAAACCGAATTCGCCTGACATTTGGAAAAAAACTGATACTCCTCTACCTGTGTATTTTCACATCGTCCTACTATCTGACGCACACACTTGTCTTTGCGCTGGTCCGCAATAGTCTGATGGCGGCAGCGATGGAAAACGAGGCACTTACAAGCGGATATGTTACCGAACGTCTGCAATATTATTTCAATCTGCTCGACTCCATTCTGTTTATGATGGGGGCAATTCTGGCCGTATCCTTTTTCCTGATCTATGCCATGAATATCATTCCGCTGCGGCGGCTATGCAATGCAGCCAAGCATTTTTCCATTCATCAGAAAAATGAGCCGATCGTCCTCCACACTTCCGATGAATTTGGCGACCTTGCCAGTGCGTTAAACATCATCGCGGAAGACCTGAACAACTTCGACGATTACCAACGCGCATTTATTTCCAATATTTCCCACGATTTTCGTTCACCGCTTACTTCAATTCATGGATATGCGCAGGCAATGCTCGATGGTACGATCCCTTACGAGGCGCAGGAAAAATACTTAAACATTATTTTATCGGAGACAGACCGACTTACGAATCTGACCTCCAATCTGCTGGAATTAAATTCATTTAACGGCGACAATGTACTTCTTGACATCACAACTTTTAATATTTGTGAGACAATTGTTCAGACCGTAAATACCTTGGAAGGAACGGCGGCAAAAAAAGAAATTTCGTTTGTTCTGGATTATAATACCCAGAAAGAACTGCTTGTGGAAGCAGATGAAAGCAAAATACATCAGGTATTATATAACCTCATCGACAATGCGGTAAAATTCAGCCATAACAATTCAGAGATTAAAATCAGTTTACGAAAAAAGGGAGCAAAAGTATTTGTTTCCGTCAAAGATTCCGGCATCGGTATCCCGAAAGAATCTCTAAACAAAGTATTTGACCGCTTTTATAAAACCGATATTTCCCGCGGAAAAGACAAACGTGGAACGGGACTTGGACTTTCGATCTCCAAAGAGATCATACAGGCACACAATCAGACGATCAATGTCGTAAGTACCGTAGACGTCGGAACTGAATTTGTCTTTACATTAAAATATCATTCCAAAAAACAAGAGGCTTCCTCGTAATGGGAAAGCCTCCTATCTTTTTATATAAACAAGTTCTCTTAAATCTCAAATTTATTCATATGGTCTTCAATCTTCTGAGCGGCATCATGAAGCTGTTTTGCATTACTTGAGATGTCCTCCACAATGTCATTTACTTCCGTAACCGATGCGGAAGTCTCTTCTGTACCAGCAGCATTCTCCTCTGCGATCGCAGTCAGATTGTGTACCACATCCACGACTTCTGTTTTTGCCTGATCCATTTTCTCTGTCTTTTCATAGATCGTATTGAGGCTCTCCATAGAAGATTCGATCTCATCCTGCACCTTCTGGAACATCTCCCCGGTAACATTCATCTTGACATTCTGTGTATCCATGATCTGTTTCACACGATCCACAATCTCTACTGCCTGATCTGAATCCTGCATGAGCATGTTGGCAATTTTTTGAATCTGCATCGCGGATTCATTGGACTGTTCTGCCAATTTCTGGATCTGGCTTGCTACTACGGCAAAACCACGTCCCTGCTCGCCGGCACGTGCTGCCTCAATCGAAGCATTAAGAGAAAGAAGGTTTGTCTCTTCTGCAATCGATGTGATCAATGTAATCGCATCTTTAATCTTCTGCGCCGACTCATTCGTTGTATTGGTCTGGTTATAGATCTCAACGATAGACTGTTTTGCCTCTTCATTAATCTCTTCCAACTCTTTCAGTGTCTGCTCCGCTTCTTCTCCGGAAGTCTTCATCACTTCAACGTTTTCTCGAAGTTTTGCCACCTCATCGTTTGTCTCATCGACCATGTTACCGATGACAATAACACTTTCTGTCGCAGTCTGTGTATCATTTGCTTGAGACGAAGCCCCTTCTGCCATATCGTGCACAGCACTGCTAATCTGTCCGACCGTCTCTGCCGTCACGGCTGCATTTCCACTCAATTGGTTCGAGGAAGCAAACAAGTGCTCGCTCTCGCCTTTAAGCTCCGTAACAACTTCTGCCAGTTTCGTCTGCACCTGCCATACAGACCGCGCCATCATTCCTACTTCTCCGCCGATCTTAGCCAATTTATCCAATTCGCCGGTATGTTTCAAATCCAAATTTCCCAGACGCTCCACCTGATAAGTAATCTTCTTCAGCGGATTAAACAGACGATGGAAACATAGGAACGCAATGATCATGCAAAGAATCTCACAACAAACGGAAACTCCAACCATTGTACTGATTGCTTGGGTAACTCCGGAAAGTGCTTCACTCTCATCTGCTGATACAACCACAATAAAACGTCCCTCTTTATCTACATAATATCCGGCATATTTTGTAGTTCCCTGAAAATCATAACCCCCTACATCGGACTTCGGGATCTGATCTTTTTCAATCTTTGACACTAGTTCTTTTATCACTTTATTTTCTACCGGTTTTCCAATCTTATCTGCTTTCGGATGATACAGCATCGTACCGTTTCCGGCAACTACATACGCATAACTGCTTTCCATGTCCTTCACTTTTACATTCGAAAACAATTCACGCAGTTTGTTTTCCGAAAGTGCAACACGGATTCCATGTGCATTTACTTCGACATCAAGACTTCTTCCATTTGTCACCGCGATATCATACATATACGAATGAATCGTTTCTGTCATATTGCGCTGGATCTGTGGTCTTGTCAGTGTAAGCGTCGCCCCAATCACTGCAAAAATCAACATTGCTGTCAGAAGCATCCCCTTGTATTTAAGAGAAATGCCCTGATACTGTTTTTTTTCCTTCTTCATTGCTCTTCCTCCACTTCATGTTCTTTTTGATTTCAGTTATCCCAAGATAACCGATGAAGGTTCCCCTGTTTATTCAGATTCTCAAATCCATGCTGGCGCAATGCTTCGTATAAAACAATCGCTACAGAATTGCCAAGATTCAAGGAGCGAATCTCGCCAAACATCGGAATTCGAATCGTGTTTTCCTGATTCTCTACCAAAAGTTCTTCCGGGATTCCCGCACTCTCTTTTCCAAACATGATATAACAGTCGTCCTCAAAAGATACCTCCGAATAGACATGGCGTGCTTTCGTCGTCGCCATATAAATCTTAATACCGGGGTTTTTCTCCACAAAATCCCGGTAACTGTCGTAAATCCTATAATCTAATTTGTCCCAATAATCCAACCCTGCACGCCTTACCTGCTTTTCATTGATCTGAAACCCCATCGGTTCAATTAAATGAAGTCTGGCACCTGCTGCTACGCAGGTACGCCCGATATTTCCTGTATTGGCAGGGATTTCCGGTTCCAACAATACAATATTTAACATACTGCCTCCCTAATCCTGTTTTAATGCCAGATACAATTCAACCGTTGTTGTGTCAAATGTAAGTGGTACACAAAGATTTTTTGTATATGTATTTGTAAAACTGACTTCACCATGTGATAAAGTCGGTGGTGTAATATCGATTCCAACTCCATTGGAAGAAAATACGGTAGACGCATTTCCCATGATCATATTACCAAGTTCGCTCAGTGCACTGGCAGCAAAATCATCAATCTCTTTTACTTCCATCATACACATTTTCGAAGCGATATTACAAGCATCTTCTTCGGACATTGCCAATAATACCTGGCCTTTCATCTCACCCGTAACTCCAATTATGATAACCCAGGTACCTTTACCAAAGTTCGCCTCTTTTAAAGCAGGTTTCTGTATCTGAACCTGCACAAAACACATATCCTGAAACACTTTCTTTGCAGCCATTAAAAAAGGATTAATATGCTCTGCATTTAATGTAGCCATATCTTTTTTTCTCCTTTCTCATCGCCATCGTATGCATAATATTATAACATAATTATCATAAGGTGTCTATAAATTCCTTGATCTTTTCCAGTGCCTTTTTCAGGTCCTCAATAGAGTATGCATAGGAGATTCGAAGGAATCCCTCCCCGCATTTTCCAAAGGCATCTCCCGGCACGACAGCCACACGTTTTTCATGCAGAAGCCGGGTCGCAAACTCTTCGCTTGTCATACCGAATTTGCTAATATTTGGAAATACATAAAATGCACCGTAAGGTTCAAAGCATGGAAGTCCCATGTCGCGCAGTGCCTTCACAAGGAAACGTCGTCTCTGGTTGTACGCTTCACGCATCCTCTCGACATCCGGCATCCCATTTTTGAGTGCTTCAATCGCCGCATACTGGCTTGTCGTCGGCGAACTCATGATAATGTACTGATGAATCTTCACCATCTGTTTAATAATTTCCTTCGGACCTGCTGCATAACCAAGACGCCATCCTGTCATGGCAAAGGATTTCGAAAAACCATTGATTACGATCGTCCGCTCTGCCATCCCCGGAATGCCGGCAATCGAAACGTGCTTTCCTTTATAACTCAATTCGGAGTAAATCTCATCCGACATAACAAAGATATCGTGTTGCTTACAAATATCAGAAATAACCTGTAACTCCTCTGCCGTCATAATTGCTCCCGTCGGATTGTTTGGAAATGGCATTACAAGAATCTTTGTTTTGTCCGTAATTGCCTCTTTCAATTTCTTGCCGGTTAATTTGAATTCATCCTTTTCTTCAAGTGAAATGCGAACCGGCGTACCTCCTGCCATGCGCACACAGGGAAGATAAGAAACAAAGCATGGTTCCGGCAAAATGACCTCGTCACCCGGATCAAGCATCGCGCGCATGCAGATATCAATCGCCTCGCTTCCTCCGACCGTAACCAGAATCTCGTCCGGTCCATAAGGCAGGTCAAAACGGTCATGCAGATACCGGCTGATCTCCCGGCGCAATGGCAGAAGTCCGGCATTGGACGTGTAATATGTACGGCCTTTTTCCAGGGAATAAATGCCCTCTTCGCGAATGTGCCACGGAGTATCAAAATCCGGCTCGCCTACACCCAGGGATATAACGTTATCCATCGTATTTGCCACATCAAAAAAACGGCGGATTCCCGATGGTTCTAATTCCATTACTGTTTTTGACAATGGGTTTCTCATGGTGTGATCAACATCCTCTCTTGTTCATTTTTCTCTCTCACCATCAAAAGACCATGCTCTTTGTATTTTTTCAACACGAAAAAGGTGGAGGTATTGACTACTTCTTCAATCGGTGAAAGTTTGGTGGTGACAAATCTCGCCACTTCCTTCATACTCTTTCCTTCGAGAATTACCGTAAGATCAAAACTTCCGCTCATCAAATATACACTTTCGACCTCGTCAAACTGGTAAATGCGCTCTGCCACTTTGTCAAATCCGGTTTCGCGGTGAAGTGCCACATTGACTTCGATCAAAGCAGTTACCATCTCGTTGTCTGTGCAGTCCCAATTGATCAGCGTCGGATATCCACAAATGATGCCCTCTTCTTCCATCCTCGCGATCGTTTCCTGAATTTCCTCCTCGGATGCCTCAAGCATCGCCGCCATATCTTCCGTCGATATTTTTGCATTTTTCGACATAATTCGCAATAATTCTTCCTGCCGCATAATATGCCTCCTCATTTTCAAAAATTGTAATTATGGTGGTGTTAAAAACCGCGTTTCCTCTCCGCGACAGATGGTCCGGTCATTTCCATCGGTCACTCGCCCGATGACAGCTGCCGGAATTCCTTCTTCCCGCAGCCGGCAAACCAAGTCTTCACCGTGTTCTGTGCCAATCAGCACACTTCCGAGAGAATCCGTTTCATACAAATTTACACCATACTGCTCACAGATTTCGATACTCTCCTGTCTTACAGGAATCGCCGCAAAGTTCACTTCCAATCCGGCATGCGACATCTCAGCCATTTCCCAAAGGGCACCAAACACACCATTTTTCGCGATATTGTGAAACGCTCTGGCTCCCATGTCCCATGCTGTTTTTATCTCCTTTTCGATCGAAAGCAGCGATTCCCCGGCTGTTTTTTCCCATAAATATTCAACCGCTTCATCCACATAAACCGCCGGAAAATACTTCATCAGCAATCTCTTGTTGACATACGCCAGTTCAGCTGCTCCGGCTGCCCCTGCCCATTTTGTCATAATAATCTGTTGTCCCGGGCAGAATCTGCTGCTTCCGGTTTCTGTTACATCTTGTTTTCCAAATCCTGACAATGTCAAAAACGGAGCCTTAACCAGTTCACTGATTTCTGTATGTACCCTTCCGATATCAACTTCATAGGCAGCCCCATATTCCCCGAGCTGCCCCATGATATTCTTAATCTGTTGTTCCGATGCGGATTCCGGCAAAAGAAGCTGCACCTGCATTCCTTCTGCTCTGGTTCCCGCCGCCAAAAGAGCATTGTACATCCGGTAAAACGCCTTTTTTCCAAGAATTTCGACCGGACCTGTCTCCGTCTGCATCGTACTTCCGACAACCGTCTCCGAAAGCAGCCGATACGTCAACGTCTCACTGCCGGCTGACGGTCTCTCCACAAGATACTTGCTGCGATACCGTATCTTTTTATCCACGGAACGATTCCATTGGTTTTGTGAAATTTTTCCTTTTTTCATCACTGCACCCCGTCCCCTTCGCCGTCTTGCGGCACAACTACAGGTGTCTGGGTCGCTGCCGGCTGTGGCGTCACCTGTGCTTTCTGCTGTGGGCGTTCCGTCTGCGCAGCTTTTTTACTTTGCAATGCACTATCTTTTTTCGATTTTTTGTTCACCTGTGGTGATTTTGTCTCCTCCGGCTTCGTTTCTTCCTTCTTTGCGCCCTTTGTGACATAACGAGGAGAAGCGGCGTACGTACTGGAATTTACCTGTGTCTTGCTCTCCTTGCCATTTTCATCGACAATCTTCCAAAGAATCGCCTTATAACCGGTATGCGCCTCTTGTGTCACGCTCTCATACGATTCCGGTTTGGTCTTATCGTATGTGATCTTATCCGCTCCCGGTTCGATCGTATCCGTAACTTCTGACTTAAAAGTCACATTGCGGTCCTCACTGCGTATCTCTTCTCCGTAAATATTAAAATAAAGAGTTCCGCTGTAAGTGCCGCCTTGTATATAAATCGGAACATCGGTATTATTCTTAAACTTAAAGTCTTTGTAATCGCCCGCGATCGCTGCATCCATCGATGGTTCGACATAACTAACGACCATGGAATGCGGACTTCGCTCCACAACTTCCAATTCGGCGCGGAGCACGGCATTGTACAATGTCGTCGACACCTGACACACGCCACCACCAAGGGTATCTTCTACTTTTCCCTGGTTATAGGAAGCGGCAGCATAATATCCATTTTCTTCCGTCAGCGGAGAAATAGTATCATGAACCGAAAATGTTTCGCCCGGATAAAGGACAGAACCGCTGATCAGTCTCGCCGCATTTGCTACGTTTTTGGAGCGGTTTACATTGCCGGCGTTAAATGTCGTCGAAAAACTTCCAATCTTATCTTTACAGCGTTCTGCTGTCTCTTTGGAAATTTTTGGTTTTTCCACCTCAACGGTCGCCGCTACACGAATCGCAGAAGTATCGTCTTTTGCTTCACTTACGGCTTTTTGAATATTATCAACGGTCGCTGCGACATTCAGTGTGATTCCTTCTTTCGATTCGCTGTATACAAATTCTCCATTTTCCATGGAAACCTGTGCATTCTGTGCACTGGTACACATTTTTTTACATTTTTTCTTTACAAATTTCTTCAGCACTTTTTCATCCATCCGACGGTTTACCCCAAAGGAAACTCCCGTCTTCCGGGTTTCTTTTATTTCTTTATAATTTTCGATCAGATTTCCCCGACGGCCGACCTTCATCGCCTCGTCAAGGAATTCTTCTGCCGAAAACGTATACCCCACTTCAGCCAGCGTCGTCGTCACAACACTGCCGTTTACTTCAACTTCTAATACCTGTCTTCCCCGTTTTTCCGTCTCTTCGCTGACCGCTTCCATCGCCTGGTCTTTTGTCATTCCGCCCACTGCGACATGTTCTACGGTAACCCCTTCGCAGATCGTCCCTTCTTTCGGGCGCAGACTTGCATACGAAACATACGTATACACGGCGATCAGACCAAACATCATGAAAATGACAACAAAGGCGAGCAGCATTCTTTTTCTCTGCACTCAAAGACCTCCCTTGCATATTGCTGAAAAAAGTATTACAATCATACGTAAGGTAATACAATGCCTGCAAGCATAGCTACAATAAGCACTCCGCAGATAATCGCTGCGACGATTTTTTGTTTTTTACGGCTAAGCATAGTTAATATCCTCCTATATCTATATATAGTATTAAAGAAAGGACTTATTTTATGATGGTATCACTCCGTTTTCCTTCCTTTTTTGTCTGTTTCCTGATTTTTATCGCATGGATGCATTACAAAAAACGCAAGGCAACGAAACAACAGGAAAAAGAATCAAGCCTTTTCTGGGAACGTGAAGAAGAGGCGAATCATACCCGCAATAAGAATATTTCACATCTTCCGCTCTTTACCCCGGATATCACAAGGATTCCCTGGGAAGGAGCCCAAAATGACACGATCCTTCATTATCTTGACGCATTGCGCCGTCTCATCGAATCACCAATGATGGATCTGTCCGAATATACGAACACCGATCTGAAGCTTGCCTATGGCATCGGTAATTTTCAGACTCTGTCCACCTACGACGAGACTTACCAAAATTTTTTACAGACTCTGACCGCTCTCGGACGGGCTTATATGGAAGCGGGCGATTATACTCACGCCGCCGAAGCCTGCCGGCTCTGCCTCGACTACGATCCGAAAAACCGGATCGCCTGTCTTTCATTGGCAGAAGTTTACAAAAAAGACCATAAAAATTATCTCTTGTCAGATCTGATCGACGAGATCAAGCATTCACCAATCGCGCGAAAAGAAAGTCTTCTCCGCGAAATCAACGAATTGTGATCCTGACAAACTCTTCGCCCGCAAGTACCCGCGGCATCTGCCAGACTTGTTCTGTATAAAAATCCTTCCATCTTTTTCGTGTATCGAAGATGGAAGGATTCTCTTTTATTCATTCAGTGATGTTACCGGCTCTGTCCGATATGATATTTCTGACATAACTGCTGGTCAATCTGCTGATTTTCCTCGACAAGTGCTGCCAGTTTTGTCATATCTCCTAAAATCTGATTGATACTTGAAAATGGCTGTGCGATAATATAGCGTTTTGCCTCTTCATTCAGATTTAGTGTAAACTGCTGTGCCATCTTCTCCACAATACTCTGTTTGAGCTGTTCATCCGGCGCATACAGCTGAACCATGCACGCGCGGTCAAAAAAGCGAATCATCTCTTTACTTCCACATTCTTTCGCCAAAACGGACGATGTACATAGAATCTGTTTTTTCTTTTCATTCATGGAAGATAAGAACAGATTGGTAAATACCTGCTCCGCTTCGCGGTTTCCGAAGATTTCTTCCAGATCATCAATGAGCAGGATATCCACGTCATCATAAATCTTAATCTGGTTCGGTTTCGCGCCCAGACGGATCGTGCGATCCACTTCTTCCAAAAATTGTCTGCCGGTAGTAAATGCAACCCTTTGTCCGGCAAGAGCCGATTTGCATTTGTCCTGGATCTCATGCAATAAATGAGTCTTTCCACGCCCCGGTTTTGCGTAGATCAATACAGGCGAATAAGCTTTCACATTGTTCAAGACTGCTTCTGCCATCGCAACTGCTTCTTCGTTCGCCCCACTTACAAAAAAATTATCTAGTTTCATCATTAGACCTCTTTATCCTTCCTTTCCCCCAATGATAGAATTACCCTCTATATGAGTATCTCACAAAATGCCGATAAAAACAACACCATTTTTAAGATTTTTTGTCCCAAAGTAACTATTCAGGATCTTATGTATGGAAAGCAATGAATCGTCGTGCTTGCACGTAAGAGACTTTGCTTTCCATACATAAGATCCTAATAGGGCTCCCCCTCCACACATGAGCATTTTTAGCCTTGTCAAAGGCGGGAAAGAACACGAAGTGTTCGAAATGCGAATGTGTGGAAGAGGGGGAACCTGAATAGTTACGCCCAAACACGAATGTATAAGCCCAAAAGCCCCAAACACTCACAAACGTATCACTTCGGCACTATGTGTGAGTGGATTTCGTTTCTGATAATCAAAGACAAGTGAATGCGCCTCTCCCGTCTCTACTTTTCCGGTTTTTAGCAATTTAGGAATATTTACCGTAAATTGCTGCACATAGATCATATTAAAAAGCTGCTTTGGCTGGTACTTTTCATAACCGGAAAGCACAGTCGGCTGCTCGCATTCTTTCGTCAGAAAATCGCGGACTTTCTGCTGGTATTCGTGAGACCGCTCCGGCACAAAGGCCGGCGGATTTTTCACATAATCTCTCGCATACAGATCATACGTCAATGTCTGGCGCAGAATCTCCCGCGCCTCCTCGCTCCAATCAGCCTCACACAAGAATTCCCACAAAATCTCATACCGCGCGATACGGCTGTGTTTCATGCCAAAATACCCTTTTTTGTCGTAAAACCCGCCGAGTGTCTGATACATCTCAAACGCATCCGTATGATAATTTCCCATCGCAAGCATGGTTGCCTGGAATTGGAAACTATTGTAATACACTTCCACCATATCCTCCACCTGTTTGAGGCGCAGCACATCCTCGTACGGCAGCCATTTGGTCGTCAGCACCTCGTATGGCGGACTGCTTCGGTAGCGGATCTCGTATTCGTCCTTCACTTCCTCCATGTAAGACCCTTTCAGCACCTTCAAAAAGCCGAGCTGAAACTGATCCGGCCGCATCCGGTACACATCATTAAAGGACTTGTGAAAGGAGTCATAATCTTCGTGGGGAAGTCCGGCGATCAGATCCAAATGCTGGTGAATATTTCCGCCACTCCGCACACGCTCGACATGCTCTGCCAATTCTGTCAGATCCATTTTCCGGCGGATTGCCTCAATCGTAAACAAGTTCGTAGACTGCACGCCGATCTCAAACTGAATCAAGCCCGGACGAAATCCGCGAAAAAGTTCAAAATCCTCTTCCCGCAGAAGATCTCCCCCGATCTCAAAGTGAAAATTCGTCACTCCGTTATCGTGTTCTTTGATGTATTTCCATATTTTGTAAGCATGTTCGTGATTGCAGTTAAAGGTACGATCGACAAATTTTACCTGTTTCACACGGTTTTTCAAGAAAAAGTCCAATTCGTCAAACACCAGATCCAGCGACCGCAGGCGCACCGTTTTGTCGATAGACGACAGACAGTAACTGCAGGAAAATGGGCAGCCACGGATCGTTTCATAATAAATGATGCGGTTTGCCATCTGCTCCAGGTCACGGTAGGGAAATACGAGATCATCCATTTTCATCGGCATACGCGGTGCCGTAAATACAGCTTTCCCGTCTTCTTCCCGGTAGCAGAGGCCGGCGATATCCGAACGTTTTTCCGCCCCTTCACCCAGCAGAAATGCCACATATTCGCGGAATGTGCCTTCGCCTTCTCCGACCATGACAAGATCCACAAACGGATATCTTTGAAGTACCTTCTCGGCATCGTACGAAACTTCCGGTCCTCCCAAGATAATTTCCACCTGCGGGCAAATTTTCTTCAGATTTTCAGCCACATCAAGCACATACTCAATATTCCAGATATAGCACGAAAATCCGACAACATCCGGCTTTTTTCGATAAATTCCGGCAAGAATTTCCTCTTTTTGGTGATTGATGGTATATTCTGCCAATTCAATGTCCTCTTCGTATTTTCCGGCGTTCGCTTTCAAAGAATACACCGCCAGATTAGAATGGATATATTTGGCATTGATCGCTGCTAATACTATTTTTTTCATTTGTTCGCCTCTTTCTTTTCTTCCCGGTTCCGGTTATAACGGTTTACCGCCATTCCGACGCCGAGCAGACACCAATACACCGGCGCCACACAAACCGTCGAATCATTGGCAAGGCCGGTCACAAGGTAGCCAAATGTACCGAGCAGGATTCCGATGCCAAAAATCTCCGAAGAACGATATGCCGTCTTGCGAAAATACATACGAAAACTTTCCACAAAATATATTACAAATATTGCCAAAAATGCCAGCAGGGAAATGCCGCCTGTCTGAATCGCAATCTGCAAAAACATATTGTGCGGTTTTGTAACAAGGGACCCGCCATATCCAACATTTACCATTCCAACGTAATCGTCATTCGGGAACGCATAGATAAATGTGTTCGGCCCGGAACCCTGCAAAATGTATTTTTTCACAAGAGGCAGCGTCCTTGACCAGATAAATCCGCGGCGACTTCCAAAATGCAGATTGTCCTCAAAGCCAAAGGTTTCGATATGACGCAGTTCATCCAATTTGTAAAATGGCGTGACAATGCGGTATTCCGTCTGATTCACACCGGCTTCCTCGTATTTTTCGCCCTGCATCGCAATGGTATAACTGCGTCCGGTGGACGGTGTATAAATAATAAACCCATTGTAGGTCTGATTTTTGGACTCAATCTTTTTCTCTTCGATCTCAATGGTCTGATATTTCTTGTCGGAAAATTTCATACGCTCCGCTGTCTCATCTTCATATAAATTGTATGAATTTCCCTTTTCGTCGGTCGCCTCATAGCGGTATTCGCCCTCCGCAATATTGACTTTCAGATTTAGCACATCGCCATTGTCCATCGTCATTTTGAGCATGCCGTCTTTTCCTTCCATGCTTCGTATCACCTGATTGTTCGGTGCCGGATGGAACATTTTATTGATTCCGTATTCGAAAAGCGGCTGATAGCAGAACACCGTGAACACGCAAACCACGGCGCAGACCACTCCGCCGATGACAAATGGCAGCGGCTTTTTCTTCATATTCGGAATCATAAGAATCAAAAACAGGACAAGACTCGCTGCGACACCGATACAGCCGGTCAATGACTGCGAGCCAAACAGCATCACAAGGAGCAGCGCAGACGTAATCACCGACACAACACTCACAAATACGGCACTTGTTTTCCGTTTTCCTGACACGAGTGACAAAATGACCGGCAGCAAAAGTGCCACATACGAACCCACATAATTTGGATTGTACAAGGTCGCGTACACTCTGCCTTTTTCGAAATTGAACGTAAAGTCCAGTTTATTGTCTAACATCAGATTCATTACCGCTTTTCCGGCATCTGTCCGGAAGAAGTCATATCCAAACGCCTGCATTCCACCAATCAGTGTCATAACGAACACTCCGGCAAGCAGTCCGTATGCGACGATGCGAAGTTCCACCGCCCCCTGCAGAATCCAATACGAAAAGAACAATACCGCCACGTACGCCCCCAAAATAAGCATTCCTTCCCACTGCTCATAGCCGCCGCGCACAGCCGCATCGGTATGTTTCGAAAAAATGGTTGACTCAAACGCCAGCACGGCATACAACGCCAGCGGGATAATGTATTTTTTCTCCAATTTACTATCCGGCATCCCTTCTTTTACAAGGAGACATTTGAGCGCTGCATAAAATGCCATCAGCGCGCAAAGTAAAAGCAGAAGCTGCCCTTTCCAAAACAGGAAAAAGTCATACCGCACCGTCGAACCGGAGAACCACGCATATTCCGCCATCCCCGTTTCATATTTAAAAGCAGATACCACGAGCGGAACCAGGCTCACGATCAACACGACCAAAACCGCTCCGATGATATTTTGATTTTTCGTCTTCATAGTTTCCTTTCCCCTTTGCTTATTTCGCTATCCTCATTATACCTATATAAGCGGGTTTTGTAAAATGATTTTTGCGGCAGGTTGGCAATCTGACAAAAAAGACGGTCTCCCTCCGGAAACCGTCTTTTTTCTATTCTTATGCCATCTCTTACGGCAATTCAATCTCTGAATATTCTTTTGGTGGAAGTGGTTTTGTCGAATCTTTCACAAACTTACGAACCGCCTGCGCTCCCTTAACAACCGGAATATTTGTTCCGGCTCCAGCAACACATCCGCCAGGGCAGCCCATTCCTTCGATCAGGCAGCCATCTTTCTTTCCGGCTTTTGCCAAAAGAAGCATTTTCTGGCATTCGCTGAGTCCCTCGACATGCTCGATGAGTACGTCCGTTCCCGGATAATATTCATTGATACAATCCTCGATTGCCTTCGAAACACCACCGGAAACTGCGTAGCCACGTCCGGCTCCTGTTGCATCGTGAATTGGCTCTTCGCATTCGTAAGTCTCCATATCGATGCCTTTCGCTTCGAAAATACAGGCAAGTTCTTCAAAGGTAATAACAAAATCTACGTCGCTTCGCACCGAATCACGGGAAGCTTCCAGTTTTTTCGCCGCACATGGACCGACAAATACCACACGTGAATTTGGATGCTTCTGCTTGATGGAACGAGCCGTCGCAACCATCGGTGTCAACGCGCTGGATACGGACTCTACCATCTCTTCCGGAAGGGTTCTCTTCGCAAGAACGGACCAAGCAGGACAGCAGGAAGTCAGCAGGAATGGAAGTTTTCCTGTCGTTACTTCATGTACATAATGTTTTGCCTCTGTGATCGCCCCGATGTCTGCACCAAGTGCAACTTCGTAAACTTCAGCAAAACCGATTTCTTTCAATGCTGCTTTAATCTTCCAAAGGCGAACATCCGTTCCGAACTGGCCAATAACAGCCGGTGCCAGTTCCACGATAACTTCATCCCCCTTTTTCATTGCCTGAATCAGCTGGAAAATCTGGGATTTATCTGCAATCGCACCAAATGGGCAGCTGACCATACACTGACCGCATTTTACGCAGACATCATCATTGATATGGGCACGTCCGTGCTCATCGCTGGAAATCGCCTTTACACCACATGCCACCGCACAAGGTCTCTGTTTTTTTGCAATCGCATCGTAAGGACAGATTGCCTTACATTTTCCACATTTAATACATTTTTCTTTATCAATATAAGACCGTCCGTTTACCATGGAAATCGCACCACGCGGACATACCTCCTGGCAGGGATGTGCCACGCAGCCACGACACTGATCACTCACTTCGTAACCGCTTTCCTCACAAGCGGCACAAGCAGATGGAATAACCTGCATCAACGGCGGCTCATAATATTTATCTGAAATATTACTCTCATTCAATCCACTGGTAATATGTACCGGCTGACTTTCCGGTCGAAGAGACATACCCATAGCCAGACGCACTCTCTCACCTGCGATCGCGCGCTCGCGGTAAATACTGTCACGGTACAGTGGTACATCGGATGGTGTAATGCGGTATGGAATCGCTTCGATATCATCATTAATATTCTCTGATTCAAACGCAACTTTTGCTACTTCCGTAAACACCTGACGACGAATTTTTGTAATCGGGGTCTCAATACCTCTCATGTTTCTCCTCCATTTCATCCTAAATGATTCTCAATAACAAATTCAGAATAACATAAATAAAGGAGATTGTCTAGTCTTTAACAATCATTTAATAGTTTTTTTGTAACTATTCAGGATCAATGTATGGAAATCAATGAATCGTCGTGCTTGCACGTAAGAGACTTTGATTTCCATACATTGAGATCCTGAATAGTTACGTTTTTTTACGGATTCATAGCCTCTTCGCTGCATTCCGGAAATTCGATATAGAAGCACGTCTTTTTCACCTCGTCGCTTGTCACCCATATTTTTCCAAAATGTCTCGCGACGATGTGTTTGGCAACCATCAGTCCAAGACCTGAACCATCCTTGTTTCCGTGATTGCTGGCGCGGTAAAATTTCTCAAATACATTTTCCCATTCTTCCTTCGGAATCGCAATTCCGGTATCTTCCATGCTGACCAGCAGTTTTCCGTCCGCGCGGTGAATCCGAATCGTAATCTCCGTTCCCTCATCCGCATATTTGACTGCGTTCTGAAAAAGAATCAAAAACAACTGGCGGATGCGGTCATAATCGCCCTCGATCAGTGAACATTCGTCGTTGTACTGCAGGTCTGCCGTAATTTTTCGATCTGCACACATCACGCGCATACTACGCATCACGTCCTGCATCACGGCGATCACATTCAACACTTCAAGGTTCATTTCAAAGTCCGGATTCTGCATTTTTGACAAAATCAGGAGATCGGCGACAAGACGCTCCATACCGGCGCATTCCTTGCGGATTCTCTCATAATATTCCTGCTGCTTCGCCGGATTGTCCACATAACCATCCGCCAGCGTCTCCGCGTACCCTTTTACAACGGTGATCGGCGTGCGGAGTTCATGGGAAACATTGGAAAAGAAATCCCGTCGGTTCCGCTCCAGATTTTCACGGAATTCCTCCGCATCGACCAATTTTTCCGACAAAATATCCATACTGTCCGCCAAAAGCCCCAACTCGTCTTTTCTGCGGATTCCCGTCTGCTGCGCGTATTCGCCTGCCGCCATATGCAGCGCAATTTCCTTAATGCGTATGATCGGACGCACAAGCTGGCGCGAGAAAAAAGCCGACACGCTGAGCGCAACGACGAGCGCAATGATAACACTCAATGCCATATAATTCTGATATTGGCCGATCGACCGCTCACGATAATCCATCTCTCCATTGACAAGAACCACGCCGGCATTTTCACCCTGCACATTTTTGACCGGCGCCGCCACATGCATCATATCCATCTCGTAAATCTGGTCATAATCGCTGAAGCTACGGGTCTTTCCCTCGCACGCCGCCGCAATCAGCGCCTTCGTACGCGTATCACTCTTCGCAGAAATCGTATTTATATCTGCGTTGACAAAACTATCACTAAGCGGCTCGTCCACCTTGTCATTTGCCAGAATCCAGATATCGGTATTTTGAAACACACCAAAATCATCGATTGCAAGAAGATATTCCTGAATGCCATCCGTGTCCCCGTGTGCCATCGTCTCCGTGATTCGCTTGGACACACTCTGCGCAAGGCTTTTCAGTTCATCCTTGTATACATTCATGACATTGTGTCTGTTAAATTTTGTAAATATAAGACCGGAAATCGCCGTCATGATCAACAATGTGACGACAAAACAAAGGCCTACTCTCCAAAATATTTTCTTCACATTGATTCCCCTGTTCTAACTGTGTCAGACATTGAGCTCAAATTTGTATCCAAGCCCCCATATCGTCTTGATCTCCCAGTCGGGATGCTCCACTTTGTCCAATTTGGCGCGGAGTCTCTTGATATGCGAATCCACGGTACGGCTGTCGCCAAAATAATCCTGCCCCCACAGACTGTCAAGCAGATTGTCCCTGGTAAATACTTTGCTCGGATTTTTCGCAAGGATCCACATCGTCTCCACTTCTTTTTTCGTCATCGGGATCTTCTCCGTTCCGACAAAAACAGTATAAGCTTCTATATTAATCGTAAGATCGCCCACGGTAAGAACTTTTTTCTCTTTTTCTTCCTCTCCGCGTCCCATACGGCGGAGCACGGCACGCACACGCGCCATTACTTCATTCGGACTGAATGGTTTGACGATATAATCATCCGCTCCGATATCAAGTCCCATCACGCGCTCGTAATCTTCTCCCTTTGCTGTGATCAAAATGATCGGGACCTGCGAGATCTCACGAATCTTCCGGCATACTTTATAGCCGTCCAGACCCGGCATCATGATATCAAGCAGCACCACTGCCGGATTACATTTTTTAAAGGTCTCGAACGCCTCAATCCCGTCTTCTGCAACGATTGGCTCAAATCCTTCTTTTACTACATAAGTGCTCAAAACTTCCCGGATATCTTCATTGTCATCCGCAATCAATATGTACTGCATAAAAGCCCTCCTCATCGTATTAATCTTATCTATAGACTACTTTATTTTTATGTTTATTTTGTGACACATTTCTTAATTTTCTTTCTTCTTTTCCTGACACAACTGTGCCATAGCTGCTTGCTACACTCATATCAACAAACAGAGGATGGTGTAAATTATGATGCACAAAATTAAAATTATTTTTTCATGGCTGCTGATCGGCATCCTCTTTCTTGGTGCATTGGAACCGCGCAGTGATGCTTTCGCAGCGAAAAAAAATAAATATATCCGCATGAATGTAAAATCCATTACATTGTCCAAAAACGGAATGTACAAACTCCGCCTTTACAATACAAAAAAGCGGCAGACTATCGTGTTTTCCTCAAGCAATGAAATGGTAGCAACCGTATCTTCTAACACCACACAGCCAAGACTAGCTGTCGTGACTGCCGTAAATCCGGGAAACACTTACATTCGTGCGACGATTTCCAATTCCCGCGGACGGGTTGTGCGCACTTTGAAAGTAAAAGTAAAAGTGACGCCTTATGCCGTTAGTGTCAAATTTGGGCAGAAAAAAATCTACCTAACCGAAACTAAAAATACCAAGCTAAATACGATCATAAAGCCGAATATTTCGCAGGAAATTCCGCTTTATGAATCTTCTGACACCGATGTGGCGACGGTCAATTCCCGCGGCATCGTAACCGCTGTCGCAGCGGGTGAAGCCGTGATTACGGCAACCCTTTTGTCCAGCGGACAGTCTGCGTCCTGCACGGTAGTCGTAAAACCGGAACCGGTCGAAACCGTCCCACCTGAGGCCACTTCGACAACGTCAGCAGCAAAAAACATCCGCTCGAACTAAAAATCACGAACATTCTCCTGGGAATGTATCGTTCCCTCGCGGAGCTCCGAAAGAAGCTCCGCTTTTTTTGTCCCCAAAAGAAGCTGCTCATTGTATTTGCGGAACCGCTCATTTTCATTTTCTGCCAGAAAAACAGCCGCCTCCGGATCCATCGCCAGCTCTGTCACAAACACGACAAGTTCCTGTCCGTCTGCAAATGCTGCCTCGATAAAATCAAACGCATGCTCCAATTTTTCAGATGCCGTCCGCTCCCGCATTTCCAATTCTTCCACTGCCTCTGCAAATGGTCCGCGTGCGAGATCAAAAATTTCTTCCGGCGTTTTTCCCACGACATCTTCTGTCTGTGGACAGGCTCCACATAACTTCTCGCCAAGTTTTTCCAAAAAGTGTTCCTCGTCTTTTTCCAAAAATCCCTGTTTTTTACGAAGTGCCGTCTCCGCCTCCTGCTCTGCACACAGCTTCTGATAGGCAGCCACCGGCTCCTCTTCCGCCATTACACAGCTTCGATACTGCTTCAAAAAAGCAAACCATTTGTCTGTAATTTTTTTCCAGTCGTGCACCGCTTCAAACGAAGTGTGAAGTCCGGAAAGCACGAGATGAACGACGCTGATCTTCTCATCAAAGGAAGCCCGGAAAAGCCGCTCATAAATCGAAGTCGTGACCTTGCCTTCCAATATTTCCGGAATGCCATAATGATCTTCGTACTTCTTATACAAATCAATATATGCAGCTACATCTTTTGCCACATCATCGTGCGCAAGATATTCGCGGATGCTCTCTTCCGTAAGCGTAATCCCCAGTTCTTCATACACTTTCATCAAACTGCTGAGATCCTCCCAGCCGCGCGCTGTCACAAACTGCATGCCATCGACATCATTTTCGACCACATAAAAATTCGCCGGCCGCAGATCAAGATACGTCAGCAATGCCGGGTGAATATGTCGTTTGACTGCATATTCTTTCCACACCGAAAAATCAGCTTCAATCCTCATCCGGCGCACGCGGTCCAATGTCACCATATCAAATTCGCGCACAGATTTATTGTACTCCGGCGGATTTCCTGCCGCTACAATGATCCATCCTTCCGGCACTGCTTGATTGCCAAATGTCTTGCATTGCAGAAATTGGAGCATCGTCGGCGCGAGCGTCTCCGACACGCAATTGATCTCGTCGATAAAAAGAATCCCTTCTTTTAGTCCGGTTTCACGCATTTTTTCATACACACTCGCGATAATTTCGCTCATCGTATACTCCGTAATGGAAACCTCTTTTCCCCAAAATGTATCTTTTCGGATAAACGGAAGGCCGACTGCGCTCTGTCTCGTGTGGTGCGTAATGGTATAGGAAACAAGCCCGATCTCGCACTCTTTGGCAATCTGTTCCATAATCTGTGTCTTTCCGATCCCCGGCGGCCCGATCAAAAGCATCGGACGCTGGCGCACCGGCGCGATCCGGTAATCCCCCTCCGGCGTCTTGGCAAGATACGCTCTTACCGCATCTTTGATCTCTTGCTTTGCCTGTTTGATATTCATCTGTTTCCTCCAATCTCAAAACGCATCGCCCACGGCGGTACCTTTGACTTTTCATACTCATCTAAGTAAATAAATGCGACATCGTATTCCGGTCGTTTTGCCGGATACGTGCCCTTTCCATCGGTAAAATAAAGGAGTCCCCGCAGTCCACGGAGTTCTCCCTGTTCGCGAAGCCCCGCGACATAGGAAAATGCCGGGCGGAAATCCGTCCCTCCGCCGCCGATGACGGTAAACTTCTCCAAATACGCATCCAATTCGGAAATATCCGTAATCTTCGTATCTTCGCGCACTGCGTCATCGCATTGCAAAATGCGGATATGGCATTTATGGAAAAAACTGTCTTTTTCGGTGAGCAGGGTAAAAGTCTCGCGCAAAAACCCTTTGATAAGCTCCCCATCGGTCGAATAGCTCGTATCGAGCACCACAACAAACTCCTGAATCCGCATCACTTCGCGTGTTTCGACCGGTTCAATGAGCGGCATATTGCCATACAAAGAAAGCCCATACGTATAAAAATTCAGATCAAACGTATCCGGGTCGCATTGCATTTCTTCCCGAAGCACCGCAAATTTCCGCAGAAAATCCCGGTAACTCCGCCTGCTTTTGTCCGCCTTTAACCGCCGTAAAAGGGATTGCTCGCCCTCTTCCGGCTCATCGCCGCGCTTTTCTTCCTGCATCCGGCTCTGCCGCGAAATCTTGTCCCACATTTCTCTCGCCTGATTTTGCATCGGCGACTTTTTTTCCTCTTCCGGCCAAAATTTGTGATTGTCTGTATAAAATTCCCGACGCAGTTTTTCCCGCTCCCCAATCCCAATTTCTCCCAAATATTCATAGATCTTTGCCGCCGAAAGAAGTTTCCTCTCTTCCATGGTTTGATACATTTTCTGGCGTTCCCACGACAATGCGCGTTTCACACTCTTCTTTTCCAAATGATCGATAACGTACTCGACTTCAATATCACACGCTGCATCCCACCAAGGCCGCTCCCGCCCCTGCTGCAGCCACAAATGAGCAAAAAGGCAGTGAAGCACCGTATGAAGATACACGCGGTTCAGATACAGCGGATTGTCTGGAAATATTTTACATATGCATTCTGCCGGAAAGTACAATTTACTGCCATCCGTCGCCAATGTCCGGAGTCCCTGTGCCGGCTGCCACACCAATGCAGAAAGCGCCACATCCAGAAAGCGCAGATCCTGATACAATTCATTCTGCACAAACCGCAGAATTTTTTCTGCCATCTGATTCTGCCACGCCTCTTCGCTCTGCACTTGCTTTTTACTCAAATTCATAGCGCGCCTTTTTGCCTCCTTCTTTTTTCCTGCCTGCTGCCAAAAGAACCGCCGCTCCTTCTGTCCAATCCTGCTGCACATAGGTTACCAATGCTTTTTCTTTCACCGTTGTTTCTATTTTATCCCCTGCAAGTACTGAATTTACATAGTATTTCAGCCATTCCAATTTTCTATTTTTTAAACAGATTTCAAATATTTTCTCCGGTACACTCACGAGATATTTTTCGTATCGAAGGCGGTTCTTTTCCGTCAAACCAACCGGGGTCATAAGCCTGTCCATCGCCATATGTACAAGAACCCGGTCATTTTCCTCCGCACAGGCCTTCTCAAAAATCGCATCATACGCCTCGAAATCCACTTTTCCCTCTCGGAAACATTGTCTCGCCCGGAACCCCTCACCCTCGATATTTAAGCCAAAAATGTGCGCCGGCGCGATTGTATCATATCCCTCATAATACTCGGGATAAAACAAAACCGCATCGTCAAACTGCACCTCGACATCCCACGAAATTCTCGCAAGCAGCTGCTTTGCGCCAGTCTCCTCTCCCGCCTTTCCGCGGATACGCACCTTGTGCAATGCACTGCAGTTATTAAATACATCGCTTCCAATCTCTGTCGTCCTTTTCCCCACTTCAAGGGCATACAATTTTTTACAATTAAAGAAAGCTGCATTTTCAATCCGTTCAACCGCATCCAGCAGCGTAATCTTTTCCACAAACTCCCCCTGCGCCGAATGTTCACACGGCTCCCCCTTCACTGTCGTAATGCCATTTTGACTTGTTTCTTTTCGTTTCCGGTCCGAAAAACAATACGCTCCAACCGCCACAAGATTACGCCCTTCTACCGTTTCCGGCAACGTGATCTCCGGGCTGTCTGAGCGCACTTCGTGCACGACCGCATTTTGATTTTGTTCGTTCCAAATAAGCTCCATGGTGGATTACCTCTTCTCCAATCTCTTGATCATTTTGTCAAAATCGGATTCAATCGGCTGTGTCTTATTAAAAACATCATATTCCTGATATGCTTTTTCCACTGCCTGTTTGTGCGATACACGTCCATTGTCTTTCAAAATATCATATCTGCGGAATGCAAGAAACTCATTTACGCTCTCGGAAAATTCTTCCATTGTAAAAACATTTTCCCGCTCAATCAAATCTTCTATATAATCAAAATATCCCGTAACCGCTCGTTCCAATCGGCGAATTTGTTTTTCATCTAAATAATTTTTCGCAATCGGAGTATCTGATTTGAGAATACGACCATCCGGAGCATTCTTCCACGTAGTCAGTCCCATATTTTCTTTTGTATGATCTGCCTGTTGATAGACAATTTCAGCCGCGGTTTTTCCGGTAATTGCATAATGAAATTTATTCTGAATGGTAGCATAAAAATGATATGTAATATCAGAATCCTTATCATAATCAATGCTGCATTCCGCAAAAATATCCGTAATCTGCTGCCAGATTCTGCGCTCGCTGGCACGGATAGAACGAACTCTTTCCAGCAATTCACGGAAATAATCCTTGCCAAAAGCAGTTTTTCCCTGTTTCAACCGCTCATCATCCATCGTAAATCCTTTTATCATATATTCCTTAAGAACATTCGTAGCCCAGATTCGAAACTTGGTCGCCTGAATAGAATTTACCCTATAGCCAACAGAAATGATGGCATCCAAATTATAATAGTTGGTAGGAGAAAGCTGCGTTTTCCCTTTCACCGCTCCATGTTTTGTGGTTGTTGCAATTTTTGCAATAACCACTTTTTCATCCAACTCACCTGTTTCAAATATTTTTTTAAGGTGGCGGCTAATACCAGATTTGTCAACACCAAACAACTCAGCCATTGCCTTCTGGGTAATCCATATTGTTTCATCTTTTATCAAAGCGCTGACTGTTACATCGTCTTCTTCCGTTCTGTACAGTACCATTTCCATTTGCTTCGTAATATCTGTTTTCATATAAAACCCCCTTTTCCCAATTATAACACATCGGATTTTTTTGAACAAGAATCACTTTTCCAGCATAAAAGTGTATCCATCTTCACTCCGCGGTTTAAAAAGAAGCAGTTTATCTTCCCGTGGATAATAATCCACTTCCATACGATCCTCTTCGGAAAGATAATAAGACAAAGAATATACCCCGGAAAGCCCTCGTGTAAGTATAAACTTCTTCTCTTCGCCAATAAACGTCTCATTTAATCGAAACTTACGAAAACCTACCAGCATATGATCCAAATCCATATTTTCAAATGTCATCATGCCATCTTCCGAAATCGTAATGGAAGCCTTGGAATCCTGATCCCATACATATTTTCCCGGCTTCAAAGAAACATTTCCTACCGGGAGTAAATTTTTGTCGTAGATATAAATCGCCGTGACCACCGCAGCAAAAATTAAAACGGCAATCAGACTTTTAGGAAGCATAACCCAGGTTTTCTTTTTCACTATTTTTGCACCGCCTTTACTATTGTAAGCCAAATCCCTACATTGATCACAAAACTCAAAATAATAATTCCCAACAAAATCACATCATTATTCATAATTAATTCTGTTTCAAACATCGCCTGAACACAATTAAATGGATCTACAGCAAGATATTGAATACGCAAATTTTCACTCACCCCATCAGCCACACTTCCCCACAAGAATCCTCCCACAAGATAACGGACAAACAAAAGTCCAAATGCTTTCCATGCATTTTGAATTAAATATGTAGCAATAATCATTACAAATGCGATTTGAAGTCCTATAATAAATAGACCAATAAATTTGAGAGTAATTGTGATTATCGCCAAGCCTGGTTGTCCATTTTTTATCGAAAACACCATAAAAAGAACCACAAAAAAAATGTTCTCTACAAGCACAATTTCTGTCAGAATCAAAAATCGTTGTCCTAGGCTTTGCATCATGGATATACCATGCATTTTTTCGTATAAGAATGTTTTATTGACAAATTCACTATGAAAGATCAATCCGACACACACTATATTGAAAAGAATATAATTAATAGAAAAACCCAAAAACGTTCCACCACCACAGCTTAATAATCGTAAAAAATCCTGTCCGGTCAATTCCAATGGGGTCTGTTTATAAAAGGAATAGTCCGATAATGGAATCATAACAAGCACAATGAGTAAGCCCAATACGATTATTGTTGTCTTTGTACGTAACATACGATATTGTTCCTTTTTCGCCAATTGAATCTTCATTTCCATTCCTTTCTTTGATTCCAAATCAATACAATAACAAATAACAAAATTACTTCAATACAAAATCCTGAAAATATGTTCAACATTATGTTATTCTCGGCACTTTGCCCCCATATAACTGAGATTTGGTCAGCACAAAATAACTTTTTTGCAAAAACATTTCCTAGCCCCCATTGTATCATAAGCGTCAATAAGCTTGCCCACAAAGCATTACCTACTCCAATAAACACAAGACCTGCTGCAACATTCAAACGAAATACACATGCAAATGTTTCTATTATTTTCCATGCGATTTGTTCCAAATACGATATGGAAAGCAGTTGTTTTAGCTTACCCTCAATCAAAACAGCTACCAAGATAACCAAACAAAATACCGTTGTATTTACAATCGGTATGACCATTCTACCAAGAATCATAGACACGGTTCCCACTTCATGTATTTTTTCATAATTAATCGTTTTCTCATTATATTCTCTAGCAATACTCACATTGTACATACCAATGAAAAGAAGAAGCATTGCCAGAAATGCATTGGCTACTGCCGTTTCAATTGAAGAACATCCTTCTTGCATCCCCTTGCCAGCCATCACATAAGTCCAGCCAAACAAAATCACAAGAACACTTCCCACTACAAGGAAGCCGACATAATCCACGCTGTAAAATATTTTTCTGCACTGCATTTTCCAAATTTTTTTCATTCTTCTCCCATCTTTTCCATATAATATTTTTCTAGATTCACTTTACCATCTATAAGTTCTTCCCGCCTTTTTTTATCAATAATCTTTCCATTTTGGATTAAATAGAATACATCTGCCAAAAGCTCTAATTCCGACAAAATATGACTCGAAATAACAATGGTAATTTTGTTTTTTACACAAAGGTTTTCCAGTAATTTACGCATAGATACAATTCCTCTCGGATCTAATCCATTCATCGGTTCATCTAATATAATCATCTCAGGATTTTTTAATAATGCCATAGCAATCCCCAAACGTTGTTTCATTCCCAGTGAAAAGTTTTTTACTTTCTTTTTTCCGGTTTTTCCAAGTCCTACTAGTTTTAATAACTTTTCCACATTTTTCGGTTCGGCATCATATAATATAGCTAGCATATTCATATTCTGCGCGGCTGTCATTCCTAAATCCAAATAAGGATTTTCAATCATAAAACTAATCTTTTTTCTAGCCTCTTGCGGCGTCTTCCTTCCTTCAAAAAAAGTCATATCTCCTGATGTTGGTTGGATCAACCCAGCAAGAAGTTTAAACATCGTTGTCTTTCCTGCTCCATTCGGGCCGATAATACCATATATCTTTCCTTTCGCAAACTCGACTTCCGTCACATCCAACACGCATTGCTTTCCATATTTCTTGCATAGATTTTTTAATGTTACAATTTTTTCCATATACATCCTCCATTTTAATTAAGTTTTTCATAAGTTCTCCTATCCTACTTGTTATTTTCTTTGAAATTAAGCGTAACATAACCACCCAGAATTTGTCAACTGAAAATGGCTTTTTTTGCAAGGCGGCAGTTTTTCTTGACATTTCTTCCAATTTATGTAATAATCATAATGTAATTATTTAAGATACGTTTTACATAGGGAGGAAGTTATATATGAGCCAGCAGGTAAATTCTAGCATAAAACCATCAAATGACAAATTCGTTCTGACAAACAAATGCGAAAACACAGGAATGTCTTTTCCGATGCATCACCATTCAGAATACGAATTTTACTACGTATTAGAGGGCGAAGGTCGTCTCTTTTTGGACAACACAATTTATACTGTTGTCCCTGGACTGCTCTGCTTATTTTCCCCTCACAATGGACATTCTGTTCGCATTCCTGCAAATATTCCATATCGGAGAATCACCCTCAATTTTTCCAAATTTTATCTTCCCAAAACTCCGTTATTGACAAATCATGCTCATTTTAAGCCGATTGTTTTATCGGAAAATGATCGCCTGACTTTTTGCCGGTTATGTAGTGAATATACTGCTGCTTCCTATCAGCTCAATGCGCCGGAAGATTTAAAAATTGCTTTAATTTCTGACATTTTATCCATGTTTTTACCGGCTACAGAAATATGCCAAAATAGTTCTCCTGTGCTGTCCCAAATTCAAGTTTATGTTCACCATCACACTCACGCCAAACTTAGCTGTAATGAAATTGCGGATGCCCTGCATTATAGCGTACGACAATTAAATCGTATATTTGCGGAAACCTCCGGCGAGACATTGTATCAATACATTGCCCGGGCAAAAGTTTACCGTATTCAGGAACTTCTTACCCAAGGCTTTTCCCCTGCTTATATCAGCGAAGAACTCGGATATAGCAGCCCCGCATCACTAACTCGTTTTTTTAAAAGTGAAGTCAGCCTGACACCACGTGAATGGCTTGGAAAATATGAGCAGGGATCCTAGTATTTCCTCTTTCTAACCGCAAATCGATACCTTTCTTTTCGCTCTCCATTTTTCAAATGGATGATCCGGATCCCTTACCCCACAAATCTCAAAATAATACGTCTTCCCCGGCTCAAGATTTTTAATCATCACTTTCCCTTTGCTTTTGTTACAGTATTTTTCATCACAACGGCTCATATCCTTATATACAGAATAGCGTATCGCATGTGCCTCTAGAAGCACTTTTGCCTGACTGCTGTCAAAGCTAACCGTCGCTGTTCCCGTCTTTTTGCTCTCCACCTTATACTTATACCATGTCGCATAAAACTTTGCCTTTTTCTGCCCGCTCTCTACTTTTTCTACATCCGCATACATTTTATCACTCCACCCCATAAAAACATATCCTTTTCTCTTTACCGTTTCCGGAAGTGTTACACTATCACCAAACCGATACGTTCGAGGCAGTTTTTTCGTTTCCTGACCTCCTCGCAGGTCATACTGTATCGAAAGTTTTTTTCTTGTCGATGTTCCCGTCTTTCCTGCTGGAATTGTCTTCGTTTTCTTCCCATCTACTCGCCATGTGACGTATTTTTTGTACCATGGCATATAGCATGGGATTTTAGAATTGTTTACAATTGTTTCCAGTGCTGGACAATCTCGAAAAGTATTAAAATTCCATTCTTTCAACCGTTCTGGCAATGTAATTTTTTTTAATTTATGACAGTTTGCAAACACAGATTCACTTATTTCAACTACAGAGTCTGGAATATCTATCTCTTCCAAACTTATGCAACTTGCAAATGCACTGTACCCAATCACTTGCAACCCTTTCCCAAACCGAACCTTTTTCAGTTTATAACACCCCGCAAATGTAGTATCCCCGATTTCTGTCAAACTATCTGGCAAAACAACTTCTCTTACAGATTCAAACTTTCCTATTCCTAATGGTGTAATTTTAGTAATTCCCTCTTTAATAATTAATTTTTTTATCTTTGATTCTTTAACTTCTTTTCCATATTCGATAGTCTCCTCTGTTTCTCCATTTCCGGATATAACAAGAGTATCACCATTGATTACCTCATACTGAATATTTGTTTTTGCCATTGCTTGTGCGGAAAACACTCCCAAAGTAATAGAAAGTAAAGCAATTGCTTGTAGTAAAATTTTTACATATTTACTCATTATTTTCCTCTTTTCCTGATATATTTCATTACCTTATCATAAGGACTCCACACCCTATTATTGATTTAATACTTTTAATATCCATTAAATCTATTGTACCAAAATACTGTTTTCTTAAAGTTTTTTTGGTTGTTTTATCTTTACCACTTCCCTTCAAGCAAACAAATTCAAACTTATCTTTTCCCATGATATGCCCGCCTTCGAGTTCAAGTTTTCCAGTTGATTCAGCCTTCAGCGCCACATGATTTCGGAATACACTATAACTTAATTTTCCTGCTTTCTTCTTATCCATTTTTACTTCAATTCGACTGATTGTAGCTTGTTTTGTCTCATTGATCTCGTTCCCACTTGTAATCACGATGCGCCATCTGCTCTGTCCGTTCTCTACATAATTTTCTACATCAATCGCTTGAAATGAATTATTCGGTTTAAACAACGCTTGTTTTTTCTTAGTCGATTGTTGACTAAAAGAACCAATACAGGCATTGCGAACTTGCTTTTTCTTTTTTCCTGCAAATGACAAAGCTAAACTTTTATTCTCGTCATCCTTTTTTAATGTTCCGTTTTTCGCTTTTTTCTGTTCCTGTTTTCTCTGAGCATCATATATTTTTATCAATTTATTCATATTATACAAGCTAATCTCCTGTTTGGGCTGTGTCCCACCCTGCAATTCTTTCCATATCACTAATATACTTCCATCTGCAGAAATAGCTGCATCTGTTCGATATAAATCGCCTGATTTCTTTCCAGATTTATTTGCGCATGCTAACCCCGTCATAATTTGAAATAAATTTCTTTTATCTGCCCATGAATTAAATTGAACCTGGTCTTTGGAAGCCACTCTTTTCTCAAAAAGACTTCGTGGCATAATTGCAAGTTTTTTAGCAAATTTATCTTTGCATCCACCTGCCAACAAGAAAAATTCTCCACGATTCGGAATCGTAAATTGTTCAAATGTCTGTCCATGTCCAAATTGTTCAAATTTTGTAGGTTTACTAAACGTTACTCCCCCATTTTTATCCTCAGTACGTTTTACCACATTCGCATCGTTTCCTTCTGCGGACATCAAATAAGAAACCCTGTCAGATATTGGAAGATAATGTTGTGTTGCCCTTGCAGTTTCTGATATCATCATATCTTTTGCCGTGAACAGTACAGTACTATCCATCGCCTTTGCCCGAGATTTGCGAGAAGCATTTTCCGAACTTCCTGTCTCAATCAGAGCATCATCTTCATATCCATGTTCTTCCAAATACTTCTCATATTCTTCTCTTGTTTCAAAATAATCACTATCTAAGATAAAGTCATCTACAAACTCTAGCTTTTCATCCTCTTCATAATCATCAAGTTCAAAATCTGAAGCCATTTCATATAATTCGAAATTTGAAAGTTCTGGTTTTCCCTCGCATTCAGCTATAAACCCAAACTCTACACTCTGTTTTGGCTCGATGTTCTGATTATAGCCAGGATTCCATAAATCGTAAAAGTTATCTTTTTCATCCTCTTCCTCATATTCAATCGACGCATTCCAAATTTGTTTTAATTTAAAATTTGATTGCAGCGATGCATTCCAATCCTCAATCTTTTTATCGCCTTTATTTGTTATAACGATCTGCCCATTTATTTTATTATCCCAGTTACTGTGTACCTTGAATGACATTTCATAATTTTCCTGATCCACTTCATAGCAAATCGTATTTGTAGTTACATATTCTGGAAATGTTGGTTTATTTTCTGCTTTCACAGTCATTCCAAAAGACACTTTTCCATTTTCGGAAATATCCTGATTCCACCTTGCATTATGGATTGTATACATCGTTTCATCCGAGTCGCTGATCTCCGCATTCCAAATATTCTCAATCTCGTAATTCGCCGGAAGATCTATTTCCCAATTGTCTATCTTCTTATCCGTCACATTTTCTAATGTAACTTCAACATTATAATGTTTATCCCATTGTTCTGCAATTCGATAGGTAAGTTCCATGTCTGCCAATTCCTTCAAAACATCAGATACAACTGCTTCTTCTGCTTGATTACTGCTTTCCCCTGTTTCTGTCGTTGTCTCTTGTGCTCTTGCAACTCCTATGTTACTCACACACATGGCAATTGTCAATCCAAGTGCCATAATTTTTTTAACTTTCTTGTACATATCTGCACTTCCTCCATATTATATATTTTCACTGTAACTATTCAGGATCAATGTATGGAAATCAATGAATCGTCGTGCTTGCACGTAAGAGACTTTGATTTCCATACATTTAGAGCCTAATAGGGCTCCCCTCCCCATATGAGCATTTTTAGCCTTGTCAAAGGCGGGAAAGAACACGAAGTGTTCAAAATGCGAATGTATGGGCGGGGGCCTGAATAGTTACTTTCCACCAACACTTTGCAAGCCTTGGCGGCCGCACCTGCGTCAGCACGCTTTATTATACCAGATTTTTCCTCTCCTTTCTTTACCGCATTCGGACATCCTGCTTACCACTTTAGGACATTTTGAGGATCTAAAACTCCAAACTATTCCCATTTAACAGGAAATATTTCATCCCCATAATTACAAAGCCTTCCTCGTTTCTCCACGGCTTTTTCGTTCCATTTACAATAACAATCTTCTTAAATGAATCCGGAATATTTCGAAATGAATTAAATTCCTGTGTCTGTTTTTCCTCTGTGGTCATATCATACGCCACCTGAATATAATATCTCTGACTTCCCTGATTTACCACAAAATCAACTTCCAATTGCTTGCGAACTCTCTTCTTTTCTTCATGATTTATTGCATATACATCCACAATACCAACATCTACATTATACCCCCGGATCAGCAGCTCGTTATATACAATATTTTCCATAATGTGAGTAGGCTCCTGTTGTCTAAAGTTAAGTCTGGCATTTCTAAGACCCAGATCTGAAAAATAGTATTTCAAATTTGCACCCACGTATTTTCTTCCTTTAATATCGTACCGGGTTGCCTTAGAAATCAAAAAAGCCTCAGCGAGATAATCTATATGATTGGATATTGTTTTATTACTGTAATTGATCCCACGTTCGCTTTTAAAAGTATTTGATATTTTTGTTGGATTGGTAGGCGCTCCTATAGCAGAAGCAAGAATATCGACCAGCGTATTGATCTCATCCACATTTTGAAGTTTGTTTCGCTCTACCACATCTTTGATATAAACATTTGAAAAAATATTCTTCAAATACTCTGCCTTTTGGCTTTCCGTAGAAAATCGGGCAACCTGCGGAAGTCCGCCATATGTCATATATTCTTCCCATGCATCCTCATAATCTCCATCAAGAGCTGCATAAAATTCTGCAAAAGACAATGGATAAATTCTTATCTCATCTCCCCTTCCTCTGAATTCAGTTACAATATCACTTGATAAAAATTTAGAGTTACTTCCCGTCACATATACATCAATATTGCTGATACGAAGCAAACTATTCAGAACCTCTTCAAAGCGTGGCATAAACTGTACTTCATCTAAGAACAGATAATAATTCTGATCATCTTTCATTGCTCCTTTGATATATTGATAACACTTCTTGGGATCTCGCAGTTCCTCATTTTCTATGCCATCTAAAGCAATCTCAATAATGTGTTCATTATCCACACCATTCTCTAATAAATATTTCTTAAATAATACAAATAAAAGAAATGATTTTCCACATCTCCGAATTCCCGTAATAACCTTAATCATTCCATTGTTTTTTCTTATCTTTAATTTTTCAAGATAGACATCCCTTTTAATCTCCATGGTCTCACTCCTTATTTTTTTGTATTGCACATTTTTTAGTAATGACATTTTATCACGAAATTGTTTCTTTTTCAATAGTTACTTTGTAATATAAAAAACCGCCGCACAAAGATTACTCTCTGCACGGCAGTTCAATTTTCGACAATTTGCAGCCAGCCCAAAGCTGCTCTCGTCATTTTATACACGATTATTGATTTTGATGCCTATATGCTGTGAAGCAATTCGCCGGCATCTTCCCAGGCAAAAACTTTGACCCAGGATAAAAAGGAGTAAATTATTAGCCCATATTATTCCATACTCACGACAGTATATCCAAGTTTTTCGATGGTATTCTGAATTTCCAGATCATCGATATCCTTGTAGATCGAAATCGCTGCAGTTTTCTTATTCAGATTCACTTTTGCGACGATGCCCTCCATTTCATTCAGATGGTTCTCGATCCGCACCCGGCAATTCTGACAGTGCATGCCGTCGATGTGTACGGTGACCTCACGAAGTACCGGTCCGGAGATCTTTTTCTTGATCGGCTTTTCTTTGGGACCGCCGCAGCAGTCGCCTTCGCCTTTCATGTGCTTGATGCTGGTCCGGATCGCCGGAATCAATATCAGCACGAGAATTACTATGATTAAAAGTGTCTGCGTATTCAACCTCGTCATCCCCTTTAATCTTTCTTCTTTGGTTTTGATGCACAGGAACGTGTACACGAACCTGCGGACGGACATCCGATACAATGAACGCCCCTCTTCTTCTCTTTACGAATGTAAAGAAGGGAAGAGCCTACGATGATTACCAGAAGTAAGATAACAACTACATTTGCTATAATACCTGTCATAATTCATCATCTCTTTTCTACATTATTAGTCTAACTGGTACTCGGTATCGATAGCTCGATTTGCTCTCATGATCAATGTAACGATTACGGCAGCAAATACAAGTACTGCGATCAAACCGCCGACAAATCCGGCACCAAGGCTTCCCGTCGTGATCAATGTACCAATCTGGTATACTAAAAATCCTACGGTGAAACCGGTTGCCAACTGGAGGCAGATACCGGCAAACAGCCATTTTCCACTCTGCATCTCGGAGTTCATAGCACCCAAAGCTGCGAAACATGGTGGAGTATAAAGGTTGAACATCAAGTAAGCAAGTGCTGCTACTTTTGTGATTCCCATTGCGGTAGCAACAGCGTTACCACTTCCGATCAACTCAAGTTCATCCGGATCGATGAAGTTTGTGATCGCATAAACCGTAGCGATCGTACCAACTACGTTCTCTTTTGCGATAAATCCTGTGATTGCTGCTGCAGCAAGCTGCCAAGCGGCGATACCTACAACAGGTACAAGAAGTACAGCAAATGGTCCTGCGATACTAGCAAGGATGGAAGTATTCTCTGCGCCTTCTTCGATGGCTTCGAAATGCCAGTTGAAGGACTGCATGATCTGAACTACTGTGTTACAAACAAGAATAACCGTTCCTGCTTTTTTGATATATGCTTTACCACGGTTTAACATGGACAAAACACCAATTTTCAAACTTGGAACTTTGTATTCAGGCAGCTCGATGATAAAGAAAGATTTTCTGTACTTCATACCGGTAACTGCTTTTACCAAAAGTGCTCCAAGAAGGATCAAAAGGATTCCTACAAAATACATTACCGGTCCAACCCATTTTGACTCTGGGAAGAAAGCACCTGTAAACAATGCGATTACAGGAAGTTTTGCTCCACATGGCATGAAGGTTGCCAGCATTGCTGTTGTTCTACGTTCTCTTTCGTTACGGATGGTACGGCAAGCCATGATAGCCGGGATACCACATCCTGTTCCGATGATCATAGGAATTACGGATTTACCGGAAAGACCTACACGTTTGAAGATCGGATCCAATACGACAGTTGCACGAGCCATGTATCCACAATCTTCCAAAAGGGCGATGAGGAAATACATAACCATTACCAATGGAAGGAAACCTACTACGGCACCTACACCACCGATTATACCATCAACAAGCAGGGCATACAAGAAAGGATTTGCATTTTCAAGCAATCCGCCTACCCATTCCTGGAACGTCTCAATCCATCCGGTCAGGATATCTGCCAGATAGGTACCAAGTGTTGACTGTGATATAAAGAATACAAGATACATGATCGCTGCAAAGATGATCAAACCGGAAACCGGATTTGTGAGCACCTTATCGATCGCATCTCCTTTTGTCTTTTCCTTTGTCTGTACTTTACGTACTTCTACTTCTTTTACAATACCATTTACAAAATCAAAACGTTTACGGTCGGCTGCTTCTACTTCCGTTTTGTCATGCAGATTGATATTTCCCTGCACGTAGGGAGGAACCTGTCCTTTTCCTTCCAATTCAACAGCAGCGGCAACGACATCTTTCAATCCTGTGTCTGTTGTAGATGTTGTCTTAATAACAGGACATCCTAATTTCTCAGACAACAATGCTTCGTTGATCTGTGTTCCTTTTTTCTCATTGATATCGTTCTTATTCAAAGCAACGATTACCGGAATACCCAGTTCCAAAAGCTGTGTTGTGAAGAACAAACTACGACTTAAGTTTGTAGCATCCACGATGTTAATGATCGCATCAGGGTGTTCATTTTTTACATAACCACTTGTAATACTTTCCTCTGATGTAAATGGGGACATTGAATATGCACCCGGAAGGTCAACTGCGATCAGTTCCTTCGCGCCATCATAATGATCTTTTTTAATCGGACTTTCTTTTCGGTCCACGGTAACGCCGGCCCAGTTACCAATCTTTTCGTTTCTTCCCGTCAATGCGTTGTACATAGTAGTCTTACCACTATTGGGATTACCGGTTAACGCGATTCTCATAAAGAAGCCTCCTTATATGTATTTGGTGGTAACGATTCTGTTACCTTTATATTAAAATAGCTTTTGCTAATTCAATATCAATGTTGTAGCGTCCGTCTTTAATGGATACGACGCAGTTCTTTTTCTTTCTGGAAACGACCGTGATCGGTTCTCCACTATAGCAGCCGAGAGAGAACAAAAAGGATTTCATTTCCTCATCATCTGTCACGATATCACTGATAATACATTCTTTTCCAACTTCTGCTTCACTTAAATTCATACTAAACTCTCCAATCTATGCTCACAAGGTTTCCCTTGAATTAGTTGCTGTTACATATCGTTTTCTTTATCTTACGTTCGTTAGTATACACTAACCGTCATTAGTTGTCAATACTAAAAGTTGCATTATTGATAAAATTTCTCTAAATTCTACCTATTGAATTATATTTTTTATTGTGTTATACTTATATTCAAATACTTTCGGGGAGGAATCGAGATGACCTTAAATGAATCTTCAGAGAATTACCTTGAGATGATTCTTATGTTAAGCAAAAAACTTCCGGTCGTCCGTTCTGTTGATATTGCGGAAAACATGGGCTTTAAGAAATCCAGCGTCAGTGTGGCGATGAAACATCTGAGGGAGGATGACTATATCACAGTCACAAAGCCGGGGTTTATTTATCTGACAGATAAGGGACGGGAAGTGGCAGAAATGATTTATGAACGCCATGAACTTTTGACGTCCTGGCTCATTCAGTTAGGAGTAGATGAAAATGTTGCGGCAGAAGACGCCTGTCGGATGGAGCATGACATCAGCAAAGAAAGTTTTCAGGCAATCAAAAAATATATATTGGACAACAATTAATTTTTGTATTATTTTCATACTTCAACTCTCAGCAAAGGAGCTGATAGGATTGCGGTAACCCCGTTTCCCTGTCAGCTCCTTGCTAGTTTTCATGGTTATTATCCTGCCTGCTCCATTTCTTTCACAATAAGGAGAATCTGACCCGGCGTAAGTGTTTCTTCCTCTAATTGATTGGTCTCAGCGATAGCATCGCTCGTCGTGTAAAATTGTTTGGCGATGTCCCACAGCTGCTCGCCCGGCTTTACCACATAACCGACCATCCCCGGCTCTTTGGCACGCGCCGCCATATCCATCTCCTGTTCTTCCACTCCCGAGATAATCGGCTCCTCGTGATTTTCAAACGCAAGTACATCGAGGACAAGCACCGCCTTAATGTCCGCTTCATTTTCTCCCAGAAGCGTCCCGCTGATCTGCTCTACACTGACATCAAGACGAATGTCGCTGTCTTTGCTGACTCCAGGAATCTGCACTTCCTGCTCAAACGGCAGCATTCCCTTGGCCGCCGCCAGAGGTGCCTGCACGTCCGAAGACTGGTACAATATATTGATATCCAAAATCCCTTCTACCACCACGCTGTCTTTTCCTACACGCTTTTCGTCCACACGCGCTTCACCGTTTACTTTCCAGATCTGAAGCGGCTGCCGGCTCTCATCCAGTAAAATTTTTCCATCGACGCGCGACTTATTTTTATTTTTCAATAGCAGATTTTCAAAATACGACATTTCGTATACCGGAGTACACCGTTTTGAGGTGGAGTAAAAATCTGTCAAAACTTCCATTTGTTCCTGTCCGTATGCCGAGATGGCGAACGCAATGACCACTTCTACATCCAAAATCCGGTCTTCGCCGTCTTCATCCGGCTTTACTTCCATTTCATAACTGTGAATGTGCGATTTGACCTGAAGGACACTGGTTTCGTCGCAGCCTCCGCACGGAATTTCTCCCTGAACCGGCACCTGACATTCGTGATATCCAAGGCCGGCCGGCTCTTCCGCATTGAGATACAGCACAAAAATATCCACTTCTCCCGTCACGATCATTTTATCCTCTTCGCATCTTGTCTCGATTTCATTGAGCGACACATCTTCATATAAAATGCGCCCGATCGTATCTTTGGTTCCCGGCAGCCGGCACTCGTCACGCACACGCAGCGTATCTTTTTTGGTCAAAAGCAGTTTTGTGATGTCCATCGTCTTTTTCTTCGTATACACATCGTCTTCTGCCACAACATCCACCGCACCTTCTCCGTCGTAAATCGTCTCCGCTGCCACAGAAAAAACGATTACGGCGCGAATCCCCAGTTTTCGTGAGTTGATCAAATCGGCGCGGAAATCTTCGATGCTTGCCTGAATGGAAATTTCTTCCTCTCGCACGCCTTCGCAGTCCATTTTCACCGTTTCGTAAAATGGCGTATTGCCGGCGAGATCGCATACCGGAACATCCTCCTCTCCCGCATACAACACAGTAAAATGCAAGGCTCCGCGGATTTCCAATTCGCCATCCCGCAGATGCATTTCCTCGATGACTACATTTCCCTTTTCCTGCATGATACTCCGCGCATCCGGCTTGATATCCGGCACATTGTAATCGGTATCTATTGTCGTCGTAACTTCTTTTCTACTGTTACAATGGTTCATATGAACCTTTTGTTTTATAAGTTCCATAGCCCCTCCACTGTCCAAAGTTTTTCTCTTGGTAACTATTCAGGTCCGATGTGCAAAAAACAATGAATTGTCGTGCTTGCACGTAAAAGACATTGTTTTTCTGCACATTGGACCTAATAGTTACCTCTTTTTTATACCTATTCACGACGTCCCGGAAATATGCTATTTGCCATTATGAAAAGAAAACCTTTTTTATGCATATTTCCTAATTTTTGGCATATAATAGTGTTAGGAGACTTGACAAGCACAATATTATGTAGTACAATGAACATGTATTTCTATATATCGTGGTTATACACTTGGGATATTTATTGATTAAAGAGTTCCTGTGCAAGCAGGGGAAAGGCCGGTTGATTATGATTAAGGCAGATGTAGGTTCTGTAAGAAGAGCCGTAAGCAAACACATCGGTAGCAAAGTGGTGATTCGTTCCAACCTTGGCAGACACCGCGTAGATGTTACAGAGGGAATCATTACGGATACGTATCCCAGCATATTTTTGATTTCCGTTAAAAATGGATTTGAAGATACATTTCAGACAGTATCTTTCAGCTACACCGATGTACTGACACACGACGTCCAGATTAAGCTTTGTAAAGCATAATAACTTTATATTACTTTTCTCACGAAAACGGGCAGCCGCAAGGCTGCCCGTTTTCCTTTTATAATCGTTTTATTGCATCTTATGCGTTCTGGATCGCATCCAATACCGCCTCTGCCACTTCTTCTTTGGACATACAAGGAAGTTCTACAATTCCTTCTTCCATCACAAGGGTAACCACATTGGTATCGGTTCCAAATCCCGCGCCCTCATCGCGCAGGTTATTGGCAACGATCAAATCTGCATTTTTCTTCTGCAATTTCTTTTTCGAATTTTCTACCAGATTTTCTGTTTCCATCGAAAATCCACAGATAAATTGCCCCGGCTTGCGGTGTTCTCCAAGATACGCAAGGATATCCGTCGTCCGCCTCATCGGCAGCGACAGGTCGCCGTCCTTTTTCTTGATTTTCTCATCGCTTACGGAAACCGGCGTATAATCTGCGACTGCTGCCGCTTTGATAATAATGTCCATCTGCGGTGCACGTTCTTTGACTGCATCAAACATTTCCTGCGCACTTACGACAGGCACGACATCGGCAAACAACGGTGCCGGGAGATTCGTCGGAGCTGTTATCAGCGTCACGTCCGCGCCTTTTCGCATGGCAATTTTTGCCAGCGCATATCCCATCTTTCCCGTAGAATGATTGGTGATATAGCGCACCGGATCAATCGCTTCCTGCGTCGCGCCCGCTGTCACGAGCACTTTCTTTCCTGTCATGTCTTTCTCAAACTGGATTTCACGCAATATATATTCCAAAAGAACCTCTTCGGAAGGAAGTTTTCCTTTGCCTTCCACGCGGCACGCAAGCATACCGGATGCCGGCTCAATCACTTCCATGCCAAATTCCTTTAATTTCTTCAAATTTGCCTGTACGACCGGATTTTCGTACATATTGGTATTCATCGCCGGTGCCACGATTTTCTTGCATTTGCAGGCAAGAATCGTCGTCGTAAGCATATCATCTGCAATTCCTGCTGCCATTTTTCCGATAACATCGGCAGATGCCGGTGCCACAAGAACCACATCGGCTTTTTCGCCGAGTGCCACATGCTCGATATTGTAATTGAAATTGCGGTCAAATGTATCCACGAGACATTTGTGCGCCGTCAGCGTCTCAAATGTGATCGGATTAATAATATTGGTCGCATTTTTTGTCATAATAACATGCACATCACAGTGTAGTTTTGTCAGCATGCTGGTAAGATTTGCCATTTTGTAAGCAGCGATACTTCCGGTCACGCCGAGAACCACCGTTTTTCCTTTTAACATAACGGCCTCCTGTCTACATCAATTGTCCGTGTTTTTCATACGTCGAGATTTTCTTGATCTTATTGTCGTCATCCACAAAAACGACCTTCGGCTTGTGCGTCTTTGCTTCTTCCGGAGTCATATCCGCGTATGCCATTAAAATGATATGGTCGCCGACCTGCACCATGCGCGCTGCTGCCCCATTGAGGCAGATCATGCCGGAGTTTTCTTCGCCTGCGATCGTGTACGTTTCAAAACGGCTTCCATTTTCCACGTCAACAATCTGTACTTTTTCATATTCCAAAATACCGGCAGCCTCCATCAAAACGGGATCTACCGTAATACTTCCTACATAATTTAATTCTGCCTGTACTACTGTTGCACGATGAATTTTCCCTTTCAACATCGAAATATTCATAATACTGTATCCTTCTTTCTCTTCAACTCAATGTTACTGTACTGCCACCTCACGGTGTTCTACTGATGTAGAGAACACAATCAGCGTCTTCGTTCTTCCATACACCTGCAGTTCTCCGATAAACTGATCAAGCTCGTCCGTGCTCCTAAACTGCACTTCCAAAAGCATCGAATAATCGCCTGTCACACAATTACACTCAACGACATTCGGCCAATTTTCAATATAAGGATAAAACTCCTTTTTATCTTTCGGCGCAACTTCAAGATTAATGAATGCTTTAATGTGATATCCCAGCAGTTCCGGATTCAGACTGGCATGAAATCCGGTGATATAATTCTGCTTCACGAGGTGATTGATCCTCGCAGACACGGCAGGTGCGGTCAGGAAAACTTCCTGCGCAATATCCTTTACAGGTGTTCTAGCATCTTTTTGTAAAATTGTCAATATCTTTTTATCAATTGCATCTAATTGATCGTTTTTCATATCTGACGCCCTCTTATTTTCTTTGCAACGCAATCGTTACATTCCTTCGTTTTTATTCACTGCCTTAGTATAACATGATTTTCGCATTTCGTCCATAGGCACTTTATTAAATAAATCAAAACTCTTCTTTAACTTCGTTTAATAATGTTTTTTATTTAATAATTTATAGTTATTAGTTCTTGTTCTCCCAGTATTGACTTTTCCCTTTACTTATACTATGATGTCACTTGTTCAAATCGCTATTTGCGAAACCTTTATAATAATATCAAATAAAAAAGTAACTATTCAGGACAAAGTGTAGAAAACAATGGCTCGCCGTGCTTGCACGCAAGAGACATTGTTTTTTCACTTTGACCGAATAGGGCTCCCCTCCCACAGATGAGCATTTTTAGCCGACAGGCGAAAAAGAACACGAAGTGTTCAAATGCGAATGTGGGAGAGGAGCACTGAATAGTAACTTAAAAAGAGATCTCCATACGGGATCTCTTTTTGTTTTTTCGGGGCAGGAATCCTTCCCCTTTATATATGTACTCTTTCTTCTACCAAGTCATACAATTCGATCTCTTCGTCGCATTCCTGCGGCATCTGTGCAAATGCATAACGCATTTTGACCGGCTCTCTTCGATAACGGTTTTTATTATGTATGATGGCTTCTATATTTTTCAGGCACTCTTCTACCTGAACAGTTTTAACATATTTAAGAACAACCATAAATTCCCTGTCATTGAGACGATAACATTTTCCACGAGATCCAAATATCGTTTGAATGGAATCCGACACATCAAAAATCAGCTGCTCATATCTCCATGCTTCCTTTTGCACGTAGTCTATATCATTTTCAATTACAAATCGAACATAAGTCAGTTCCCCGGATGCCTCCTCGGCATTTCGAAATCTTTGGAACGCTTCCCCATTTTCCATCCCGGAAAGTGGGTCAAACTGTTCTGTCTTTTCATTTTCTGCTATTTGGCGATCTATTTCAAGACGATAAAACAACCCGGAAATTCCCACTCGCCACATTACAACGATAAAAATGAGCATACCCAGACAAAACCAGATGGCATATCCTGAGTCATGATCAATGTGAAATTCGACAATCGCAATAAAGGAAAATACAAAGAGAAGTCCAATCCCTTTTACCAGCGTCCGCATCAATTTTTTTTGATACATCTGCAATTCCTGAATCGCATATTTTATAACAACCCCGATGGAAACAAGAACCAGCGCATGCTCTGCATACACCAGGCGGTACATTGGAATACCTATGGTTTTATTAATAAACACGGACACGGCAAGAAGCAATTCAAAGCCAAATGCCAGATATCCAAGCACCGGATAGTTCTTGCTGAGCATTTCTTTCATAAACATCAGGCAGAATACCGGCATCAGATACAGGCTAAGAAAATACACCAGCGCAATCACAACAGCCTGACCGGTAAAAAACTGCAGCAGTCTGGAATTTACAACGATCCATACTCCTGCCGTCAGGATAAACAGGCCTAAATTCGTAAATGCAGCCACTAATACAGCCGGTATTTTCTTGCGAAAAAGAATCACTGTAAAAAACAAAGTAACCGATGTCAAAAATGTAATGATGGCAAATATCACAACGTACCCATTTCTAAGAAGCATACGTGTTAATATCGCATCTTTCTGCCCCAGACAGCATGTTCCAATTAATTTCAGATTCAAAGCCTTTTCATCATTTAATGTACGAATGCGTATCGTTTTTCCGGCAATGTCATCCGGAAGGTCGATCCAACGCACGATAATTCCTCTGTTACGGTTGTCATCCTTACACTCGAATACTTTATTCTCGCCGACAAACACTTCCATCATCGTCCAATAACTTTCGATAGCAAGAACCTGGTGACGCGGCTCTTCATTTTTTGTCGTATAAGAATATACCAGATAAGAATCCTTATCCCCGAATTCACTAACATCCGGCGTCTTTGTCCAAACATCATTGAGAACCGTTACTTCTGGCTGGTTGAACGCCCCTTCATATTTCCCCAAATGATACGAACGCACACTGAAAAAGATTGTCATAAAAACAAGCAGGATTAAGCTTATTACATAACCATATCTTACACAATGTTTTTTCATTCAAACACCTCTTCATTATATTTTTTTTGCTTTTTTAACCCAAATATCCCGGCAACATACTTATCCGGTACTTTTTCAATCTGCCCATTATACCGGTTCACACAGTTGTTATATTCTGCTTCTGCTTCATGATAGCGGTATGACTCATCTTTTAATTTCAAGCAGATATTTCGAATCTTCTCTTCACATTGCAGATTGCCATGCGCCTTGATCTCCTCGATGAGATTTCCAAGAATTTCCTCCATCTTATGGTACAAAATACTCTTCTCTTCTTCTCCCATTACCATATAATCTTGATCCAAAACAACATGGGCTTCCGCAAAAGTCTTTTCCTCTTCATGATAACTCTCCACATACTCGGCAAGCCTTTTTACCATATTCCATTTTTCCATGCGGTAACTATCGAATTTAAGATATGCTTCCCGCGTCTCTTCCTGCAATTTTGTCAATTTATAAAAAATAGCAACAACGGCAATGCATATAAAAACAATGCTTGCCGTTATCACCCAAACGATTCCGCTCATTTTATTCTCCATTCACATTTTATTTATAGGGAGATTATAACATATTAATGTTTTCTTTTCAAGATAAAACGCCAAAACTTGACACAAATTTGCTTTCCGCTATAATGAATGTGTGGAAGGAAGCTGAATAGTTACAATCATTCGTAAATGAAAAGAAAGGGGGATACTTATGTTTCAGATTCCCGGCCGGACAGCACTTGATTTTTTATGGCTTGGCAAAGAAGCGACGATGTCTCCGGATTGGATTCACTACAGCCGGGCATTGCATGAATATGAATTAATGATTATCGATGAGGGCGTTCTCTACATCGCCGACGAATTTGGAAAATATACGGTTTCTAAGGGAGAATATATCCTGATGGCACCCTGCCGCCACCAATACGGATGGAAGCCTTCCTGCTGTGCCTTTCATTGGCTCCATTTCCGTCTGCCGGATATCACCTGTCCATCAGAAACCGCCGTTTTCCCGCTCCCAGCGCAAGCGAAAATACCAGATTTTTCCAAGGTTCAGGCGCTTTTATCTCAGATTTACCACAATGAACAAACTTGTGTTAATCTGACGCAATCTTCTTTTTTACTGAGCGCTCTGCTGCTTGAACTTCACAATCAGCTTTATCTAAGCCGAAAGGTTCTGCAAGATGAACAAAGTGCAGAAGGTTTTTCGCGCCACAATATCGAACTTTGTGAAAAAATCAAGACCTATGTGCACTGGAACCGCGATCACGGCATAAAAGTTCAGGAAATTGCCTCGTACCTTCAATATTCCCCGCGCCATCTTTCCGGCATTTTTTCGAAAATAATGGGAATGCACTTAAAGACATACATTAACATTCAACAGATGGAAGCCGCCAAAGAACTGCTTTCCGGCTCTCCATTGAGCATCACGGAAATCGCATACCAGCTTGGTTTTTCCGACAACCACAATTTTTCACGGACATTTAAACGCATCACCGGCCAGACTCCCGGAGATTACCGATGTAAATCCGGCCATGCCATGCGTACTCGTTTTTCAGATACCGGCGACCGGTAAAAAGACTTTCATCTCGCCGACACCGCGGTTACACCAAGTATAATACGGAATAAACGTAATATCTGTCTCTTCATATCGGTAACCGCAAAATGGCCGATACAGCTTTCCTTCCTGCGGAAGGATCCGGCGTCCTCTGCCTCGCAGCCGAACGACATCCTCTGCCCCGGCAAGATTCCATTTTTCATCGATGATTTGAGGTTCATAAGAGGCATTGACTTGGAGAAGTGACAATTCTTTTCCGTTATCGGCTTCTTCTACGCAATACACGATCGGCCCGCGCATCAGCACTGCTTTCCCGATGTCATCACGCACTCTGGTATCTGCCTGATAATACGTCGCTTTCATCGGGAATGTGCATTCTATACGGTCTCCACTTTCCCATTTTCTGGAAATGTATAAATAGCCGTCTTTTTCTTCTCCATCGGCTTTCTCTCCATTTACAAGCACTTGTGCTTCCGGACACCAGCTCGGCAGACGAACCGCATACGTAAAAGGCACCGCCTCTTTCATCTCAAATGCAATCTGAACATTTTCCTCCCAAGGATACGCAGATATCACCCGTACCTTTACTTTTTTCCCCGAAAATTCGGTGTCAATATCCGCTCCGCAATACAAATGCATAAACAGTGTGTCTTCGTTTTCGCTGTACGCGTACTGCGCCACCGAGTTCAAAATACGATTGATATTTGGTGGACAGCAAGCGCACCCAAACCATTTTTGCCGCGGAAGTACCACATGCTTTAACTGCGCATCGTGACGGATTCCCTCCGGATAAGCCTCCATCGGATTCACATAAAAGAAACTTTTTCCGTCCAACGCCATCCCGCCCAAAACTGTATTATATATCGCACGCTCCATTGCGTCCGCATACTTATTTTTCGGGGACATTTCCAGCATTCTTCTAGCAAAAAATGCCAGCCCGATTGCCGCACAGCTCTCGTTATACATGCGGTCGTTCGGCAGATGAAATGGATAAGAAAATGCCTCACCTTCCGGTGTGCCGCCGATTCCGCCGGTGACATACATTTTTTCATTTGTCATACTGTCCCACAATCGCTCGCAGGCAGATTTCAATGATTCATCGTTTGTATATTTGGCAATAATTGCCATCCCTGTATAGAGATAAACAGCACGCACCGCATGTCCGACTGCCTCTTTCTGCTCACGCACCGGAAGGTGTGCCTGATGATAGTAATCATCATTGTCCTCGCCCGGATTTCTCACAATTCCATGTTCTTTGTCAAAATAATACGGCTTTTTGCCACGCTCATTTACAAAAAATGCTGCCAGCTTCAGATAGCGGTCCTCGCCCGTAAGTTCATACAATCTCCCCAATGCCATCTCCGCGATCTCGTGCCCCGGATAGCCTTTGCATTTTTCCGGCTCTTCTCCAAAATGCGCTTCGACATAGTCCGCAAACCGCATCGCCGCTTTCAATAATTTGTCTTTACCCGTTCCCTCATAATAAGCGACCGCACCCTCTGTCAGATGCCCAAAACAATACAATTCGTGGTGGTCACGCAGGTTGGTAAGCCGCTTGGACGGATCATTGATAATATAAAATGTGTCAAGATACCCATCCTCGTACTGTGCCGCACACACAATGTCAATCGCGTGGTCCGCCAATTTTTCAAGTTCCGGATCCGGGTGCGCCGCCAAAGAATAGCCGACCGCCTCGATCCATTTGGAAAAATCGGTATCCTGAAATACAAATCCATAAAACCGGTCTTCCATCGGTTTTCCTTTTTCCGGCACGAGATTAAACTCCTCCGTCGTCCATACCGGCAGACTTTCCTGCCCCAAGGCTCTCCGTTTTTCACCGAGTTTTGCCGCCAGTTTGAAATTCCGCATGCAGAAACTCGGTTCTGCCCCCTCGACGTTGTCATTGAGTGCCTCCCATTGATACGGGATCACTTCTGTCCTCGCGAGTTCCATCTCACGTTTCAAAAAGCGATCTGTCACGTTTATCTTTTTTAATGAAATACCTTTGCTCTGTCGATTCATTTATTTTCCTTCCCTCCGTTTTTTTACTATTTTAATTATACCGTAAGGAGCGTTTTCGGGAAATATCGAAACAAGATAAAAGGTGTCAAAAAATCCGATTTTGAGTCTTCTGACGCAGCTTCTTTCGAAGTGCCGCAGTGATAGGTGCCAGAAGTTGCTATACTCATAATCGGATTTTTTGCTTTGGATTCTATCAAAATGGTAACGCTTCAGAATCAATGTGACGCTGAATCTGAAGCGTCAATGAAAGGAGATTTATACCAATGCCTTTCCAAGAGCCTTTAATTCTTCGATGATATCATCGTCAGGCTCTCCGTTTACTATGATGCCTTCTCCGTTTACAACGGTTGCGCCGGCACTCTGAATACGTGCTTCCCAGTCACGCATCCATTCACCGCCGCCCCATCCGTAAGAACCGAATAAAGCGATCTTTTTCCCGGAAATCTTGCTTTCCAATTCAGCCATGAATGGCTCCATTTCAGCATCTTCCAGTTCCTCTGCCCCCATGGAAGGGCAGCCAAGGGCAAATGCCGGTTCAGCAGCAAGTTCATCTACTGTTGCAGCAGATACGAATTTCAAATCTGCCTCTGCTCCGGCTTCTTTTACACCTTCCGCAACAGCCTCTGCCATTTTTTGTGTATTTCCAGTTCCACTCCAGTAAACAATACTAACTTTGCTCATCTTTTTACCTCCATTTTCTGTGCATTGCACATTTCATTTATGATTATACAGCAAGCTCGTAAAACATTTTGCCCGCCATAACATCCGCAATCGCTTGTTCTCTCACCTGATCATACTTCTTAAAGGTCTCCTTCGCTTTTTCCAAGTTGTCGTATACTTTCCAGTATCCGGTCATCAAGGAGTTCTGCCCCTGATTTTTAATGTACATTTCTACATCGCGCAGTGGATATTCCAAAATGTATCCCAATTCATGTGGGAACCCGGCTCTTCCAGCGTAATATTCAGACATCGCCTGTGCAATCCCAAACAGCGCTCGTATCATGTTTTCTTCCGGACTTTTTTCTTCCGACAATTCGTAGCCAAATACATCCAACGCCTTTATAATCTCTTTTTGCGAAATATACCGGCAAAATCTTTCGATGTGGTACAACATGACAAGACATTTTTTCTTTCCTCGGTTTAAGATCAGATAACCATACGGTGTCTCTTGTAATTGGCATATCATCTCTTTCATCAACCGATTTTCCACAGACAAGATCACTTCATTTCGAAGTCCGCGCAGCATCGGCCCGCAATGCATCGCCATAAGTATATTGACGGATTCTTTAATTCCTCTGCTGTGATATTCTTTCATCTGTTCATACGGCATGACCTAATCCCTCCTGCTCACAGCTGCAAGGATGTAAAATGATTCCTGTAACTTCGCATCCCTGCAAATATCCACATGCCTCTAGTCCGGCGTGCAGCACCTCGTTCCACCTTTTCGCTGACAGTCGACACGTCGAATCATCACTCAGTTCTACGATACACGCCTCTTCCAGCGAACAATTGTTGGGATAGGAAATTTTATACATATTTTTGCGATCAATCGCCCCAATCTCTTCCAGCAAGTTTACCATGCGGTATACCGTCGCGGTTCCGATCCCATTGTCACGGCGTGATGCTTCAAAAAAGATTTCTTTGCAGCTGGAACACTCATTGGCAAGAATGACATCCAAAAGCATTCTTCGCTGTCTGGTAATACGAAATCCCTTTTCCTTCAGTTTTTTTATAATAAATTCACGTTTTTCATTTTCCATGATGAAGTCCTCCATATTTCTTAATTATGCACAACTACTTTCTGTATTATGTGTGTAACTATTGTTAGTTACTACTAACTCATTATATAAAAAAAATCCTGCAAATGCAAGACTTTTTTTAATTTTTCTATTGTGTTTTTGAAAAACGTCCTTATTTCAAGGGTTTGATGGTCAAAATTTCACCAATTTCTGACGCATAATATTCTTAACCTGTCACACTTAATTCCACTCTTTTATTGTACATTGGTAATATGGTAACCATATTTGCTCTTTTTATCTTTTACTATTGTAAGCTTGAATTTTTTCCATGTTCCATTTGACGGATTGTACGTCTTTACGATCCCCGCCTTAATCTCTGCTTCATACGTGTCTGCTGCCACCTGCGTCACTTTCGTAACTTTGGCATCGCATTTTTCCGAGCGGAGTTCTTCGCCGGCGTACTCAATCTTTTTATTCTGCTTGCGGAACAAATAATATGGGAAGGTATCACCGTAACTTAGATCAAACGCATAAGCATCTCCATAACGTGCTTTCATCTCTTTTTTCACACGTTTGGCAATTCCCGCATAAGAGTTATCATAACCTCTTACATGCATCTCGCCGGTACCCGACGCCGGATCACCATAAAGTATATCATACAATACTGCTTGGGTTGCTACCTGATTATCCCAGGCAAACTTACCGCCTCCCAAATCTTTCCAGCGAACGCACAGTGACAAAAATGGTGCTGTCTGCTCCGTCAGATCCTTCAGTTTTGGTTTTATTTCTTTTGTCTTATCCACGGCAACAAAGTCCGAAGCCGCCGTATCTTTTGTCGTCTGGCCCGGTGCTGCTGTTTGTGCAGAACTATCCTCTGTTTTACTTTCCTTTTTCGATGGTGCCTGTGTCTGCGCCGGCTGCTCTGCCACCGTATCTTTTTTCGCATCAAATGCACCATTCCTATAAAGAGTCACTCCGGTAATCGTTCCACCGGCGAGCACGATCATAACAACCGCCGCCGCGATCAAATGTGTCTTAAAACGCCAAAACCAGTTAATTCTTGTGCCACATTGATAACAGTAAACATCATCCTGCTTCAATTCTGTCTTACAATTTGGACAACGCATCTCTATCCCCTCCTTGTGTATATGCCTCTAATTATAGGAAAAATGTCTGCTTTTGTCAATAAATACTGTATAAAGTCATAATGAATTGCTTGAAAAACGGACATAATTGTAGTAAGATACCAATTATCGGGTTATACAAAGTGAGGTTATCCACAATTATGAATATAAAAAATACATCTGTAGAAACACAAAATCCACTTGGATTCAAAAAAGAATCCCGTCTTCTGGTCGAATTTGCCATTCCCTGCGTGATCTCCATGCTGGTAACGGCCCTTTATAATATCGTCGATCAGATTTTTATCGGACAGGGTGTCGGTATGCTGGGAAATGCCGCGACCAACATCGCTTTCCCACTCTCCACGACCTGTACCGCCATTTCACTTCTGCTTGGCATCGGAAGTGCCACCAATGTTTCCCTGAAACTTGGAGCGGGAAGAGAAAAGGAATCTGCAAGTTATGCCGGCTGTGGCATCCTTCTTATGGCACTATCGGGAATTGCTTTATTTGCCATCACGACTCTCTTTCTCACACCAATGCTTACGTTTTTCGGAGCAACTAAAGAGGTTCTTCCTTATGCAAAACAATATACACGAATTACTGCGATCGGATTTCCTTTCCTGATCATGAACACCGGTATGAGTAAACTGATTCTTGCCGACGGAAGTCCGCGCTATTCGATGATCTCGATGCTGGTAGGTGCCATCGTAAATACAATTCTCGACCCGATTTTTATCTTTTCCCTTCATATGGGAATGACCGGTGCTGCACTGGCCACGATCCTCGGTCAGATCGTCTCTTTCTGCATCAGCCTTCGTTATATGTTTCATTTTAAGACGATTCATCTGAAGCGGAGCAGTTTCCGAATCACGGCATCCCACGTCGCAAATATAATGAAACTTGGGGCCTGCGCCTGCTTTAACCAGATTGCTATGACCGTCGTACAGATTGTCATGAATAATACGCTGGCACATTATGGTGCACTTTCGGTTTATGGCGGCGACATCCCTCTTGCCTGCGCCGGTATTATCACGAAAGTAAACATGATCTTTATGTCCTTTGTCATCGGCATTTCACAGGGAATCCAGCCGATCATTGGTTTTAATTACGGAGCCGCAAAGTACACCCGCGTGCGGAAAACTTATCTGCTCGCCCTTGCCACCGCAACGGCATTATCCTTTGTCGCCTTCGGATGTTTCCAATTATTTCCAAGACAAATCATCCGTGTCTTTGGAAAAGGAAGCGAATTGTATTTCCAGTTTTCGGAACGCTACTTCCGTATCTATATGTTTTTAACATTAATAAATGGAATTCAGCCGGTCACATCAAACTTTTTCAATTCCATCGGAAAATCCTCTCTTGGTGTGTTTATGTCTTTGACAAGACAAATCCTGTTCTTACTTCCACTCATTATCGTTTTCCCTATTTTTATGGGAATCGATGGTGTCATGTATGCCGGTCCGATCGCCGACGCCGCTACCGGAATCGTCTGCGGTATCTTTACGATCCGTGAACTGAAAGAACTTAAAACTCTTTCATATACTTCCGAAAACGCAATGGCAGCATCTGGTTCTGCAAACTAATATTTTCGCGGGCTTTGATCCCCACAGAATCAATATAGCGTTTCCACAGTTTTTGGAAAACTTCCTCTTCTTCCGAATAAGAGAGTAACAGCCGGTCAAAATCCTCGTCTTTAGCGTGAATATAGGAACAGCCTTTTCCTCGTTCATGAATCATCATACTTCCATGTGTCGTATCTGCAATGACCCAGTTTTCCTCCGGGAAACGGTCCGCAAAATGATACGCAAGATAAGGCAGGATGGCATTTTTCGGATTGATTCTCGCAAACAAAACGCCGCTTGCCAATTCTTCAAATCGTAAGAATCCCTGTTCATGCAGGATCTCATTATTGGCATTTCTTTCCATTTTAAACAGCAGTGCAACATTCGGATCTGTCAGGTGGTCCAGCACTTGATTTCCCATTTGCAGCGCAAGAATGATAACGCGATAGATGACATCTGCTTTTTCCGGCATATAGGAAAGGGACGCCATCTGTAAGGCATCATAAACCTGCCACGACACTTTTTTCTGCATCGTGCGGGCAACTTTCGCCGCTTTTTCCATGTCTGTCTCAACCGGTATATACGTCGTAAAAAGTTCTGTCGTATATGTACTTTCTTTTAGGCAGAGAGCGGTGTCTTCTTTTCGATGTCCTTCTGCAAAAGCATCATAAACCGCAGTAAAAATCCCTTCGGTGCTGTCTTCACACAAATATACATATCTGCCGCGAAATTCGGATACTTCTTCCATCAGCTGCTCCTCCTTTGCTGCCCCATTTCCACCTCTCTCTGTGGATAAATATCCAAAAGAGAGAGCTGCTCATAGCGGTCTTTCCCGGTAACTGCTGCCGGAAGGCGTTCCCGCAAACCAAGAAGATTCGTGAGAATAAAGCGCTCATTCATCCGCAGAGGAACCATGGTTTTACCCCCGCATGTAACAAAGTACATCGCCCGCTTTAAAACAACACCAAATTTCTTAAGAGAAGTGTAATCCAGTTTCCCAAGCCGCCTCGCTGCCATAATGCGCCGTGCCGACTTTACCCCGACTCCCGGAATACGGAGCAAGGTATGATAATCCGCCGTCTGCACTTCTACCGGGAAATATTCAAGATGGTTCAATGCCCAATTACATTTTGGATCTACCTGCACATTCAAAAACGGATTTTCTTCGGTAATAATCTCATCTGCCTTAAACTGATAAAATCGAAGCAGAAAATCTGCCTGATACAACCGGTGTTCCCGCAAAAGCGGCGGTCCTTCTTTGCTTAACGGAAGCAGGGGATCCCCTGTCGTATTTACAAAAGCCGAATAAAATACCCTTTTCAGATCAAAATTTTTATACAATGCTTCCGCCACATGAACAATCTCATAATCGCTTTCCCCGGTCGCCCCCACGATCATCTGTGTACTCTGCCCCGCCGGCACAAACGTACTCCCTTTTTTTACCTCCTGCAATGCAAAATCTTTTCGCATCTTATCCGGAAGTGCGGTCATCGCAGACTTTCTTCCATCGCTTAGCATAAGTGCATTTTCCTGCCGTCCCACCTGAATCTGACGGAGTGGTGTCAAAATCTTTTTCCGCGATTTCTGCGGTGCAAGCATCTTTAACCCATCTGCTGTAGGAAGTTCGAGATTTGCACTCATACGGTCCACAAGCCATCCCGTTTTTTCAATCAAAATTGGATCTGCCCCCGGAATCGCCTTCACATGAATATAGCCGTTAAATTTGTATTTTGTGCGCAGTAAATATACCACCTGATACATCTGCTCCATCGTATAATCAGGATTTTTCCGTATCCCGGAACTTAAAAACAAACCTTCGATATAATTTCTCCGATAAAAAGAAATCGTAAGTTCTGCAATTTCTCCCGGCGTAAAGGATGCTCGCGGAATATCATTAGAGCAGCGATTCTGGCAGTATTTGCAGTCATAGACGCATTCATTTGTCTGTAAAATTTTGAGCAGGGAAATACATCTTCCATCCGCCGCAAAACAATGGCAGATTCCCCCGGCGACTGCGTTTCCCATCATCCCCTTTTTTCCATTTCGACTTGACCCGCTCGAAGTACAGGCAACATCATACTTCGCTGCATCCGCTAAAATCTCCAGTTTTTGAAAAATATCTGCTGACAGATCCATAAAAAAGCCCCCTTGCGCTATCGAACATTTGTTTTGTGTTAGTATAGCACATATGTTCGACAAATGCAAGAGGGAAAATAAATTTTTTTGATCCTGAATCGTTACCTATTTTTAATCCGTCTGCTGAGCATCAGGATAGATTCTCTCCATCAGGGCATCATCAAAATGCTCATCCATCGACTGCTGCCAACCGCTTTGCGCCGGGATGCCGTGCGCCCTTTGATCATGACGGACAAGCGCCATACAGGTTACTGTCACATTGACGCACATAAATACGATAAGTACCCACGTCACGGCCTTTCCGACCTTAATCGGAATTTTTTCAATGGCAGCGGAAATCCGCACATAAATAATTTTGAACCAGACTACGGAAGCAATGCCCCAAAACAGGCAGTACAGCAGATTTATACGACCGCCAAGGTTAAACGGCATATTGCTATAGTCCCAGAACACCTTGCCGAATACAATTTCTGTAAATACGCTGCAAAGATATTCATACGCACCCCCGAGAAATACACCAAGTGTAAAGAGAAATCCGTCGCTTCGGTCTTTGTAGCGGACAAGCATTGCCGTAATCACTGCGATGGCAAGTCCCCATACGATGCTGAATGGTCCCCAGACAACACTGCTTCGGCTCATCCACACACCGGCTTTCAGGCGACAGAAAATTGTCTCCACAATGTCTCCCAAAAAGGAACCGATAAAAAACAATAAAACAACTTTATAAAATCCGCAGCCATACGCAAATACGTCTGTCCGCTTTTCAACCTTTTCTACTTTTTCAGATTTTGGATACGCTTTGCGGATACGTTTGGTCATGCGTATGGTAATCCAATGGCGCAGACGTTTGCTCACTTCCGTAAATTTTCCATCGGCCTCTTTGACAAGCTCGACACCTTCGCCTTTGTAAAAAATTGGGATCAGTGAAAAAAGTACATCTGCCAAAAGCAGTCCGGCTATTACCCAAAGGATCACGCGCATCACCACAAGCGGACACACTCGGAACAAGTCAAGCAGCAGCCGGTTTCCTACTGTTACCGCAAAAAAGCCGAGAGCACCCCACAAAATGGATGCAGGAAGGCAAACGTAACCTCCAAGGTTCCATTTTACATCCGAATAATTCCACCATCGTTCATGATATATTTTTTCAATCAAATGTCCGGCAATCCATTCTACCACTGTAGCATAGACCGCTGCGAACAAAAATAAGGCTACTCCAGTCAATTCCTGCACGGTAATCGTAATCAACACCGCGCTGATTCCGTAAATGATACAAAATGGTCCGTTAATCAGACCGCGGTTTGTAATTCGTCGCTGCCGCAGTGTCGCCACCACAGTCTCCAATATCCATCCGGCGAAAGAGTAGCATAAAAACAGCCATAAAATCTGATATCCTGTCATTGTGTCTTTGGTTCCTTTCTGTTCGTTGCATTTTCTTAAAGTAAGTGTATCATGTTTTGAGAGTTTTGGCAATTTTGATCTGAGTGGTGATTTGCGACGTTTGAGGCATACAATAGGGGTTTCTTTGGTTCACTCGCCGTTTTCACGCCGACAGGCCACACTCCGCCGACAGGCCCCTTGACCCACACAGCGATTTCGCCCCGACAGGCCACACGCCAGCGACAGGCCTCTTGACCCACGCAGCGATTTCGCCCCGCCAGACCACATGCCAGCGCCAAATCAAACACTAAAAGCCTCCCAAGCACAGTCTCAACTCTTCTGCGCCATCTGCAGGCGGTAATATTCGCCCCGTTTCGCCATCAGTTCGTCATGATTTCCACGTTCCACGATGCCGCCTTTGTCGACGTACAAAATTTCATCCGCATTTTTAATCGTCGAAAGGCGATGCGCGATAATAAACGAAGTTCTTCCTTCCAGAAGACGGTTTAATCCCTTTTGCAAAAGGATTTCCGTCTCGGTATCGATACTCGATGTCGCCTCGTCCATGATGAGAATATTCGGGCAGGCAAGAAGTGCTCTCGCAAAGGAAATCAACTGGCGCTGTCCGGCGGAAAGACGGCTTCCCCGTTCATTTACGGCCGTCTGGTAGCCATTTTCCATTTCCATGATAAAATCATGCGCACAGACCACTTTTGCCGCCTCGATCACTTCCTCATCCGTTGCTTCCTGATTGCCGTAGCGGATATTGTCCATAATGGTCCCTGAAAAGATAAAACTGTCCTGCATCATAATTCCCATCTGGCTTCGAAGACTTTTCAATGTCACGCCGCTGATGTCGATGCCATCGATCAGCACTTTTCCGCTGTCCACATCGTAAAAACGACTGATAAGATTTACAATCGTCGATTTTCCGGCTCCTGTCGGGCCGACGATCGCGATACATTTTCCCGGCTCTGCCTTCAGATTTACATGCTGAAGAATCTCGACTCCCGGTTCATAACTAAAAGTAACATCCTGAAACTCGACTTCTCCACGGATTGGCGGCATCGGGACCGCGTCTTCACGGTCTTTGACATCGACCGGCTCATCAATTGTCTCAAAAATTCTCTCCAGATACGAAATCGCCGTGAGGAGCGAATTGTAAAAAGATGCCAGCGTATTGATCGGGTTCCAGAAGCGGCTGATATACGCGGTAAATGCCACCAGCACACCGACCGTGATGCCCGAATCCGGCTGAAACATCCATTGGATTCCCAGCACGTAGATAAATGCTGTGGTGATATTGGAAATAATATCCACCATCGGCGGCATCAGGAAATTGTAACGTACTGCGCGCATCCACGCTTTTCGATAGTTTCGTGACAGCCCATTGAAAATGTCAATATTTTCCTCTTCGCGTACAAACGACTGTGTCACACGCACGCCATTGATGCTCTCGGCGATGTAGGCGTTCAGATTGGACTGTTTATTGGATTGGATCTGCCAGGATTTGTGCTGTTTTCGTTTGATCAGCACGACGACAAACACAAGCACCGGCAGTCCGCACATACAGAGCAGCGTAAGTTTCCCATTGATCGCAATCATAAAACCTACGATAAAAAACAAATTGCAAAGATCTGTAATCGTGTTAATGATACCATTGGACAACAGATCACTCAGGTTATTTACATAATTTACCACACGCACTTGGATTTTCCCATGTGGGCGTTCATCGTAATACGAAAATGGTAATTCCTGTAAATGGTAAAATATGTCACTTCGTATCTCATGCACGATGTCCTGCCCGATGCGGCTCATATAACGAATCTTTAACTTCAAGCTGATCATGCCATACACCGTAATGAGCAAAATCGCTGCCACATAACCAAATATCGGCCGCATTCCCGCCATTCCCATCGGAATGCAGTCATCCATCACCTTCATAAAAAATGTCGGAATCAACATCGAAAGTCCGGAGGAACTCAGCATCAAGACAGCCACCAGTGCAATTTGGGTGCGATATGGTTTCACATAATGAAACAGACGCTTCACCTGATTGATATCAAATTTTTCATCGTAAATTTCATCTTCCGAAAATGTATTTCGCTTCGCCATCGTTATCCCTCCATTCCATTTTGGTGTCTGTAAACGGTCGCATAATAGCCATTCTGCTTCAGAAGGCTCTCGTGATTACCGCGCTCGACAATCCGCCCTTCGTCCATAACAAAGATCACATCGGCATCTTTAATCGAAGAAATGCGGTAAGCAATGACAAACACGGTATGTTTTCTGCCAAGTTTTTTCAGCTGTTCCTGAATATAACTTTCCGTCTCCATATCGACGGCAGAAGTCGTATCATCGAGGATCAGAATGGATGGCTTTTTCAAAAGCGCTCTCGCAAGAGAAATACGCTGCTTCTGTCCGCCACTCAGTCCTACGCCACGCTCTCCAACGACCGTATCGTAGCCGTCCGGCATCGCCTTGATGAAAAGATTGGCATCCGACATTACCGCCGCTTCTTTGACTTCTTCAAATGTGCAATCCGGCTTGCCATACGCGATATTTCCCTCGATTGTGTCCGAAAAAAGGAACACATCCTGCATCGCCATTCCGATATTATCGCGGAGATCATGCAAATCCCAATTTTTTACATTGATTCCATCTACAAGAACCTCTCCCTCCGTCACATCATAAAATCGGCAGAGAAGATTCATAATCGTCGATTTTCCGGCTCCTGTAGAACCAAGGATTCCCACCGTCTGGCCTTTTTCCACCGAAAAGCTGATATTGTGGATGATGTCCTCACCTTCCACTTCATAAGAGACATTGCGGAACTCAATACTTCCCTGCATTTCCTTCCGCTTAATGCCCTCTTTCGGCTTCTTGACGTCAGGTTCTTTGGAATACGTGTCGTATATTTTTTCCACCGATGTGATAAAGCGCTGTACGTCATTAACCCACCAGCCCGCGAAACGAAGCGGAGTGGAGAGCATCCACAAATACCCATTGACTGTGACAAGATTTCCCAATGTCATCTCGCCGCAGATCACCTGGTATCCGCCATACAAAATAAGTACGACCATCAAAAGATTGGAAAGCAGCTCAAAAATCGGTACAAAACGACACCAGATCGAAGCGGCGCCAAGCTCCGCCTCGCGATATTTATCGTTTTCTTTTTCAAATTTTTCTTTCTCGTATTCTTCTTTTGCAAATGCCTTTACCACGCGATTTCCGCTGATATTTTCCTGCACAAAGGCATTGAGGCTGGAAAAACTCTGGCGGCATTCGTGAAATTTCGGCTTTACATATTTTGACTGTAAATATGTGGTAAACAAGCAGAATGGCAATACGGCCATCATGCAGAGCGCCAGCTTCACATTTACCATAAAGATCATCACAAGCGCAAAGACAAACATCAGTACATTTTCATACACCGTGTAAATTACAAATGCCACAAAATGTCGAATGGCGTCCATATCTCCCGTCTGGCGGCTCATCAGATCACCGGTTCGATTTCGATTATAAAAAGCAAAATCTTCCTGCAGCAATTTACGGTATACCGCGTCACGCATGCGATAAAGCACGCCCTGCGAACAAGTTTCAAACATCATCTGCGTCGCGTATCGAAGGATCGCGCGGACGGCCGTCACGGCAAGCATAATGCCGATTAATTTCGGCAAAAGCTCATAGGCGCCACCCTGAATTACGTCATCGACAATCATTCCGGAAATATACGGATTTACGATGGCGCAGGCGACGATGACCGTCATCAGCACAAGTCCCACCGCGATCGCAAGCCGGTATTTTTTCAAAAATCCGGAAAACCATCTTAAAGGTGTCATACTGTCTCTCCTCTCTATCGAGAACCCACTCTCTGTGAAAGCACTTTCTCGTAATCATAACCGGCGTCTTGACTGCACTCCACCGGGCGCAGTTCAAATGCCTGTATTCCATTTTTTTTCAATTTCATAGTTGTTGTCAACATTCCGTCTGCTGCCTCTATCGACGTTGTCGTCACATACGGACGAGCCGTCTCGCGAAGCAGTGCGCATTCCTCCCGCGTCGGATTGGCCGGCTCGCCGAGGTCATGCCATACACTCAGCGGATTTCCATGTGTTTCATCCACAATTTTTGCGATCTTACAATATTTACCATTTTCCACATTTTCCATCGTCAGAGAAAGTTCCAATGTACCGCCTTTTCCGTCATTGTCCGGATTCCAGGCGAGACCGCGGAACGAACCATCCTCGCGTTTTACGACAAGGAGATTTTCTGAGCGATGGATGCACGTGCCTTCAAGTTCTTTATAAAACGCAAATGTCCAAAATGTCGGTTTGGGAATGCAGCCATTGGCAACCAGTCCAAAGCCCCCGTGAAATGGAGTAAATGGCACACCCCACTCTTCAAACACATCTCCAAACGTCCAATACGAATACGACGCATGGCAATCTCCCAAGCGGGACAGCATATGCGCCACATACGCTGCATTGTAACACGTATCGTGCACCGGCGCATTTGGCACATATGAGGTATTAAACTCGGTGATATGAATCTCTTTGCCGGCAAATTCTTCGTAGTTATCCACAATTTCTCTGGACTTTTCCAACACTTCAAATGCTTCTTCCGGCTTGTGCAATGCCACATAGCTGTAATGTCCGCATTTTTCCGGCACTTCGCTGGTATAATGATGTCTCGTCACAAAGTCTAGCGGCAGTTTCTTTTCCTTGACAAATTCAAGAAAATCGGTCAGCCATTCCACATCATCGACACCACAGATTGCCGGTCCTCCGACACGCAGCGCCGCATTGACTTCTTTTACCGCCTTCACGCTGACTTCATAAAGATGGAAATATTCCGCTTTGTCCGCATTTTTCCAAAACACCGCAAGGTTCGGCTCATTCCACACTTCAATCGGCCATGTCAACACTTCCTCTTCCCCATAGCGACGGATCAAATGACGAAGCGTGTTCTGCACAAGTCTGATCCATTTGTCATAATCTGCCGGCGGCGTAATATTTCCCTTCCAATAAAATACCGTTTCTTCGCCGCTTGCCATCTTTTCCGGCATAAATCCCAACTCGATAAACGGCTTCAGATTAAGATCCCGGTACGCATCCATCACCTGATCAAGGTACGTAAAATTGTACTCCTCGACGATACTTCCGTCCGCCTCTTCGCGCTCCTGATAAATTGCCATATCTTTACAAAACAATCCATGACCGCGGATATACTCAAACCCAATCTCTTTTTGCACAAGGGCAAGCTGATCCAGATATTCTTTATGTAATGCCAGATCCATACGCCCTGTGCCAATACAGGAAAATGTATTATTGGTAAAATTTACCACGTTTTTTGTATTTACATCTATCTTTTTCATGATTCTTCTCCTCCATAAAAACATTGCAGTTTTGCGATAAAATCTTCTACTATAAAACGCGGATCAATCGACGTATACACGCGTATTTTCGGCCTTCCGCTCTCAAAACGGTTGGTCGTATCTTCGTTGATGACCGGCGCTTCCGTCTCGTGATATTTTCCGCAAAATTCATCCATGACAACACCTACCGCCGGCGAATCACCCAATGTCCAGCTCTCGCCCGGGGTCCATCCGGCGCGATCTGACCGGTTATAAGCCTCCATTTGCTCAAACAAATGCTTCCCAATCTCACCACACGGTGCGATCCGCATCTGAATCTCGGCGAGACTGATGCGCATACTGCCATACACATCGTTTGGAATCTGCCAAAGCCGAACCCCGCTTCCCAGCACAAGATTCGCTGCCTCGATATCATTTCCGGCATTGAATTCCCGCACTTCGCCGGTGCTGTGCTCGTGGCTCTGTCCCCCGATCCACACAACCGTCATACGCGGAACAATGTCCGGGCACGCCTGTATCGCCGAGGCAATATTCGTAATCGCCCCAATGCAGAGAACATACAGCGGTTTGTCATCTTCCCGCAATGCCTCGCGGATCAAAAATGACGAAGCCTCCGAAATCTCCCCGGTTCCTTTTTCTGACAATTTTCCAATTTCTCCCATAAGAACCGGAACTTCTTTTTTCATCGCCTTCACGACTCTCTGAATCTCTTCAAAACTCTGCTTCATACTTCCTTCACAGTTAAAATGTTCCGCAAAAATTGCCTTCACAATAAACTTATCGCACAGTAACGCATGTGCGATCGCAAACGGATCATCCGCCTCGCACGCCGCATCGCTGTCCACGATAACACGGACTTTTTTATCATCCGGAACCTGATATTTCAATGACATAAAACCGCCTCCTTTGTCTGTCTTTGTATAGTATACAAAAAACGAACGGAAAAGAAATGGATTTTCTTGTCCGTTCACATGTATTATTCTGCAAAAGGGAAATGTATGGGCGGGGAAGTTCGGAATAGTTCTATGAACCCCGGAATTTCCCTTACCCCTTTCTATTCCGATACTTCAATGGTGACATCCCATATGTCTTTTTAAACAATTTACTAAAATGATACGCATCGTCGTACCCCACTTTTCCCGCGATCTCCGCGACGCCAAAATCCTCCTTCTGTTCCAGCAGTTCTTTGGCATGTTCCAGCCGCACGCGGATCAGGTAATGAATCGGCGATTCGCCTATTTCCGACTTAAATATCTTGGAAATATAATACGGACTCAGATACATATTTTCCGCAATCTGATCCAGCGAAATCTTCTCCGCATAATGTTCATCCAGATAATCTGCGATCTGAGCAGCGACGTATTTTTTCCCGGTAGACTCGAATTCCCGGCCTTTCATGGCTGGAACCGGTTCTATTTCTTCGCGCACGATATGCAGCAAAAGTTGTGTTAAATATGCCTTCAGCATAAAATAACTTCCCGGTTTTCTCTCCGTATTTTCCTTTTCCATTTTCTCACAAAGTTGGAAAATTTCACGCCTCGTTTTCCCGGAAGTATGCAGCACATTGCCGCCGTCCTTCAGCTCAATATGATTTTCGCACATATTGCAAAATGATACATCCGTAAGTCCGACAAAATATTCCAGCCGGCCTTCCTCTCCTTCACGGATAATGCTCTCGTGGCCGATTCCCGGATTGAAGATCAGAACATCTCCCTCTTTGACCGGAACATATTCATCATTCAGATGATAAATACCTTCCCCTTTTAGTATAATTCCGATCTCAATAAAATCGTGCTTATGATAATTCTTTTCGCTCTCTTTCCGGTCAACCTGACAGGAAAAAAGAAATGTCGGATTCAAATCCTGATTGACAATGTCAAATTGTATGTTGTCCATAATGCTCCTTTTTTCGTAAAATATGCATTTGTTCAAAACTTTTTTATGCAAAAACGTGCATTTGTTCAAAACTTTTCAGTCATACATCGTTCCCAGTCCATGATCTGTCTCAAATTTTGTCCGGCAAAACCGGTCTCTCGTCGTATTGATGGCGACCGCTGTCACAAGTCCATCCGGCTTATTATCATTGATAAGGATTCGCTCGCCCTGCCCGGCTCCAAAAATAATATGGTCATAACGGACATGGTTTTCTTTCAAGAACTGCAACGTGTGACGTTTTTCCCACTCGCCGCGTGCCGTCAGAAAGATAATGATATCCTTCGGCGGAATGCTCGCAAGAAATTCTTCCGCTCCCGGAAGAAATTGGTCTTTTCCAAGAATATACGGTCCATCATGTACCACAATAGTTCCATCAAGATCTAAGATCCAGGTCTTTTGCATTGGCGATAATTGTACTTTTTCCGGTTCCAGCATCGCTCTCTTCCTTTCTTCATTTATTCCAAAAAATCATCCGGATTAAACTCTTCCAATGTCTGCTTCTTTTTTTCTGCATTTGCAAGGCCGGCGAGTTTTGTATTCTGCATAAATTTTTCCGTATTAAACATCACCAGCACATCTGTGATATCCTCGTATTTATCAAGAATCTGGCCGATTGGAAGTTTCCCATAACGATAATCGATCAGGATAATTCGGTCATAATTTTCTGTCAAAAACGGGACAAAACAATTGGCAAAGGAATCCTTGATCAGAAGCAGTGTTTTTCCGGTTTTTGCCTTTGTCGTTATCTCTATCTGAAAGGTATTCTTGGATAAAAATACATTGTAGCGGTTAAATCCTTCTTTTGCTTCTTTGGGAAAATACAATGTGTCTGCCTCTGCATCCCCGTCATCCATATTGACGTGAACAGCCTCCTGCGATGCATTTTTAAAAAGTGTAACCTGGTCTTTTGGGACATTTACATGTACTTTATTATACGTCGTTCCGTAAAAATCATCAAATACTGTTTCCTGCGTATACTCCGTAAGTGGCTTTGCAGTCGCCTGTCCGCTTTTTTCTGCCCATTCTTTGTACGCATAATAAGCACCAAGCGTCGTCCAATGGTGGTCGGTCCGATAATAGATATATTCATTCTGGTGGCTTTGCATAACATCTTTCAGATAAATCATCCGTTCCGGATGTGACAGAGATTTTTGCAATGCGTCTAACACCCCGGTATGCTCGGAAACCTGCGAATATGCCGGCAAATATTTTGAAAGTGCAAGTGTCTTCGACGGAATCATCAGACAGCTTACCTGCTTCTCGCCAAACATTTCACACATATCATTCAGAAAGGAAGACAATGTTTTTACATTTTCTTCCACTTGCTCTTTATCATACTCATTTTCGTCGTCTTTTTCTAAAAGATAACCTTCTTTTCCCAGATAAACATTGTTGATATCCCTTTTTCCCATTTGTTTTTGGAGGGTCACCGCCAGATCCACCCAGCGATCCCGCAGGAAAAACTGGTCACTCAGATAAGCTTCGTATTTTTCCTGATATTTTCCCTGTAAAAACTGCTCTTTGGTAAGCTGCGGTTTCTGTTCCAAATTTCTATTTTCCAAATCGGAATACGCTTTTTTCGGTAAAACCGCCGTAATGACTGCGCCCCCAAACAGCATAACACAAAAGACAATAATCGACAATATTTTTATCTTTTTCACTTTGCCACCTCCTTAAAACCGAAAATACAAAAACGGATTGTAAGACGAATTCACAAGCAATGCGACGCAGGCAATAAACAATACGATAGTAAATAGAATTGCTGCAATCTCTCTACGTGCCGTATCTTCGTGGAAAGCTCTGCAAATTAGAAACCGTTTTACAACGGACAGCGATCCGATGACGGCAATGACAAGCAAAGCCGCATGGGATACCAGAAGATACATCGTCTGCTGATTCACAACTCCCGCTCCGGTCCGGAAAAACATCGCACGCATATAATTTGCACTGTCTGTCATGTCCTGCCACGAAAACAAACTCCATCCAATCATGACAAATAACATCGTATAAATATGTCCAAACGCCGCAGGTAATTTATCTAACACCTTTTTTAATACAAATTTCTCAAGCACAAGAAGCACGCCATAGTACACTCCCCACAATATGAAATTATAGTATGCGCCATGCCACAATCCGGTTAAAAACCACACGATTGCCAGATTTAATATCTGACGTCCGACACCATGGCGGTTTCCTCCCAGCGGAATATACACATATTCCCGGAACCACGTCCCCAGCGAAATATGCCAGCGGCGCCAGAATTCCGTAATGCTTTTTGATTCATATGGATAATTGAAGTTTTCCGGAAAGGTAAAACCGAACATTGCGCCCAAACCGATTGCCATATCCGAATATCCCGAAAAATCAAAATAAATCTGCAAGGTAAACGCCACCACACCAAGCCATGCCATCACAGTCGTCAGCTCACTGTCCGGCATCGCCGCAATCTGGCTCCAAAGGGCCCCCACTTGATTCGCAATCAGCACTTTCTTTCCGAGTCCCACCATAAATCGAAGGATTCCTTTGCTAAACTGCGAAATCGTCTCTTTTCGATGATCCAATTGTTCTGCGACATCCTTAAAACGGACGATCGGCCCCGCGATCAACTGTGGAAACAGCGCAACATAGGCTCCAAACGTAATAAAATTCTTTTGCATTTTAGCATCCCCGCGATACACATCGATCGTATAGGACATCGTCTGAAAGGTATAAAAAGAAATACCGATTGGCAATGCAAGATGCAGCTCAGGCATCGCCAAACCGGTCAATTGATGAACGATCTGAAGGAAAAAACCGGCATATTTAAAAAAGCCAAGAAGTGCCAGATTTATGACTGCCGAACAGGCAACCATAACTTTGGCACCACTCATTTTCCCCTTTTCTTTAAAATAATGCACCGCAAGTCCCGCCACATAATCTACACATGTAGAAAGCAAGATAAGTACCACATATACCGGTTCGCCCCACGCATAAAAAACGAGACTTGACAAAAATAGTACGAAATTCCGGCATTTCTTTGGCAGGATGTAGTATGCCAAAAGAACGATTGGCAGGAAGCGGAACAAAAACAATAAACTGCTGAAAACCATGTCTTAACTCCTCTTATAACTTCTTCTTAAGAGCAGTCTGACCTTTCATATTCACATCTTTTTTCGGTGACATGGCAATGTACCAGACATACTTCCCTTTTTGACCACAAACTGCATTTTGAAATACCTGCTTTTCTGCCGCCGTATAATCACTGAGATAATCGCTCTTGCAATTTCTCTTTTTATAGCTCTTCAATGTGCCAAGTAGGCTCTTTGCCTGAGACGCATTTTTTGCTTGCATCACACACAAACTATAAGCTTCTTTTGCATCAAATACATACTGCATTGTCTTTACTTTCTTTCTGGCTGCGGAAGAAAGTGCGCCAAAATCCAATGCACTTTTCGACGCATATTTCAAATTTGCGCTGCCGCCTGTCGCCTTTAATGCCGCAGAGCAGAGTGACTTGCAATTTGCCTTTGGTTTTGCCTGCGCCGGCTCTGCCGCCACCAGTCCGATCAAAAGTGTCATTGCCAATATAGTACAAATTATTTTTCTGAATTTCGTCATTTTTCAATCTCCTTTTACTGATCCAATGATTTATCATATTTCCCAATTACCGTTCCAAATTTAGCATACGCAGGCGGCTTCCAATGATAACCATCGCCTGTCGCATATCCGGCTTTCAAAAATCCGCCGGAGTCTTTTAAAAAGTCTGTATAATCGAGATATTTCAATCCCATTTTTTTCGCAAGTTTTTTCAGACGCCGATTAAAAATAGGAATTTGTTTCATGCCCGGATGCCTGGCTTTTTCGGCTCTTGTGACAGGTGAAACAGCGCACAATACAATATCCGTATTCGGATCTGCCTGCCGAATCGCTTCGATCATATCTTTGTATTCCGAGATCATCTGCGATGCCGGCCGATAATGAATTTCGTTCATTCCAAGCATCATATAAACACGGTACGGATTCTCCGCAATCAGCTTCTGCAGTCCCGTTCTTCCCTTAAAAATTCTTTTGGTATGGAACGTCACGGTATTCAGGCCACGGTAAGCAACTACTTTTTTCTTTGCGTCCAGATGCATCGTCGGAAATCCGCCCTCATAAGCAATGCCCTCGCAGATGGAATCTCCGGCAAATACTACCTTCCGCTGATACTTTTTCATCGTCATTTTCTTTTTTGTCGAAGGCTGGCTGTCCGATGACGATTCTTTTTTTGTTTTGCCCGCCGTCACATAAAACGAATATGTTTTCTTATTCTTCAGTTTTTTCACAAGAAAATGATCGTTCTGTGTCGTCCCGGCGAGTTTGTATTTTCCATTTTTTTCTAATTTATAGTAGACGTGATAATATTCTGCCTGCTTCGTCTGCTTCCAGGAAACCTTGACAACGGTCGTCGAATACCGCACAGCCTTAACTTTGGTAACTTTTTTCAATGGTTTCACATGAGGAGCCGGTGCCAGTGTTACCGGTGGTGCTGTCGGCGCCGGTGTAACAACCGTCGGTTCCGCACTAACTTCCGGCGTAACCTGCGGAGCTGCACTAACTTCCGGCATAACCTGCGGAGCTGCACTTTCAATCGGGGGAACCGTTTCCGGTGTCCCTTCCGCTTTCACCGAAGTCTCTGCAAATATTCCGCACGCAAATACTGCAACACCCATAATCAAGGCGTTGCAGCAATATCTTATCGTTGCTTTTTTCATCTTGATCCTTCTTTCATCTTTCCTTCATATATACTAACGAATTTAGTATATAGTTTTTGACGAAAAAAGTCAAGATTTGTCGGTGGAATTGGCAGTTAAGATCATCCCTCATGCAGTGATATTTCTTCAAACCCTCCGTTGCCGAGTTTTACATCAAAAATGGCTTTTTCCCCGGCTACACTTTGTACCGTTATAACTTTATGGGAGCTCACCGCTTTCGCGGGTTCTTCGATATCCAGGTAGATCCAGGCCTTCTTTCCGTTGTCCATCTCCCTATCTTCCACGATGATCAAATGTCCAAGATTGATCTTGCGGTAATCCTCAAGCGACATATTAATTCCCTTCTGCCAGACACCACCAAGCGAATCTGCTGTCTTTTGGAGTTTTGTCAGAAAGTCCTCGGACATTTTTTCTGCCTGTTGTGGCTCTGGTGTTAATTGACTGCGGATTCCCCAAATCTGGTCCTCCACCGACTCTGTTTTGTCAATTTCCAAAGTCCATGTCCGCGACTGTTTTTCTCCATTTTCACCATTGCAATCTATGTCAATCACCTTTACCGTATGATCCTTATCTCCCTGTGTCTCAGATTCGTATGCCGAATCTTTGTCCTGATACGACATTCTGAAATCGCCATTCTCTTTTACTTCGTTTTCCGCGTGCTTTTTCTCGCCATTCACATAATATTCCGCTTTGTATTTATGCCCGGCAGAATTGAAAATGTAGCCATTGGATGCTGCATAACCAACTCCTCCAAGCCCAACTGCACAAATGGCAAATAGAATTACCGCTGCACGGCGCAAGTTGTGTTTGCTGCTATTTTTTTCCACATTCGGCAGGTCAAACAATTTTTGTTTTGCCTCTTCCGACATCTTAATTTCCGGATAATTTTTCTTAAATAAATCTCTTTCTCTCATAAGTCATTCCTCCCTCGAGTTTTTCTTTTAACATTTTTCTCGCCCTCATCAGGCGGGTCTGAATTGTAGAAACATTCATCTTTAATATATCCGCGATCTCTTTAACGGAGTAATCTTCATAATAGTATAAATCGATCAAAACCCGGTATTTTGCCGGCAGTTCCATCACCGCATCATACAGATCACTCGGTTCTTCCATACTCGTTTGTGTACTGCATTCAATCTGTTCCATCGGCTGTACCCTGCTCTTCCAGACCGAACGGAATAACGTATGACATTCATTTACCGTCACCCGGATAAGCCAGCTTTTCTTGTGTTCCTCAGACGTAAACGGCTTTTTATGCTGAAATAATTTGATAAATACATTTTGCACCATATCTTCCGCATCCATTTGATTTCCACAAGCATGCAGCGCAACTCGGTATATGAGATCCGAATACTCATTTACGCTTTGGATATATTCGTTATTGTCCAAATCTGTTTCCCCTTTCTGTTATATTTGAAAAGCCTTTCACTTATTACACGCTTTTAACTATAAAAATATCTCATATGTGTACAAAAAAGAAGAGGTTTTGTCCCTATTTGGTTCAACCTCTTCTTTCCCTCACATAAATTCGAAATCGTTGCCGTTATCGGATAAAGTTGTCAATCAGTCTCGTCTTTCCAATGTATACAGCGACCGCACAAAGCACTTCTCCGCTGACAGTTTCTACCGGTTTCAGTGTATTCCAGTCTACTAATTCGACATAATCAATCTTCGCCAATGGTTCCTTTTCGATAATTTCCCGAATCGCCGCAATCACTTTTGCTGCGTCTTTTTCGCCGTTTTTCAGAAGATCTTCGCCTGCCGTCAAGCCTTTGTGGAGTACCGTTGCGGCCGTTCTTTCTTCTGCACTCAGATAGGTGTTTCTGGAACTTTTTGCCAGTCCGTCTGCCTCACGCACGATCGGGCAGCCGACGATCTCAATGTCAAAATTCAGGTCGCGCACCATGCGGCGGATAACCGCTAACTGCTGGGCATCTTTCTGTCCAAAATAGGCGCGGTCCGGTGCAACAATATGGAACAATTTGGAAACCACCGTACATACTCCGCGGAAATGTGTCGGTCTTGTCTTTCCGCAAAGTCCCTTGGTCAGATCGTCCATATCCACATAGGTGCAGAAATCGTCAAAGTACATTTCGCTGTCTTCCGGATGGAAAATGACATTTGCACCGGCCTTCTCGCAAAGTTCAGCATCGCGGTCAAGATCTCTTGGATAACTTGCCAGATCCTCTGTCGGTCCAAACTGGATCGGATTGACAAATACGCTGACAACCACGCGGTCATTTTCAGCAACTGCCTTATCGATCAAACTTTTATGTCCTTCGTGAAGGTAGCCCATCGTAGGTACAAGTCCTACACTAAGTCCCTCTTTTCTCCACTCTTTTACCTGTTTTCTCACTCCGTCTACTGTTGTTATAATTTCCATTTTTCTTCCTCCAATTTGGTTCGATAACCAGTTAATTTTTTAAGCAGCCGAGAAATTTTTCGGCGTGTTGGCATCACAATTCTTTTTCATAACACAAAAATGTCTGCTCATACAATTCGCATTCACCGACGACATGAAAATGAAATGGTGCGTAAGACCGTATCGCCTTTTGGTTGGCTTTATTCACGAGAAAATGAATGCTCTTTTTCCCGCGTTTCCGCAGTTCGTCCATTCCGAAACGGATCATTTCGCGGGCAATGCCTCCATTTTGAAGATCAAGCCGCACCGCAAGCCGCGACAATTCGGCTCCCGGCTGTAATTCCGGGGTCCAGCAGGTGAGATTTTCGACATTTTCGTCCTGATCCACTGAGATCGCCGCCAAAATATCGCCATTTCCATCTTTCATAATAAACAGCGACTCTCGGGAAAGGTCATCCGCAATGTTTTCCTCGCACGGATACCCGTCATCCCAGGCACAAAACGGCTCGCCAAGCTGGGATTTGTATAATTTCAAAATGTTTTCCACATCTTCTTTTTTGGCTTTACCAATATTTCTCATACGATCACCCCTCGCCACACATTTTCATCAATACAGTTTCTCAATGACACTGTCGTCCACTTTGTACGTATTTTCTTCTGCCGGAAATACGCCGTCCTGCACTTCCTTGATGTAATTCTGAAATGCTTCCTTCATCACTTCGCCGATGTTCGCATAGCGTTTGACAAATTTTGGTGTAAAATCAGAGAACATTCCAAGCATATCCTGATACACGAGAACCTGTCCATCACAATCTTTTCCGGCTCCGATTCCAATGGTTGGGATATGAAGCTGCTCCGTGATAAGCGCTGCGATCTTCGCCGGCACACCTTCGATCACGACAGCAAATGCACCCGCTTCTTCCACTGCTTTCGCATCTTCCAGAAGTTTTTTTGCTGCTGCCTCGCTCTTTCCCTGCACTTTAAATCCACCAAACGCATTGATGGACTGTGGGGTCAGACCAATGTGTGCACATACCGGAATTCCGGCATCTACGATCGCTTTGATCTGCGGACATACTTCCACGCCGCCTTCCAGTTTGACCGCATCGCCGCGTCCTTCCTTCATCAGACGGCCGGCATTGACAAGGGCATCATAAACCGAAGTCTGGTAAGACATAAATGGCATATCGATGACAACCAGCGCATTTTTAGCCCCACGCGCTACCGCTGCGCCGTGATGGATCATGTCTTCCATCGTAACAGAAATCGTGTCCTCGTATCCAAGGATCACATTTCCCAACGAATCACCGACCAATATGCTGTTTACGCCTGCTTCGTCGATCAATTTTGCCGTAGAATAATCATAAGCGGTCAACATTGTCAATTTTTCGCCATTTTCCTTTGCCTGCTGAAATGTTAATACTGTATTTTTCATGCTGTTTTCCTTCTTTCTATAATAGTGTCTCTAATTCCTCATAATTTTCATCCGGATTGCGCAATTTCGCAACTTCCAGAACCTTTTTCCCCACAAGCCGATACAACTGCGCGTCTTCTTCGCCGAGCGCCTGTAAATGTTTGGAAATGACTGACACGTCATTTCGCTCAATCGGTCCGGAAAGCGCCTGCGCCGGTCCTTTTTCAAGCAGCGCATGGATATTTCCGCGCACCAAAGGACCAAGCAGCAATTCGGCTTCTTCTTTCGCCAGTCCGCAGTCTTCCATGCAGTCGAGGCCCATTTGATACAGCCCGATCATAAAATTGCTGACAAGCGAAGCGCTGCAATGATAAAGTACTTTCTTGTCCGAATCGATCTGCAGCACCCGGTTTCCCATTTGCTCAAAAAGCGGACGCATGACACCAAGGGCATTGTCGTCGCCTTCCATTGTAAATACTACGTCATTCAATTGTCGGTAACTTGTGGATTTGTCGCTGAACGCACACATAGGATGAATCGAGCAGGCAAATGCCTTTTTTTCGTCGATTCCTTGAAAAACCGCAGATGAATATGAGCCACTAAAATGGCAAATTATTTTGTCCTTTAAATCCTGTTTTTGCAACTCGTTCCATACATTTCCGATTTCCCGATCGGTCGTCGTAATGCACAGAATGTCACAAGTTTCTGTCATTTCTTGTAAATTTCCAAATGCCTTCGTATCTGTGAAAGTCCCAGCAAATTCCGAGCTTTCGATATGTCGGCTAACGTACCCGGCAACCGGTCTGCCATGTTCTTTCAAATATTTTCCGATCGAACATCCGACTTTTCCCGCGCCGATAAAACCTATCTGCATGTCACCGCCTCCTTACTTCCATGGTGTGGTGACGCATAATCATCTGATGCAGTTTCCTACGAATACCGCTCATCGTATAGAATAGCACATTGTGAGAGAAAATGCAAATAGATTGTTAAATTTTAAACAATTACATATACCCGCAGTTCAACTGAATTGCCCTTGGCCTTTTCTCCCTCATCCGGCACTTTAGGTCCGATTAAATAACTTTTACTCTCTGTATCCGAATTTACATAATCCGTAATAGCCGCCGGTAACTTTTCATTCGAAAATACCTTCTCCAATTCCTTGGATTCCCTAATTATATATAACTGACCTTCATCACAAAAATATTGGTTTTCATTCAGGCCTCCGAAAATTTTCCACGTTTGTGTATTCTCGTCCATTTCAATTGGTGTACTTGATTGTTTTTTAACCTGTCCATCTGCATAGCTATACCGGATTAACGTCTTATTTTCCTGCGACACTCCCCAAATATCATCTTCATTAAACTGCGCGGCTCCACGAAACGAGTTTTTCAGATCAAACTCATCTTTTGCCTCCCCTTGACTAGTATATTTTACTATTTTTTGCTGTTGGCCAAAATACAGCATAAAATCACCAACGTCCGTTATCCCAAAATCAGTCACACCTGCACCCGCATCTTTTTCATCGATATCATTTGTCCAAAGCATTTTCATATCCCAGGATGGAACATCGATCTTCACAATTCCGAATTTGACATAGGTACGCGTAAAACTATCCTCTTCATTCTTCACGAATTTACACTGTTGCCATAGAGCAAATAATGTGTCTTCGGATTCTTTATGAATTTTGCTAAAAGATGCTGTTTCGTCGTCGGATCTTTCAATGTATTTCCCGTCTATTTTTTCTTTATATTCCTCCCACACCCCAACTTCACTCATCACATTCCTTTTTAAAACAAAATCATTATTCTCTTTTGTAAGACTCAAAACTTGTAATTTTTCCTGTAAGTACACACTACCGATATAGCTCCTTATTAATATCAACCGGGAACTCACAACTTTGTATTCTTACTCCTTCTTTTTTTTGTGTCTCGCTGCTCTCTGTTTTTGCGATTTCTTCCTGAGCTTGTCCACATCCACATAAAATAATACCCATTATGGCAATTGCCAAAAAAACTTTTTTCATAGCCGTTTCCTTTCGTTTATAATGTTTTTTTCACAAAAACTCATCTCAATACTATACCATTTTTTGCCAAAAAGCAACATAAAATCATGTCAAATTATCTTTCATACAGCCTTACGTAAACTATAAAATCTCTCCTTTGCATACCAAGTTTGATACGAAAGAAGAGATTCTATAATTTATGCAGACTTCTTATTTATTAGATTGTTGATTTTTTTGCAGTTCCTCAATCAAAGCATAGGCTTTTGCAAGTTCATCCTCTTTTTCCCGGATGATGCTCCTTGCTTCATCCAAATCCTTCTGCATTTCGTCAACCATATATTCAGCGGTATTGTGGTCCAACTGGGCTAATTCTTTGGAATACATGTTCATCACCTTCTCCGTATTTTGGCAGAGCTGGAAGATGTCTTGATACATTTCCCTGAACATTGGAAATTTCCGGATAAGATTATAAATCTGCTCCGGGTCGTTTGTGCTTAAAAAAGTAAGCCAGGCCTCCAACTCTGTGTTGATATCTTTATTTTCCATGGTTTTATGGAAAATGTCAAGGGGTACAAACAAAAAAGCGACACAAAACAACTTACCTCATTTCGTATCGCCTTATTTCTCTTCTATTTTACTCGGTAACTTTCCACTGGTCCGAGATAAGATTTTTTCTTCTCGCAGCCTTCTTTTGTAAATACAACTTTTTCCAGAACCACTGCCGGATCCAATGCGAAAATCGTGACTTCATTTTCACCTTCCTGCAATTCCACCGTGCAGGCTGCTTTATGAATCTGGTCAAGGACACCGCGCTCCCAGCTGTGGCTGAGCCAAGGCACAAATCCTTCGTCCGGAATCGTATTTAATACCGCCGTTTCTGCGTTGTTGACTCTGTAAGCCACACACATTTTTCCTTGATAAACAACCGGATTGTTTGGTGCCGTAAAAAGTTCCATCTCGTATTTTCCTGCTGTCTTTGCAAAAATGCGGTAGGTTACACTCGGTGCCTCTTCCGCCTTTTCAAAAGTGGCTGTCGAAGGCGTCACTTTCAAACTGCCAATGGTTTTTCCATAACCGTAAATATGCTGCCAATGCGCCTTTTCCGTCTTTTTCGCCTCCGCATAATCCATCGCTTCCACGCAGATACAACCCTCGTTTTCAATCAATGTATCCGGTTTCACATCGGAAAGATTCAAACATTCTGCATGCACTGCGATATCAACACGGGTTTCCTGCGTATTATTTTCCGATAATTCCGCAGTCTCTTCGGCATTGTCGGCATAGATACAAATAGAAGTATCAAATGTCTCAAACTCAGCGTCATTTGGCTGATAGCTAACCTGAAATTGCAGGATATCCTCTGTCTTTGCAGCGATTTCATAGGTGTTTTCCCCAACCTTTTTTGTGTCTATTTGTGCACCTATTTCGGTGATTTGAATACGAGGATCACTCCAACGGATACGGAAGGAAAGCTCCCCTTCTCCGCCATTTGCCACATCGATGCATTTGCTTGCCGCAGCAGGAGACACCAGATTCATCGGCAATGTCGTTCTTCGCCAATGATTGCCGCCGGTTGTTTTTTCTTCATCTGAAATACTCACAAGAAGACGCGGTGCATTGACCGGATGCAGAATGTGGCAGTCCGGATACTGCCATTCTTCGTCGTTCCAACCGATGTAACCCACGTGAAATACCGACTGCATATGATTCCATTTTCCACCGAGCAATGTATGATATTCTTCTGTCAACATCTTATCCTTGTCAATACATTGCTGAACTTTCGGCGCAAAACGATTTCCCAGTTTTTTCCTCTGTTTGACATAAAATTGGTTCAGCCCCGCATACAAATTCATTTTTAAAATATTTGCCGAAGCCATGACCGGATAATAAATCAACTCGTAAAAACAGTCTGCAAGCGGATCACCGGCAAGCTTTCCGCGGAGTTCCGTCACAATTTTTTCCACGCGGCCGGCACGCTCGATCATTCTCGCCGCCTCATTATAATGAACCGCATGATACGTATCGGCTTTGAGCACTTCCGGCCGGCACATACCATTCCAGCGTGTATATTCCTCCACTGCCTGCTCAAGTCCCTCGTATTTTTCTTCGGTAAATCCGAGGTTTTGCAACCATTGTTTTGTATAATGCAGCGTCGTATTTGGCGCCGCACTTCCCCAGCTGTCAAAATCATAGGCAAGATCCAAAAAGTAACTTAATGGCAATTCCTGATTTTTGATATCGCCGACGTTGACGATCCACGCATCGCGGACGCCGTATTCATAACACATTGTCATCTGTTCCCAAATTTTGGCAAGTGGTGTCGAATTGATCCAAAGGTACGACACCGGGCCACCGTAATAATCAAAATGATAATACATACCAAAACCGCCCGGATGCTTGCGTTCTTCCTCATTTGGCAGAGTTCTCACATGCCCAAAATTGTCGTCGCAGAGCATCATAATATCATCACGAATAACATCCCAGTCTTTCAATCCCGGAGTATTTTCGTCCCCTTGGTAATAGTCCTCTACCTCTTTATAAATCGCCAGAAGCTGCGGATGTTTTGCCTCCACACATTCCGCGATCAGTTTTTTCTGCTCCGTGATCGCCGATTTCAGCACATTGATATTATCTTCCAACGTCGCATCTTTCGGCATTAAATAGGAATCAAATTCTCCTCGCATCCCAATTGTAATAAGGCTTTCACAGTCTTTATTACGAAGAAGTCCGTCGCGCCAGAATTTGCTGATTCCCTCTGCGTTCGACAGAAAACTCCACTCTGTTCCATACTCCGGATGCGTTTTTCGCAGTGCCTGAAATTCTCCGCCGGAACGGCAGCACGGCTCATGGTGGGAAGCGCCCACGATCACTCCCATTTCGTCTGCAAGCAGCGCATTTTCAAAATGATCCATCGAAAAATCCGAACGCCACATCGCCGGCCAGATATAGTTCCCCTTCAAGCGCAGCAACAATTCAAAAATATGTTCGTAAAGTTCCGGTGTCGGCTTGGAACTTCCAAATTTTTCCTTCGCCCAATTTCCGAAACACGGCTGTTCATCGTTAATGAAAAATCCACGGTAGCGCACACTTGGCTCTTTGGAAATTGTCTCTATCTTTTGATTAAATACAATTTCTTCTCTCCTTTTTGGCACAGCATCTGCCCAAAACACCCACGGCGAGACACCGATTTTCTGAGAAAGGTAAAACATCCCGTATATTGCACCGCGCTTATCACTTCCCGCGATCACAAGTACATTTTTCCCTTGTTCCGGCATATTTTCAAGGCAGAAAATCCCATACACTTCTCTTTTGCCTCGAATTTGGCTCAGATCCACTTTTTTCTGCGTTTCCAATCCTGCCAATATTTTACTGTTATCACACGTCGCCACCAAGATGTGGTCTGACGCATTTTCCTGCCAGCCTTCTACGCACTCCGGCTGATGTCCGGTCACCTTTTCGATGTCTCCGCAGAAAATCCGCGCCAATTTTTGCAATCCCGCAACCGCTTCTGCCTCCACGATCACCGGTGCTGTGTTTTCCTTTGCATATACATTCATTGTTATCATTCTTTCCTCCCTGTCGTTTTGCTGCCAACAAATAGTATTTCGCAATGCTTTATTGATTTAAGTGTAGCATTTTTCGGAACATTTGACAATTGCAAAAAGGCACTAGAAGTTGGCAGAAGTGGAGTGAGGGCGATAGATAGTGGCTTTGGTCTGGGCGGCGATTTTTCTTTTTAAACCACGCAACTAGGACTTTACCTTTGGTTCAGACGGCGTTTTCTCGCCTCAGACCACACAACTAGGACTTTCCTTTTGACCCAGACGGCGTTTTCTCGCCTCAGACCACACAACTAGAACTTGCACCTTGACCTAGTTGATAATTTTCGTCTCGCAGACCACAATCTCCCCCTAAAAATAAGCAGCCACCAGGGTTTCCCCCGGCGGCTGCCTGCCCCCAAAAATCATTAAACTCTTCTATACGACGTCATCAGGACTCCCCCCACTTCGCGGGTCCCCCCTCATGACATATCCCCGCTTCGTGGGCCCCTCCGGCTAATTCTAGACAACACCCCTATATGCCGTCATCAGGACTCTTCCCACTTCGTGGGCCCCTCCTCATGACATATCCCCACTTCGTGGGCCCCTCCTCATGACATATTCTAGTTAAACCCGATTGCCATAAGGGTAAATTTCTTTTCTTCGTCTCCATCTTTCATTTTCAGTTCGATGGTGTGCTCAGCTGCCTTGTCTTCGGTCATTGCCACATACACTTTTCCGTTGTTCCATCCGGAGCTGTCATAACCGGACAATGTTCCTTTTTTGACGCCGTCAATATAAACGTCGGCAGAACCAAATGTCTTGGAATTGCTCAGTTTATATACAAACATCAAAGTCTTGCATGTCGCTTTGATCGTCAGTGCATTGTTTCTGCCTTCTTCGTCATGCATCCAGTTGTCCGGGAACCAGGCTGCGCCTTTCTTTCCATTGTAGGCATACTGGAAACTTCCGGTTGCCGAATCGGTCTCGGTAAAGCTGCCGGCATCGATAGAAGCAATCGCCTCATCATCCGCTGCCGTTGTCTTTGCGTCGATCATTTTAATTCCCTGATAAGCCGCTGTTTGCTTTGGTGCCATCGCATCAATGTCTGTGATATTGTCTGTGTCAGCGTCAGCCTTATCCACAGTATCCATGAGATTCATAATACAATCTGACATTAATTGGTAACCCGTATTATTTGGATGAAGCGTGTCACCAAAATACCAGTCATAAAAACCGTCCTCATGGAAATAAGAAATAATGCTGTCTCCCATACTGATCATTGGGAGGTTATAATACTCGCCATATGGACGATAGCTGTTTTCCATCACACGTCCGCCTGCGGAACTCTGGAATACGGAGAAAATAAGTACTACCGCAGAACCGGATTTCAACGCCTGACGGATCAGACCTTCATAACCGCCACCTTTTGTCGCTGTGCCATAGTCATTTACCGCAAATTCAATGAACAACACATCCGGGTGGTCACTGCCTTCCGGAAGGCGGTTGATGACATCTCGGTTATAGCGGACAACTCCGATGTCGGAAGGCGTTCCACTCATACCTGCGTTGATAAAATGAACATTGGAACCGTCGCCTTTTCCATATGCTTTTGCAAATGCATTGGCAGAAACTTCCGCGTAACATTTTGAGTTTGGAGAAGCAAGCGCTCCTTCTGTGATCGAACCACCTATGTAAGCAAGTGTTACATCTTCGCCATTTCTCGCCTTTGCGATCGCATTTTTCAAACGCGCATTATTTCCGGTGGAAAGGAGGCTGTCGGCTTTCATTGTGTTATATGTTTCAGTAGTCGGATTAAACCCTGTCGTCTCGGTTTGTTTTCCGGTAATTACCAGGTCGTCTACAAGAAAATCTGCTGTCTCATCGGTTGACATTTCCAGATAAAGGGAAACATCGCCTTCCGCCTCCGGAATTACGTAAGAACCGCTGAGTTCTGTCCATTTCCCACTCTCGCAGGTCAGCCCGTCATCCACGCCGTCGATAACCGATTTGTACTGCGTCGTGCCCTCACTGTCGGTATATTGAAGTTTCAGAGCGATTTTCTGGTCACTTCCCGTATCCTGTTTTACCCAGGCAGAAAAATCATAGCTGCTTCCCGTCTCCGTCAATTTGCTCAGGGAAAGAGACGCGCCGTGCCAGTTTGCGCTTCTTCCGGTACACAAAAGGCTGTTCATACCGCCCGCTGTATGATTTTCCGACTGCGAAATCTCGACCGAACTTCCGCGGCCGGTAATTCCTTTGGTATCTCCATCTTCAAAATAATTGTTGTAAACCACCGTTTTTTCGGTATTATCCGGTGTTTTCACCGGTGTTGCCGTCGGTGCTTCACTCGCCGGAGCGGAAGCCGTCGGCTGCGCACTTGCCGGTGCTGTTGGCTGTGCACTTGCCGGTGCTGTTGGCTGTGCACTTGCCGATACTGCCGGAGTACTGCTTGGTGCCACCGTTGCCGGAACCCCTGTCGGCGTACCCGTTACCACTGGTGCCGCCGTCGGAATGACCGCCTTTTTCGCCTTCACTTTAACCGTAACAACCCCGATTTTGCGCTTTTTCTTTTTCAATTTTTCCGTTACGGTTACTTTTGCTTTTCCTGCTTTGACCGCAGTCACTTTTCCTTTTTTTGTAACTTTAATCTTCGCATTGGAAGCCTTAAACAAGTATTTCGCCTTGCTCTTTTTGTTTTTGATCACAATTTTCCGGGATTTTCCCTCCGTGATCGTCAATGTTTTCTTTGCTACTTTTGCTTTCTTCGCTGCAGATACATTTACCGGTCCTACGATCGAAGTAAACGTCATCGCTGTCACAACAACATAGCAGAGAATTTTCATGCTTTTGTTATTACCCATAACACCAGTCTCCTTCTTATAATAATCTCTTTATATTATAAAAGTTTATCATAGGCTATAGGCATTTGCAACAAGAAACATGCTCTCCCATAAGTTTTTTTTGCTTTTTTTGCCAATAATGTAACTATTTATCACAGGCGTCTGAAAATCAAGCAATTCCACTTCCCGCAGTTTCTTCTCTTTTATATAAGAAGCCGCTGTATCTTTGGGCAGAAATGTGTAATTCTGCTGGCCGGTCAAAAATGGGATGATTTTCGAACAGTCGTCAATTTCCAGCGAAAATTGGTGGTATTTCGGGAAAAGATTTCGGATAAACTGGCCGACATTCTGCAGGGCAAAATTGCACATCAGATAATTTTCCTGTAAAAGCTCCTGCTGCCGGATTCCTTTTTGATACTTGCGATTATTCCAGTCTGTAACAAGGATCATCGGGTCTTCCTTGTAAATCTCACAGTGAAATTTGGGATTTCGCAGCGGAATATACGAAAATACGACGTCCAAAATATCGCTTTGCAGCTGCTCCAAAAGCTGGCTCGACAATCCGATCGATATTTTCAAGGCATCTTCCGGGTGATTTCTTTGATGCGCCTGAATAATCGGCGCTAAATGTGCTTCGTAAACGGAGTCCGACGAACCGATACGCAGTGTATTTTCAAACTTATGAATGGAACTGATCTCTGCCATCGCCGTGTCCGTCAGCCGGATTACACTCGACGCGTACAGCGAAAACCGCTCGCCCGCCGGCGTCAATTCGACGCTTCGGTTATTTCTCTCAAATAAGGTTACATTTAACTCCTTCTCCAATTCTAAAATGCGGTTTGTCACCGTCGACTGCGCGATAAAAAGCTGGTGCGCCGTCCTCGTAAAATTCTTTGTATCCGCAAGAACCAGAAATGTTTTCATTGTCTCAATATCCATACTGCTTCTCCTTTTATCAATATTTTCGATTATTACTATCAAAATAATTTATTTTACATATAATATACACCTGTTCTATAATGATTGCAAGACAGGAGGGTTATTATGCCAGATATCAATTTAAGCCAAAAGACCAATTTACTAGAGCAGGATCCGTATTCCTATGAACTTCAGGACGTAAAAGAACCTGCGTTATTTCACGAAATGTTTCCGTATAATGAAACGCCTAAAATTGCATTCAACTACCGCCGTGTGCCGCAGAATATGCCGGATGACATTTTCATCACCGACACGACATTCCGCGATGGCCAGCAGTCGCGTACTCCGTATACGACAGAGCAGATGATTCATCTGTACAAACTGCTTCACAAGCTCGGCGGCGACAATGGCATGATCCGCCAGACCGAATTTTTTGTCTATTCAAAAAAAGACCGTGATGCCTTGGAAAAATGTATGGAACTCGGTTATCGTTTTCCGGAAATTACCACTTGGATTCGGGCATCGAAAAAAGATTTTGAGCTGGTGCGCTCGATCGGAGTAAAAGAAACCGGTGTGCTCGTCAGCTGCTCGGATTACCATATTTTCCATAAAATGGGACTTACCAGAAAAGAGGCTCTCGACAAATACATAGGCATCGTCAGCGACTGTATTGAAGCCGGACTTCGCCCACGCTGCCATTTTGAGGATATTACGCGTGCTGATTTTTACGGCTTTGTCGTACCATTTGCCAGCCGCTTGATGGAAATCTCCCGCGAGAGCGGTGTGCCGATTAAGATCCGCGCCTGCGACACCCTTGGTCTCGGTGTTCCTTATCCCGGCGTTGCGCTGCCGCGAAGTGTTTCCGGCATCATCTACGGATTGCAGCATTATGCCGGTATGCCTTCGGATATGATCGAATGGCACGGCCACAATGATTTCTACAAAGGTGTCGTCAATGCCACGACAGCCTGGATGTACGGTGCAAGTGCCGTCAACTGCTCGCTGCTCGGCATCGGCGAACGTACCGGAAATGTGCCGGTTGAGGCAATGATCTTCGAATATGCGTCCCTTCGTGGAACAATGAATGGTATGCATCCGGAGTACATCACCGAAATCGCACGTTACATCGAAAATGATACGAATTATCCGATCCCACCGATGACTCCGTTTGCCGGCCAGAACTTTAACCTCACGCGTGCCGGCATCCACGCCGACGGGCTGATGAAAAATCCGGAAATTTACAATATTTTTGACACGGAAACCATCTTAAACCGCCCACCGAAAGTATCGATCACGAGCACTTCCGGCACCGCCGGCATTGTATTTTGGCTGAACCACTCCTATTCACGCCGCAGTAAAAAAGAGTATACAAAGAAAGACCCACTCGTAGCAAAATTGTACGAATGGGTGACCGACCAATTTGACAACGGCCGCATTACCATGATCAGCGATGCTGAGATGGAAGAGCAGGTCGCAACACTTTGCGAAGCGCAGGACTTGTAATTTCTATCGTTTTTCGCTATAATTGAGAAAAAGTTACTTATTGGAGGTATTAAAATTATGAGCAAAACAAAGAAAGGGACAGCCCTGCTTCTGGCATTTACGCTCTGCGCATCGATTCTCACACCGAATTCCGTCGATGCCGCTAAGGTAAAAAAGCCGGTGCTGTCAAAAAAGAAACTGACACTGGTTCGTGACAAATCTGCGACCATCCGCTTGAAAAAAGCCGGAAAATGCAAAGTCACCTGGTCTTCTTCAGACAAAAACGTCTGCAAGATTACAAAAAAGAAAAAAACTTCCTGCAAATTCAAAGCGGTCGGAAACGGTTCCGCCAAAATCAATTGCAAAGTAAAAAAAGGCAAAAAGAAGTTCAAACTTTCCTGTAAAGTGAAAGTAAAACCGAAAGTTGTCACGAATCTGCCAAGCATCATTAAAACCTATGAAAGCCAGATCCCATACATGGGAACCTGCCTGAATTACGGAAGTTCTACATATAAGCGCGAACTTCAAAATCCAAAAACATTGAATTTTGTAAAAAACCAATTCAATAGTTTTACCCTTGAAAATGAGATGAAACCGGATAACATCCTCGGCTCCCGCCCAACGACGATGACTGTCGCAGAGGCAAAGGCAAAAGGCTACTATATCCCGGATAATTACAAGGAAAGTACCGTTCCTTCCTTGAATTTCCGCGAAGTGGATGGTGCACTTGAAGTTGCTGCGAAAAACGGCTTGAAAATGCGTGCCCATACCCTCGTATGGCACAGCCAGACACCCGCTTGGTTCTTCTCGGACAAGTACGAAAACGACAAAGATACCAATGTGGCGACGATGGATGCCCGCGAAGATTTCTACATCCACAACGTAATGGCTCATGTCATGGAGAAAGAAAAAGAACTTACCGGTTCTGCCGGAAGTATCGTCTATGCGTGGGACGTCGTAAACGAATACCTGCACCGCCAGGGATTTACAAGAACTTGGACAAACATTTATAAAAACAGCGGTGACACCCCAAGTTATGTAAAGAAAGCATTTGAACTTGCTTATGGAATGTTAAAAACCTATAATGTGCAGGATAAAGTAACATTATTCTACAACGACTACAATACCTACTTTGGCATTCAGCAGACGCTCAATCTTGTGAACTTCATCAACAAAGATGAACCGGAAAAAATCTGCAGCGGTATCGGTATGCAGAGCCATGTCGACATCAAAGTGCCTACGATCGAACTTTATGGCACTGCATTGGAAAAATTCCTCGCAGCCGGCTACGAAGTTCAGATTACAGAACTGGATGTAACGATCAACTACGATACAAACGGCTCCTATTCTTACGCAGACGAAAAGGAGACCAATGCCGACCAAGCCAAATACGTCGGCCAGCTGATGAAAACGATTTTGGAGAAAAACCGCAGCCGCGATAAAAATGTAAATCCAAAAGGCGTAACCGGCATCACTTTATGGGGATTATACGACACGATCTCCTGGCGTGCTTCCTGCTCCCCATTGCTTTTTGACACGGGAATCACGGATCCGAAAGCTTCTTTCTATGAATTTATCAACGCCGCAAAATCGATGGGTTAATGCCATAACTTAATTTACACCATGTCAAAAAAGTTCTGTAGCACAAACAAATGCTACAGAACTTTTTAATGTATTCATTTACACTCCCGGCACCTCTCGTTCTTGATGCCATCCACAAAATCTTCCATAGGATTCAAAATCATCTCCTTCCCGCAAAAACCATCGGAAGGAAATCTCATAATAATATGTTTTATCCGCCGCAAGATCTTCACAACGCACCGTCTTACCACGATTCACCTCAAGATATTGTGCGGCTTTGTAGTCTTTGTCACGCCCTTTATAAGGTTCTGTCGGTCGCTCTGTGTAAACTCTTATGCAATATTGTGGCACATATAATACTTCATCCGGTGGATTCATATCTTCTTCTCTCCAAGACACGGAATCCTTTACCGTAAACTCCGCCGTCGTCTCAGACAAGCGCGTAACATCGACTTTTACAAGCATTGCTGTTAATTCAATGTTTTTCCCACTTTTTGCCGGAAACTTTTCCGGAATACCGCTTTTGTCACACTGAAGCCAGTACCACCCCAAAAAGTCATACCCTTCTTTTGTCACTTCCGGCAACTTTGGTGTAGTCCCATAATAATAGTACTTTGGCAGTTTTCCACTAACTTTACCACCCCTTACAGAATACGTCAATCGATAACGCACTCCTTTTGTTACCGCGGTCTTACCGGGTGCAAGTTTGGTAACCTTTTTTCCATTTACCGTCCATACACGCTTTCCATCACAAGAATCCAGCAGTATTGTCTTTTTTGAACGATTTACCACTTTGCGAAGGCTTTTGGTTTTGGAAAAATCCGCGTCCATTTTTTTCAATCGCTTGGGTAACACAAGTGTCTCCAAAGAACTACAATTGTCAAAAGCACCTTTTCCAATTTGGGTAACCGAATCCGGAATTTTTAATGTTTGCAAACTTTTACAGTTTTTAAACGCATCCGCACCTATAGTTTTAAGTTTTGATGGAAGCTGAATCGTTTGAATGCTTTTACAGTTAAAAAAAGTTTCATTACCTAGCGTTTTCACACTATTTGGAATAACCATTTGCTTAATAGCTTTTGCAAATTGTAAACCTGATCCATTTATTGAAACCAATGTGTTTGGAAACACAATCTGGTTTGCCGTATAGCAACTTGATAACGATTTAATACTAGTAATTCCTTTTTTCAGAATTATTTTTTTTACTTTATTGCAATACTGAAAATATAAGTTTCCTCCCATATCAACTATGCCTTTTCCTTCAACAGTCATATTACCTTCTGTATCCAGACTCCATGTAGCATTTTTTCCGGCTTTGGCATGATTTACCAAGTATTTAGCCTGTATATCCGAGCAATTAGAAAAAGTCAATAATAACACAGTTATAATAGCTATAGCATATTTCTTCATTTTTATCATCCCTTGCTACTGTAATAATTTGTAAAAACACGCCAAT